>WNFQ01004500.1_pt1 | contig 10151 bp, 7 predicted proteins | sample 5400171 | NCBI WGS metagenome assembly WNFQ01 (sample SAMN13153356, study PRJNA577476) | soil metagenome | isolation source: 20 cm soil under Madrone tree | place: USA:California | collected 2016-06-14 | reverse complement strand
GTGTCTGCTACGCCCAATGGGAAGATTGTGGACCGTTCCGCACGGATCACTGGCAGTACGTCTTCGGCAATGAGCGGCCGCGTCCGAATCTGAATTTAGGTGCCGGACTCGACGTTTCCCCGGCCGTTCGGGACTACCTCGGGCTGGGCAGCAGAGACGCGTGCGACTGGCGCTTTGTCGAGTTCAAAGAGGTTTCTCCGGGTCCTTGGTCGATGTACGGCGAAAATAATACCTTTGTAATTCTTCGTCGCCAAAGCAACGACCGTTTTGCTCGTCGAAACATCCTGAGCAGCGAGAGCAATCAGTAGTTTCCGCGCCAGATTTTTGCTGTACCGTGATCGGCAAGGCGGAAATCTACCCTCTGTTCAACGCTTCTTTCGCCTGATCGAGAAATATCGATTCTTCAGCGTCGACCGCTCCGTCGACTGCAAGAAATTGGATAAGATACTCGAGCGCGCGCTGCTTCAGGCCGGGTTCATTCAGTCTTTGCTGATTTTTTTAGTTGGTGCTTGCTGGCACCCTCTGTTTCCAATGTATCACGAGCCCGGGCAATCGCGGATTGGAGATAGAGATCGGGAGCCTGATAAGAATGCCAGCCGATTTCCTCGATTACGGAGAGCAATTTCTGATCTTCGCTCACCTGGGCTCAACGTCCTGAACCGCTTCAGCATTTCTCGCGGTTCGTGGACGCCTCTATTGCCAGATCTTTTGCCACCATTTTTTATTCCCGCTGGCGGGGCGGAAATTCATTTTCTGATAGATCTCTTGAATGTCCCAGCCGGTGAGACTGGCGAGATTTTCCGCCTCGGTCCGATATCGGGTATCAAGCGACTTAAGATAAGCTCTGGCCGCGTCGCATTTTGCTTCGCCAGTCCACGGGTGCCGGAGAATGTACCTTCCTTGAAAGTTGGTGCGATCACCGGTTTGTTGGAAAGCCAGATCCTCCGGGAAATGCGCCGAATCGTAGCGCAGGTGAAGCCTGGTTATGAACACATCGGTGCTTGCGTACGGCCGAGGAATCGGGCGGTTGATACCCGTTTTTCCGGAGGCCGAGTCGATGTCGTCTAACCAGAAAACACCCAGCTTTCGCAATTCGTCGTTGCTGAGCGGTTCAGCGGCACACGGATCACACCACCCCATATCCCAAGCGTATTCAAGAAACACCACCCGCATGTCTTCCCTTTGGACTGCACGATCAAACATCGATCGATAGAAATGGGAAAAGTCATCTTTTATAAAGAGCGGCACTTCCAGGTCCGAGTTTAATTTGACGGTTCGGTAGTTTGTGGTCTCCACCCGTCCTTGCCGGCTCAGTGCAAACACAAACAGCTCCTGGGGACCGTTTGCATTCACTGTGCCCAGCCGGATGGGCAGGATGAATTTGCCGCTCTCGTAGGCCATCTGCAGCGGGCGCAAGTAAGTGAAGCCGAGCTTTTCTTTCTCCTGCAGATTCACTCTGGCGACGAAAAAGCGAAGATTTTGTTTGATGTAGCTGTCGAGCACGCTGGCGGCGCCGGACGGAATCTTGTAGCCATTCTCCGTAAGCCAAGTCTCCAGACCGTTGCTCTGTTCCGCGGAGAGAATCACGATGTCGTATTCGCCGACTGTATATTGGGCTTCGATTTTTACTCCTAGTGCTTCAGCTCGGTCTCGGTCAGCTGCGGCCCCGCTCGGGGCGGACTGTTTTATCATCGCGCGAGGCATAGGAGTCGCGCACGGATCTGTGTCCCAATATTCGACCAAGCGCGGTGCGGAATAGGCATCCAGGTGATCAATCAGCGCGTTCTCACCGACATGAATTTGATCCTTTTCCAAGACAGTCGGCACCGGAATGACCACGGCGAAATCCTTAGCGTCGCCCTGGAAATCATTAGCGAGCGTTAGAACTGTCCGATCGGCATCCCGAACCATCACTACCTTGGAAGCCTGATTGAAGATCTTGGTGTCGGCCTTAGCGACATAGAAACCGCAAAATGCGCGCAGGTCGGCGCTATTCGATAAGGAAACGAGCGAGCAAAGGAGGAGGAGTCGGACAGTCGTCATAAGAGCTGGAACGATTCAACTTCGATGAAGTAGCACGAGCTAGTTAGTTGGTGGATTGGGGAAAATGGTGCGATTGGCTGCGCTCGGAGTGAGTAACGACCATTCGTATCGGTCGGCAGGAAACAATAAATCAATGAGTGGAACCAAAAGTGAAAAGAGCGCTAGACTAAAGAAAAGGCCGTTTGGCCGATTTAATCCGAATTGAACGAGGCCGGCACCAAGTACAACCAGCCATGCGAATATCAGCCGGCCGAGCCAAGAGTTTGGCGTACTTCGCGGATCCGAGATCATAAAGAAGGCGAAAAGCAGCAGCGCGCCGCTCTGGAGTCGATGCCATGGGATCGACCAAGGTTCTCCGAGGTACGCCGACCGGCCGAAAAGTAGTAGAGCGTAGCCCACAAGAAACGCGAACGAGATATCCGCACGGCGCGCCCGGTGTACAACCAGCAACCCAAGGCACACGAAAAAAAACGTAAGGACAGCGGTGGCACCCCATTGGCCGGCAGAACACCAGGCGATGCGCGGACCGGTCAACAGAAGTATTACCAAGCCGAAGTTTGCCGGATTGAATAGATGCTTGCCACGAAACCGAAACACGAATTTGCTGAGAATTGCCGCAGCAGCAGCTACTACAGCGAACCAGGCGATGTTGGTTCGCAAAAGAAGGCAAAGCGACAAACCGGTGATCAACGCGCTCCGTACATCGAGTGGTGAATTGGTCCGAGTCAACAATGCCAAAAGGAGCTGTACGCCAATCGCAGTCGTTAACGTCAACGTGATCTGCAGCGCATCGATTTCAAATCCAAGGCTGGCGCAGCCATAGAAGAGAAGAGTTCCCAATGCGGCGATTTGAAAGTAACGCGGATCGATTCTGAGGAACTTCTGACGCATTACCGCCATCGAGCTTGTATATAGGCGAAATTCCGATCTCCGACAATCTGGATCGCATGCCGGGCCGAGTGAGGGAGGAAGGAGAAAGTGTCGCGGCACACCTTCGGAAAAATCTTTGCAACGTTCTCGGGCGCTTGGATGTTCTGTGGTCGGAACCGTATCCGAGAGGAGAGAGGCTCTCTGTCGAGAAAATCTCACTTTTGGTACCTGGCGATTTTATGACTACTCCAACCATTCGATTGTTCTGCGCGCTGGTTTTGCTGAATCTTTGCTCGTTATTGGCGTTGGCGGAAGAACCCGCCATTGATCAAACCAACAAGATCATCCAAGCCGCCAAAGCCGCTACTGGCGGTACCAAATGGGATGCGATAAAAAATTGGCATGAGACCGGCACCTTAAGCGTCGGCGGGATTGATGGAACTTATGAAACCTGGCTTGATCTGCCAGATATTCATGGCGCACAGATCTACATTTTGGGTCCAACGAAGGGTTCACAGGGGTGGAATGGGAAGGTTTCGTGGTCCACGGATGCTAGTGATCAACTTCGTATAGAGACAAGTCGCGAGTCGATCGCGAGCGCCGTCAAAGGCTTTTACCAGGCGACGCACGCCTTCTTGTTTCCGGAACGTTATCCGGCCGAGATTCAATATAGCGGCGTGAAAGAGAATTACGGAAAACCATGCGACGTCCTAACCGTCAAGCCGAAAGGCTCCGATTCATTTGAGATTTGGTTAGAGCAATCGAGCCATTTGATTGTCCGAATGGTGGATCTAACGGGTGAACAACCGCAGACCAGTTATTTCTCAGATTTCCGCGATGTGGATGGTCTGCTCGTCCCATTTCAGACCAGAGTCAGCATTGGAGATCCCAAGTACGATCAAAAGATGTTATCGCAAAAAATTGATTTCGATACCCAGGTGGCCGCGGAGCGTTTCGATCCCCCCAAGCAGGTATTGGACACGCTCATTTTTCCATCTGGACAAAAGAGGATCAGTACCTCTTTTCGCTTGATCAACAATCATATCTATCTGCCGGTCAGTTTAGATGGAAAAATCAGCGAGCATTTTATTTTCGATACCGGTGCTACCAATACGGTAAGCAGTGAATTCGCGAAGAGGGCTGGTATACAAACAGAAGGATCGCTCCCAGGTGGAGGCTTTGGCGATAATGTGGCCGCTTTTGGGCTGGCCAAAGTTGGACAGACGGAGGTGGCCGACGCCCAACTGATGAACCAGGTGTTCACCTCATTCGACTTGAGCAGGTTGTCCGACGTCGAAGGTGTCTCCTGTGATGGTCTGGTCGGATATGAGATCGCTCGCCGCGCCGTTGTGAAGATCGACTACGCAAATGGCAAACTTACGATCATCAGCCCGGATGCATTTCACCCGCCGGAGAATGCCGTTAAAGTGCCATTCAAATTCAATAACCATATTCCAATGGTCGAAGGAGAAATTGATGGACTCGCCGGCGAATTTGATATCGATACCGGGAACCGCGGCTCGCTTTCGATCATGCGCCCGTTCGCGGAAAAAAATCAACTCAAGGAAAAATATAAGGCCACCACCGAGGTGGTCGCTGGTTATGGAGTGGGCGGACCGGCTCGCGGACTCCTGGTGCGACCGCAGACGCTGAAGATTGGAACAATCGAAGTGAAAGCTCCGGTTGGTCTGCTCGAGTTGGATGAAAGGGGCGCATCGGCCGCAACCCAAACCGCCGGCAACCTCGGAAGCGGACTGCTCAAACGCTTCACCTTGACACTCGACTACCCAAATCAGGTTCTTTACCTCGAACCAAATACGAATTTCTCCAAGACGGACGTGTTTGATCGCTCGGGACTCTGGGTCATGAACGCCGCAGATGGCTCTTGCGAAGTGAAAGATGTTGTCAAAGACGGACCAGGGGCAAAGGCCGGCTTACAGGCGGGTGATCGCATTCTGGCGATTAATGGAGCGAAACTAAGCAGCACGCGAATCGCCGAGCTCCGGGACAAACTCAAGCAGCCAGCCGGCACTAAAGTGAAACTTCAGGTGCGAGGTAAAGAGGGAGAGCGGGACGTTACGTTGATACTAGCCGATCTTATCTGAACCGATCGGGGTTCGTCGCGCCGGCGAAGTCGTTGGTGCGCAAATTGTAAAAGGGCCGAGGAGAATCGCTGCAGAAAGCGCGGGTTAAAAGTTGAGATGATTCCAGTAGGTAACTTGGCCGCCGACGTTTGCAACAAATTGCACCATGCTATCCTGGGAGATCACGACCGCGACACACTGCGAGCAATCTCGGCAAAGCCGATAGGCCGAACGATGCCGAGTTCCGGCTCGCTCGGCGGATTCTGGAATCCTCTGCTCGGCCTCTGAATCCAATGCTCGGTAGACTGTCTCGCTCTCATAGCCAAGCGCCTGGATCTCAACTCCGTACCCAAGGACAGAAAAACGAGGATCGAGGAGCAGGCATCCGTCGACCGTCGCCAAATCGGCCAACCACCCCGCCAAATCAAGGTATTGAGTCGAGATGCTGTAGGGCATTTCCTCGCCCCATTCCATGAGCTCCAGCCAACCAACTGAATGTTTCTCCTTGATCTTCGCCAGAAAAACGAGCCGCTGAAGGACCTTATCGAGGAGTCCCTTATATGGTCGGGATGATGCTCGGACGTCGATTCGATATTTGGCGCTGAGTGGACCGTTGGGATCAAGAAGTTTGACCAATGTTGGACGCGGTCCAAAGACCAGGGTTCCTCCATGCCGCTTATCTCGGATCTCGCGGATTAAACGCTTGAAAAAATTCGCATCGAAATTGTCCAACAGATCGGGACGAAGCTGAACATCTGATTCACTGGCCAGTCGGCCAAACTCCTTAGACTCGTTCCGCACATTCCAGAATCGTTCAGCCATCCATGAAGACGCGAATACGTTGAATCCATGCCCTTCGACTCGACCGTTCAATAAAGTGGCGAGTCGTTCTGAACCGCGATAGACGACCAGATTGCCAGGACCGCGGATGTGGATGATCAGCCAATTAGGGATTGCGTGGAGCATTCCTTGTAAGTCCGCCACCAAATCCCTGGACCATTGCCCGGTTCCTACTGTCCCGCAGATCGTGAATCCGTTTGTCGCCGACCATGTGACAGCCATGATCGAGCGGTAAAAGGTCGCAGCCGGACTGAGTCGCCGAATCTCTTGCTCATCGAATGGGCGCTGCTTGCAAAACCGGGAAACATGGAAGCCGTACAAAAACAAATCCTGCTCCTCGAGCGCGGATGAATGACAAAGAGCGATTCGGCAAATGACCTGTCGTCCTTCTTCATTTAGCAGACTGGCCTGATAGGCCACGCTCAGGAACCCAGTTAGAGTGTCGAGGCTATCGATCCCAAGCTGGGTTCGCTCTGCAGCTGGCCAATCCTCCCAGACTTGGGCGGCCAATAGATTGGGATAGGCGTGACGCGGCAGCTCGAAGGCACTCTGGTTCAGCATTTCGTGTTAGACGGGCGGGGGAGAAAGATGTTCGCTATTTACAGCGACAAAAGATTCGATAGCCGCCATAATTCGCTGATCGACTTCGTCCTGCGTCTCATTGCTCGCCTTGAGTCGAGCTTTTTCGACGAGCAGCGAATGATCTCCGCCTTCGACCAAATAAAGCTCATTGAGCGCTTTCATCTCTGCTCGAGTGCGTTCGAGCAGGTCCAAAGGACAGAGCCGGTCCCGGGTCCCCTGCACAAACAGAATTGGTGTCGTCAATTTGTGCAGCACCTCCGCACGCAACTTTGCTCGGTCACCCCCTCCGCAAAGCGGATAGCTAAGACAGATTACCGCGGCCACATCTTCTTCCAGTGCGAGATGGCAGCCGACGCGTCCTCCCATGCTCTTTCCGATGAGAACGGTTGGCCCAGCGTACAGCTGCCGAGCTCGGGTCAGAGCTTCGCGATGAGCAGCGATGAGTTTTGGTAAAGGGTCTGGACGCTTTCTCATTTCCCTTATGTACGGGTAGTCGAAAACAGAAACGGGTCCGATCGTCGCCAGGCGTGCTGCCCAGCGTTGCATCCAGGGATGCGAGGAGGGCGCACCGGCTCCGTGAGCAAATACGAAATTGATAGCTCCCATATTGTTTGCCGGATCAAATCAACACCAAGAGGGACTACTCAGGGCTTTATGTTAGTTGCCCTTTGCCGAGAACGCCAATCCGAGAACGAATAGTGTCATTATTGCGACGTATATTGAGATGATGACGATTATCATTCTTGTTGCTTGTTTTAGTTGGTCACGTAATCACGTCGGCACTCAGAGTTTCATGGATGGTGCCGGTTGCTATGTCGGTACTACGAGTTTGCGTTTACCGAGTTCTCGGATTTCTGAAGAGCGACTCAGATTTATCTACGCCCGGAAAGACACGTCCCGCTTTTTTTGATCACGCGTGGAGTCGGCCTGTGGTCCCTCCGGAAAAATTGCGCAAATCCGAGAACTCGGAAGGCGCTATACCGTAGTACTGGGATTGAATCCCATCATTCAAGGCAGACGGCTGAGCGCGGGTTTCGCGAGTAACACAAGACGAACTAATGCACTGCACCACTAGTTTAGAGAGAAATGAGATGACGCCAATAAAGAGCACTTTACTGAGAAAACTGGATCGACGTTTCAGCGGCACACGTCGCTTAGCTCACGATTCATGTCGACACCGAGATTATCCGCTGCTTTAGTAGCGAGCTGCTCAGAATGAGAGATTTCGGTGAATCAGGAGCACGCCTCGAAATCGGGTGATCCAGCTCAGTTTCGCACTACGCGCTGGAGCGTCATCCTTATTGCCGCGGAGAGCCAGTTGCCGGGCAGTCAAGCGGCGTTAACGGAACTCTGCCAGGATTACTGGTATCCACTTTATGCTTTCGCTCGTCGCCGCGGGCACGCGCCGCACGACGCGCAAGACCTTACGCAAGGATTCTTCCTTCACCTTTTGGAACGCCGTGCATTAAAGCGCGCAGATCCGCTGAAAGGCAAGTTTCGATCATTCCTGCTCGCCTCATTCCGGAATTTCCTAGCAGACGAGGCAGATCGAGCGCGTTCTCTCAAACGCGGTGGAAAACATGAATTTGTCTTTCTCGATGCTGAGGATGCGGAGAATCGCTACCGGCTGGAACCGGCCGATCATTTGACTGCAGAGAAGATTTTCGATGCTCGTTGGGCAATGACTTTGTTAACTCGGGCAGTCGAGCGTTTGCGGGAACAATGTGCTGCGTGCGGCGAGACATTGCGATTCGAAGCGTTAAGCGCCTTTGTAGGTGTAGCTGTTGGTAAGGCGCCGCCATCGTATGAAGAAGTGGCCAAATCGCTTGGTATCAGCATCGGTGCGGCTAAGACTTCCATCCATCGATTCCGCAAGCAGCATGCCGCATTTTTGCGGCAAGAGATCGGCCGCACGGTTTCGGATCTGGCGGAAATCGATGAGGAAATCCACGCTCTGTGCGATGCGCTGGTTGTAACTGAAGGCCGCCTATGAGTGACGCTTCTCAAGATGCAACGGTCGACGACAAAGCTGGAGCGACTGCATCGAACAAGGTGATTTCTACCTGTCCGAAGTGTGGTACAAAGATTCCGGATTCGCTTCCCCCTGCCCGATGTCCAGTCTGCCAGCTGCAGGGTGCACTCGACCCCGAGGACAAGGCGGCAGCGCCGTCGTCCCACAGATTTGATCATTATGAGCTTTTAGCCGGCGACAATGGTACGCCAGTCGAGCTGGGTCGCGGTGCAATGGGAGTGACTTACCGTGCCTTTGACAGCAATCTTCGTTGTCCGGTGGCGCTTAAAGTGATCAACGCACGCTACCTGAACGACGAATCAGCGCGCCTCCGCTTTGTGCGGGAGGCCCGGGCCGCAGCTCGACTTCGCCATCCGAATGTGGCCTCTGTTTTTCATCTCGGAACGAAGACTGGCGATTATTTCTATGCCATGGAGTTCGTGGAAGGCGAAGCGCTGGAGCAGGTCATCAAGAGCCGAGGGCCGATGCCGGTGACATTGGCCCTCGATATTGTTGACCAGGTCGCCGCAGCGCTGGAGGCCGCTCACAAGGAACAAATCGTCCATCGCGACATCAAACCCGGGAACCTTATGCTCCGTTTTGGTGAAGGCGGTAGTGTAAACGTTAAAGTGATTGATTTTGGCTTAGCGAAAGCGGCATCCAGCGCTCATTCCGATCCGACGCTTTCCACCCCAGGCGCGTTCACCGGGACCGCTCTTTTCGCCAGTCCTGAGCAATGCGCAGGAGGCGAGGTTGACACTCGTTCGGACATTTATTCTTTAGGTGTTACTCTCTGGGAAATGCTGACGGGTAAGGTGCCCTTTACCGGTACGACCGTCCAAGTAATGAGCCAGCACCTGCAGGCGCCTCTTCCACTCGAGCAACTTAGAAATATTTCGGCGTCGGCAGTTGTTTTGCTCAAACGAATGCTGGAAAAGGACCCCGCCCGGCGGCCTCAAAATCCATCCGAGCTTCGAGCGGAAGTGCGCGCGGTGAGGCAAATGTTGGCGTCAAAACCGGCGATAGCCGGGAAGGGACCGTGGAGGCTGGCGAGATGGCTTGGGGGTGGCATTGCGCTTCTAGTGGTTGTTTCTGGGATTGGGTTCTATTTCTTGGCACCCAAATCCCACCCTTCCTTTGCGACTGTCAAGTCCATCGCCGTGCTGCCATTCGATAATCTGAGCGACAGCAAGGAAAACGAGTACTTCAGCGACGGACTTACCTCCGAGGTGATTTATCAACTATCCAAAGTTGCCGATCTCCGAGTCATCGCACGCAGCTCGATACTTCGCTATAAAGACGTTACCGGCGCGCACCGTCGTCCACTGAATGAAATTGGGGCCGAACTCGATGTTGGCGCTATCCTGGAAAGCACCGTCCAGCGGGTCGAAAATCGGATTAAAATCGTAACGATCCTTTACGACGGACCTACTAATCGGAGGCTCTGGGGCGCATCGTACGATCGCGAGCTGAAGGATGTGTTCGCTATTCAAACCGATCTGGCAGAGCAAATCGCAACAGCTCTGCATGCGAAACTGTCAGCCGATGAACGCGCCAATCTACAGCGTGGACCGACCGAGAACTTAATCGCTTACGACCTTTATCTCCATGGACGGGCATTGTGGGAACTCCATCACCAGGAGGATAACGAGAAGGCGATTGGATTGTTCAAACAGGCGTTGGAACAGGACCCGAAGTTTGTGCTCGCCCATATCGGGTTG
>WNFQ01004496.1_pt1 | contig 10155 bp, 9 predicted proteins | sample 5400171 | NCBI WGS metagenome assembly WNFQ01 (sample SAMN13153356, study PRJNA577476) | soil metagenome | isolation source: 20 cm soil under Madrone tree | place: USA:California | collected 2016-06-14 | reverse complement strand
GGCGCGTTCAATAACGTGGCCATCGCACGCGAACTGCGGCTCGGCTCGCTAAGTCTGGTGGATGAACCGGTGGTCGCTGTCGATCTTGCGGGCTCCACTCGGGCCGCACAATTGCTCCACGAGCAGGAAATCGATGGAATTATCGGAGCTGATATTCTTTTCCCGACCAGAGCGGTGCTGGATTGTCAACGACAGTTGCTCATCTTGAAAACCGATCCGGACGTTGTTGGCAGCGCGCCCGGGTTCGATCGCCGCGGATTGCGCGCCGTGCCCATTCAAGTCAGCGATGGTTTCAATTTGTACGTCAACGGCTCCGTCAATGGCGCCGCTGCCAAGCTTATGATCGATACCGGGTCGTTTGCCACGCTATTGCATCGCTCCTTCGTTCGGCGAATGCGGATTGCGACGCGCGAGACGCCATTTAGTTCTTCCGCAGTGAATCTTAAAGAACGCGGCGTACGAGTGGCGCGTATTCGCAAGTTGTCCGTTGGCTCTGTCGACATCGTCGGCAACGAAGTGGGCGTCATCGATCTGGGGGGACTGATTCACGACGGATTACTGCGCGGGTCGCCGCCCGTTGCTGGTCTCCTCGGCGGCGAAATCCTCAACCGGCATCACGGCATTATCGATTTCGGGACGCGCACACTTTATCTAAAACGGTAGTGCGCGACAGCCGCAAGCAAGCGTGACTCGATGACAGCTGATAAGTTCGACAAGACGGCAAGCGATCTTGGACCAGTTGGTATTCGCGGCTCGGCCGTAGGAGCGCAAGCGATCGGAGCTTTAGCGCTCGGCGCTATGGCTATCGGTACCCTTGCTCTGGGGGTGGTTGCGATCGGTCGCCTCGCAATTGGGCGCTCAAGAATCAAACGGCTCGAAATCGACGAACTCGTGGTGAAGAAGATTCGCATTACAGATTCGTTGGAAACGCCTACTCAGAGGTAGCCCGATCCCTTCGCTGAGATGCAAATCTGTTACTCAACGTCGATTTCGCGTACTTCGTTTTTGCATCCGAATGGCTTCCACCTGGTCCCGAATTTTGTCCCCAAGCGCGATCGTACACGGAATGGCTTGGATAAAGATAAATGGCGATGAAGCATCCGAAGTATTCAATTGCACATTCTCAACTCTGAATGTGCGATATAGGAATGGCTGCCGCGTCTCGAGGTCCTTGACTCGATACAACTCGAGCGTGTCTGTGACCTTGCTGAAAACGCCTTCGGTGATCTTCAGCCGCTCGGTCGTCAGTTCATAAACTTTATTTTTCGTTTGGAGATATCGCGCCAGCGCAATAAAGATCGGCACGATCAGCCAACAAAAGAGCGCGCATAGAATGTACAGGCCAAAGTTTTTCCATTGCGATGATGTGCCGCGCCAAACGGTTTCTTCCGGCATGGGGAAATTTTTAGCAGACCGTCCACGGAGCACGAGGCGCTGATGATCACAATCACGCAGGCGTTCGTGCTCGGCGCCGGGCTTGGCATGCGACTAAAGCCGCTAACCGATGATTTGCCCAAGCCGCTGGTACCGATTTTTCAGAAGCCGCTCATTACTTTCGCGCTCGATCATTTGATCGACATCGGCGTGAAGTCTTTCATCATCAACACGCATAGGCTGCCGGACTTGTTTCAACGCTTTTTCCCGCACAACGACTACGAAGGTCACGCGACCAAGCTTGTGAACGAACCCGTTCTGCTCGATACCGGCGGCGGCATCAAGAATGTCGAAGCCGATCTCGGGGCAAAACCGTTCATCACTTACAGCAGCGACATCCTCACCGATATCGATCTGCAACCGTTGATTGACGAGCATTTCCGTTGCGGAAACGACGTCACCCTAGCGTTGCGTGACACCGGTCTTGCCGCCGCGGTCGCCTTTCGCAATGGCCAGGTGGTCGATATCTCGAACAGATATGGCGTGGCCGGCAATCACGACTTCGCCAACGTTGCGGTTTGGAATCCGGGGATTTTCGAGCGGATCCCACCGAATCGAAAAATTTCGTTTATTCCGATCGTCGGTAATTGGATCGGTGCCGGCGGCAAGATTGGTGGTGTTGTTCTCAATGACGGGAAATGGTTCAACATTGGTTCGCGCACCGAGTATCTCAAAGTGCATCTGATGATCTCTGAGGAACATTGGAAACCCCATTACCTGAAAACATCTGCCTGGCCTGAGCGAGTAGCCGCCAGTGCGACTGTCGATCGAACTGCGCAAATACGTGGCTGCACTGTCGTGGGGCGAGATTGCCGCGTGGGAGCGGAGGCGATCTTGGAAGACACAATTTTGTGGCCCGGTGCACAAATTGCTTCCAAAAGTCACCTCCGCGGTTGTATTGTCCGCGCCAACCAAAAGGCGAGCGGCATCCATCGCGACATCGACATCTAATCATCTAAATTATGAGAACCGATCTGCTCGTTCGACGAACGCGAATGCATTTCCCGCGTCTCGATGTCGCGGAAATAAAGATCGCGCCGATTAACAAGGGCGGATCGGATCGGAGATTTTATCGCATCCACTGCTCACCCGAGCAGACGCTCATCCTGGTGAAATACAATTTGGAGCGCGAAGAAAACCGGCATTACGTCCAGATTGCGGACTTTCTCGATGCGCACGACATTCGCGTACCGAAGATTTATTTTCACGATCCTGCGGAAGGTCTCATCTGGATTGAAGATTTAGGCGAAAGCGATCTCTACAGTTATCGGCACGAAGGATGGCTTGTCCGCCGCGCCTTCTACGAATCGGCGCTCGATCAAATCGCAACGCTTCATGCTTTGCCGGAGTCGATCTGCGTCGAAATGAAGGAGCATTTGCCCGCCGAATTCAACGCCGAGCTTTACGGTTGGGAACAGACCTACTTTTTCGAAAACTGTCTCGGTCGCTATTTTGGCATGGACAACGCGCAATGGCGCGAACTGGCAGCGCTACTTCCTTTGCGCAAGATCGCGGACCGACTGGCGCGCTTGCCTAGAGTTTTGGTGCATCGCGATTTTCAATCGCAAAATATTATCATTCGCAACAGCTTGGCATACCTAATCGATTTCCAAGGCATGCGCCCGGGCTTGCCGGAATACGATCTGGCGTCGTTGCTCTTTGATCCGTATGTCGATCCTTCCAAGACGGAGAGAGACGAATTGATTTGCTATTACAGGGAAAAACAGGCGGAAAATGGACGGATAATTGACGGCGAGTTCGACGAAATCCTGCGATTGTGTGCGATGCAACGCCTCATGCAGGCGCTCGGTGCTTACGGTTTTCTCGGTCTTGTGAAAGGCCACAAGCACTTTCTGAAACATGTGCCTGGCGCGATGACATCGTTGGCCGTGATCGTAAGCGAGATCGGCGGACTCGAGAAACTTAATCGCGCGTTGATTGAGTCAGCCCGGAAGTAGGCGCGACGGGCCGACGGTCCGTCGCTACATTTTAGCAATGAACGGATTGGTTAGGCGTTCCGTTCCAATTTTTGTCGGCGGCCCGTGTCCGGGAAGGACCGTCACGTTGTCGCCGAGCGGAAAGAGTTTTTTTCTGATGCCATCGAGCAAAAGCTTGGCATCGCCACCCGGCAAATCCCATCGACCAACGCCACCCGCAAAAAGGACGTCGCCACCGATGAGCAATTGGTCCTTGCGCGAGAAGAAGCAAAGACTGCCGGGACAATGTCCTGGAACTTCAAGCACTTGCATTTCCAAACCGAGAAATTTTTCCACCGGTCTCTCTTCGATGAAAAAGTCGGGCTGAACCGGTTCAATCTCCAATTCAAACCCGAAGCTGCGAAAGAATTCTCGATCGGAGATCATCGGCGCGGTTTCCGGATGACAACCGATTGGGCAACCGAAGCGGCGTTTGATTTTGGCCACGTCGGGGATGTGATCGAAATGGCCATGTGTCAGCAAGAGAAGTTTCAGATCGACATCGCGCGATCCGACCCAATCGCAAGCACCGTCAGGTGCGTCGAACAGAATCCAGCCCTCGGAAGCTTCAAGCAGATAGCAATTCGTTTCGAAAATACCACCGCAAAAGGTCTCGTACCTCATTGAGCATCACTGTAACCGAGTCGTCTAACCCAGCCAGTAACGCCGCGGCGACCGAAATATATTCTGGGTAGACCGTCCGGTCAGTTCGGGGAAAGCTTCGGCGCGACGATAACTGGATTTTCTGCATTTTGAATGTTTATGCGGGCCAAGTGTCTTACATCCTACATGTCGATTTTGACTCCATATCTTGCGCTTCGCTTTGAAATCTGCGAAAGTGGGAAACCCTTTTTTCGCCGATGAAATCATCATTGCAACGGTCACTGGCGTGTTGCGCCATTCTTTTCGCAGCCGCGATTGCGGCGCCTCCAGCCGTAGCGACATCGAAGGAAACGATAGCCGTCTCGGTGGGGAACCTTTTGCAGGAGGGCCATTACACTCGTCAAAAGTTAAACGAGGAACTTTCGAGAAAATTCCTTCAGACTTATCTAGAGCTGCTCGATTACAGTCATCTCTTTTTTACCCAGCAAGACGTGGACGCGCTCAATGCGAAGTATGGAAACTCGATCGCTGGTGACGTTCTTCTCGGCACCCTAAAACCTGCTTACGAAATTTACGATCTCTATGCGAAACGCGTGGATGAGCGTGTCGCGAAAGTGAAGGAACTGCTGAAGGAGCCGATTGATTTCAAAAGCGACACCACCATCGAGCTTAGCCGGCAAAAATCCGCCTGGCCAAAGGACCAAGCCGAAGCCGATCAGCTCTGGCGGGGCCGCATCACAAACGAGCTGTTACAGGAACATCTGAGCGAGCATCCCATCGAGCCCGCTCCGCAACTGGTCGCGCGCCGCTACGATCGACTCGGCCGTAACGTCCACGAGCAGGATAAGGACGAGCAAATGAAGCTCTTTCTCGATGCGCTCGCCCAAACCTACGACCCGCATTCCGAGTATTTGAGTAAAGCCGACATGAAGAATTTCAGCATTAACATGGGCCTTTCGCTGATGGGGATCGGGGCCATGCTTCGGACTGAAGATGGCTACGCAAAAATAGAGAGCCTTGTTCCCGGCGGTCCCGCGCAAGTGGATGGCCGGCTGAGAGTAGGCGACCGCATTACTGCCGTAGGGCAGGGTTCGGCCGACTATGTCGATGTTCGCGAGATGCGGTTGGACAAAGTCGTGGAAATGATTCGCGGCAAAAAAGGTACGCGTGTGCGCCTGCTCGTAATTCCGTCGGACGCGACTGACCCCTCCCGTCGCAAGAATATCGAACTCGTGCGCGATGAAATTAAGCTAAAAGATCAGGAGGCCCGCGCGGACATCATCATCAGGAAGGATGAGAACGGCGATCCCATAAAGCTCGGCTGGCTTACACTCCCGTCTTTTTATGCGGACATGGACAGACACCAGAAAAGTACGACACGCGATGTGCTGGCGTTGCTCAAGCGATTAAAGAAAGAAAACATCGCCGGATTGGTTGTCGATCTTCGGAAAAATGGCGGCGGCTCACTCGAGGAAGCGCTCTCCCTCACCGGTTTGTTTTTGAAATCAGGCCCGATCGTCCAGACGAAAGATTATAATGGAAGCATTAGGATCTCGTCCGATCCAGATTCGGGAATCGCATATTCCGGGCCGCTGGTTGTGCTGACCAGCCGGCAAAGCGCGTCCGCCAGCGAAATCTTTGCGGCTGCTCTCCAAGATTACGGACGCGCCGTAGTTGTCGGTGACAAGAACACGTTCGGCAAAGGAACCGTGCAGACGATTCTTCCTATCGGCCGGTTTGCTTCACTGCTTGGCAGTCATTCCGAGGATGATGGCGCGTTGAAGCTGACCATCCAGAAATTTTATCGTGTCGCTGGTGGGTCGACCCAGCTTCATGGTGTGGCCTCCGATATTGTCCTGCCGAGCTTGAGTGATCTGCCCGAATTTGGCGAAGGCGCGCTCAAGAATTGTTTGCCCTACGATGAAGTGGCCAAGGCGAAATACACGAAATGGTCAGACACACATTCGCTTTTTGTTGATCAACTGAAGCGACGCTCGGAAGAGCGGGTTAAGAACGACCCTGAATTCCACTATGTGATGGAGGACGTCGGTCGTTTGCGTCACAAGCTCGACGAAAATCGAATTTCGCTGAACGAAGATGTTCGAAAAAGCGAAACGCAGGGCGACAAACTGCGCAAAGAAATGCGTTCGAAAGAGCGTCTGGCGCGCAACGAGGAAGAACCGCGCATTTATCGGCTGACGCTCGACACTGTTGACAAACCTAATCTTCAACTGGTCATGTATCCCGGGAAACTGGCGGAGGCGAAGAAGAGCGGAGTCCCTCCGAAAGCCGTGCCTGAAGCTGCCTCGGATGCAGATTCCGATTTAGTCGCCGGCATCGGCAGCGAGGACGACACCAAAGAACCGGCCATCGATCCGGAGCGGGATGAGACGTTGAGTATTCTAACCGATCTTGTCGACCTTTCGCGCGGACCCAAAACGGCCAGCGCGAACACTGATAAGCCGTCCGCACAGCGGCCGTAAGACCTGGTTACATGGCGTTCCGTTTTCGGTGGTGACAGCGGTGCCGGCTGCTTTGTTGTGGCCACGCAGGCGATACGCTTGTCGCTTGCCTGCTCAGCTCATCGCCCGCCACCGGAATTGCGGAGGCGGAGCGAAGCGGCGGGCCGGTAAATCCAGGAGGTGGTCTCAGACTGCAATCGGCGCTTTGATCGCTGGATGCGGGTCGTAGCCAATTAGCTCGAAATCCTCGAACCGGAATTTGCGGAGGTCCTTGATCGTGGGATTCAGCCGCATCCGTGGCAAAGATCGACAATCACGGGAAAGCTGTTCACGCGCCTGGTCGAGATGGTTTTGATAGAGATGCAAATCGCCAAAAGTATGAACGAATTCGCCCGGCCGTAGATCGCACACTTGCGAGACCATCAACGTGAGCAGCGCGTACGAGGCGATATTGAACGGCACGCCCAAGAAAAGATCGGCGCTTCGTTGGTAAAGCTGGCTGCTTAGCTCGCCGTTCTGCACATAAAATTGGAAAAGCACGTGACACGGCGGCAGCGCCATCTTGTCGAGTTCCGCCGGATTCCACGCGCTCACGATCAGTCGCCGGCTCTGCGGTTTTGATTTGATCTGCGCGAGGACATTGTCGATCTGATCGATGCGCACTCCCCTGTCGCCGCGCCAATCGCGCCATTGCGCGCCGTAAACCCGGCCGAGATCGCCGGATTCATCAGCCCATTCGTTCCAAATCGTCACGCCGTGTTCGTTAAGGTAACGAATGTTCGTGTCGCCTCGCAAAAACCAGAGCAGTTCGTAGATAATCGATTTGATGTGGAGCTTCTTCGTCGTCAATAGCGGGAAATTATCCCGTAAATCGAACCGCGCTTGCGCGCCGAAGATCGACAATGTACCTGTGCCGGTGCGATCGGCGCGCGGCTGCCCTTTCTCAAGCACGAGCCGGAGCAGATCATGGTACTGACGCACGCACGAAATTATCGCCTTCAGCGTTTTGCGAAAACAAAAAAGCGCTGTCTTAAATGCGTACGGCGAAACTCTGTGAACCGGACGAAGCGTGATTTTGATTTGCACCCGACATGCCTGGACGTAGAGTGATATGTCGAGCTAGCGAGGAGGAGAGCGCCGGATTGGCTCAAACCTGGGTTTCGCGGTGCTGGAATCGCGACGAAGTGTCGCAACTCATTCGGCATTAATTCGCGGGGTGAATGTGTTAGGGCTTCGATGACAGGTATTTAAAGATGCAGGAGTCGGTTGGCTTGGCTCTTGCTTGGTAACGCACAGGAGGATTATACTCAAATGGCTAAAGTTTTAGGTATCGATTTGGGCACCACCAACTCCTGCATGGCCGTAATGGAAGGTGGCGACCCGGTAGTTTTAGAAAATAGTGAAGGCGCGCGCACGACGCCTTCAATCGTCGCGTTCACAAAAACCGGCGAGCGGTTAGTCGGCCAGGCCGCGAAGCGTCAGGCAGTGACCAATCCGCAAAACACGGTTTTCTCCATCAAACGGTTCATGGGCCGCAAGTTCGACGAGGTCCACGAAGAAGAGCATCGCGTTCCGTACAAAATCGTGAAGGCTGCCAATGGTGATGCGCACGTGCAGGTCGAAGTAAACGGGCAGCGCAAAGCTTTTTCGCCGCCGGAAATTTCCGCGATGATCTTGTCGAAGATGAAAGCCGACGCGGAAGCGAAGCTCGGCGAAAAAATCACACAGGCGGTCATTACTGTCCCGGCGTATTTCAACGATTCACAGCGCAACGCCACCAAGGACGCGGGCAAGATCGCCGGCTTGGAAGTGTTGCGCATCATTAACGAGCCCACAGCCGCATCGCTCGCTTACGGTTTGGATAAGAAAAAGGACGAGGAGATTGCGGTTTACGATTTGGGTGGTGGCACGTTCGACATTTCGGTTCTGGAAATCGGCGATGGCGTTTTCGAAGTGAAGGCGACCAATGGCGATACGCACCTCGGCGGTGACGATTGGGATGCGAAGATCATGGATTGGATCGTCGCCGAATTTAAGAAGGACAGTGGCATCGACCTGACCAAACAGCCGGACGCGATCCAGCGAATCAAAGAAGAAGCCGAGAAGGCAAAGATCGCGCTCTCGAGTTCACAGGAATACGAAATCAATCTGCCGTTCATCACGGCGGATGCGAGCGGTCCCAAGCACATTCAGAAAAAGCTGACCCGCGCGAAGCTCGAACAGCTTACCGATTCGCTCGTCGAACGCACGGTGCAGCCGGTCAAGGATTGCTTGAAAGACGCGAAAATCGCCGAGCGTGACGTAAACGAGCTCGTATTAGTGGGTGGCATGACGCGCATGCCCAAGGTGATCGAGACGGCGCGCAAGCTCATCGGCAAAGAGCCGCACAAAGGTGTGAATCCGGACGAAGTTGTTGCGGTAGGCGCGGCCATTCAGGGCGGCGTGCTGAAGGGCGAAGTCAAAGACGTCCTGTTACTCGACGTGACGCCGTTGACGCTGGCAATTGAAACCGCGGGTGGCGTGGCGACGTCTATGATCCCGCGCAACACGACGATCCCGACCCGCAAATCGCAGATCTTTTCGACCTACAGTGACAATCAGCCGGGCGTGGAAATCAAAGTGTTACAGGGCGAACGACCGCTTTCGCGCGATAACAAGAATCTCGGCACGTTCCATCTTGATGGAATCCCGCCAGCGCCGCGTGGTGTTCCGCAAATTGAAGTCACGTTCGACATCGACGCGAACGGCATCTTGCACGTCTCTGCGAAAGATCTCGGCACCGGCAAGGAACAAAAGATTTCTATCACCGGTAGCTCCGGACTTTCGAAAGAGGAAGTCGAGAAGATGCAGCGCGAAGCCGAAGCGCACGCTGAAGAAGACAAGAAGGCGAAGGAAGCCATCGAGATCAAGAACAATGCCGACATGCTGGCGTATCAGTGCGAGAAGCAATTGAAGGAACTGGGCGACAAGATTTCCGGCGACAAGAAGAAGCAAGTCGAAGACGCAATCGCCGCGGTGCGCGACGCGATCAATCGCAACGACACTGACGCGATGAAGCGCACCTATGACGATCTCCAGAATAAGTTCCAGGAAGTCAGCGCCGAACTTTACAAGCAAGCGTCAGCCGCGGGCGCGCAAGCCGGCCCGCAACCTGGACCCGAAGCGGGAGCGCGTCCGGACGCCGAGGAAGGCGCAGGCAAACGTGGCGAAGGGGACGTCGTCGACGCGGAATTCGAAGTCGTCGACGAAGACAAGAAGAAATAAACAAAAACAATTTGTCGGTGGCCGTTTGAGATAAATGGTCGCCGGCACAACCAAAAAAATCAGAAGGAGGAAGATAAAACCTATGGCAGCAGTCAATGTGAGACCGCTCGGCGATCGAGTGCTAGTGCATCCGATTGAAGAGCAGGAAGTGAAAAAGGGCGGGATCATTATTCCCGATACCGCAAAGGAAAAACCGCAGGAGGGCAAAGTCGTCGCTCTTGGTACCGGTAAAATCGACGACAACGGCAAGAAAGTCGATTTCACCGTGAAGAAAGGGGACAAGGTTCTCATTTCGAAATACGGCGGCACCGAAATCAAGATCGACAATGAGTCTTACCTGATCATGCGCGAGGACGACATCCTCGGCATCATCGGTTGATGAACTCTCAACACCAACCATCAACTAACAACTTAAA
>WNFQ01013504.1_pt1 | contig 10156 bp, 11 predicted proteins | sample 5400171 | NCBI WGS metagenome assembly WNFQ01 (sample SAMN13153356, study PRJNA577476) | soil metagenome | isolation source: 20 cm soil under Madrone tree | place: USA:California | collected 2016-06-14 | reverse complement strand
AATTCGACAATTCGACTGCGGATTTCTGCGAGAGGAGGAGCAAGAACCCGGTTGATTAAGTTTCGATTGAGGAGCCCGCTTTGATGAAAGCCCCCTCAACGGTTTGCCACCGCAAACCGCTTCCACGCTGCATTTGATAACACTTTGGGCGTTTTCGAAATTCCCGCTGAAAACAACGCGAGAATGCGGACGTGAAGCTGTATCCAAAGATTCTGGCTATCTCGTCAATGTTAAGGCGATTCGATGCCTTGAGAAGTCTTTCTGCTGTCTTCATTCTGATCTGACGCGAATAACTGCGCATAGTGGTTCGATATAGCTTCTTAAATTGCCTGCTTACGATTGGCAAACCTACCTGAAGTCTTTGACATTCTCTAGCGGGGCTAAACGAGAGGCTACCATCAAATTCGTCAATCAAGCGACGCACTCTTTTCGCTGCCTGTTTAGATTTGCACTCAATTCTTCCCAAAATGAGGTCTGCTGCGTAGCCAAGGACAAACATCTCGGGTGAGCGATAGATCAGTTTCGAATGTTCACTATCCTGCGTTTTGCACAACGCGGAAAGACATCCCACGCCCGACTGCGGCCACTCGAAAGCTGACGTGACTAGACTAGTTATCATCATGAATCAACAAGCGGTCCTTCAATACTCCTATGACTCTGTGACGTCGCGCGCGACACCCTTCCAGCAACACCGACCTCCGCAACGAGATGGCCATTGATCTCCTGAAATGAAAATCCTCTCCCAACTTTGCCAAATCCTTGTAGCAACGCAATTCAGTTCAAAGACAGGTTGACGAGCGACCGCTAACATTGCCCTGCCGTAAGCCATGCGCGCCAACCGCGCCACCTGGATACTCGCAAGCGCCCACCTCTTGACGAGCGGCCTTCTGCCTTGAACCACAACCGTAGCTTTGTGATCCTGGGCCCACCCAACAAAATTGACATATTTCACGCAACGCCGCAAACATAAAAATCAATCATTACTTACACTATCGGAGGAAAGACATTGACCCCGGTCGCGAGCACTTTTATCGTTAGAGTGGCGAAGTTGTAGACTTGTGTTTTTTGTGCTTGGGCTTATGCTGGGTTCCAGGAAACCGCTCAATGAAGGCGTTATATATCAATCAGCTCATAGAAAATCCTGAACGTCTCCAGCAAACCAGTCATCGCACGATTATGGGCGCCAGGATATTTGAGTGGAGCCTTGTTTGCGCCCTGCTCAAATACGGAGCTTACGACACCTATTTTGCACCGGGAGTGACAGATCAAAAGAAGGACGAACTGGTGGCGGATGGTCTGACGGCCGACAGCGTCAGACGGTTAACTCCCGTTCCTCTTGGAAGCCCTCTGCCTATCAAAGACTCCGATCAGGTGGTTCTGGTGATCGGGGGCCGCGAACTAAATATCTTGGCCAGTCTGCGTCAGAAACTGCACCGATACGATGCACCCATATGTGGGTTCATACACTCCATTAATTCTGCGCGCATTGCGGTTGCCCTGCTACAGCAATGTTTCGCTGGGCTCTCGGAGTCGGATGTCCTCTTTTGTTCCAGTCGCGCCGGAATGAAAACGATTGATATCTATATTGAGGAGATTGCCCGGTTGTTGCCGCCAGATATGCATTATCCGGCCCGTCGCGTCCTCGTCCCTCTGGGGGTGGAAGTTCCAACAGTGAAGCAAGACGCTAGCCGCACACTGCGACAGAAATTGAATATCGAACCAGACTGCAGGATTGTATTGTATTTTGGTCGTCTGTCGCAGACGAGCAAGTGTGATCTAGGACCACTTCTTGTAGCGTTGTCGCACCTACTAGGCAGGGGGATCAGCCTCCATCTGATCATTGCCGGTGATGACACGCAAACGAAAGAAACCCCACGCCTACGGACATTGGCAAGCGAACTAAAATGCCTTAAGAACGTAACGATATGGCTCAATCCGTCTGCCACGGACAAACACCTGCTCCATTCCGGGGCAGATATTTTCGTATCACCCAGCGATAACATACAAGAAACCTTTGGATTGACCGTTGCCGAGGCGATGGCTTATGGCCTCCCCGCTGTCGTTTCGGACTGGGACGGATATCGAGACTTGGTGACAGACGCCGAAAATGGATTCTTGGTCCCCTCTGTTTTCCCGCCAAATATCGAGACTCTTCGTCTTTGTGATTGCACAACGTCCATGTTGGAAGAAGATTCGCTGTCTCAGTCAACAGCCATCGATGTGAGTGTTCTGTCCGAAAGGCTGGGGAAGCTAGTGCTAGACCAAGCCCTTCGAAGAAAGATGGGGCGAGCTGCAAAGCAGTACGTGGAGAATCACTGTAGTTGGCAAGTTGTCGTGAAGCGCTACGAAGAATTGTGGGAAGAATCTCTGCAGATTGCAAGAGCTGCGAACTCGAACTCCAATGCCTCAAATAAATTAGGTAACTTATCTTTGGAGAAGAGTTTTGGCCACTATGCGACTGCAAAACGCAGCCAGGAAACCAAATGCTTTATAACGGAAGAAGGGCGCGAGTGGCTGAGGCGGCCTGCTCGTTTCTATTTCTTGTGCCAGTTATCCACTGTTCCGTCGCCTCTCAAATTCGCTAACGCGCTGCGCGAAATCTCAGACCGGCCGGGTCTTTCGGTTGCGAATGTCGTTGAATTGTTTCTCGATGATTCTGTTCCCGCCTCGATTGATGATGCACATTGGACTCTCGCACGGCTGTTTAAATACGGTCTAGTGACAGACAAATATCGTAACTAAAATGTATATTCTGATTATTGTTTAAATGGATATAATAAAGCAGTAGCTAATGATCGTCATATATCAAAAGACGATCTTTCAGCTTTTTGATAAATTTTGTCACGTCGCGCGCGACAAGCTCTTCAGGAGCGCCATACTCTGCGATAAGCTGACTCTCGATCTCTTGAGCCGACAACCCTGCTACTAACTTAGCCCAAATGTTTGCTGCTACGCCATTTAGTTCAAAAGTTGGCCGGCCAGCGACGTTTAAGATTGTTTTGCCGTCGGGTGTAGTCCCAACCTGGGCGACTCCGGATATTTGCAAGGGCACACCTCCTGACCGTGACAATTGTTGGCCTCGCGAGGTTATGTCTAAAGGCTGGCACAGTTCCCAAAGCAACACAAACACAAAAATCGATCATTAGTTGCACCTCACGCCAAAAATTATTGACGTCTGTTCCACAACTTTCTATCTTCAGACAGGGAGACCCGTATGCCGAGTCCGAGAACATTCCATATATGTTTTCGCAGTAGGTAGATTGATCGGAGAATTGTACGGAACGAACTGCTGGCATTGGACTGAACGAACAAATAGGACCGATATGAAGGTGCTGCAAATGAAGTTCTACAGGTCCCTGCTCAAAGACCGAATCCCTGTTCCTCTCAGGGAACGAGGCCGACTGTGAAAAGTGTAAGAGTGTGTTATGGGGCCGCTCAATATATGAGTCATTCGAGAGTGGCTCAACTGAATCGGCAACTGATTCGGAGCCAATGCGAGGTCGTAAAAAAAGTAGATGATGCTGATATCGTTGTGCTCCACTTCGAACCATATAATTTCGCCTCTATTTATGAAAAATATCCAGCTTTGAGAACAAAATATGTAATTGGATACTGCGTCTGGGAGGCAAGTCAACTGCCTGATTGTTACAAGGATTCGATCTCGTATGTCCAGGAGATCTGGACCTGCTCGCGTTATTGCTGTGACATCTTTAACCAACATCATCCGCGCGTAGCCCATATTCCACACGTTATAGAACGCGATGCCAGCTGTTCGATTGGAGACCGTGAATACATCCGACGGATCATCTCATTTAATCCGAACATCCTGTATTACCTCTTCATTACAAAACTATGGGATCGTCGCAAGAATACGCGAGGGCTGGCGATGTCTTTCCTGAGTCAACGGTCGGCGATGCCAAACGCCCGGCTCATTATTAAAGGAGGTCCGCAGGATGTCGCGGAGGATTTGCCAACGAATGGCATCATATATCTGCGCGAGCATCTTACAGACGGGCAGATGAATGCCTTGTATGAAATTGCTGGCGTGTATGTCAGTGCTCATCATTCGGAAGGATGGGGACTGACGTTGTCCGATGCGATGGTTCTACAAAAACCAACTATTGCGACTGGTTATTCCGGGAATCTCGAGTTCATGAACGCAGAAAACTCTTTTCTTTTGGACTTCACGGTGAATTTCATTAAGCCCGAAGACTGCTTCTACCTGTTCCGGGAGGATATGAAGTGGGCCTATCCGTCCGATGACGATTTAGGGCAAAAACTGTTATTTCTCTACCACAACCGAGAGAGCCCTGTTGTCCGCGCAAAGATCCAAAATGCCTCCGAAGACATAAAGATGTTCAGCCGGGCTTCCGTACAACGGATCGTTCAACGCCAGATTGCCAGCATCGTTGATTCAGAGCACTTTTCGCAACTGCTGTCGAGGAGCTAACCATTTATGATTGCCGTTACGATTGGCGTTGGGGAATATTACGCTCGGCTCGCTCTTCACGCTGCTCGCGCCGTGCAAAACATGACTGGATTGGAAACGACCGTTCTCGACCACACGCACTTCGCGGCTTCGGGTCTCTCGCACTGTCATCATTTAAAGCTACGTCTCTTTGACTTAGTTGATGATGATTCGGTGATGTATTTCGATGCAGACATGGTCTGTCTAAACCCTTGGGACCCACAACGTTTTGCGGGCACAGAGGCCTTGGTGGCCGTATCGGAGAGTGCGCGTCCGTTGCATATCCACACATCTCGGGACTGGAGAATTCCCATACGTGAGTATTTCAATGCTGGGCTTATGATCCTGAATCGTCATTGCCATCAGGAGTGGCTCCGCGAAACGGAACGGTTCGTTCTGACGGACAAGCGGTTCGTGCAGTATGACCCTTACGATCAGGCAGCGCTGAACATAACTCGTCACCGTCTCGGTCTGAAGCTGGAACTCCTTGATCGACGATACAACTGGATAGGGTTCGGAAACGGCCGGCTCAGCTATGAAGTGCCCGTGTTCATGGCGCATGGCCTAAGACCTGAAAACAAATTTGCGAATATTGATTTCTTCGAGGGACGGTATAAGCCATCTTTCCAATGGCAAATCGATATCAACGAAGGCGAGATGAACCGACTCAAGAACCAAACCCTGTGCATAAGACGTGGAGCCCACGAAGAAAGTATGGCACTAAACGGCGATGGAACCATCGGTCCTCCATATTTTCCAGGAATTGGGCAGTATTGGTTTGTTCACACCAAGTCTGATTCGCAGATACTGAGCATTTGCTCTGAAGCCGAAATTCTTCAAGAGTTTACAAAGACTGACAAGGATTATTGGGAGTCTATCGAGCGGCTTGAGGTTTCTCACGCTTAGGACTATCTACCCTTGGATATTTGAAAACTACTGGTCGTGGAATAAGCGACTGTAACGACCGAGAACGACTCAAGTCTTGTAATCCGGCTCAGACTTAGATAAGCGATACAGCTTGGCTGTTGATGCGATTTTGTTACAACACCGCAAAGGGAATAGCACTCATGATTGCAGTCACTATCGGAATCGGCGAGTCCTACGCTAAGCTTGCGTCTTATGCTGCTCAGGCTATGCAAAAAATGACTGGCCTGGAAACGGTCATTCTTGACGACCGGCTCTTTACGGCTTCAGGCTTCCAATATTCTCATCAATTGAAGTTACGCATATTTGACTTGGTGGATGACGACTCAATTCTGTATTTCGATTCTGATATCGTATGTCTCAACCCGTGGAACCCGAAACGTTTTGCACGAGCCGATGCACTGGTAGCTGTGGCCGAGCGTTTGCATCCGATGGTTATCATGGCATGTCGAGACTGGGACATTCCGATCCATCAAGGTGGTTCCGGGAAACAGAACGTTTCGTCTTGGCTAATCCTGGAGTTCCTTCTTACGATCCGTATGATCAGACGGCTCTAAACATAACCCGTTATCGTCTGGGTCTCAAATTGGAACTTCTTGATCGACGATACAATTGGGTGGGTTTCGGAATTGGCAAGTTCTGTTATGAAGTGCCCGTGTTCATGGCTCATTGCTTAAACCCTCGTAATAAATTTTCGAATATCGATTTCTTCGAGGGGCGATACAGACCACCTTTCCAATGGCACATCGATATCAACGAAGGCGAGATGGACCGGCTCAGAAATCGAACTCTTTGGCTGAGGGCAGGGGACGCGGAGAGGAGCATAAGGCTAAATAGCGACGGTACGATCGGCCCTCCTTATTTTCCAGGTGTCGGTCGCTACTGGCTTGTTTACGGAAAATCTGATCCGCTGACACTGGCCATTACTTCAGAAACGGAAATCCTTCGGCAGTTTAAGAAAACCCATGAGGACTGTTGGGAGTCTATCCGGCAACTAAGGGCACACATACCTTAAGGGACCGTGCCTGAAGAAGAAAATCGTTTCCTTCCGTCTAAAGTTCAAACTGTATACCGTTTGCTGGAGTAGGAACAAGAGACCCTCTTACCTTGAAAGTTCGCGATGCTCATCGCCCATCGCCCAGCTCAGTTGAGTTTTTCCTTCGCCATAGTTCTCATTTTGCTGACCCAATAACTGCTCATTAGTCTTTCTTGTCCGATTTCGCAACCGGAATGACGACCGAGCCACGCATCCAGGTTCTGCGCCGTAACCTCATTCCAGTCCTTCACGGGAATTACAGGGAGACCTTCGTACAAGTTATCCAGAGGAGACGACGGCACCAGAACAAGATGGCCGCAGGCAAGCGCTTCCCACGTCCGGTGACAGTCGAGTCCTCTTCCATGCGGAGACAGCACAAATGCGTACTCTCCCCACTTCCGCCATAACTGCTTTCTCGGGAGAGGTCTACTTTGAAAAACAAAACAATCATTGGTTAAGACCTTTGCGAGGACTCTTTGCCTCTTTTCAGGACGATATGAATCGGCTGGCTGCCATGCAAAATCAACATACACTTTCCGAATACGCTCCCTTGCCGGACGAAGTTCCCGCCGGATCGACAAAAGTATTTCTTCCTGTTGTTGCGGTGATGCAACATCTTCACCCCATCTAGGTTGTTCACTCACAGTGTGAAAATCGATTCCAATCGGTAAGGGCGACATTCGCCCCATAAAACCAGGACCATCGCAATTCTGCGCATACCAGTGGAGGACATTCGGATATTCCAGAATTTCAAGTGCTTCGGCCATGATCGGCAATGGCACGCCTATATCACAATCTGCCGTGATGAGTATGAACCTTGCCCTAACAAGTGGAAGAACCTGCTTGACAAAGGACTTCAACCAGGAAAGCTTTACCCAGACAAGGTCTCCATCTCTTATGTCGCGGTAGATCTCGGGGCTTGAAATCAGATTGCTGAGTAGATGAGGCGGCACGGAGTGTCCGAGGGGCTCTAGAAAGCTCTCGTAGCCAAGGCCAGCCGGAAACTCATCGGGAATCCTCCAGTCGCATCTCGCGGCAATTCCTTTGTTCCATACAAGTTCAGCGTGAAAATCCAGTGTCCTAACAGAATCCTTCACAAGGTCATTCTGTTTTAACAACTCGACAAAGCTGTTTACGTCATTGGTGACACGCTCTTGCGGAACATTAAATTCGGTCGCGAGCTGACCAATAATCTGCTGAGCGGACAATCCCCCTGATAATTTAGTCCAAATGGCGGCTGCTACTGGATTCAATTGAAAGAAGGGATGACCAGCAACTTCTAGTAGAGCCTTGCCATCCGGTGTGGATACTGCTCGAGCGATAGTAGATGTCTGCATATTTGGCTTTACGCCCTAGAAGATCGATCCCGAGAATTCGCGACCATCATCAATTGGCCCAGCTAATTTGTTCCACCGCCATCGCCATCATTTTTTCTGGCCCAGTAACCTGCTATTTAGCACTTCTACGTCGATGCCGTATCCTGTGGTGTAATTTCTCGGGCAACGTTCATGAATAGTTACTAAGTCGCACTCCTCGTTTGCGGTTGGATGATGGTGCAATTTCTCCGCTCACTGGATCAACTCAAAAGAGGTCTCCTCTTTGGCCATTTGGTCTCGTTTCTGGCCATCGGGCCCTGACTGGATAATTCTTTCTATTCTGGAATTCTTCCGTCGAGAAAGGGCCGCTGGCCCGTGAATACACTCGGTGGTGTGTTATGTAGGTAAGCGTAGAGTCCGCCGAGACGAATCAGTTGATCGTGCTTCCCCTGTTCTTCGACCACACCCCGATTCAGGGCAACAATATGATCAACCCATTCAAGTGCTGAGATTCGGTGCGAAATGAAGACAATGGTCTGATGTGGGAAGTGTTCCGCCAAATTCTCAAAAACCTTTTGTTCCGAAGGAGCGTCCAGCGCCGACGTAGATTCATCGAGCAAGAGCAAGGAAGGGTGTTGAAGCACTGCACGAGCCAGCGCAACGCGTTGTCGTTCACCACCCGATAGCGCGTTGCCCCTCGGTCCCAATGGCGTATCCCAACCATTCGGAAGTCGACGGACTACTCCTCCGAGATCGGCAATTTCGATTGCCTGGCGCAGTTCTTTCTGGGTTGCGCAGGGCTTCCCCAACAGCAGATTTTCCTTAAGTGTTCGATCGAAAAGGATGGCATCTTGCATGAGGTAGCAGATTCTAGTTCGGAGACTCTCCAGTCGTATATTGCGAACATTGATTCCATCGATGTACACGGCTCCGCAGTCGGTGTCGTACAACCTAGCCATAACCTTTGCAACGGTGCTCTTTCCGCTGCCACTGATTCCCACGAGTGCGACCTTCTCGCCAGCCTCGAGTTTCAGGCTGAGGTTCTGCAGAACTGGCTGCCCACTGCGGTAGGCGAAGCAGACATCTTCGAGTTTGACATGTCCTCTGACTGGAGTGGGGAGGTAAACCGCCTCATGTCTTTCCTTCACGCCCGGGACCATTTCGATGACCTCCAAGATTCTCTGAAGGCTCGCGCTCAGCCGCTTCAACCGGGAGTAGATTTCTACGGCAGCGTTGAGCGGGTCAAAGAGTCTTGCCATATAGCTGTAAGATGCAACGAGTCCACCGACTGTCAAAATTCCCACGAAGACTTGATAACTTCCGTACCCGAGAATCACGATGGTGCCTAGGGCTATGACTGCCATATAGGAAGTTCTGAACAATATCTCGACGAGGTTCCGGTGATTCAGTGCTTTCACTCTTGCGGTCGAGCGTTCGAGGAAAGCCTGCGTTTGAGCCGTCTCCTGATGTAATAGCTGGATCTGTATGAGGGACGCCAAATGTTCTTGAAGAAAGCTGCTTTCCCTGCATGGTTGCAACGACAAAGACCGTGTTGAAGATGGTCTGGAGTGCATACGGGACAAGACCCGATCCCAGCTCGGCCACCTGATCGACGTCCTGCTCCATACGATACAGCTTCTCGCCCACCGGCGTTGTCTCATGGTAATCCGCTGACAAGCGGTTCATTTGCTCTAAGATGCCAAGCCGCATACGGGAGACAAGATTCTGCACTGTGCTAAAGGTTATGAGTCCTGCGAACGCAGAAAGAGCAAGGCGCGAGATGTAGATTCCAAGAAACCCCGCCAGAGCAGCAAAGAGCAGGTGAAAATCCTTCTTTGGTAGAATTTGATCAATGAGCCATTTGATTAGCAGGGGGTCGAGCAGAAACATCAGGCTGCTCAACACGATCAAGCACAAGCTGAGTAAGTGAGCGCGCAACAAAGGCCGCAAGTGGCTGATGAACCATCGGAAGTGTATGCTCAGCCTTAGATTCAAACGTACTCCTAGCGGGCTTTCGACCAGCCGATCTAAATACCGCAATGACAACCTGAGGTGCGTGCTTGAAGATTGACAACAACCCCAGTGCAGAAGGCACGCGAGTTACCGGTTGTAAATAAAATGTGAACCAGCCTCCTCTAACCCTCCCTTTTTTCGATAACTTGGGACAACGCTCGTAATGATTTTAATAAGCGACAGTCCGAATTAAGGCCAGTTTCGAGGACAGCCATCCAGAATTCCGTGACATTCCCGAGCTTCAAGCGTGCGCGTTTGCAAACGAAGTGCGAGCTCAACAACCGTCTTTAACGTTTTCCCAGTGGGTGACATCAGCCTCATATCGTGCTTCGCTAAGCGGTAGGCCAAAACGGTCCTGTCGCCTCCCGTCACCAACATTGCTCCATTGCGGCGCTTTCA
>WNFQ01006554.1_pt1 | contig 10159 bp, 10 predicted proteins | sample 5400171 | NCBI WGS metagenome assembly WNFQ01 (sample SAMN13153356, study PRJNA577476) | soil metagenome | isolation source: 20 cm soil under Madrone tree | place: USA:California | collected 2016-06-14 | reverse complement strand
ATCTGGACAGCGGGGGCGACACTGGGAATCCTTGCGGCGGTGCATTGGCTAAAACGGCCGGCAATGATTCGAATCGCAGTGGTTGGTTTGGTTTTGTTGACGGCGTGGGCGGCGCATCCGCGGCTGTTTTGGAACTCGTACTTTCGTCCCAGCGTAGGCGTTCGAGCGTTCTTGCGACTGCCGGAGGCCATAGTCAAGCCGCACCAAAGTATCTCCGGGCTGATAGTTAACGTGCCCGTGGGGACGAATCAATGCTGGGATGCTCCGCTGCCGTGTTCTCCCAATTTCAATGGCAAGCTGAGTTTGCGGAAGCCAGGGGAGCTGGAACGTGGATTTGTTTGGAACGAATCGGGAGAAGCCACAAGGCAGAAATAATCGAAAGCCGCGGGCGCTGCGCTGCAATGCAATGGCTTGGCCATCCGATGCAGCATTCGGTACTACAAAACAATCTTCTTGCATAATTAACGTAACGTAATTACTATGCTACGACGTCGTGTAGTTAGTAGAACTGTCCCCCCGATTATTGAGAAATTCCGTCCCTGGCAACGGCAGCCGAACACGTTGATCCAGCGACAAGTCAGTCTGTAAGCCTGTGGACGACCTCGCCACAAGCAAGATGGATTTCCGTAAAAGAGGAATAGCAAGGAGGCAACGCCATGAGCCCCAGCCCCCGAGTAGTTTCCCGAGAGCGCGAACTTCAAACCAACCACCCGGCCACGGAAATCACCATTCATCTGACGCCGTTCGATCAGAAGGAGTACCGGCAATTGATCGAAGCCCGCGGCGATACCGCGCAACACGTTGTAACCCGTTTGAAACCCGCCCTGGGACTTGCGAACGCCGTGGACGCCGGTTGCGGCGTGGGATTTTTCTCGCACACACTGGCGGAGTGCGGCCTGAATGTGTGTGGTTTCGACGGACGCGAAGAAAACGTGACGGAAGCGCGGCGGCGGTTTCCGCACATTCCGTTCGAACAAGCCGACGTCGAAGAGAGGGCCATTCTGGAGCTGGGTAAATTTGACCTCGTCTTGTGTTTCGGGCTGCTGTACCACCTGGAGAATCCGCTGCTGGCGATCCGGAATCTCCGAGGACTGACGGAGAAGTGCCTGCTGGTGGAAAGTATGTGCTTGACGGAGGAAAAGGCGTCGATGCTGCTGAGAGAGGAGCCGAGCCAGGAAGATCAGAGCCTTAGCGATGTGGCCTGGTATCCGAGCGAGAGCAGCCTGGTGAAGATGCTGTACCGCGCCGGATTCGGAAAGGTCTATCGCGTAACACCGCTGCCAGATCACGAGGATTTTCGTGAAACGGCGGAACGTACCCGGCGGCGGACGGTGCTGCTCGCGACTTACGCCGCGGTCGACATAGCCGGGTTCCGGTTAATTCCCGAACCCGCTGAACAAGAAGATCCTTGGGCGAAGAAGCCGCCGGTAACAGCAACACTGCCGCAACGAATCGGGCGATTCCTGGCCAGCCCGGCGCGCCGGAAATACAGCACGCTGGCGAATCGCGCGCGGCGCATTTTTCCGGGAATGCCGATACCCTTGCGCCTGCCTTTTGGTGCGTGGTGGCTGGCGGAGAAGAGTGCGCTGGATCACGAATTGATTTACAACGAGTTCGAACGGATGGAAACGGAGTTCGTGAAGCGATTGTTGCGGAGGGACATGACGGTCGTCGATGCCGGAGCGCATCATGGCCTATACACCCTGCTGGCGTCGAAGCGAGTCAAATGGGACGGCCGGGTGATAGCGGTCGAGCCTTCACCGCGGGAGTGCGAGCGACTGGAAAGGCACCTACGCCTGAACCGCTGTTCGAATACGGAGCTGGTATCTTGCGCATTGGGTGAAGCTCCGGGAGAGACGGATCTTTATCTGGTGGATGGATTTCAAGATTGGTGCAACAGCCTGAGGCCGCCCGCGGTGGACGAGCCTGTACGGACGGTGCGGGTTTCCGTGCGGCGGCTGGATGACGTGCTTGCCGAACTCGGAGTGAGCAAAGTGGATTTCATCAAACTTGATGTGGAAGGGGCGGAACTCTCGGTTCTCTATGGGGCGATGAAGCTGCTGCGGAGGGAATCGCGGCCGGCGATCCTGGCAGAAGTGCAGGACACGCGGACGCAGCCGTGGGGCTACGCGGCGCGGGAAATCATCCAATTCCTGATTCGCATGGACTACCGATGGTTTGCGATTGCGGCGAAGGGCGCGCTGCTGCCAATTTCGTGCGATCAGGAAACGTATGACGCAAACCTGGTGGCGCTTCCGGTGGAGCGCACGGAAGAGTTTCTTGACCTCCTCGGGCAGAAATAGAGCTTGCCAGAGAATTATTTTTCGATCACAAGTTTCACTGGAGTGACAATACTTCAGGGGATGAGGCAGCTCACGCAGGCCAGGGGGGCACAGTTCGTATAGAATTGACGAGCTAGGTCTGGCCTTTCTGTGTTCACAAGTTCAAAACTGGCGAGTGACGAGAGTTCATGACAGAACACCTGCTCTCTTTAGTGAGCGGACGCCAGGGGCATTTCCGGCTGGAGTCGGGTCACCACGGAGATTTGTGGTTCCAACTGGAGACGCTTTGCCTGAACGCTCGCGAGATACGGCCGTTTGCCGTGCGACTGGCGGAGAAACTCAAGAAACATGAAGTTGAAGTGGTGTGCGGTCCGCTTGTTGAGGGTGCATTTGTCGCGATGCTGGTTTCACTGGAGCTCGGTTGCGAATTCGTATACGCCGAACGCTTTGCGGATGAAACCCGCGAAGGATTATTTCCGGTCGAGTACCGTCTGCCGAAGGCGCTGCGGCCGGCAGTCAAAGGCAAACGCGTAGCGATCGTGAATGATGTAATCAATGCCGGATCGGCAGTGCGGGGAGCATTCTTCGATTTGAAAACTCATGGCGCACGCGTCGTCACCATTAGTGCATTGCTTGCGCTGGGCGAGGCCATCACCGAATTCGCGGCTGAGCGCGGAATCGCTCTCGAACTTCTGGAGCGTAAGCCGAATCATCTGTGGACACCCTCGGAATGCCCCCTCTGTGTGTCTGGAGTGCCGCTTGAAATCGTGGGTACTTCGTGAAGAGCGGACTTGTGTCGGCCAGCAACAGTTAAAAAACCGCTCGGCTGCTGGTACTCTTCTAGTGAGGGAGCGGCCTTTTCTTTCCCGATTGCGGCCATTCCGGGAATGCAGTGCGCGGCAAAGGCACCGCAGTCCATGGCCTTGGGCTGATCGGGCGGGGAATGGATTCGAACGAATGAAAGTACTTGTCACCGGGAGCAGCGGGCTGATCGGTTCGGAGGCGGTCCAGCGTTTCGACCGGCATGGGCATGAAGTTGTCGGCGTGGACAACAACATGCGGCGGGTTTTCTTCGGGCCGGCGGGCGATACACTCTGGAATCTGGAGCGGCTGAAGGGTGCGACGAAGCGATTCACTCACGCAGCGCTGGACATTCGCGACCGGGCGGGCATCGAAGAGCTCTTTCGAATGCATCGCTTTGATTTGATCGTTCACTGCGCGGCTCAACCATCCCATGATAAGGCGCGAGAAATTCCCCTGTTGGATTTCGAGGTAAATGCCCTGGGTTCGGTGAATCTCCTGGAAGCGACGCGGCAACACTCGCCGGAGGCGGTGTTCGTGTTTATGAGCACGAACAAGGTTTATGGCGAGGCGCCGAACGAGATTTTGCTGAAGGAGATGGAGAAGCGATACGACTACGCGAGGGCGGAAGATTTTGCTGGGATTGGCGAGAGCTGCCGGATCGATCAAACGTTGCATTCGCTGTTTGGCGCTTCAAAGGCGGCGGCGGACCTCGTGGCGCAAGAGTATGGGCGCTACTTCAACATGAAGGTGGGAGTTTTTCGAGGCGGCTGCCTGACGGGGCCGGCACACGCCGGCGTCGAATTGCACGGATTCTTATCTTATTTGGTGAAGGTGACGCTCAGCGGCGGGAAATATTCCGTGTTTGGGTACAAGGGCAAGCAGGTGCGCGACAATATTCACAGTCATGACGTGGTGCGTGCCATCGAGGAGTTTGCGGCGAATCCGCGACCCGGAGAGGTGTACAACCTGGGTGGCGGGCGCGCGAATAGTATTTCGATGTTGGAGGCGATCGAGCGAGTCGAGCAGATGACCGGTCGCAAACTGGATTGGCGATACGCAGATGAGGCGCGAAAAGGCGATCACATTTGCTATATCTCGAATCTCGGAAAACTCCAGAGCCACTATCCGAATTGGAAAATCACTCGGGGATTGGATGCGATTCTCGAAGAGATTATCGCTTCGCAGCGCGCGCAGTTGGCGCAGGCCACGGCGAGATGAGCCGCCCAAGGCAAGAATGAAAGCCCCTTTCTTCACGGTCCTGATCGACACCTACAATTATGGCGGATTCATTGAAGATGCGGTTGCGAGCGTACTGGGGCAGAATTTTCCTGCTGAGGAACGGGAAATTCTGGTCGTGGACGATGGTTCCACCGACGATACGCAGGAGCGATTGCAAAAATTCGGCGAGGCCATTCGTTATTTCAAGAAACCGAATGGGGGACAAGCTTCGGCGTTCAACTTCGGATTTGAGCAGGCGCGGGGAGCGGTCATCGCATTGCTAGATGCTGATGATGTCTGGCTTCCGGAAAAATTAGGGCGCGTCTACGAAGCATTCGAACGGCATTCCGGCGCGGGGATGGTGTACCACCGAGTGCATTTGTGGGATGGTGCGCGCGACATTTCCGAGGACGTATATTTCGCGCCAGTTTCGGGGCGCGTTACGGAAAGCAGGCGGGCGCTGCTGCGGTATCCAATGGTGGGCACGTCATGCCTGGCGTTCCGGCGGGAAGCGCTACAGAAGCTGCTGCCAGTGCCGGAGTCGCTACGATTCCAGGCCGATGCCTATCTCACGGCGCTGATCATTTTTGTGGCGGAAGTTGCGGCGGTGCCGGAGTTCCTGGGGAAATACCGGTTGCATGGAGCGAATCTGTTTCAGGCAAACGCGGAGGGAGCGTCGCGCCAGCAACTGGAGCGCAGGATGGCCGTGCGCGAAGCGCTCCTCGGAGAGATCGAGAATTGGCTGAAAGTGCAGGGCGAGAACGTGGACACTCCGGAGATTCGCGCGTACCTGAAACAATGGATAAAAGCGCAGGAAAGCGACGGATTTGCAGTGCAAGCGCCGGGGCGCTGGAAATATTTCCAGTACTTGGTTGATTTCCCGCGAACGTACGGCGAGATTATGACTTGGCGGCACCGGACTTACTCCTATCTGCGTGCCATCGCGGCACTGTTCTTGGGCTATCATCATCTGCATGTTCTGGACGACGTGCGATTGAAGAGCAAGCGAATCTTCGCTTCCCCCGACGACAAGAAAGTGGAAGCTGAAAAAGCGAATACTTTATCCGCAAAAAGCTGAGACGAACGGATGGCATTGCAGAGGGAAATGGGCACGGGGACAGTGACGGCTTCGGAGCATGATGGATTCATACAAGCGGCGGCAGCGTCTGTCTGCCCGAGTTGCGGTGCAACGTCACGCGCCCCTGCCATCGGGCAGTATGGGAGATATAGACTTTTCGAATGCGCGGGGTGCGGACTGCAGTATTGGGAGCCGTTGGAAATGCCCGACGCGCGCTGGTACGAACAGATGTACGGCGGCCGGGATGAAAAACTGCTGCCGCTGGAGCCGGGGCACAAATATTTTCTGGCGGACACGCTGGCTCCGCGTGGTGGGAAATTGCTGGACATTGGCTGCGGCACCGGGAATCTGTTGGCCGCGGCACGCGAAGCTGGCTACGACGTGACCGGCATCGAGCTGGACCGCAATGCGGCGCGCTTTGCCAAAGAGCGGCTTGGTTTGCAAAATATTCTTCCTTTATCGATTTCCGAGTTTGCGGAGCAGCACAAGGGAGAACGATTTGATGTAGTCACATTTTTTGAAGTACTGGAGCACCAGGCAGCGCCGGTGGAATTCCTGCAGAAAGTGAAAGCCTGCGTGAAGCCGGGCGGAGTGATCGCTCTGAGCGTGCCGAATCGTGAACGGTGGTTGACTGGGGCGGACGTTCTGGACTATCCGCCGAATCATTTCCTGCGGTGGAATGCTGATGCGCTCAGAAAGTGCTTGGGCTCGCAGGGTTTTGAAGTCTTATCCATGCGCGAGCAGCCCGCCGGACTCTGGCACACGGCGCAGATGATTAACATGGCCTTGCGAACCGGGATGTCTGAAGCGGCGACGGGAAATGCATCGAAGAGTTTTCGCGACGTGATGCAAATGGCGCCCGACCAAGCAGAAGCAGCTCTGCGGGCAAAGCCGACGGCGCGACAGCGCGCCACGGAGATTCTCGGGCAGATCAAATATGCCGCCTGTTTTCCACTGGCAATGGCGGCGTATCCGTACGTTCGGCTGCGCGGACTCAAAGGAACGTATTTGTATTGTCTGGCTCGGAAGCGCGGTTGAGGATTTTCGGGGAGCCATAATTTGGCGAGAAGTTTTGTCAGCGTGCTGATTGATACGTACAACCACGAGCGCTTTATCGAACAGGCGATCGTGAGCGTGCTGGAGCAGGATTTTCCGGCAGCGGATCGCGAAATCATCGTTGTGGATGATGGCTCGACGGACCGCACGCCGGAAATTGTGAAGAAATTCGAGCCGCGTGTGCGGCTCTTGCGCAAAGAAAATGGCGGGCAAGCTTCGGCATTCAATGCCGGGATTCCGGAATGCAAGGGAGAAATCGTCGCGTTCCTCGACGGCGACGATTGGTGGGCCCCGGAAAAACTCCAGCGCGTGGCTAACGTGTTTGGCTCCGAACTCGCGGTCGGCCTCGTAGGCCATGGCATCCGTGAGACTTTCCCCGATGGCACGGTGCGCCTCCGCGCTCCGGAAAAAGACGAGAGATTGCGGATAGATTCGCTTGCCGCAGCCCGCGTATTTCGGCTGCGAAAGAGTTATTTGGGCACAAGCCGAATGACGATTCGGACCCAACTGGCGCGGCAAATACTTCCTGCTCCAGAAACGCTGGCCATCGAAGCAGATGAGTATTTATTTACTCTCGCGGCTGCAATGAGCGAAATCATGATCCTTCAGGACTGTCTGACTCACTATTGCGTACATGGCGGCAACCTCTATCTCAGCGCGGGGCATGGAGAGGAGGGCTTGCGGCGGAAACAGCAGGTTCTTGAGGCCCTGGCGAGTTCGCTTCGAAATACTCTCCCTAGCAAAGGAGTTTCTGCCGAAGTTACTAATTGCATTGTTGAAATCGTACAAGCGGAAGCCGACCAAATGCGTTTGATGCTGGATGGGGGAACGCCGTGGGAAACGTTTCGGACAGAAAGCAAGCTCTATGAGGTGATGCACGCAGATGCATCCCGCAAGCACCGTTTTTTTCGTGGGGTGACTATGCTTCCGGCACTCCTTCTTCCGCCCCGGCGATTTTACGCGGCGCGCCGTTGGCTGGCTTCCCAGGGATGGTACCGTCAGATGCGAGAGAAAGCATTGCCTGTTCCCGAAATCACTCGGGTCGCGGGCCCCGGAGAGTTCAAGGCATGAGCCTGCGGACGGACTACGATGTTTGGCATGAACGGGTCTTCAACTCCGATCCGGAGCACGAAGATGAGTCAAGCCCCTGGTATGAACTCGTACGCGAACAGATAGGGAGTGTCACGGGCCTGCGTATCTTGGAAGTAGCTTGCGGGCGGGGAGGTTTCGTCAAGGAGCTATCGCGAAACGGCGCACACGTGACGGGGTGTGACTTTTCACTTGCGGCGTTGCGCGTCGGCCAGGAAAAACTGCGGGCGCAGGGAAATGGAACTTCGGCGGCGCTCATTCAGGGCGATGCCCAAGCTCTGCCTTTCGCCGATAAATCCTTTGATCTGGTGGTCTCTTGCGAAACCATCGAGCATGTTCCCGACGTGCGAAAGGCGCTGAGGGAGATGTGGCGTGTGGCGCGTCCAGGAGCCAAACTGTTTCTGACTACGCCCAATTACGCGAACCTCATGGGGCTTTATGAACTATATGCGACAGTGCGCCACCCAAGGCGTAAGGATGACCAGCCGTTCGATCGCCGCCAATGGTTTTTCCAAATCAGGCAATACGTCCGCAAAGCGGGCTGGAGCATTCTTCGCGGCGATGGAACAGTCCACCAATTGCCGATCATTCCGGGACGCAATCCAATTGAATTGCCGTTTTTGGAGTCAAGCCACGTGATTCGCCGACTTCTGAGCCCATTTGCGTATCACTATTTTCTGATTGCGGATAAGCGAGGCGCGAGCTTGGGCACAGCGTGAAGTCCGCATTTTTTGAGGACCTGCTGCCTAAACAAACCTGGCCGAATCGCTTTCGCACCGTCGAGTTCGCAAGGAGAATCGGGAGATACGTTCAGGAGACGGGTAAGGAATTCGACATCGTCAATATTCACGCGCCTTTTGGCTTTTGGTATGGGTGGCAAAGGCGACGGCTTGGCTCGCAAGCGGGTCCTCCCTACGTAATGACCATGCACGGTCTCGAGGAGCGCCGGAATTACGCGATGGGAAGGGAAGCGAAGAAAGGGCGCGCGGAGTATTTCCGGTGGAAGAACCGCGTGTGGCAGCACGCATATCATATGTGGACGTATCGCTGGTCTTTTCTGACCGCGGACCAATGCATCGTGCTAAACCGCGAAGCTTTGCTCTTCCTGCAAATGAAATACAATTTGCCTCCGGACCGCGTGTGGTTCATACCGAACGGTGTCGGACTTGAATTTTTCCACGTGCGGTCCTTCTCTGACGGAATGGCGACCAAGCTTCTTTTTGTAGGAACATGGATCGACCACAAAGGAATTTATTACCTTGCGGAGGCCTTCGAAAAAGTTCTTCAGCTCATTCCGGAGGCGCGGTTGACCATCGCAGGTTGCCAGGAACCGGAGGAGTGTGGCCGTTTGTTGCCCGGGCGGAAATCTCGAGCTTATATGCCGAGCACGAAATCTTTGTGCTGCCATCGCTGATGGAAGGGATGCCCTTGGTGTTGCTGGAAGCTATGGCCTCCGGGATGCCGGTAGTGACCACGGAATCAAGCGGAATGACCGACCTGGTTGAGGATTTGCACGACGGGGTTTTTGTTATTCCGGGAGATTCGGAGTCGCTCTCAGCCGCGATTGTCAGGCTTTGCCGCGATCCCGAGTTGCGGTTGCGTCTTGGCAGTGCTGCCCAGGAAAAGATGAAGCGCTATACATGGCAACACGCCGCCAAGCGCACGGAGAAGGTTTTCTATCGTGCGATGGGGGTCAGTCCGGACGATTCTACGAGCGGGCAGGAGATAGAAACGGGGGAGCAAAGCGTACACAACGCTCCCAATTTCCCGATCGTAACGTAAATCACCGCCCAAAGTATTCGGGGAAAAGCCAGAAACGAAGTGACTACGCCAAGGATTCGATTCGCGGAGATTCAACCAGAACTCCAGAAGCCTGAGATGTGGACATCCCGGGTGATGAAGCACCCGTTCTTTGCTTGGGCCGGATTGCGGCTGCCGATTGCACAGCACACAGCCGCAGAACATCACGCTCTGGAGAAGTACGCGCTGGGATGCAAGAGTCTTGTAGAAATCGGAGTCGCTGAAGGCGCGTCGGCGATAGCGCTACGGACTACAATGGACCCGCAGGGCACGCTTTATCTCGTGGATCCGTTTCATCTTTCGAGAGTACGGATGCTGAACTTTCTGCGCCGTGCCGCCAGACGAGCAGTGTCTACGAAAGCGGGCGCTAAACTTGTGTGGATCGAGGCCTTTAGCCATGAAGCAGTTGCGGTTTGGGACCAGCCAATCGACTTTCTATTGGTCGACGGAGATCACCGGGAAGAAGCTGTCGAACAGGATTGGAACGATTGGCATCGTTACGTGATAGAAAATGGCACCGTTGTTTTCCATGATGCACGCATTTTCCCGGGAGGGTGGACTTCGGCTGGGTACGGGCCGGTTCGTTTTGTGGATAGAGTATTTCGAAACAATCCTTCGTCTTCGTGGGTGATCTTTAAAGAGGTTGATTCGCTGGTATTCGTCCGCAGAAGGGAACGCGGCAGCGCATGATCACTCTCGGAATTAATTATTCGCAGATGCATGATTCATCGGCGTGCATCGTGCGCGACGGAGAGTTGTTGTTTGCGGTGGCGGAAGAGCGCATCAGCCGGCTGAAGCACGACGCCGGATTCCCGAAAAACGCGATTCGAGC
>WNFQ01004491.1_pt1 | contig 10159 bp, 9 predicted proteins | sample 5400171 | NCBI WGS metagenome assembly WNFQ01 (sample SAMN13153356, study PRJNA577476) | soil metagenome | isolation source: 20 cm soil under Madrone tree | place: USA:California | collected 2016-06-14 | reverse complement strand
CGGAGCGCGCGGAAGGAAAAATCCTTCGCGTAGCGGATTTCGAGCGGCAGGCGCAGGAAGGCGTCCTGCGGCACGCCCACCGTGCGCAGGATGCGCCAGAGCTCGGAATAGGCGCCGACCAGGAGGTGCTGGCCGTTATCGAGCTCGTGCCCCTGGGAGATGACCCGGCGGGCCCGGCCGCCCGGCACGGGCCCTGCTTCGAAGACGGTGACTGGAATGCCGCGCTCCGCGAGTGTCACCGCGGCTGCCATGCCGGCGTACCCTGCGCCGACGACCGCTACGCCACGACCCACGTTTTCCAGGCGATCCAGAATTTCCGCAGCGGCGTCAGGGAGGTGCGCTGGGTCAGGACGCGAAAGCCGTCGCTCTCGATCTCTTGGAGCAGCGCGCGGTAGATCGCCGCCATGATGAGGCCGGGGCGCTGCGCGCGACGATCCTCGCGCGGTAGAGCCTGTATTGCGTTCTTGTATTGTTGCTGCGCGCGCTCGGCCTGGAATGCCATCAGCGCCTTGAACCGGGGCGAGTCCCGTCGCTGCAGGATCTCGGCGGCCGTCACGCTGAAGCGCCGCATGTCCTCCATGGGCAGGTAGATCCTGTTCTTGCGCGCGTCCTCGCCGACGTCGCGGATGATGTTGGTGAGCTGGAAGGCGATGCCGAGGTCTTTCGCATAGTCGAGCGTGCGTGCGTCGCGATAGCCGAAGATGCCGGCGGCGAGCAGGCCGACGACGCCCGCGACGTGGTAGCAGTAATGCTCCAGCGCGCGCCAGTCGAGATAGCGGGTCTGCGTGAGATCCATCTCCATCCCGTCGATGATCTCGTTGAGGCGCGGCGCAGTGATATCGAACTTCTCCACGAAAGGCGCGAGCGCGAGGCTTACCGGATGCTGCGCCTTGCCCGCGGCCAGATTGGCGATCTCGGCGCGCCACCATGCGAGCTTGGCGCCCGCTACCTGCGGATCCGACGTTTCGTCGACCACATCGTCGACTTCCCGGCAGAAAGCATAAAGCGCGGTAATGGCGCGGCGCCGCTTCGGCGAGAGGAACAGGAACGAGTAGTAGAAGCTCGAGCCGCTCGCGGCCGCCTTCCGCTGGCAGTACTCGTCCGGGGTCATGTCAAAAACAGGGACAGACCACGTTTTGGGAGACGTAACAAGAGAAAACGTGGTCTGTCCCTGATTTCATACTGCTTTGCAGAGCAGAAGCGGCCAATCCAGGCCTCTCAGTGCAGGGCGGCGACGGAAAACATCGTAATCGACACGCTCGATTTTCTGCAGGATGCGCAGCCCGCCCTGGATGGTGGCGCGGATCTCGAGCCCGACGCGGCCGGGCAGGGCGCGCCCGAGGGGCTCACCAGAGAGCAGAAGAGTTCTTGACCGAGCGACCTGGAAGCGCATCAACGCACGCCAGGAGTCATCACATCTCATTTCCAGAAGATGCTGCTCGGTCACGTGGTGCCGCGCCATCTCGTCCTGCGGCAGGTAGATGCGCCCCTTGGCGAAGTCGATCTCCACGTCCTGCCAGAAATTGATGAGCTGCAGCGCCGAGCAGATCGCGTCCGAGCAGGCGAGATCCGAATCGGCCGTGCGCCTGAAAAGATGCAGCAGCAGGCGGCCGACCGGGTTGGCGGAGCGCCGGCAGTAGTCGAGCAGCTCGGAAAAATCGGCGTAGCGCTTCTTGGTGACGTCCTGGGTGAACGCGTCGAGCAGGTCCTCGAACAGCTCGACGGGAAGATCGTGCCGCCGGATGAGGCTTGCCAGCTCCGAGGGCGCTTCGAGCTGCGTTCGATAGCGTTTTAATTTTTCGAGGCGTGTCTGCGGAGCGTCGTCGCCTTCATCGGCGATGTCGTCGGCGCCGCGCGCAAAGCGGTAGATGGCGCCGACCGGCTCGCGCAGGGCCGCCGGCAGCAGAAGCGACGCGACGGGGAAGTTCTCGTAATGGCCGACCGACACGCGAGCGTATAATACGTTGTTTTTATCCCGCTTTTCGGGTCTTTAAACGGCAGCGAAGGTGGCGGAATTGGTAGACGCACCGGCCTTAGGAGCCGACGCCGCGAGGCATGAGGGTTCGAGTCCCTCCCTTCGCACCAATCGCGGCGGGCGGGTCAACCGGGGAAGCGGCTGAATGGCGGCGAACGTAGAGTCGTTGGGGGCGCTGGAGCGGCGCGTATCGATGAGCGTTCCGGTCGAGGAAATCGACCGGCAGGTGGATGAGCGGCTGAAGAAGCTCGCGCGCGACGTGCGCATGCCCGGATTCCGCCCCGGCAAGGTGCCGCTCAAGCTGGTGGCGCAGACTTACGGGCCGCAGGTGCGCTCGGAAGTGCTCGGCGACGCCGTGCAAAAGGCTTTCACCGAGGTCGTGAAGGAAGCCAACCTGCGCGTCGCCGGCTATCCGCGCATCGAGAAAAAAGCCGCCGCCGACGACAAGGCGCTCGAGTTCAGCGCGACCTTCGAGATTTATCCGGAGGTGAAGCTCGGCGACCTCGGCGCCGCGAGCATCGAGCGCCCGCAGGTCGAGGTCGACGATGCGGCGGTCGACAGGACGATCGAGATCCTGCGCAAGCAGCGCACGCGCTTCGTGCCGGCGAGCCGTCCGGCGCGCGACGGCGATCGCCTGACGGTCGATTTCGAGGGGACCATCGCCGGCCAGGCCTTCGACGGCGGCAAGGCCGAGAACTTCGTCTTTCCGCTCGGCGAAGGCCGCATGCTGCCGGAGTTCGAGGCCGCCGCGCGCGGCATGTCGCCGGGCGAGAGCAAGACGTTCGCGGTCAGGTTTCCCGACAACTACCACGGTAAGGACGTTGCCGGGAAGGAAGCCTCTTTCCGGCTCACGCTGAAGGGCTTCGATGAGCCGCAGCTGCCGGCGCTCGACGCCGAGTTCGCCAAGCAGCTCGGCGTCGCCGACGGCGACCTCGCCAAGATGCGCGGCGAGATCCGCGCCAACGTCGAGCGCGAGGTGAAGAAGCGCGTCGACGCGCGCATCAAGGGCCAGGCGCTGCAGGCGCTGCTCGATGCCGCGCCCCTGGAGCTGCCGAAGTCGCTGGTCGAGATGGAAACGCAGCAGCTCGTCGAGCGGGCGGCCGCCGACCTGCAGGCGCGCGGCGTGAAGCCCGAGCAGCTGCCGCTCAATCCGGCATCGTTCGAGGGCGCGGCGAAGCGCCGCGTGGCGCTCGGGCTGATCATCGCCGAGCTCGCGCGCGCCGAGAACCTGCAGCCGAAGCCCGGCGAGGTGCGGGCGATCGTCGAGCAGGAGGCGCAGTCCTACGAGAGTCCCGCCGAGGTAGTAAAATGGTTTTATATGCAGCCGCAACGCTTGTCGGAGATGGAGGGCGTGGCTCTCGAAGCCAATGTGGTCAAATGGGTGTTGTCGAAAGCGAAAGTGGCGGACCAGCAGGTTTCCTTCGACGAGCTGATGGGCAGCGGCGCATGAACTGGGAAAGCTCGGCGGCGGAGACGAAAGACCTCGGGCTGATCCCGATGGTCATCGAGCAGTCGGGGCGCGGCGAGCGCGCCTACGACATCTATTCCAGGCTGCTGAAGGAGCGGGTGGTGTTCCTGGTCGGGCCGGTGACCGAGATCACCGCCAACCTGATCGTCGCCCAGCTGCTGTTCCTCGAGTCCGAGAACCCGGACAAGGACATCTTCTTCTACATCAACTCGCCGGGCGGCTCGGTTTCTGCCGGCCTCGCGATCTACGACACCATGCAGTTCATCAAGCCCGACGTGAGCACGCTGTGCGTGGGGCAGGCGGCCAGCATGGGCGCGCTGCTCCTCGCGGCCGGCGATGCCGGCAAGCGCTTCTGCCTGCCCAACTCGCGCGTCATGATCCACCAGCCGATGGGCGGCTTCCAGGGCCAGGCCTCGGACGTCGAAATCCACGCCAAGGAGATCCTGTACCTGCGCCAGCGGCTGAACGAGATCCTCGCCAAGCACAGCAAGCAGTCGATCGAGGTCATCCAGCACGACACGGAACGCGACTTTTTCATGGGAGCCCAGGACGCGGTAAAGTACGGCATTGTCGACAAGGTGCTGGTATCCAGGGAGAACACCTAAGTCCATGTCGGAAAAGAGCTCCTCGGGCGAAAAGCTCCTCTACTGCTCCTTCTGCGGGAAGAGCCAGCACGAGGTGCGCAAGCTCATCGCCGGCCCCTCGGTGTTCATCTGCGACGAGTGCATCGAGCTGTGCAACGACATCATTCGCGAGGAGACGGCCTCCGACAAGGGCGGCAAGGGCGCCAAGTCCGACCTGCCGACCCCCCGCGAGATCCGGCAGATCCTCGATCAGTACGTGATCGGGCAGGACACGGCCAAGAAGATCCTCTCGGTCGCGGTCTACAACCACTACAAGCGGCTCAAGCACCTGTCGAAGAACGACGAGGTGGAGCTGGCGAAGTCCAACATCCTGCTGATCGGGCCGACGGGATCCGGGAAGACGCTTCTCGCCCAGACTTTGGCAAGATTATTGAATGTTCCCTTTGTGATCGCGGATGCAACCACGCTGACCGAAGCGGGCTACGTCGGCGAGGACGTCGAGAACATCATCCAGAAGCTGCTGCAGAACTGCGACTACGACGTCGACAAGGCGAAGCGCGGCATCGTCTACATCGACGAGATCGACAAGATCTCGCGCAAGTCGGATAACCCCTCGATTACCCGGGACGTGTCGGGCGAGGGCGTGCAGCAGGCGCTGCTGAAGCTGGTCGAGGGCACCATCGCCTCGGTGCCGCCGCAGGGCGGCCGCAAGCATCCGAACCAGGACTTCGTCCAGGTCGATACCACCAACATCCTGTTCGTCTGCGGCGGCGCCTTCGACGGCCTCGAGAAGATCGTGCGCAACCGCACCGAAAAGACCGGGATCGGCTTCGGCGCCGAGATCAAGAGCCCGAAGAACTCCAGGGCGATTTACGATCTGCTGAAGAACGTCGAGCCGGAAGACCTGATCAAGTACGGGCTGATCCCGGAGTTCGTCGGCCGGCTGCCGGTGCTCGCCACGCTCGAGGAGCTCGACGAGCACGCGCTGATCCAGATCCTCACCGAGCCGAAGAACGCGCTCATCAAGCAGTACCAGCGGCTGTTCCTGATGGAAGGCGTCGAGCTCGAAGTGCGCACGCCGGCCCTCGGGGCGGTCGCCAAGCGCGCGCTCGCGCGCAAGACCGGCGCGCGGGGCCTGCGCTCGATCCTGGAGCAGGTCCTGCTCGACACGATGTACGAGCTGCCGACGCTGGAGAACGTGAGCAAGGTGGTGGTCGACGAGCAGATGATCTCCGCCGACGGCAAGCCGCTGCTCATCTACTCCGACCAGCACAAGGTGGCTGGCAGCACCGGCTGAAGCGCCATAAAGCTGTAGATTCCGTGACGGTTTCCGCATTGCGGTAGGCGCGCCATGCGTGTAGGCTTTGCCCATTGATTTTTCTGGGGGAACCCGCATCTGGAGCAGGCGTCCAACCGGATCATGAGGTCAATCTAAATGTCCGAACCGGCTTCCCCGACTGAAATCGTCCAGTACCCGCTGCTTCCCCTGCGCGACGTAGTGGTATTCCCGCACATGGTGATCCCGCTGTTCGTGGGGCGGCCGAAATCCATCAAGGCGATGGAAACCGCGATGGAAGCAGGGAAATCGATCCTGCTGGTGGCGCAGAAGTCGGCCGCCAAGGACGATCCCGCCCCGCAGGACATGTACGCGATCGGCTGCGTGTCGAACATCCTGCAGATGCTGAAGCTGCCCGACGGCACGGTGAAAGTGCTGGTCGAGGGCGGCACGCGCGCGCAGATCCGCGAAGTGGTCGACGTGCGCACGCACTGGGTGGCGGAAGCGGTGCCGGTGCCGCTCGACGGCACGCCGGCGCCCGAGGTCGAGGCGCTGCGCCGCGCCTTGCTGTCCGCGTTCGACCAGTACGTGAAGCTGAACAAGAAGATTCCGCCCGAGATCCTGACCTCGCTGTCGGGCATCGACGAGGCCGGCCGCCTCGCCGACACGGTGGCCGCGCACCTGCCGCTCAAGCTCGAGCAGAAGCAGCAGGTGCTGGAGATGTCCGACGTGCGCCAGCGGCTCGAGCACCTGCTGTCGCAGCTCGAGACCGAGATCGACATCCTGCAGGTCGAGAAGCGCATCCGCGGGCGCGTCAAGCGCCAGATGGAGAAGAGCCAGCGCGAGTACTACCTGAACGAGCAGGTGAAGGCGATCCAGAAGGAGCTCGGCGAAGGCGAGGAGGGCGCCGACCTGGAGGAGATGGAAAAGCGCATCCGCCGCGCGCACATGCCCAAGGACGCGCGCAAGAAGGCCGAGGCCGAGCTGAAGAAGCTGAAGCTGATGTCGCCGATGTCGGCCGAAGCCACGGTGGTGCGCAACTACATCGACACCATCGTCAACCTGCCCTGGAAGAAGAAGTCCAAGATCTCGAAGGACATCACGCACGCGCAGGAGATCCTCGACAAGGACCACTACGGCCTCGAGAAAGTGAAGGAGCGCATCGTCGAGTACCTCGCGGTGCAGACGCGCGTCGACAAGATGAAGGCGCCGATCCTTTGCCTGGTGGGCGCGCCGGGCGTGGGCAAGACCTCGCTCGGCCAGTCGATCGCCAGGGCGACCAACCGCAAGTTCGTGCGCATGTCTCTCGGCGGCGTGCGCGACGAGGCCGAGATCCGCGGCCACCGCCGCACCTATATCGGCTCGATGCCGGGCAAGATCCTGCAGAACATGTCGAAGGTGGGAGTGAAAAACCCGCTGTTCCTGCTCGACGAGGTCGACAAGATGGGCATGGACTGGCGCGGCGACCCGTCGTCGGCGCTGCTGGAGGTCCTCGACCCCGAGCAGAACCACACTTTCGTCGACCACTACATCGAGGTCGAGTACGACCTGTCGGAGGTGATGTTCGTCGCCACCGCGAATACCCTGAACGTGCCGCCGGCGCTGCTCGACCGCATGGAAGTGATCCGCCTCTCGGGCTACACCGAGGACGAGAAGATGAACATCGGCATCAAGTACCTGCTGCCCAAGCAGATGAAGAACGCCGGGCTCAAGGACGGCGAGCTGTCGGTGTCCGAGACCGCGATTCGCGACATCGTGCGCTACTTCACCCGCGAGGCGGGCGTGCGGGCGCTGGAGCGGGAGCTGTCCAAGATCTGCCGCAAGGCGGTGAAGCAGCTGCTCACCGAGAAGCAGGCGGGCGACGAGAAGGCGCACCGCATCACGGTGTCGCCGAAGAATCTCGACAAGTTCCTCGGCGTGCGCAAGTACAGCTTCGGCATGGCCGAGAAGCAGAACCAGGTCGGCCAGGTCACGGGGCTCGCCTGGACCGAGGTCGGCGGCGAGCTGCTGACCATCGAGGCGGTGACCATGCCCGGCAAGGGCAAGACCATCACCACCGGCAAGCTGGGAGAAGTGATGCAGGAGTCGATCCACGCCGCGCTGTCGGTGGTGCGGGCGCGCTCACGCAAGCTCGGCGTGAAGGAAGACTTCTACCAGAAGAACGACATCCACATCCACCTGCCGGAGGGCGCGACCCCGAAGGACGGACCGAGCGCCGGCATCGGCATCGCCACCTCGATGGTGTCGATCCTGTCCGGCATCCCGGTGCGCGCCGACGTCGCCATGACCGGGGAGATCACGCTGCGCGGCGAGGTGCTGCAGATCGGCGGTCTCAAGGAGAAGCTGCTCGCGGCGCACCGCGGCGGCATCAAGACGGTGCTGATCCCCGAGGAGAACGTGAAAGACCTGGTCGAGATCCCGGACAACATCAAGAACAGGCTCGAGATCATCCCGGTCAAGTGGATCGACAAAGTACTGGAGATCGCGCTCGAGCGCTCGCCCGAGCCGCTGCCCGAAGCCGACGATTCGGCGCCGATTGCGCCCAAGCCTGACGACCAGCCAGGCGCCGCCACCACGCATTAGGACGCAGTCCCATGAACAAGGCCGATCTGATTGAGCAGATCGCGCAGGCGGCGGAGATTTCGAAGTCCGCCGCCGAGCGAGCGCTCGACGCCCTCGTCGGCGCCGTGAAATCCAGCCTGCGGAAGGACGAGATGGTGACCCTGGTGGGCTTCGGCACGTTCTACGCCGCCAAGCGCGCCGCCCGCACCGGCCGCAACCCGCGCACCGGCGCGGCGCTCGACATCAAGGCGGCGCGCCTGCCGAAGTTCCGCGCCGGTAAAGCGCTAAAAGACGCGATTAACTAGCACGCCGGGCGGGCCAGCAGCCCGCACTGGCCCGCCCGGAGGCGCCAGTCACGGCGCTCGACATGGTGCCGGGTGTCCCGCGCCCTCGCCGAGCCGAAGATGGTCCGTAGAATTCAGCTTGAGCCTGGCTGCGAGATCTACCCCGGCGTAATACCAGCTTAGTGTCCACGTATGACATCAGGTCGATCCCTGTTCAACGCCGGCGTAGGCCGTCCCGCCCAGGGAAAGTTGGCGCCGCAGGGCTGGCCGTTGCGGACCAGCCCCCGCGGCAGATCAGGCTGAATCTCGCCTTAGTCGGTTTTTAGGCGATGAACCCAAACCGGGCAGGGCACGAGTCGGGGCTGAAAGTCCCCGTGGTCGGCCCATGGAGCTGGATGTTGCCGCCGTTCAGCTGATGGGGGAGGCCCAAGAAGTTAACGTTGGTCGTGTAGACGATGGCGCCCCTCTTTGTTAGCTGGATGTCGAACTCGTCAGTAGTGCCCGGCTCGCCGGTGTCATTGGCCCGCACGGCGAAATCGACGTCCTCGTCGCTGGGTTGTGGGGGGTTCGTCCTCGCTGTGCCGCAGATGAAACGGCTGCCGGTACGGTGGCCTTTGAAGTCGGGGCCATTGCTGTCAAATTGGTAGGCCGTGATGCTCGTCCAGTGGACATTCAGGCTGACGCCGTGGTCGATGTACTCCAGGTGCCCGAAGGTTGGCATGCCGTCCTTGCAGCCGCCGGCGACGCCGAAATTCGCCTGGGCACCGTTATTCATGATGAATCCGCCGCCGGTCATGACGTCGCAGTCGGCATTTGCGGCGCCGCTTGCAAGCGCGAGGGCGAGCGCCGCGATGCCGGGCGCAAGACGTGTCCAAATTGCACGCATGATCATTCCTCCGTCACTGAATGGCCGCGGTGGCGGACCCGAGGACCACGTCTGCGATACCGTAGACGACAAGATGCAGGGCGTTCACGACGATGCCGCCCGCGGTGGCCGTCTGCTCGTTGATCACGAGCTGGCCCCCCAGAAAGGAGATCGTCTGGTTCGGATCGCCGCTCACGTCGACGGGCACACCGTCGAGCGTGAGATTGCCGAGAACCGAGCTGCCGGTTGCGCTGCCCGCAGCCGCCTCGGCTTGGGCCAATACTGCATCGGCGCCGATGCTGATCCCGCCGATGCCAAGCACCAGGTTGCCGAGCGAAGCTTGCGAAGCGACCCGGTCGGACAGGCCGATCGCGGTCGCGTGAAGCGTTTCCGCGCTGAGCAGCGTCGGGACGCTCCCCATGAGCCGCGAAGCTTGCCGCGCGTCGGTGAGATCGGAGAGCGTTCCGGTGCTCGCAAGGGTCGTGATCGTTCCAAGACTGGTGGTGGCTTGCACCGCGGTCGCCATCCCGGTGACCGTTTGCGTCGTGCCGCCGCCTCCTACTATCGGCAGGGGCACGGGCACGGGCAGGGGCAGGCCCCCGAGCTGCGCCGCGCCGGTCACGGGCCACGCCAGCAGGCTGGCCACCAGCATGGCGGCACCGGTGGCGGTCCGCAGGGAAGAATCCGCGTTTCTCATTTTTGCCTCCTTGTCTGAGATGGGCGTCGTCATCAGAAACAATGCGCATTGCACGCCCGCAAGGCGCCGTATGAGCCGTTAGGATTACGCTAGCAAGCCGGGGCGGGCCGGCAGCCGCACCGGCCCGCCCCGGAGGCGCCACCTCACGGCGCTCGACATGGTGCCGGGTGTCCCGCGCCCTCGCTGAGACGGTCCGCAGAATCCAGCCTGAGCTTGGCTGCGAGATCCACCCGGCGTAATGCAGAACTTAGTGTCCACGTATGACACCAGGTCGATCGCTGTTCAACGCCAACGTAGGCTGTGCCGCCTAGGGACCCGCGTACCGGCGCAGTCCCGTGCTGGAAAGGCGCTGCAGGACGCGATAGACTAGGCGCCCTTTTTTTGGGGTGCGTCCGAGGGTGCTTAGCTCAGCGGTAGAGCGCTGCCCTTACAAGGCAGATGTCGGGAG
>WNFQ01008291.1_pt1 | contig 10161 bp, 11 predicted proteins | sample 5400171 | NCBI WGS metagenome assembly WNFQ01 (sample SAMN13153356, study PRJNA577476) | soil metagenome | isolation source: 20 cm soil under Madrone tree | place: USA:California | collected 2016-06-14 | reverse complement strand
CCGTCCGGCCGCATTGGTGGCTTTTCTATTTCTTAGCGGCCTTTGGATTTCGGAGTTGGGCACATCATGGATATGGGAACTGCTGGTTCCGGTGCTCGCATGCCTTGGGCTCGCGATCGGAGGCGCAGGTCGAAAATGGGGGGTTGACGCGTGGCTCGCACAACGGTGGCCGTCCTCGTTGTGGTGGTGATCTAGTGCGGCGGCACATGTGCGTCTCGGTCATCATTCCTACCCACAATGAAGCGCAGGCCATCGCCCGCGTGCTTGCAGATCTTCCGTCCGATCTCATCTCGGAGGTCATCGTAGTCGACAGCAACTCGAATGACGGAACGCCAGAAATTGCCGCAAGCCTGGGGGCCCGTGTCATTCGGGAACCACGCCGCGGATATGGGCGGGCGTGTCTTACGGGGCTGGCCAAAGCAAATTCTCCCGATATCGTCGTGTTCCTCGATGGCGACTACAGTGACCGCCCTTCTGAGCTGCCCATTCTTCTGGACCCGATCATCCAAGGACACGCGGATATCACGCTCGGTTCTCGCCTCGGCAAACAGCGTATTCGGGCGGCATTGCCTTGGCATCAAGCGTTTGGAAACCGTCTTGCAGCCAGCTTGATCCGGCTGCTGTACGGACTAAGGATCACTGATCTCGGCCCCTTTCGCGCCGGACGCGTGAGCGTGCTTCGCGCACTTGCGCTGGAAGAGACCACCTATGGCTGGGCGGTTGAGATGATCTTGAAAGGTGCTCTCAGCGGATTTCGCGTGGTTGAAGTACCTGTGACGTACTACCCAAGAATCGGAAAATCCAAGATCAGCGGTACGCTGAAAGGCACGGTCGGAGCTGCCTGGTTCATTCTTAGCCTAACGGTGCGATACTATTTTCGGCAGCGGAAGACGGGAATCCCAGGAGTCCGCGCAACTGAGTCTTGATATCCTATGGAGTCCTCAAGCAAGACCGTGGCGCCTGCCCGGAACAGCGACCGCGTGCTGGTAATCATGGCGAAAGCACCGAGGCCAGGTTCGGTGAAGACCCGATTGACTCCTAGCCTTCCGCTTCAAGCCGTTACTGCGTTTTATCGCTGTCTTCTGGGCGACACGCTGGCATTGGCGCGGTCATTGGCGGGTGTAGAGATCGCCATCATGTGCCCGGTCTCCGACGTCAACGAACTAGCTCGTTTGGCTGGTCCTGGAGCGCGCATAGTTGCGCAGAAGGGTGAGGGCCTGGCAGCAGGTCTCACGTCAGTATTTGCTCACTTCGCGGAGGACCCGCAACGCCGCATTATTGCCTTTAATAGCGACAGCCCGCATCTCCCGCGTTCGGTGCTTGAAGAAGCGTTCGAGACCCTGGCTGCTCATGACGTCGTTGTTGGGCCGACCTACGACGGAGGCTACTATCTCGTAGGTGCGAAGGCCTCCCACCCTACGCTTTTCCTGAGCGACGGAATGGGCACCAGCAGCGCGCTGGAGAGACTCTTATCCCGCACGCGGGTTCTTAAGCTTTCCGTAGGCTTGGGAGATCCTTTCTACGACATTGACGTAGCTGACGACCTGATTCGGCTAGCTGCGGACTTGGAACAGGCTCCGGCGCGGGCGCCGCGGACCGCGGTCTGGCTCAAACAATGGGAGATGAAGTGACCCAGCTGCGGACATGCACAGGAGACCGGTGAAGCTGGCTCCATTCCACAGGGTTTACGGGCTCGGCGCTATTCTGCTCGTATCGCTTTTAATCTGTGCCCACAATTTCAGCAGGATGGGAGATCCGTCCTTCCTGGTTCCGCTGGCGGTCGCGAGCATTACCTACCTCCTCGCCATTCGGGAGTTTTTCTCCACGCCAAGATTCCCGCCGCACGTTATCGTCTTCGGCCTCGCGCTAGCCGCTCTGTGGCATCTTCAATTCCTACAGATGCCGCCTGGCTCAGATGATGACATTCATCGGTATGTTTGGGATGGCCGTCTGCAACGGCTCGGCTATGACCCTTACCTGGTTGTTCCCAGCGATCCTGCGTTCAGCGGCCTGCACACCTCAGAGACTCGCACACTCAACAATCCGGATGTGCCGACCCCATATCCCGCGGGAGCCGAGCTTTTCTTCCGCGCTGTAACCGCGATTCATGAGTCCACCTTTGCTCTGAAGGTAGCCTTTGTGTTTTGCGATTTCGCAATTGTCCTGGTGTTGCTCGACATCTTGCGTCGCAGCCGGCAAGGAATGCACTGGGTTTTGGCTTATGCCTGGCATCCCTTATTGGCGACCGAAGTGGCCGGTAGTGGTCACATCGATATTGTTGGCGTTCTGCTCCTGTTGGTGTCTTTCGCCGCGCTGGGCCGTCATTGGCGTGCAGTTGCCGCCGTTGCATTTGGACTGGCGGTTGCAGTGAAATTGCTACCGATCGTATTGCTCCCGCTTTACTGGAAGCGGGTCCGTATCCGCGACACCATCCTGGCGGCAATCGTGGTCGGACTCCTCTACGTTCCATTTCTAAGGGGCGGATGGTTTCCGATCGGGTCACTCGGCACTTATGTGCAGAACTTCCGTTTCAATGATCCGGTGTTCGCAACCCTTGAGCGAGTGGCCGCTCCGCAGCTGGTAGCTGCACTAGGGGTGCTGGTCGGTTTTCTAGTCGCCATCCTCTATCCGTGGTACCTGCTATGGATGCTCCCGTTTCTTCGGTCGACCTCCACGGTGCCCATCATCTTCTGGACGGTGAGCATTATCCCTACCTATGTCGTTTGGTATTTGCGTACCCTTGGACATCCCTGGTCGATTCCTGGCTGGGTTACGCTGCTGGAATATGGATCCGTGGCTACAGTCGCTGCGGTTATTCTATTGGCACGTTCCCGTACGAAACTCGGCAAAGTCGAAGATTCGTACGGAGGAAACTAATTGCCGTACTTCGTCGCAAGTGCCAGTGACAGAATAGCTTAAGTGTGATAACTTGCGCTGGCACGCTTTGTACTACAGAGAGTCAGAATCTTGTCTTTTTGCGAGGATTCTCCCTCGGTCGGACAAATCGGCGTGCGTGAGTCTCCAGTCACCCTCTCACTTCTCACCAATCACTTTGGTTGCGGCTTGCCACGCTGTGTTCAAAGGGTTCGCATTATGCCAAATTCGAGTCGTACCCAAATTATCCACCTTTTGGCACTTACGGTGTCATCACTGGTCCTTGCAGCGACCTCTGGGGCCGGGGAGATTCCGCCGGCTGCTGAACAGATGGCCAAGACTTATGGACGTGATTCCTTTGGCCAAATAGAAGCAATCCGCGACACCTTCAACGTCGAATTCCCCGGAATGAACGTTGTTCGCAGCTGGGAATGGGAACCTAAGACAGGCCAGGTTACCTATGACAGCAAAGATAAAGACGGCAACCCGGTGCATGTAACCTACCTGCGGTCACAGCTCAGCAGCCAATCGGATATGGTGAAGAACGTAGTCGATCCGGCTTTCTTCAACGATCAATATTGGTTGCTCATCCCACTGCATGCTGTCTGGGACACCAGCGCGAAAGTCACCGATGATGGCATGCAGAAAATGTCGCTGGGGGATGGTTCCGCTGATCGGATAGCGGTGAAATATTCCGGGAACGATGGCTATACGCCAGGTGATACCTGGGAACTCTACGTCGATGCCGACCATCGGGTTCAGGAAATGGACTACCACCGGGGCGGGCCCAAAAAACCGAGTCTCGTGATCGTGAGTTGGGCAGGGTACAAGAAGGCTGGGCCGCTCCTCGTCTCAACCGAGCACAAAGGAACGGCGGACGGCGCACCGCTAACACTCAACTTTACGGGTGTAGCCGTAAAACTGACGGGATCAGACAACTGGATAAACGCGGAGTAGAAAAGCGCGCCGGTTTTGAGCGGCTCGGTGGGAGACAAAAGAATGATTTGCACAACAAGGTCTCAAAGGTCCCGAAATTAAAAGAGTCTCTGTGGTGATTTTTCCGTCTTACTCGAACTCAAACCAACGATTCTTTCGCCGGAACCAAGTCCCCGGGAAAAGGAGAATCCTGTTCCCGTGGACATCCTCTGGATGTAGCGCAAAGAGGGTCTTTACCTTCTTTCCTTGAATGACACAGCTCAACTGGGTTGACGCCCAATGATGAAGCGGGGATGTGGAGATCCAAGGTAAATCGTCAATCGTAGCCACCGGCTTATTACAACGGCTCAGATCCGCTTGGAAACGAGTCAGTTCCTGGCGCCAGGTAACGGCTTGAATCCCGAACACTACGAAGAAGGTTGCCGCACTGCCAAACGCGATCAGTGCAGAGGCTGAATCAATTGCTCGCCTCCGGGCATTGTCAATGATCGATGCGTTTTCATACCGCCAATGTACGGCGCCGAAAACGACTAAGGGTAGGGTGCCGACTAACACAAACCGGCGATAGCTAAATGCGCTACCCCATATCCTGGGATCAATCGCCCAGGCAGCTCCGTAGATAACCAGCAAAATCAGACTGACTGCACCCAACCAAATCATGTATTTCTTGGATATCCATCCAACCACCCCTCCCAGGGTTGTTAGCCCCAAGAAATAAACTAAGGGAAGCATCCGCAGACTCGGCAGGGCATCGAGAAACGCCAAGTAGTTTTCGGAGAATGTCTCTTCTTCTCTTTCGTAGCTGTTGGCGTTAGCCAACGCATACCATAACCGGATCGCAGCCAATCCCAGGAAAACCACGCCGAGCCATGTATTGGAAGTGCGTTGGCCGGGGGTCACCCAAGCCTTCCCCAGAAATAATCCGCCGGTCACGGCATACACCAGAGCAGCTGTGGGATGAAGAAAGCAGAGGAAAAGATTCAGTATGCCGAGGCAAATCATGCCGGTGCCCGAAATCTCTCCGGCTACGATCGACCATATGGCCCAAGAGACTTGTACCAGGGGCACAGCTTCCGCGACCAAAAAGATTTGGCCGGGCAACACACTTAAGAGAATACCGAGCACCGGCCAGATCCGAAGCGCCCTCAGTTGCGGAGAGCGCCCCAGGAAATGAAAACTCAAGCAGAGAGATCCGACCGGTAATACCGCTAATGCCAACCCGTAAATGCTCGCTAACCAGCACGGATCTTTAATAACGAAGCTGAGAAACGAAACCACGGCGAGAAAAGGGTAATCGCTGTAGCGACAATCTGGGATCGCCGGATGGCCCCGCTGGATGCTATTAAACACGTACCCGGCGCCATCCCAAGTCAGCACCGCTAGGCAAAACGCGGCCAGCACATAAGCCGCCCCGGCCAGAGTCACGGTTAAAATTGGCCAGGCCGATCGAAAGAATTTCACCACGGAGCAGACTACGCCATCAGATCTCTCTAACGAAGTCTAGCGGAACCAAACTAAGGAATAGCCAATAGCCGATAGCCAATAGCAAATTGGCGCCGCGCCAAACAATCCACGCGTCACGCATGCCACGCCCATCCCGGTAGGGCGACAAACTCGTGTTTGGACCGGAAAGATCGTTAACGAGTGTTCGGATACATCGTTAACAGTTTTGAAGGGTGTGGGAAGAGATGTTTTTGGCCAAGGGTTGAGCTTAATCGGGGTTGAGGAGGGAACACAAAGGGGGTCGGTATTGTTGGGCTAGGGATGGATCGTTGAGGTCCAGAGCACCGATTTTTTTCCAACCAAAGAACAGTTCAAAATAGCCGTCTATTTCTGTGGGGCGCAAGGCGACCTCTAAGCCGCCGAAAGCTTGGCCAACATAGTAGAGTTTACTTTTGAATTTGATCTCCCCTTTGGAGCGCACTAAGCGAACCTCATCGCCCTCAAGATATTGAGGCAAGCCGATGGTTTTGGGCCAAGCTCGAGAGCTGGGTTGATCACGACTGGCTGGGACTGCCAGAGCCAAAGCTTCATGAGGCCGATGCAGGTTGTAACGCGTACGAAAAGCTTCAAACTGGCTGCGGCAGTGCTCATGATCGAGCCAGGCGGTACAGCGATCGAGCACTTCGGCTTGGAGGGTGCGGTGAAAACGTTCTTCTTTGCCTTGGGTTTGGGGGTGATAAGGTCGGCCGTGCCAGAGTTCTATGCCAACACACAGTAGCCATACGCCCAAGGAGCTAAAGGGGGTCCGCTCACGACGGCGTGTTGCCCAAATGGCTCGGAATAACATCGACAAAAAAGGTAGTTAGTTGCTAACATTATGTCCCCATGATGGGGGAGCGCGATCCACAGAAGCAGCTGTCTAGCTATCAGGTGAACTTGGATAAGCGGGTGCGCAGTGATCATCCGCTACGGCGAATTAAGAGGACGCTGGAACTGGATTTCGTGCGGCGGGAGGTCGCAAAATTCTACGGCACCAAGGGCTACGCGACGAGTGCGGTCTGCGCCGTGCCGGGTCAGATATCGGGCGATCACGCCGCAACCCATTGAGTGACCGACCAGGGTTACGTTGCGAAGATCAAGCTGCTCCATCACCATAGCCAGATCATCGCTCAGGGTATCATAGTCGTAGCCGCTTCCAGGATCCCCGGAGCGGCCATGCCCGCGATGGTCGTAGGCGATGCAGCGATAGCCACGATTGGAAAGATGGATCATCTGGTACTGCCACAGATCTGCATTCATGGCCCAGCAGTGAACAAAGAGAATCGGTTTCACCCGCGCCCCATTCCTTGAAGAGCAGCCGGGTGTGATCGAGAGTTTCGATGAACAGTGGTCCGCCCGAGTGAAAAATATATTGCATGCGGCAGCCTACGAGGCCGGCAACGACAGTCGATTACCTGGGAGGTAATGGAGAGGCATTTGGTTAGCGGTTAGCAGTTTGCGGTTGGCCGTTAGCAGTTGAGAGTTAGCGGTTTGCGGGCATGGCCCGCGCCGATCATGGACGAACGAACCAACCAACCGCGAACCGTGAACTGTGAGCTGTCAACCGCCAACCGCTAACTGTGAACCGCTAACCGCCCAGCTTATTCCAACTGAACCTGCACCGGCTCGATGTCCCCACCCGTCCCTACCGGGATGATCACCAAATAACGGCGATCGCTTTGATCTGCTGGACCCGCAACGAAGTGACGGAGCGGACCGAGAGTGTCCACAATCGCGGCACCGGCGGGATTTGTACTGAATTTGACCAATGGCTCTAGTTTCCCGTAGGGACTTGTGCGGTGCTCAGCCAGGGCCAGTTCATAATCGGTCTTCGGTTTCAGCCCCGTGACCGCTGCCTGTAGAAGATCCAATAAACCTTGATTGTTGACCGTCACCGTCGTCGGGGGGGTTCGCGGGTTTGGCGTCTGGAGGTCCCATGGTCAGGTGGGCTGCCAATCCGGCATCGCCGATCGGCACCAGGTTTGTTAGTCCGTCGCCTTCCTGAACCGCTCCCGGCACATAACCGAGCGCTTGAGGAGATTGGCCTCCAGAAATCCGCGCGATCACCTTATTCGTCAACGTATCAATCGCGTTAACACCGGTACCGTTCTCCAGAGCGACGTAAACGCGGGTACCGTCACCCGATGGCCAAATGCCGTGGGGTAATTCACCTGTCGGGATCGTCGCGACTAACTCCGGCTTAGCTCCGGTAGTGTAAACCTTCACCACGTTTTCTCCGCCCGCCGTGATGTAAGCCAACTGACCGTTCTTGTTGCGGACGATGTTCACATGATTGGTGATTGGGCCAGTCTCCAGCGTTGCCAAGGTATCAAACGGCGGCTCAGCCCTAATAACCTGCGTCTTGCCGGTGTCCTTCAGTGTGAACCAGACTTCTTTGCCGTCCGGCGATGCTGCGATGTTCGGTGAAAAAGGGGACAGCTGTTTGACAGTGGCGACGATCTGGTGAGTTTTGACGTCGACTACCTTTGTCTCCGGGATGAAACTCGAGCAGACAAAACCATATTTTCCGTCCGGCCGGAAAATCGTCATGCCAGGGCCGTTGCCCACCGGGATTCGTAACTTTTCCTCGTACGTTTTACTGTCAATCACTGACACGTAGTCCTCTCCGCGAACGGTCACCCAGATCTCAGCGTCGTCCGGGGTAAAGAATGCCTCGTGTGGGGAGCGTCCTACGTAGGTGATATGCTTGATCTCGTTCGTCGCGGTGTCGATGAAAGTCACTGAATTAGAGCCGATGGAAACGACAGCCAACGTTTTGTGGTCGAAGGAAAATCCGAGCCCATGGACCAGCAGCTGGCCTCGATAGAGCGGGCTTAGGTTCTGCGGCGCGGGATCACCCAGGCGGATCACACCGAGTAAACGATTGGTAGAAGGATCGTACACTGAGACCGTGTTCGAAGTTTGGTCACAGGTATAGACTCGATCATGTGAGCTGATCGGAATGTCTGGGACATCTGCGGAGCCCGGCGCCTGGCCGGCCTTTAGTTGCGGGTTCGCCACCAGCAGGACAACCCCGGAGATGGCGAGAGATCTAGTTAGGATTTTCATCGGGAGCACCAGCTTTTCTTATTTTGCTTCTGAGAGAGGACAGGGGAGTTTTTTAGAGCCAACTTCATCACATCAATCTCGGATTGCTGAGTGACGATGATCTCTTGCGCCAACCGTCTTAGATTAGGATCAGTGCCGAACTGAAGCTCGACCTTCGCCATCTCGATCGCCCCTTGATGGTGAGGGATCATCATGAGTGCAAAATCCGCATCCGGTTTACCGACGAAAGAGACTGCATCCATCGCCGAATGCATTGCGGTCATGCTTTGCGCCAGCGCAGCATCGACGGGCGATTCGACCTCTTTCTGACAGGAGGTGAACAGGATGCCGGTGAACAATAGCAGGACGAGACGGGAACTGGTGGGGCGCATAGTGATCTCCTGAGTTAGGCAAGCGCGAAGCGCACCCGAAGGTTAAAGCGCGTCGAAGTGGCCGTCCATCGCATAAGCGCACTAGATCATAGCGGGAAAGCCGACTGTGCTGATCTTCTATCGAGGTTCCTGGTGTCCTTACTGCAACGCACATTTGTCTGACCTCGTCACCGTTGAAGAGGAGCTGCGCTCGCTTGGATATCGGATCGTTGCGATCAGCCCGGATCGGCCGGAGGAACTCAACCGGATGACGACGGCGGATCACCTGAATTATCGCCTCTTCTCCGATCCGCAGGCCGAAGGGATGAAGAAGTTTGGCGTCGCGTACCAGGTCGGCGACACCACCGTCACGAGTTACAAACAGAAGTATAATGTGGATTTGGAGCGCTCCTCCGGCCAAACCCACCACATTCTGCCCGTTCCGGCAGTGTTCATTCTCGACCGTGTGGGCAAAATCGTCTTTGTTCATGCCGATCCGGATTACAAAGTGCGGATGAAGGGTGCGGACGTGCTGGCCGCAGCAAAAACCGCCGCAACTACTTCGGACGCGCTCCAGAAGTAAGTCTCATTCCTCCGACTAAGTCACGGGGGTGATGACTCCTGCCCATCCAGAGCATCTCAACGGACTGCTATTCGCAATACATACGAAACTTAGTGTGAGAGAAAAACTTAATGTTTTTCCGGTTGGCGACAGTACTCAGATATTGAAGTGTGGAAGCCACAGTTCCCCGGCGCCGGTTAGGTTGATCGAACAGTACGACCAACGTGGGTCTACTATCGGTCGTTAGCAAACACCATCGATCAATCCAATCTCTGACCCGAGTAGGAAGCCTAACTTTGCCACGCATTGAAAGAATGACGAAGTCCGCATGGCCGGCTAATTGTAGAGCTAAATCTCCGATTTATGGAATTGCGATAGCGCGGAAGCTCCAACGGTTCAATCTGAAATTGCAGGCGTCCACCGGGTCCTGTACCAAGCCGTTGTAGAAATGCCGTGCCCGTCTAGCGCTGAGTCCATCCTCGTGAACCATCACTATGCTGAATATCGGTTTGTTATCGAAATAGCGCAAAATGGAAGTATCCGCACCAGGCGGTTCGCGTAGGTGAACACTTCTTCCTCGCACGCCAGTCTGAGGTAACACCGGCTTCGTCTGTCTATTCCGCCCTGCCTCCTTGCCTCCGCCTGACAAGCTTTCGATCATTTTCGTATCGGGCTATACGCTGGAGACGAGTGCGCCTGCCGATATTCCTGCAAAGCTGAAGCTGCTTTCCAGGGCAGGTTTCGCTTTCCGAAAAAACATTTTGTAAGGAAAACGGTGCTGACTAATCACGGTCAGGGATTGGGAAAACTGCTTCATCAAATAATCGCCTCAATCCGAAACGAACTCCATTTTCGCTGGCCGAGCAATTCCCAAGTCCATCGACAAAA
>WNFQ01007485.1_pt1 | contig 10161 bp, 6 predicted proteins | sample 5400171 | NCBI WGS metagenome assembly WNFQ01 (sample SAMN13153356, study PRJNA577476) | soil metagenome | isolation source: 20 cm soil under Madrone tree | place: USA:California | collected 2016-06-14 | reverse complement strand
TCATCGAGTAAAAAGTACTGTAACAAACATCAGGTCGAGCTGAATTCTTGCATTCCAATTAGCTTAGTTTGGAGTTTCCAAATGTCTTGACGGAGCGCGCTTGCCTGCCAAGCAGGCGCGCCATTTGGAGGGTCTTATAAGAGACGACGATGATCAAACCGCGCCCGGCGTTCTTCGAATTCGGTTTGATAAAGGGTGGCCGAGAATTGTGGATGGAGCGTTTCGCAAACGGGTAAATACACGATAGGCTTCGGTGACATCATGGCGGAGACGGTGAAACAACAAGGAATTCGGCGATACGCGATCGTGGCGGTCGCCATGCTCGTGGCCTGTATCGCCGCTGCGGGTGTCACGCTCGTGGTGCGGGACCGGAACGAGAAAGAAATGCTGAGCCAGCTCGAACGCTCGCAGGCCGATCTGCGCACGCTCGGAGGGCAGATCGCGAACATCAAAGACGCGGACCTCACCTCGGCGAACGACTTCATCAGCGCGTACGCGCAGATTGAACCGCTCGAAAAAGAGTACGAAGGGAAGCTGCAGCAATTCAGCGGACTTTATGAACGGGCACGGGAACGCGACAGTCACCGCGGGTGGCTGGACCTCGAACGATTGCGGGGACGTCATCACCCGGAAACCTGGGAGAAGATGTCGCAGATCATTGGGCTGGTACGGGAGATCAACGAAGTCACAAAACGCGAAATTTCCGTAGTGCACGCCATGGCTCCGCTCCCCGAGCCTGAGCGCATGCGTTTCTGGCATGAACAGTTCATGCCGCTTGCCGCGCAGGAGCACGCAGTCCGCGAGCAACTGCAGGTTGTAGGGCAGGACCGGACTCCCGACTCCTCCGTCCAGTAAATTCCTGAAACGACGGACTGAATCTTCGCGCCATCTCTTTCGGTTCGACCTCGCCTTGACCTTTTTATCGTTACAGATATAACATCGGATAGAAATGAACGTACGACGCACAAGCGAAAGCGCATGGTTGCTGCTGACGTTCACGCTGCCGACGAAACGCGCCAGCCAGCGCGTCGAGATTTGGCGGAAGCTGCAGCGCTACGGAACGGTGCCGCTCGGGAATTCCGGCTACCTGCTTCCGAACAACTCGAGCAATGAGGAGCGGTTTCAGTGGCTCGCGACGGCGATCCGGAAGTACGGAGGAGACGCATCGGTGGTTCATGTGGACTCCATCGACAATCTGTCGAAGCCGCAGCTGATCGGCCGTTTCGCAGAAGCGCGTGCGCGGGAATACCAGGAGTTGATCCGCGAGCTGCACGCGTTTTCCTCGACGCGCGTGGAAGGAAAAGGGGCGGGCCGCCTCAGCCGGTTGCGCAACCGGTTTCAGGAGATCGTGGAGGTCGATTTCTTTGACAGCCCGTTGCAAAAGCGCGTGCAGGAATTGCTCGAGCAGGCGACCAGGTCGAACGCGGCCAAGTCCGGGAGCGCAGCCGCCAAGATCGAACCGAAAAAGTACAAGGGCAGGGTTTGGGTGACGAGACCGAGACCGGGCGTCGATCGGTGCGCGTCTGCCTGGCTTATCCGCAATTTTATAGACGCCAAAGCCCTCTTTGCTTTTGCGCCGGAGGATCGCGTGCCGAGTGGAGCCGTGCCGTACGACATGTTCCATGAAGAGGGGTTCGGACATCGCGGCGAGGACTGCACCTTTGAAACCCTGACAAAGCAGTTTCACGTCCGAGATCCACACGTTGGCGTAATCGGACAAATCATTCATGACGCGGACCTCTTGGACGACCGTTTCGGCCGCAAAGAAGGCTATGGAGTCGACGAAATCCTGAAAGGCTGGGCGCGGCAAGGAATCCCGGACGACAAACTTCTGGAGCGCGGGATGCAGTTGATCGAGGGACTCTACCACGCGCCGCGAAAGTAAGTTGAGGAGTAGACGAACGTGTTCGCACATCACAGGGGCTACTGGAAAACGGGCTTAAGCGTCGCGCTGCTGCTGACCATGGGGACGACCATGTCGGCGCAGTCCGACCCGCAAAAGACGAAAGTGTTCACGCTTGAAGAAGCCGTCGAGTTCGCGCTCAAAAACTATCCCGCGGTACGCGCTTCGCTCGAACGGGTGCGTGCGGCCCAGGCCGGGGTGGGCGTCGCGCGAACGAGCTATTTGCCGCGCACCGACCTTCTGTGGCAATCGAATCGCGCGACGGACAACAACATCACTGGATTGACGATCCCGAACTCGGTGATCGCTCCGATTACCGGGCCGGTGCCAACGTCGACTTCAAACCGCAGCGCTTGGGGAAGCGCGAGCGGATTGTTGTTCTCCTGGGAGCCGCTCGATTTCGGATATCGGGGAGCGAGAGTGGACGCGGCGCGCGCGGCGCAGAACCGCGCGGCGGCGGAAGCTTCGCTCACCCGACTCGATGTCAGTATCGCCACGGTCAACGCCTACCTCACCTTGCTCGCTGCGGAACAGACCCTGCGCGCCGCGCAAGCGGACGTCGAGCGCCGCGAAACGTTTGCGAAATCGGTGCACGTGCTCGTCGATAATCAGCTCCGCGCCGGGGCAGACGCCTCGCGAGCGGATGCGGAACGCGCCCGCGCGCGCGTGAACCTCGCGAGAGCGGAGCAACAGGCGGCGATTAGCCGCGCGCAACTCGCCGACATTCTCGGCATTGCCGACCAAGTGGTGGAAGTCCGGGAATCCGTATTGGTCGGCGCACCACCCGCCGCGGCTCCCGCCGCTGCCTCCGTCGCCTTGAACCCATTCGCTCAAGTGCAACACGCCCGCGTTCAAGAAGAGCAATCGCTCGTGCATGCGCTCGACCGTTCGTACTATCCGAAGCTGTATCTGCAATCGGTGGTGATGGGACGCGGGAGCGGCGTTGACCCTAACGGAAAATTCCTTGGGGGTACGGAAGGGTTGGGACCGGACCGCGCGAACTGGGCCGCCGGGCTGAGTGTCACGTTTCCGGTATTCGACATTTTTTCCATCAAGTCGAAGAAAGCGGTGGAAGCGGCGAACGAACGCGCCGAAGCGGCGCGCTACGATCAGGCGCTGCAAGCTTTGACGGGACAGCTTCGAAAAGCGCAAGCCTCGCTCGATGGCGCCCGCAAAGTTGCCAAGAACACGCCTCTCGAACTCGACGCCGCGCGCACTACCGAGACGCAAGAACGAGCGCGGTATCAAGCGGGCCTCGCGACGCTCGTGGATGTTGCCGACTCACAAAGCTTTCTCGTGCAGGCGGAGATCGATGACGCGCTGGCCCGGCTCGCCGTCTGGCAGAATCTCGCGTCGGTCGCTGCGGCCCAAGGCGACCTCGGCCCGTTTTTGCAGTCGCTGCACGACGCGGCGCAAGGAGAGAAATAGCTATGTGGCTCCTGCGCAGCGCCCTTCGCAATCCCATCTCCATCGTCGTTCTGGTGATCGGCGTGGCCCTGTGTTCGATTCTCGCGCTCACGCGGATGCCCATCGATATTTTCCCGAACCTGAATCTGCCGGTGATCTATGTGGCGCAACCGTACGGCGGAATGTCACCGGCGCAAATGGAAGGGTACCTCGTCTACTACTACGAGTATCACTTTCTCTACATCACCGGCATTGAGGCTGTGGAATCGAAATCCATCCAGAACGTCGGCCTGCTGAAACTAACGTTTCATCCCGGCACGGACATGAGCCAGGCGATGGCGCAAACGGTCGGCTATGTGGATCGCGCGCGCGCGTTCATGCCGCCGGGAACGGTCGCGCCGTTCATCATGCGGTTTGACGCCGGCAGTGTCCCCGTCGGGTATCTCGTTTTTTCGAGTTCGACGAAGAGCGTCGGCGAGATTCAGGACCTCGCACTGAACCGCGTGCGTCCGCTCTTCGCGACGCTCCCCGGTGTTTCGGCTCCTCCTCCTTTCGGCGGCGCGGCGCGCACGATTGTCGTGAGCGTCGACCCCGACCGCTTGCGTGCCTACCGCATGGCTCCCGAAGAAGTGGTGCAAGCGCTCAACACCGGGAACACGATCGTTCCCGCCGGAAACGTACGCACCGGAGATCTGCTGCGCCTCGCTCCGATCAATTCCGTCGTCTCGAATATCAAGGACTTGCAGAACCTACCGATCCGCACCGGCGCGGGCCCGACGGTGTTCTTGCGCGACGTCGGCACGATCGAAGATTCGAGCGACATCATCACCGGCTATGCCGAAGTGAACGGGCGCCGCACCGTCTACATTCCGGTTACGAAGCGCGCGGATGCTTCGACGCTCGCTGTCGTCAATGAAGTCAAAGCGAGCCTCGCGCAATTTCAGTCGGTGGTTCCGCCCGACATCAAGATCGACTACGAGTTTGACCAGTCGCGGTACGTTCGAAATTCTCTGCAGTCGGTCGTGAAGGAAGGGCTTCTTGGCGCGGTGTTGACCGGTGTGATGGTGCTGCTGTTTCTTCGCGACTGGCGAAGCGCTCTCATCGTCGTCGCCACGATTCCATTCGCTTTGCTGACCGCGGTCGTCGCGTTGTGGGGAGCGGGCCAGACGGTCAACATCATGACCCTTGGGGGCCTGGCGCTGGCGGTCGGAATTCTGGTCGACGAGTCCACGGTGGTCATGGAAAACATTCACAGCCATCTCGGCGCGGGCCGCGGGAGAGCGGTAGCGGTGCTCGAAGCGAGCAAGGAGGTGCAGATTCCGCGGCTCCTGGCGATGCTTTGTATTCTCGCGGTCTTTGTTCCGTCCTTCTTCATGACCGGAGTCTCACGCTCGCTCTTCGTCCCGCTCTCGCTCGCCGTGGGATTCGCCATGGCCGCTTCGTACCTGTTGTCGAGCACGCTCGTTCCGGTGTTGTCCACTTGGATTCTGCGCGAGCACACACCGGAAGCGGAGGATACGCCTTCGCTGCTGCATCGCGTGTGGGAGACACTTGGCCGGATTCTGAACCGCCTCTTTGCCATCCGAGGTCTCACGGTCGCGGCTTACGTTGTCGTTTCCGTGCTCGTAGTGGCGTTTCTCGGTCCGTATCTCGGACGGGAGATTTTTCCGCGAGTGTCCTCCGGTCAACTGTTTCTAAGATTCCGCGCACCGGTGGGGACGCGCGTCGAGACGACGGAACGACTGACGCTCGGCGTCTTGGACGCAATACAACGAGAAGCCGGCGCGGGGAATGTGGGCGTAACGCTGAGCTACGTTGGCGCGCCACCGCCGAACTATCCGATTAATACGATCTATCTCTGGACGAGCGGCCAGCATGAAGCGGTGCTGCGCGTGGCACTCAATCCCGACTCAGGCATCCGCGCCGATCAATTCGAAGAGCGCTTGCGAAAGCTTCTGCCGGACAAGTTTCCCGGTTGCCAGTTTTCCTTTGAAGGGGCGGACGTCGTCACGCAGATCATGAACTTCGGCGCTCCGACACCCGTCGAAATCAACGTCGGCGGCCCGGACCTCGGCGTCGATCGCGCCTTTGCCGCAAAACTTCGCACCGAAGTCGCCAAGATACCGGCTTTACGCGACTTGCAGTACGACGAGCCGCTCGACTATCCGAGCATCAACATCAACGTGGACCGCGAGCGCGCCGGGCAGTTGGGAGTAACGACGGCCGGTGTGGGCCGTTCGTTCCTGGCGGCGACTTCCTCGAGCCGGTTCGTGGTGCCGAACTATTGGGCCGATCCTCGGTCCGGCGTCGGGTATCAGGTTCAGGTGCAGGTTCCGCAATCCGACGTAGCCTCGATCCAGGACGTCGAGCACATTCCCGTGACCCTAGGCGCGGCTTCCCATCCTCTGATGGGGGACGTTGCGCAAGTCGGGTACGGAACCGTTGTCGGTGAATACCACCGCCTGAACGGCCAGCGCATGGTGACACTGACCGCGAATGTTTCGGGCGAAGACCTTGGACGGATTTCCTCGGAACTGGATAGCGCCATCCAGCGCGCAGGTGAACTGCCGCGCGGCGTGAAGGTCACAGTCCGCGGTCAGATCGGTCCGATGAAACAAACGTTGGCGAATCTCGGAGTCGGTCTGCTGCTCGCGGTGCTGGTGATCTATTTGCTGCTTGCGGCGACCTTTCAATCGCTGAAGCTGGCGTTCGTGGTGCTCTCGACGGTGCCCGCGGTGATCTGCGGAGTGCTGTTCATGCTGTTGCTTACGGGCACGAGTCTGAACATCCAGTCGTTCATGGGCGCGATCATGGCGATTGGCGTCGCGGTGGCGAACGCGATCCTGCTCGTGACGTTCGCCGAGGAGTATCGCCGCGCGGGCAACGGGGCGCTGGATGCGGCGCTGCACGGAGCGAAAACCCGCATGCGTCCGATCCTGATGACAAGCATGGCCATGATTGCGGGCATGGTGCCGATGGCGCTCGCCCTCGGCGAAGGAAGCCAGCAAACGGCTCCTCTTGGTCGCGCTGTGATTGGCGGTCTGCTCTTTGCGACTGCGGCCACACTACTGATTTTGCCCCTGGTATTTTCGCTCGTTCAGCAGCGTGCCGGAGTCGAGTCGCCCTCGCTCGATCCCGACGATCCTGCAAGCGCATTCGCGCGAGGGACGGCTGTCGGGCCCGGAGAAACGACATGATCAGACGCAGACTCTTTTCGTCCCTCATTTTCAGTTCCGCCGCGTTGTGGTGTGCGGCTTGCGGTGGGAACTCAAATTCCACGACGAAAGCGGGACAGGCGGCACCGGCGCAACCCACAGTCGAAGTGGTGAAAGTCGCCGCGAAGAAACTCTCGATCACGACGCGTCTGCCGGGAGAATTGCAGGCGGACGAAGCGGTCGCCGTGTTTCCGAGGGTGACCGCCTACGTGGACTCGATCGGCGTGGACCGTGGGACGCGGGTCCGGGCGGGGCAAGTGATGGCGCGACTGGTGGCGCCGGAGCTGGCGGCGCAACGGGCCGAGGCGCAGTCGAAGCTGCAGGCGGCGGAAGCACAGCGTGCGGAAGCGGACTCAAAGCTTGCATCGGATCAAAGCACGTTCGACCGGCTGAAGAGCGCGTCGGCCACGCCCGGTGTGGTCGCGGGCAACGACCTCGAAGTCGCGCAACGCACCGTCGACGCGGATCGTGCCAAGGTCGACGCCATGCGAGGCAGCGCGGAAGCGGCTAAGTCGGGCCTGAAATCCTTTTCGGAAGTCGAGGGATATCTCGAAGTGCGCGCACCGTTCGACGGTGTCGTGACGGAGCGCAACGTTCATCCGGGCTCGCTTGTGGGGCCGGCTACTGGAGCGGCGGCGAGTCCCCTCCCAATGGTGCGGGTGGAAAAGATCGGCAAGCTGCGGCTCGTCGTTCCCGTTCCCGAAAAGTATTCCGCGGGAATGACCGCGGGGACGAAGGTGGACTTTAGCGTCCCGGCGTTTCCGAATCAGACCTTTACGGGCACAGTGGCGCGAATCGCCCATTCCGTCGACGTGAAGACGCGGACGATGCCGGTGGAACTGGACGTCCAAAACTCCGACGGACGCTTGAGCTCGGGAATGTTTCCCGAAGTGCTGTGGCCGGTGCGGCGGTCTGAGGCGACGCTCTTCGTGCCGGCTTCCGCGGTCGCGCGGACGACGGAGGCGACTTTTGTGATCCGCATTCGCGACGGAAACACCGAATGGGTGAACGTGCAGACTGGAGAACAGGACGGGAAGTCAATCGAGATATTCGGAGGCCTGCGCGAGGGAGACGAGGTCGCCGTACGCGGAACCGATGAATTGCGCGCGGGAAATCACGTGACGACGAAACCGTTTGTCGAGGGTTTGCTGCTTTTCGGAACAGTGGCATTCGCACAGGAGATGCCGAGCGACTACCAGGAGGTTCTGAAATCGCTCGACCGTAAGGGCGACTTCAAGGACGGCGTCCTCAAGGTCAACATCCCGCGCAGCGATCTGAAGATAACGGTCGCGGGCGTGGCGACGCCAACGCCGTTCGGCTTTGGCGGCTGGGTGGCATTCACGAAGGCGAGCGACGGCGGCGAAGTGATGATGGGAGACCTGGTGTTGCTGCAAGAAGAAGTCAATCCGGTGATGTCCGCACTGCTCGACAACGGAATCGAAGTTACGGCGCTGCACAACCATTTCTTCTGGGACGATCCGCACGTGTACTACATGCATGTGCATGGAATGGGGAAGGCCGCGGACCTTGCGCGCGAAGTGAAGCCGGCCTTCGACCTGATCGGTCACGTGAAACCGGAAGCCGTCACTCCTTTGAGCGGCTCCGGCGCGGCGCTCGATACGACGAAGATCGCACAGATCGTCGGGCACACCGGCGAGGCGTCTGGCGCGGTCTACAAAATCACGGTCGGACGCAGCGACTTGGCGATGAAAGACCACGGCGCGACGATCAATGCGCGCATGGGCCTGAACACCTGGGCGGCCTTCTACGGCACTCAAGACGATGCGGTCGTTGCGGGCGACATTGCCATGCTCGAAGGCGAAGTGACCCCGGTATTGAAGACGCTTCGGAAGAACGGCATCGATGTCGTGGCGATTCACCACCACATGACGGAAGAAAAGCCGATGGTGATTTTTCTGCACTACTGGGGCCGGGGACCGGCCGACAAGCTGGCGAATGCGTTTAAGGCAACGCTCGGCGAGCTGGGCAAAGGCACGTCATCCCACTAAACGAGGAACTCATGCGAAGACAAAAACTCTCATGGCAAAGCGCCGCGTTGGTCCTAGCCTCACTTTTGTGCGCGAGCGGAGTGCTCGGACAGAGCCTGAAAGAGGTCACGAAGTTCGACCTCCCCGGTCCCGGGGGAAAACGGTTCGACTATCTCACGATTGACCCGGACGACCACTACCTGATTTCCGCTCACCTCGCAGCGGACCAGACCTACGTGATCGACCTCGCGACGAACAAGGTTGTAGCGACGATCGCCGACACGCCCGGAGCGGAAGGCGTCGAGTACGTTGCGGAACTCAAGAAGTTCTACACCTCGAACGCGCACGACAACACGATCGGCGTGGTGGACCTCCGTCAGATGAAAGTCGTCAAGAAGCTGAAGACCGAAGCGAAACCGGACGGGAGCGCTTATGCCGCTCCCTTCCACAAACTCTATGTGTCGGACGAGCGCGGCAAAGCGGAAGCGGTCGTCGACGTGACGAAAGACGAGATCGTGAAAACGCTGCACTTCGAGAGTGAAACGGGGATGCCGCAATACGATTCGGTCGCGCGCAAGGTGTACGTCAATCTGCAGGACCAGGACATATTCGCGGTGATCGATCCCGCGACCGATACGGTCGTGGGCCGGTATCCGGTCGGGAAATGCAAAGGGAACCACGGCATGGCACTCGATCCGGAGCACCGCCGCGCGTTCCTTTCCTGCGAAGGAAACGAACTGATGACGGTGTTCGATCTCGACAAGAAGAGTGTCATCGCATTTCTTCCCCTGCCAGGCGGACCCGATGTCATCAAGTTCGATCCGGGCCTGCGGCGGATCTACGTCGCCTGCTACAGCGGGGCGATTGCCGTCTTCCATCAGGACGACGCTGACCACTACCGGAAGCTCGAAGACTTTCGCGTGCAGCACGCGGTGCACACGGTCGCGGTGGACCTGAAAACGCACAAGCTGTACACGCCGGAACAGGAAGAGGACGGGAAACCGGTAGCGCGGATGGTCGTGTACGAAGCGCTCGGCGACCGCTAACCACTCTGTTCTGTGCGAGAAGACCAGGGGGAGGGCTCGCCTCTAGTCGCGATGTCCCTGATAAATTTCATTCCGGTTTCCCTCCGCGCGTTGCCGCGGGACGGCATCGTTCTGTTTCTCACGCGATTCCTGCGTCTGTTCGCGTATGGAGCGCTCTCGGTCGTCCTGGTGTTCTATCTGGTGAGTCTGGGCCTTACCGAAGCGCAGGTGGGACTTCTACTGACGTTGACGCTGGCCGGTGATATCGCGATCTCGCTGTTGCTCACGACGCGGGCCGACCAAATGGGGCGGCGGCGCACGCTCATCGTCGGCGCGATTTTGATGGCGGGAGCGGGTGTTGCCTTCGCCTCGACCCACAATCTGCTCTTTCTGATCATTGCGGGAACGATCGGAGTGATCAGCCCGAGCGGAAACGAAGTCGGTCCCTTTCTTTCCATCGAACAAGCGGCATTGTCCCATGTCATTTCCGCTGCGAACCGCACGGAGGTTTTTGCCTGGTACACGCTGGCGGGCTCTTTCGCGACGGCTCTCGGCGCGTTGTGCGGCGGAGCGGCGTCGGGAATCGTCCAGAAGGCATCGTTTTCCGCGTCCGACAGCTACCG
>WNFQ01004888.1_pt1 | contig 10161 bp, 8 predicted proteins | sample 5400171 | NCBI WGS metagenome assembly WNFQ01 (sample SAMN13153356, study PRJNA577476) | soil metagenome | isolation source: 20 cm soil under Madrone tree | place: USA:California | collected 2016-06-14 | reverse complement strand
ACGTGGACCAGGGAGCACAATTCTACGAGGCCCAACACCGCAAGCTACAGATCACACAGCTCAAGTGGAAGGCCACCAAGCTGGGATTTCGGGTTGTTGAAGCTCCCGCAGCCTAAACATCGGAGTTTCTGGGGAGAAACCAGGAATCAGGAATTAGGAAGACAAGAATCGAGCCACGTGGCGGCGTTGTAGCAGGATGAAAGAAGAGGGCAGGCCAGACCGTGCCTGCCTGCGAAGGTCACACGCGCAAGAGCAGCGTGTGCGGCAATTGCCAGCTAGCTTGGACGCTTATGCTCCGGCGCCTTTGGAAAAGCTGGAGACGGCTTCGGCTTCCGAGTTGTAGACATCAAAGACGGTCAGCAACTTGGTGATTTGCAGGACTTCCTGGAACTTGCTGCCAAGGTGGCAGAGACGCAGGGAGTTGTCCATGTTGAGGACAATCTTCTTTTTTCCTTCGGCGATCAAGCTCTTTACTTTTTCGCGCAGGGCGTTGCTTTCTTCGCCGAGCACAATGCGGCCGTCCAGTGCCACCACGGACACGCCATCCACTTCACGATTGGTCATCTTCAAAGCCACGTTATTTTCCTCCTCGTCGGAAAGCGGTTCCAGCGGCAACCCGGGCCGGAGCCGTAAAGCATGTCAAATATAGGGATGATCCCTGAGCGATGAATCGTAATCGAAGACCGGGCAGGGGTCAAATGGCCGGGCGGCTAATAATAGTCCGCGCAGGACATGTAATAGCCGCAGACGGAACAGATCAACTTGCAGCGCCGCGACTCCAACCGCTGCCAGCAGACGGGACAATACCGTGAAGGGTCTTCTGCATGCTCGGCGGTACTCTGGCCCTGCTCTAAAGACGCAGCGGATTGAACTGCGGCCTGTGCCGGCTCAGCCCGGACCCGGCCTAGCTCGCCCTTCGCGGTGCGTTCCACGGCTCGATGGTTATAGCACAGTGGGAAGGAATGGGGAACAGAGGATCGGAAATGATGCCATTCGGCGGCAAATGGAGTTCTGGGAAATGACGAGCGGGAATTTGCTGTCCAGGAAGGAATTGGATTGAAACCTATGGGGAGCTGGGCGCATCCTTCTAAGTGAACAAGGTTGTTGGGGCAAGGCTCGGGAACCGGGCCGTTAGGTGGGAACCATGGTCCGCCAGATCATCCTCACAGGTGTTGTGGTTTTTCTTCCAGTAGGCGCGCAGGCACAAGGGCACGGAATGATGCCGCCGGTCTCCCATGCCGTTGCTGTTGCGCCGAGAGTGGTGACGCAGGCTCCGCACGCGGGGACTACGCAGGCTATGCCCATGGCACGAGTTGTGGTGAGGGGCGGAGGGGTGCGGCCGAAAACGGGGACGCCGATGGCACGGGGCACGCAGCCGGTGGTAACCCGGCGAAGGCGGTTCGAGAACGAGGACATTAATCGTAGATCGGATTGCAACTCAGCGCCGGGATTTGGATTCGATGCGGTACACCAAGCGGCGGTATGCGGATCAAGTGGGGTGGACTCGCGGCGTCGTGGGCTGCAGGTTCCACTGTTTTTTCCTTTTTTTGATGGCGGATTTTTCCTGCCGGGATCTAGCGCTGCGGTAGAGGAGAGTTCGGCGGCAGAAGCCACTCGGCAAGAGGAGGCGGAGGCTGAAAGCCGTGAAAGAAGCCGCAGGTACCGAGCCTCCCTGCAAGCGGCTGCGCCGGCACCGACGCCTGCAATTGAAACGGCCAACCCTGCGCCGCCCAGTAACGATGAATTCGTTTTTGTGCGAAGGGACGGAACGGTATTTTTCGCCGTAGCCTACGCCTGGGAAAACGGCACGCTGCGCTACGTGACCAGCGAGGGTTTGCGCCGTACGGTTAAGCAGGATGCGCTCGATATGGGCGCGACGCAACAGTTCAACGAACAACGTGGTGTGATTTTTCGAGCGCCGGCGTAAAGGCTAGTTTTTCGCGGGTTCCGGCATGACGTAGCCCGATTGTGCGGGCAGGCCAGCGCGTTCCAACTGCACGGTGGTGTGGTCCACTCCAAATTCCTTTGCGGCTACTTGCTTAATCGAGGAGAGCAGGCGTTCACACTCGTCGAGGTGCATATCGGGGATGCGCGCGTGCAGGCTGAGGGCATTGTGGGCGCCGCCGAGAGACCACAGATGCACATCGTGGACTTCCTGCACGCCTTCGATCTTCAAGATGGCTCGAGCGACTTCTTCCACCTGCAAATCGAGAGGGCGGCCCTCCAAGAGAATGTGCGAAGACTCGCGCAGAATGCCGATGCTGGACCACAGCACCAGCAAACCGATGGCGAGGCCGAGAAGCGGATCAATCCAGCGTGCGCCGGTCGCGTGGATGATCAGTGCACCGGCGATGATGGCGATATTGGAGAGAGCATCGCCAAAATTGTGAACGAGAATACTGCGTAGATTGAGGTCGCCGCGTCCACGGACGAGAGCGAGAGTAATGCCGCCATTTACGGCCAGCGCGCCAACGGAAGTCCAGATCATCCAGCTTTCAACCACTTGCACGGGCGAACGGAAGCGTTCGAAAGCTTCATAACCAAGCCAAAGCGAAAGCAGGACGAGCACAAAGGCGTTGGTGTAAGCAGCGAGAGTGCCGGCGCGGTGATAGCCGTAAGTTTTTTCGCTGTCGGCGGGGCGCTGGGCCCAGCGCATGGCGAGATAGGAAATGCCGAGGGCGGGGACATCGGAAAGATTGTGAACCGCGTCGTTCAGCAAGGCGACGCTGCGGCCGAGAATGCCGCCAAAAATTTCTGCTACTACCAAACCCAACGTGGCGGCCATCGCCCAGCCTAGCACTGCGGGACTCAACGCGGGATGAGAGTGCCCGGCAGGACCATGGCCGGAGTGGCCGTAGTCGTGGAGATGCGAATGACCGGCATGACTGTGGTCATGTTCATGAGAATGGGCGGCCATCCGCCATATTCTACCTGCTCGACGGCGGAGCTGCAGCCCTTTCCAGCGCTTATTACGCACTATGACACTCTGCCTCCGCGAATAGATTGACGCTCCGTGTCTCGGCTGCGACCATGAAACGAGCTTCCTGTTACACGCGTGTTGGCGCGTAACGAGCCTTCGCACAGGGGTTTTGCACGCAGAGCAATGACGGTTCCCATCGCTAAATTGAGTTTTTGGGGCGTCCGCGGGTCCACGCCGACGGTGGACCCGGCGACGTGGCGCTATGGCGGGAACACGCCTTGCCTGGAACTGATCGCCCCGGACGGCACCAAGATCATTCTGGATTGCGGCACGGGACTGCGGATGCTGGGGAGCCGCTGGGCGGCACCGAACGGGGGGAAAGCTCCCGGGACGCACATTCTGGTCACGCATTATCATTGGGACCACATTCAAGGGATTCCGTTTTTTTCTCCGCTGTACGTGGAGAACAACGAATTTCATTTCTACAGCTTTCGGTCAAGATTTCTGGGACGCGACAGCCTGAAACAAGTCTTCGAAGCGCAGATGGCGCTGCCTTATTTTCCGGTGGACATGTCGGCAATGAGCGCCAGACGGAAGTTCAAAGAAGTGGACGGCGGCGATTCTTTTACGGTTGGTGAAAACAAGATTACGGCGCGCTGGCTGAATCACCCGCAGGGTTGCCTGGGCTTTCGAATCGAGACACCCGCGGGCACAGTGGCTTACGCCACGGACAACGAGCCGGGCGACGCGAAAATGGACGAGAGCTTGCGCGAACTGGCCGCCGGTGCGGACATATTCATTAACGACGCGCAATTTACACCTGAGCAGCTCGAGACAACGAGAAAAGGCTGGGGGCATTCCTCCTGGCTTGAAGGCGTAAAGGTAGCGCGGCATGCAGGCGCGAAAACCCTGGTGCTGTTTCACCACGACCCCGATTCGACGGATCGCATGGTGGATTCGATTCTGCGGCAGGCGCGGGAAGAGTTCGATTCGGTTTTTGCCGCGAGCGAAGGGATGGTGATCACACTTGGCGCGCCGGGGGACGCGGTCCAGGCGCACATGCCCGGGACGCGAACGGCGTTGCGCCGCGAAGCACAATTCCACGCGAAAGTCTGCGGGGTTACCGAAGGGGGGAAGGATTTCGAAGAAGAAACCGTCGTCCGGGATATTTCGCTACAGGGTGCGCTGATTTCTTTGAAGCATTTGCCGCGGCTGCAATCGGAATTGCAAGTCACGATGGAGGCACCGGGCCGGGATGGCGTGCAATCGATGGACTTGCGGGGCTACGTCGTGAGGATCGACGAGGGACCAGAAAAAGGGCATGTGGCCGTGGGCGTAGTGTTCACGGATTAAGGTGCAGTCGAGCTACTGCAATCTCGCCCCACCCGGATCAATCGGCGGAGCGTGCCGCGGCTTGGCGGCCGGATCTAGCTGGGGGCTCTTCTTCGACTAGCGGTTCAACCTTGCGGATGGTCACAGGTTGCTTTGGTTGTTCGTCGACGTGAAGCTGAAAGATGTCTGGCCGCGCATAATGGCCGACAACATCCAAGTCGTACTTTCCCCGGACAATTTGGGCGCGATCGATCTCGGCGGTCAGAATCGTTTCGCCCTCCGTGTTCGGCCCGGCAAGAAAATTCCCGAAGGGGTCGACGATGCAACTGCCGCCGCGACAAACGATGGCGTCGGGGTCCTCTCCGAAGACGGAATGATACTCCGCCGGGAAATCACGGCGACGGTTGAATTGGTTGCAAGAGAGCACGAAGCACCGTCCTTCGACAGCGATGTGCCGCATCGAAGAGATCCAGGAGTCGCGCTGATCGGCGGTCGGCGCGCAATAAATCTCGATCCCCTTGGCATACATGGCCGCGCGCATCAGCGGAAGATAATTCTCCCAGCAAATCACCGCGCCAAGCCTTCCGAGAGGGGTTTCAAATACCGGCATGGTGGAACCGTCGCCAAAGCCCCACACCAGGCGCTCGGAACCAGTGGGCATGACCTTGCGGTGTTTGCCGAGCAGACCGCCATCCGGCGCGAAGAACAATACCGAACAGTAGAGGGTGCCACGATCGCGCTCGACGATTCCGATGACCAGATAGATGTTGTTGCGTTGCGCCGCCCGGCCAAGTTGGTCAACTGCGGGACCGGGAACATCCACGCTGCTCTCCCAGTATCTGCGAAAGTCCTCGCGACCTTCTTCCGTTCGCGCACCAACCACCGCGCCAAAATCGAGCCCTCGCGGATACGCGGAAACAAACGCTTCGGGAAAAAGCACGAGTTGCGAACCCTTGCGGGCTGCTTCGTCGGTGAGCGCATGGACTTTGTCCAGGGTTCGCTCGCGGTCGAAAGCGACCGGAGCAGCCTGGACGACAGCAACTTTAACTAGCTGACCAGCAGATGTTGCATCTGGTTTGAGAGTCATATTCGATCTGGCTGAAACGATACGGCCACGCGGTCCGGACTCAAGCAATATATACCTAAGAATCCTGCGGCGCGACCGCCAGCACAGTTCTTGGCTTGCTGAGGTGACTCCTGTAGCCTGGGTTGACTGACTATGGTTGAGAGGAAAGCGAACTTCGTTCCCGTCAGTGCGCTGGACAAGCGACCGCCGTCGAAGCGCGAACTGCTGCGTGGATTAGTGCGGCAGGCACCGTTTGTGGCGAAAAACTTTCAACTTTACTTTCGCAACGCATGGCGGCGCCACGTTTTGCGGACCAAAGTCGTGGCACCCTACGCGGTTACGTTCTACGTCACCCACAAATGCAATCTGGCGTGCAGTTACTGCACGCAGAAAGAGCCGGACGTCTTCAGCGAGGAGTTGCCGACGAGAGAGACGATCCAGCTAGTGAAGCGCATCCGAAAAGAGACGGACTCCATCGTCATTACGGGCGGGGAGCCGACGCTGCGGGCGGACATCGAGGAGCTTGTCGAGGCTGCTCGCTTCGAATGCAAGTACCGTTCGCTGCTGCTGATCACCAATGGCACATTGCTGGATCGCAAGCCGCGGATTCTGCGAGCAGTGACCGGATTGGTGGTGAGCCTGGATGCCCTGGCGGTCGATCCCACGAATGCGCTCTCGAAGCCGGCGGCGCTAGGGAAAGTGCTGGAAAACCTGGAGCTCGCGAAAGAACAACTGGGCAGCCCCCGGCGCATCACCATCAGCACAGTGATCGAACAATGGAACATCGGCGAAGTCGACCGATTGCTGGACTGGTGCGGGGAGCAAGGATTTGTTTTTGCGGCGCAGTCCGCGCAGATGGACAAAATGCCGAATTTGGCGCTACTGCAAAATCCCAAGTATCAAGCGCTGGTGGACAAAATCATCGAGCGGCGGCGCAAAGGAGTTCAGCCCATTAATGGCACGCCGCGAACGATTGAGACGCTGCTGCGCTTTGGCGATTTTCAGTGCTATCCGACGATGTTCCCCCGGGTGTATCCAAACGGCGATGTTTTTTATCCTTGCGAGCCGCTGCGCAAGGTTGCCGGTAATTTGCTGCGGGATGGCTCGCTGAAGAAAATCTTCGCGCGCGGGAAGAAGATTTATGGAGATATTCCGCCGTGCCAGGGGATCTGCTACCTGTTTGGAAATGTGCTGTCGCACTATTACGTGAACGACTTTTGGGGGCTGGCGGGAGATTTTATTCGCTAAGCTCGACCGGGGTTAATTTCCACCAACACGTTTCTTTCCTATTGACACTCTATACGTAGACCCGTACTATCCCTATAGAAAGCCGATAGGAGGCACGAATTGAGCCCTGAACCCACAAGTCTTTTGCAAGGGACTTTGGACCTGCTGATCTTGAAATCGCTTAACGCCGGCGAGATGCACGGATTGGGAATCTCGCGCAGGATTCAGCAGATCACCGGCGGGACTTTTGTCGTTAAGCCCGGTTCGCTCTTTCCCGCGCTACACCGCATGGAAGAAGAAGGCTGGATTTCCTCTTTTTGGGGAGAATCCGAGAACAACCGCCGCGCCAAATACTACCGCTTTACCAAGGCTGGAAGGAAACAGCTTGAAGTCGAAACCAAGCGGTGGGGCCGCGTTTCTTGGGCTATTGCTCAAGCTTTGGAAGCATCGTAGAGAGGTTTGGCATGCCGCTCCTTGGGAAAGCTCGAAGTTTCCTGAGAAACCTCTTCTTATCACGACGTGTGGAAGTGGACCTCGACCAGGAAGTTTATTCCCACCTCGAAATGCTGATTGCAGAGAACATTCGCGCGGGCATGCCGCCGCAGGAAGCGCAACGCGCCGCGCGAATCGAGTTGGGGGGCATCGAACAGGTGAAAGAACAGGTTCGCGAAGAACGGATTGGCAATTGGCTGCACTCCGTGGTCTCCGATTGCCGCTACGGCTTGCGACAACTTCGTAAGAATCCCAGCTTCACCCTTGTCGCCGTTTTGTCACTCGGTCTCGGTATCGGCGCAAACAGCACCATGTTTAGTGTTATGAACGCTCTGCTGTACCGCCCGCTTCCCTATGACCATGCCGAACGCCTTGTAGCCATTTGGGAAACACCACTCGGCCACCCGGAGCAATACCAGCCCCCGCCTATCGCTGAACTATTGGACTGGCAAAAGCAGAACCATGTATTTGAAGACATCGCCCTTACCAGTGGCACGGAGTCCGCTACGATCCCGGGCATCAGCGGACCCGAACCAGCGCGCGTGCAGAACGTCACGCCAAACTTTTTCCGTCTTCTCGGCGTGAATCCCCTGTTGGGCAGAATCTTTGCGCCCGAAGAGATGCAGGAATTGACACAAACGGTCGTCATCAGTCATGCGTTCTGGAAAACTCATTTCAACAGCGACCCAAACGTTCTCGGGAAGAGCTTTCACGTTAGTGGAGTTGTTTCGACGGTCGTAGGGGTTATGCCTTCTGGTTTTGCTCCTTTCTACGGAGATCCTCTTGACCTGTGGCAGCCGGTGAATCCGGGTAGCTCGCGATATTCGGAGCGCCAGGATCACTGGCTCATGCCTGTTGGCCGCCTGAAACCCGGCGTGACTCTCGCGCAAGCGCAAACGGAAATGGAGGTCATCGCACGTCAACTCGAGCAGGCTTACCCCAAATCCAACAAGGGAATCGGCAAAAAACTGGTGCCCCTCCACGAAGAACTCTTTGGATGGGCCAAAAAGCCGCTCTATCCTCTTCTCGGCGCGGTGGCTTTCGTCCTGCTCATCGCTTGCGCCAACGTGGCTAATCTTCTGCAATCCAGAGGAGAAATACGCCGGACGGAATACGCCGTTCGTGCTTCACTCGGAGCAGGACGGCGCCGCTTGATCCAGCAATTACTCCTGGAAAGCGGCCTGCTGGCTCTCCTCGGCGGCACATTAGGAATCGTTCTTTCCTTTGGCGGCGTTCAGCTCTTTCTTAAGCTCGCAGGAGACATTCCGAGTTCGCAAAACATCAAAATCGACGCAGCAGTCCTTTTCTTCACCCTCGCGGTCTCGTTAACAACGGCAATCGTCTTCGGGCTCGTCCCTGCCATTCAGGCCTCCAAGCCCGACCTCAATCTTGCGCTCCGGGAAGGCGCGCGCCGAACTTCGTCCGGCTCCCGCAGTCTTACACGTCACGTGCTTGCCGTGCTGGAGATCGCGCTCGCCATGGTGTTACTCATCGGCGCCGGTCTCATGATTAGCTCGGTCTTGCGTCTGCAAAAGGTGAAGCCAGGGTTCGATCCTAGCAATCTTTTGACAATGCAGATTCACTTGGATGAAGGCAGTCCGTATGTGCAGCGGGTCCCCGGAGGGGACATGGAAAAAGCCATGCCCGCGGTCACAAATTTCTATCAGCAGCTCCTCGAGAGGGCGGCTGCCCTTCCCGGAGTTGAGTCGGTTGGCTCAAGTACGGGACTCCCCACGCACTTTGGTGCCGTTTATACCTTCTCGATCCTGGGGCATACCGTTTCCTCTCCGGACCAACGGCCTGAAGCGGGCTACGAGCAGGTCAGCCCCGGCCTGTTCCGCACGCTGAGAATTCCCCTTAAGAAAGGACGCTACCTCGACGACCACGACAATCCCGCCGCGCCCTGGGCGATTGTCGTCAATGAAACATTCGTGCATCGCTACTTTCCTAACGAAGACCCGATCGGCCAGCAAGTACTCATACGGTATGGCGCTTATCCCGTCGATGAGCCGCGTCCGCGGCAAATCATCGGCGTTGTCGGTGACGTTAAGAACTTCGGTCTCGGACAGCCCGCTCCACCGTTCATGTACGCTTCTTATCTCCAGCAACCTGACGTTTATCCAGGCGGATCGATCGTCTTTCATCTTTGGCAGGAACTGGCCATCCGCACGGCTCCGGGCGTTCGTCCGGAGGATTTGTCAAAAGCGGTAAAGAAAGTCGTCACCGATCTTAACCCCGACCAGCCGGTCACCAACGTAATGACCATGGACCATATCCTTGCGGAATCCGCCGGCGAGCCAAAGTTTTACATGCAACTGCTTGGCACGTTCGCGTCCATGGCGGTATTCCTGGCGGTCATCGGGATTTATGGCGTCATGTCTTACTTCGTTAGCGAACGAACCCGCGAAATCGGGATCCGCATGGCGTTAGGCGCCAAATCCGTTGACGTTCTCGGCCTCGTGAGTAAGCTAGGCTTCAAACTAGCCTTACTCGGCGTCGCCATCGGCGTTGTTCTCGCCGTGGTCCTTGCCCGCGTCATCGCCAACTTTCTATTCGAGGTGAGGCCTACTGATCCCGTTACTTACGCAGCAGTAGCGGCTTTGCTGACAGTAGTGGCTCTGCTGGCCTGCTATATTCCTGCGCGGCGCGCAATGCGCGTCGATCCGATGGTGGCGCTGCGATACGAGTAAAGAGGGGGCTCGCATGCCGATCCTTGTGAAAGTCCGAAGTTTCCTGAGAAATCTCTTTTTATCTCGACGTGTGGAAGTAGACCTCGACCAGGAAGTTCATTCCCACCTCGAAATGCTGATTGCAGAGAACATTCGCGCGGGTATGCCGCCGCAGGAAGCGCAACGCGCCGCGCGAATGGAGTTGGGGGGCATCGAACAGGTGAAAGAACAGGTTCGCGAAAAAGGACTTGGCAACTGGCTGCACTCCGTGGTCTCCGATTGCCGCTACGGTCTCCGCCAACTCCGGAAGAACCCCGGCGCCACCGCGGTGATGATTTTTACGCTCGCGCTGGCCATCGGGGCGGCCACGGCGATTTTCAGCGTGGTATACGGCGTGTTGCTGCGGGCGCTGCCGTACACCGATGCGAACCGCATCATGGCCGTCTTCGAGGTCA
>WNFQ01012117.1_pt1 | contig 10162 bp, 10 predicted proteins | sample 5400171 | NCBI WGS metagenome assembly WNFQ01 (sample SAMN13153356, study PRJNA577476) | soil metagenome | isolation source: 20 cm soil under Madrone tree | place: USA:California | collected 2016-06-14 | reverse complement strand
CTTCTTAGTAGAACAAATACTTCCGCCACTTATCGTCCGAGCGCCCCATCAACCGCATGATGTGACGGCTGGTGTGCAGATTGAAAGCGTGCGGCTCACGCAGCAGCTTCATGGTTGCCTCTACGGGCAGATGGTTCCCCTTGCGGCGATTACAGGGATGGCAGCACGCAACCAAGTTCTCCCAGGTTGAGGCGCCTCCGCGGGACCGCGGAACCACGTGGTCCAGCGTCAACTCACCCGAGGGCAAGACTTCTCCGCAATATTGGCAAGTGTTGCGATCGCGCAGCAGGATATTCTTCCGCGACAACGCCCGCGTCTGGTGCGGAATTCGGCGGTACTCCAACAGTCGGATAACCGACGGCACACGAAGAGCAAACCGTGCCGTATGCAGAAAATGGCCGTTTTCCTCCTCGGCCATGGCAACGCCCTTCAGCACCAGCACAACCGCGCGGCGCGCAGCGCAGACATTAATCGGCTCGTAGGAAGCATTCAGCACCAGCACCGGCGTGTGCAGTGCCTGGGCATCACTTTCCTGGTGAATGCCGACACCAAACACTGCGGCAGTCACGAGATGCCGCCCGTTGTCTGCTCCCGAATTGTGCCTGTGTACTGACATTTTCATGATGCTAACTTCATGATGCCTGGGCCGTTTCAAACTCTGGCTCAGCTTCTACATTTGCTCCAGCGGTCTTCAAAGTGCGGGCTACGGTTGCAACCCATACATCCTTGGCTCCTGCCTTCCGCAAAATGCGAGCGCACTCTGAAGCCGTTGTGCCAGTCGTAAGAACGTCGTCGACCAGCAGGATATCTCGTCCCTGTACTCTGTTTAGATGCACAACCCGGAACGCTCCCCGAATGTTCTCCGTACGCTGCGGCCGGGTCAATCCGATCTGTGACACCGTCGCACGGCGGCGCTCCAACAATCCACTCGCAAACTGGAAATTCGGCATTGCCAATTTCTTGAGCGCAGCGCGACAAATCAATTCCGCCTGATTGAACCCGCGCTGACGCCGTTTCGAGCGATGCAATGGGACCGGCACCACCAGAACCGTGTCTCCGCCGATTCCCAATTTCTGAATGGCTTCCGCCAACATGCCGCCCAATACGCGCGCCGCTGCCTCCACGCGCTCGTACTTGAACAGATGAATTAGCTCCCGCAACTCGCCGTCATACGAACCGTATGCGGCCGCTTTAGAAAACGACGGCCGCGCTTCCCGACAGGCGGTACACATTTCAACGTCTATTGGGCCACCAAGCCCCGGGAGTCGCTCCCCGCAGACTTCGCAGGTTTCGCCGGAAATCGGATGCATCGCCAAAATGCAGCTGATACAAACGGGCAACCGCGAAATATTCTCTAGAGGGACGCCGCAAAGACGGCAATCGGAAGGAAACAGTGCAGCACACAGGCCTTGGGCGACCATGGCCGCTCCTGAAACCGCCGAGTTCAGCAGGTTTCGCCCATAAGGAACGGTCGTGCGATTTGTGTCTCCGGTACTGCTGAAGACCGCCCTCCCTCGCCCGGCGCCTGGTCAGGCTCCAGCCGAACGAATTATCTCCAGTATAGCGAGGAGTTCAGGCACAAGCAATTGCTCAGGCAGCGGCCTGTCGCTTCGCCGCCGGCCGGTTCTCACGCTTTCGCGCGCGCGCCAGCACCGAGGCGTTGCTCCTTCGAAAGCAATTCGCACATCGGACAGGACGAAGCAACAAAAAGGGGAGAGCGTATTTCTCGATGAGGGTACGGCGCCGGGACCGATAAGCGTCCGAACCGCCGCAGTCCGGACACTGATACTTGCTCCGAAACATTCTGGTACCTCCAAATATCCTTGCACGAAGGCACAACAGAGAGGTGGCACTCTGATTATATCCGCGGCGCATACAATCTCAGCGCCCATGTTCGCAGGGCAGCATCGTACTTGTAAACCGTGCTCTGCTCATGCTAAGGTGCGGCGCGGCTAAATTCAGGTTGTCTGGATTTTAAGGAGATTATGAGCACTCCGTCAAACACGGCAGAACCGCCAAAGAAGCACCAGCCGTTTGTTCCCGAAACCATGGAGATGAAGGAGTTTACGCTCAGGGCGGTTCTCCTCGGCCTCGTTATGACGGTGGTCTTGGGTGCCGCCAACGCATACCTGGGTTTGCGGGCCGGAATCACCATAGCTGCCACCTATCCCGCCGCAGTGATTGGGATGGCCGTCCTTCGGCTTTGGAAGGGGACGGTACTTGAAGAAAACATTGCCCGCACCTCTGGAACGATCGGCGAAGGCATAGCGGCGGGCGCCATTTTCACGATACCCGCATTCGTCTTCGCAGGTGCTTGGCCGTCATTCGGAGTCACCGATTGGAATACGTACTTTAAAGCAACCTCACTGATCATGGTTGGCAGCGTTCTAGGTGTGCTCTTCATCTCCCTGGTGCGCCGGGGCATGGTGGAAGACCCTGAGTTGCCGTTTCCTGAATCTGTTGCTGCGGCCGAAATTCACAAAGCAGGAAGACGTGGAGCGCAAGCCGCGAAATACCTGTTCTGGAACATCGGCGTGGGCGGAATCGTCTATCTCCTCGGAAGGTTTGGACTGTTTGCCGCGGATCAGGACATCCACTTCCAGGTGGGAAGCCTGGGACACAGTCAGATCCGGCTTGGCACAGCCGCCGACTCAAAGACTCTGGCGGCCGGAGGAGCAAGCACCTTCGCCGCCCCAAGCGTAAGTCCGGCTTATTTGGGCGTGGGTTACATTATCGGGCTCAGACTTGCGTCGATTCAGTTTGCTGGTGGCGTGCTGGCTTGGGGACTCATCGTTCCACTCGTCATATTTCTGATGGGTCCGCAGTTGAAGCAGTATCTTCCGACGGACACACCTGACGACTGGGCCGGAATAGCAGTAGCCATTTGGCGGTTCATCGTGCGGCCCATAGCAGTCGGCGGCATGTTGGTTGGCGCCGCTTACACCTTGATCAGAATGTACAAGAGCCTGGCGGTGGGTTTGGGGAGGGCATTCGCCGACCTGCGGCAAACCGCCGCCGATCAGGCCAAACTTGCTCGCACCGAGCGATACATGAGTTCGAAGATTGTCTTCGCGCTGATTGCCCTGATGTTCGTGCTCATGTGCTTTCTCTACATTCGCATTTCCGGCCTGACACTTCCCGCGATTTTGGCCGCCCTGGTGATGCTGATCGTCGGCTTCTTTTTCGCCACGATTTCCGGCAGTTTGTGCGGCTTCATCGGGTCCTCGAATAATCCTGTGTCGGGCCTGACGCTTTCGACATTGCTGATTGCCGCGCTGCTTATGGTCTCCTTAGGAGTTTCGGGATCGCATGGCGTCGCCGTAGTTTTAGGAGTGGCTGCTGTGGTGTGTGTCTCGTCTTCCGTTGCAGGCGAACTGCTGCAGGACTTCAAAGTTGGCTACATTCTCGGCGGTACGCCAGCCAAGATTCAGAAAGCAGAACTGATAGCAGTGGTGGTCGCAAGTCTCGTGATGTACTTCCCGCTCGCCCTGCTCAATACGGCGTTCGGCTTTGGCAGCCGTCAACTTGCTGCGCCTCAAGCTGGATTGATGGCGGCGCTCGCCCAGGGAATAGTCAGCGGTAATATGCCGTGGCCTTTGGTGGGCGTTGGCATTTTCTTTGGCATCTCCATGATCATGATGCAGGTGCGAAGCCCAATGCTGGTTGCGGTGGGAATGTACTTACCTTTCGAAACTACGTTCGCGATTTTTATTGGCGGAGTCTTCCGCGCGTTCGGCGATTGGCTTGCGAGGCGACGAGGCTTCAATGACGCGCAAAAGGCGCGCGTCGAGAACGCTGGCGTGTTAACGGCGTCTGGACTGATTGCCGGCGAGTCGATCTTTGGACTTCTGTGGGCGGCGCTGGTTGCTTTGTCGCTTTCGCAGCAGGCATGGCTTCATTCAGCAGCCGCATGGGCGTCGAAGCTCACATCGGCCACTATCTTTCAACATCCTCTATACGTGGTGGGAGTTGTCGTCATGCTTCTTCTGGCGGGTTTGATGATTGGCCTACCGCTGATTGCGGCCGGCGATCCGAGCGAGCCAGCGCCACCCACCGCCATGATGTGAACCTCTATAACGTTGGAATCTTTTGAACCATATAGGACACGCAATCACCCGAAGGAAATCTTTGGAGCTTTGGTTTTCCTTCGTGTAACTTCGTGTCCTTAGTGGTTAATGCCTTATGCCGTTAGCTGAGGACATTCTGCGAGCCCAGAAGCGCATTGCAACCGCGGCGATCCGGTCCGGACGAAAGCCCGAGACAATAACGCTGATGGCGGTAACTAAAACTGTCACCCCAGAGCGGCTCCGCGAAGCCTACGACGCCGGACTGAGAGTCTTCGGCGAAAACCGGATCCAGGAGTTTGCAGGAAAGATTGACGCTTTGCACGACCTCTCCGACGCCGAATGGCACATGATCGGCCACCTTCAAACTAATAAAGCAACGAAAGCCGTGGAATTATTCCGCCACATAGATTCAGTGGATTCCGTTCGGCTCGCGCACAAGCTGAACGATGCCGCAACTGAAGTCCGTAAACGAGTCTCAGTTCTCATCGAGATCAACATCGGAGGGGAGAACGCGAAGAGCGGGGTCGCGCCCGATTCTGCCGAACTGCAAGAACTCCTAGACTCCGCGTCAGAATTGACTGCACTCGAATTTCACGGGCTAATGACCGTCCCTCCGTACAACGAGGATCCAGAACGATCACGTCCCTATTTTCGAAAAATGCGAGAATTGTTCGATCAGCTCGCCAGCCGCAACATCCCCGCACTCCGCATGGAGGTGCTCTCCATGGGCATGTCTCACGACTTTGAAGTTGCTATTGAGGAAGGATCAACCTGCGTCCGCATCGGAACCGCCATCTTTGGCGAACGACCAATTCGAATGTAGATCAGCGAGACCCGTGCCGCTGCTCTCGCGGGCGAGGGCGCCCGCGCCACATACACCCTAATAAGCCCAATACGGTCCCGTACCGCCCGAAGTAGTCTTTCCTTCAATCGCCGTGTAAACCTTCCTGCCGAAGAAGAAAGGCAATCCCCAATCGAAAGCGCTGGGATTGGGTCCGCCAAGCGTCGGGAATGCGGTATCGCTGCTGTTCGAAAACAGTGAATTGGCGTTATCGATGGTAAAGTTCACCGCGTTGCTGGCCTGATTCTGACCAACGTTGGTCGCCGATAAGTTCACCGGGGACGATGGACAATAAAAACCACTGGCGCCAGAGCAGGTCGGAATTCCTGTCGTGGCGGCATCCAGAAAGAAGTATGCGTTCGACCCGCTGTCGATGAACCCAGGGTAATTGTTCGAGTTGTACGTCGTGGTAAAGTTTCCGGAATTATCCAGCGTGAACACCTGGGCGCCGTTCAGTGCATTGTCGCTCTGCGTTTCGATTCCGAAAATCAAGGAACCACTCACAGTGGGAGCGCTGGTATTGATCGCAGGTAGATCGATGATCACGCCATTATTGTCGGCGAAGAAGGCAACTGGATTCTGTACTTGGTTTCCGCCGCTCTGTGTGATGATGCTGCATGAAGATCCAGCGCATCCGTAATAGAACCCGGGATTATTCGATCCAGCACACGCTGACCCGCAGTCCTGGATAAACGGTCCAATGCCCAGAATCCCATTCGCGCCCAGCTGTTGAAGGGTCTCTTCTGGCGATCCGTGACTAGTGCAACTGGAGGGAATTGTCGCGAATGACTGGTCAATTACCTGGATAGGAATAGAGGTCGCCTCCTCGCCAGCTATCTTCACATCGGCGATCTTCACCGGCCCCCAGACAATGCCATCGGCAAACTGGGCGCACTCACCAACGGAATTGCCGGTGCTGTCTTTCTGCTGGCTCAACGAAACCGTCAGCGCGGAAGCGAGGACTCGCAATCCGAACGAACCTGTGTCCACCAGCACGCCTCCAATGTTTTGACAGCTCGACGTGCCTGGCGCGCAGACAGTTACGTTTGTAAACAGTCCGTTTGCATAATTTCCGGCGGGTCCGGCATTGACGATCACCGCTTGAGTATTATTTGCGGGAGACGAACCGCTTGAGCTTTTCCCGGATCCGCCTCCGCACGCGAAGATTGAAGCCGTGAGTCCAATCGCAGTCAGTGCAGAGGCAATTCGGAATCTATCGCATTTCAATTGTCAAAATGCTGCCCGAGCAGTTGGCGAAGATCTGGAGCAAACGGCCCCTGCCAACTGACCGCGAACACCGTTCCTGCCGGCGAGAGGAATTCTCTGATGGTGGTTCCGTTGGACGTCTGCATCTCGTGTATCGAATAGGACTGACTGGGAAGAATACGGACACTGGTCTTCATGTGGACCTGATCCGACTGGATCGAGGCAGCATCTTCTCCCAAAGTCGCGAATGCGGGTGTTGCAAGAAGAAAACAAATCAGAGAGCCAAGATAGGCAAGAAACGGGAATTTAGATCTTACAGACTTGCACATCGAACCAAACTGCTGAAAGTTGGATTTCTATTCCGGTTCCCCGGTTGCTTGAGGAGGCATGCTCTTTCAGGAGGTGCCATGAACTTATATTTAGCTACAACGATTTAGAGGAGTTGTGAGTCCAGCGCTTGCATATTTCACGGGTCTGGGAAAGAACTTGGGGACATCGGCATAAGACCCCCAATCTTGCGGCGCGGGAGCCAGGCACCAAAGATTTCCCGGGGTATCCAGCGAAATGCCAATCAACCAATATTTGCTGGCGGTATTCAGTGGAACGCTGCTGGCAACTCGCGCAGTAACGGCGGTTCCGCCCGGCAGATTTTCCACTCGGACCTGCAGTCCTGTTTGAAGTGGCCGTGGAAAGCGCAGCCCGCAGCCCTGAGGATTCACTACCAGGGTATGGCAATTCTCGGCGAACGTGCTCGATGGCTCGAGGCTGCTAACGCGCACGGGAATTTGCGCCCGCACCCGCGTACCACGCCGCCGTTGATGCCCAGTATCCACAGTTTTCTCTGAACAGAGAATTGTATGGCTGTTTGCCCGCCAGAAGCCGGGCTTTCCGGCTGAAAGCAAACCAAGGTAATCAGGGCAGCCTGGCTAGCAGGCGCCTAATAACTAATAAAAAGATAACGTCCCGAATTGCCTGGCGCGCTGCACCGTCCACGAGAAGAAGATCACGCTCGCGGGTAGGAGCGTCCCGGCATACAGACATAGGATTGCTATCTCCCGCATCAGGGCGGGTGAATACTGCGCCTGCAAGAGCGCCAGACGCATCCCCGTTAAAGAATGAGTGAACGGTAGAACGGCCGAGATTATCTGTGCGGATCGAGGCAATGCGGTCACCGGGAACATGGTTCCCGCCATCAACCATGCGGTCGAACCCAGCAACCACAGTAGTGCCGATCCTTTGTGAATTGCGATCTGCAAACCGGCCGCGAACAGCCCGATGGCTGCGCAGATCAGAACTGAAAAAATAAACACCAATGCGCTACCCAGGATGTTGACATGCGTGACCGGAGAAAACAAAAATATCCCCGCGCCCAGATACAGCACAAGTTGCATGACACCGCTGGCAAACGCGGTAATTGTGCTTAACGAGATCAACACTGTTGGTGACGTTGAAGTGGTCATTAACACTTCGAGTGTGCCTGTTTGCTGCGATTCCTGGATCGTTCTCAGAAAGCTGTGTGTTCCCGCAATTAGGAATGTGTAAAACCCCGTTCCCACGACCAGGAACAAGAAATACGGCATCCCCTCCGGACGAAATTGCGGGCCGACTGCTCGCGATAGGTAGTAGAACGTTGCCAGTTGTGCCACTGGAGCCACAATCCCGAACACTAATCCGTTACGGTATCGAACCGCGGAGAGAATATCTTTTTTTAGCACCGCCGCAGCTTTTTCTAAGATCACGCAGGAACCTCTTCCGGCCAAGGCGAATGGCGCTGGGCGCCCGTGATGTCCAGGTAAAATTCGCGTAATTGCTCGGTGCTGCGATTGGAAGCATGTTGCACTGCCAATAGTTCGCCCTGCTGTAGTACGGCAATCCGGTCACAAACCTGTGCTGCTTCTTCAAAATTGTGGGTCGCAAGCAGAACAGTCATGCCGCAGGTGGACAACTCGGCAACCAGCCTCCAAAGTCGGCTGGCAGCCGCAACATCCAGACTGCGTGTAGGCTCATCCAGCAACAACACCGAGGGCCGCTTGATGAGGGCACGAGCGATTCCCAGGCGCTGATACATTCCTGACGAGAGTTTCATCACCTGCTTGTCGGCAGCGTCGTCCAAGCCAACGCTCGCGAGAAGAGGTTCGACCCGAGCACGGACTTCGCGCCTGGGAACATCCTCGAGCGCTGCAAAGAACTCCAAGTTCTCGCGCGTCGTCAGACGAGGAAAGAACGAACGCTCTGAGGCCAGCGCAAATCCCACGCGGCGGCGCACGGCTTGCGCCTGAGCACGAGCGTCTGCGTCGCCAACCAGCACACGTCCGGCGTCCGGCAGCAGCACCGTCGAGATCAGCTTTAAGGTGGTACTTTTCCCTCTGCCGTTCGGGCCAAGAAGGCCGAACACTTCTCCAGCTGCGATCTCGAGCGAGATTCCTCGGAGAGCATGCGTTTCCGCCGGTGCATCTCTCCGAAAGAAGAACGCGCCCTTGCGAAACTTCTTATGAACGGAATCAAGGACTATCCTCATGTTTTTGGTCGTGGTTCACTGGCTGATACTTCTGAAATCTTCGTCGCTGTTAGAAGATTCTATGAACAGGAGAGCTATTTGCCGACCGAGAATTTGCAGGCGGACATAGTTAGTTCACATTGCGAGGACTTAAAAGCTTGCACTCCGCCACAATTAGCGACTCCGGCGCAGCCTCAGCGCTTCGCCGCAGAATTTGATCTGCTCCTTGGGTGCTGCTCGAAAAATGCTTCGGCCCTAGACAAAATACTGGCGTTGCATCCCAATTGGGAACGCGTTTTCCAACTAGCCGAACATCATCGGCTGCTGCCTGTGTTGTTCTCGGCTTTACGCGACCAGCACGATGTGCCGGGAAGCATCCAGTCTGCAATTCGTGCGCGATTTCAGAACCATATCCACCGAGTACTGCGGTTTTCTGCGGAGCTGGCACGGGTCAGGAAACATTTTGCTGCGTGCAGCGTCAGCTTTCTGGCACATAAGGGTCCTACATTGGGACACTTGCTGTATGGCGACCCGGCGATGCGTCAATTCGGTGACCTCGATCTTTTGGTCGCAGAGGAAGATGTCCCCCGGGCACGATCCGCGCTGCTGCAACTGGGTTACGACCAGCGGCTGCAACTCACCAAGCGACAGGAAAAAGACTACATTCAATCCGGATACGAATACGTGTTCGGCCTTGGCACCGAGCAGAACCTGCTGGAACTCCAGTGGCGCATCCTGCCCCGCTTCTACTCAATCGACTTCGACATGCGCGCGTTATTCGAACGCTCGATTGAACTGCAATTCGAAGGCTTCGCTGTCCGCACTCTCGGAGCCGAGGATTTGCTACTGGTTCTGTGCGTTCACGCCGCTAAGCACGAGTGGTCGCAATTGGGCATGATCCGCGACATCGCCACACTTGCTCAGTCTTCTCTGAACTGGCGCTGGATTGAGGCGGAAGCGCAACGCCTCGGAATCGCGAGCGACTTATTCCAATTCAATATTCCCAATGCCTCGAGAATTGCGGATGTTGCGCCGGTAGAGCAGTTCGCACGTGATATTGAGTCACGACTAGAGTTCGGCATAGATCCAAATCCAGAGTCCTTCGACTATTTTCTAACCATGATGCGCCTTCGCGAACGCTGGCACGATCGTGCGCGCTTCGCCTGCCGCCTCGCCACTACTCCCAGCGTTGGTGAGTGGGAGTCAGTGCGGCTCCCTGATTCTGTCTTCCCTCTTTACCGAGGGGTGCGAATGTTGCGCTTGCTGCGAAGATTCTCCGGCTCGGCTAACTGACTGGGAGTGATTCCCGGCCCCTTTGTCCAACGCCAAGCGTATGACTTCTGCCAGATGTAGCGTATGCCTTCCGGTGCATTGCTGAATCTGCTCCCGGCAACTGAAGCCATCAGCGACGATCAAGCAGTCTGAAGGCGCGTTGCGTACGGCTGGAAGCAGCTCAAGTTCTCCGATCGCAAGTGAAACGTCGTATTTCTCCTTCTCGAATCCGAACGCGCCAGCCATGCCACAACAGCCCGGCGCAGGCATTTCAAAGTC
>WNFQ01005611.1_pt1 | contig 10163 bp, 8 predicted proteins | sample 5400171 | NCBI WGS metagenome assembly WNFQ01 (sample SAMN13153356, study PRJNA577476) | soil metagenome | isolation source: 20 cm soil under Madrone tree | place: USA:California | collected 2016-06-14 | reverse complement strand
CAGAAACAGTTGTTTGATTTCGTTCGCGGTGTCAACCGTGATTGAAGCGGAGAGCAGATGTTCGCGCTTGCGAACATCGCCAACGAACACAGGTTCGAGGACCAGCCTCAACGCGAGTCGCGCATTGTCGCGGATGACCTGCCCGTAGTATGGCGGATCGCCATAGATGAATTCGACCGCGCAGCCGAGCTTGTTCGTATAGAAATCACAGGAACTCTTGATGTTCGCAACGAAGAGTTGTGCTGAGATTGATCTGAGAATGGGACGTGGCGTCGTCTGTCTGGGTTCATCGGTCATGGCATCTGCTCCTGATTTGAGCGCCGGCCACCCGTCGAACCCCATTTGCCGTGCGACAAGCTCCTGGGATTACCGGACACTGGAAATCGACTCCTAAATGCATACGTTATTCGTCCATCGAAGTTATAAGACTTGTAGGAACTGTGAACTCGGACAACCCTTCGGTCGATTCGATGTAGAAGGGTTTCTCCGTGCTGACACGCGCTAATTCTTGCCCTTGTTCGTTGTGGTATCGCTCCAAGACTTCACAGACAACGGTTCCCGGCGTCGGATATTTACTGTCAGCGTCTAAAACTTCGACTGTGAATATCGGGACCTTGTCCTTTAAGATGTGGCGGCGGCCCTCCGCATCGACTAGTTCGCACTCCACCCATCCGGGAAAATCACTATCGACAAATCGAACGATTTGCACCTTAAGGTTACGCATAGTTTTATATGGAACTACAAGCGGCAACCAGACCGCAACCGCTTTGATTGTGGCGTAAGTCCTAGTTTTCCCCTCTCTGCCATCAGGGGGGCATGCTTCCGACAAATCGAGCCGTTATCCGGTGATTCGCGCCACTTGGATTCATGGTTGGGCAGAGAAAAGCGTCGGCGGACATCTAACCTTCTGAACTCAATTCAAAACGGTTTGGTTTCCAGAGGATCGGGGACCCACGCGTGATTCTTTCGACCACTCGTCCTAGAGAAGCTCCCCGTGATTAGCGCGTATCCATTCCTGAACGTCCTCCCCCGTCAATTCGAGCGACTGAATGACGCGATAGTGATGGCTCTCCCGGGACGCACGATATCCGGCGGCCGCAAGCGCCGCCGTCGCGCCTTGCAACGCCGCGTTGTAGGCGATCGCGAACCGCCAATCGTCCGACACGTCTTTCGCCTGGCTATCTTTCAGGTCGCGCGCCACAATTCCAAGCAGGTTGCCGATCTCCTGCCTGCTGCTCTTGTGCGCGACGAGCCAGCCGTTATTGACCCAATCGGCGAAACTCACGTTCGTCTCCTATCAGGAAGAGTTTCTTTTCCTTCGCTACCGTTGAAAGAAAATGATTCTTGGCCGCGAGCTTTTCTCGAAACTCTCGTGGCCCGTACACGGTGGGATTGACCTCCCGGCCGAACTTCGATTCGATCTGGCCAAGGGCGGACACCACATCTGCAAAACTTACCTCGCCGACGACCATCAGATCCACGTCGCTCGATGCAGTTTCCTCTCCTCGCGCGATGGAACCGTACACAAACGCAAGCTTGATTCGATCTGCGAGCGTGGCGAGGCCTTCATGTAGTACGTCCCGTATTCCGGACGTCTTCGCAATGATACTCTTCAGCTCGGCGAAGATCGGGCTCTTGCGATTAGCCTGATAGTAGACTTGACGGCCACGCTGAACTCTACAAAGCAGGCCCCCGCTAGTTAGTTGTTCAAGTTCGCGCTGCGTAGCTCCTATTCCCGTTCCTGCGCGGCGGGCGATTTCGCGAAGGTAGAATTGTTCGTCAGCGTGGCCATAGAGAAGGGCAAGGATCGACCTTCGGCTTTGCCCGAAAAGGACTTTGGAGAGCATTCTAACGATCCGTACCCATTTCAGGTACAATTGTACCTATTGTGGGTACAGGCGGCAACTTAGATTTTAGACTCCTTCGGCTTAACCGAATCAACTAAGATCGAGCGTGGATTTTGTGGAGAGCGGCAGCGATGGTCAGTGAGTCGTCATCCTTATTTTGGGATGTACTCTCGGTGGAGCCTAAGAGCATTGCCTCGAAGATGAGGACCGCCAATCCCGCGGGATCGGTCTTCTTGTAGAACGTCCGGGCTCGAGTGGCTTTTGATTTGCCCGAAGAAACGCGAAATCATCGACGATTTGCTCAGCGGACGCAAGGTCGCAACCGGATACAATTTCAAATGCTGGTTCAGTACGGCTCTTTGATCTGGACACGGAAGCGGTCGAGCAATTCGCCCGTGGCACGCTGGACGGCAGTAACAGCGCGCTGATAGCTGATGAGGCTCTGTACATAGATCGATTCAGCTTGCTGGAGCTGTGTCTGTGCGTCCAAGACAAAGAAGATCGTCTCGCTGCCGAGTTCGTACTTGCGCTGCTCCGCTTCAAGATTTTTCCGCGCCAAATCGCGCGCGATTTTACCCGCGGCGATAGAAAGTTTGGCCTGCTCGAGCTGGTTCACAGCGTTCCGAGCATCCAGCTGAACCGTTTGCTGGCGCGAGCGCAAGGAATAAAGGTCTTGCTGCTTATTGATCTGGTTAGCGGCATACGTGGCTTCGGCGGCGCGACTGCGGATGGGCAGGCGCAACTGCAACGCGAATCCGTATCCAGGAAAATTGAAGCCAAAGACCTGGCTGAGGCCGTCGCCGAGACCCCCAAAAGAAATGACCGTGGGGGGCGTTGCGGACGTGTTGATCTGATTGCCACTCAAGCCGTTCGAGGTGTAAATGCCGGAAAGATTGAGGTCCGGTTGGAGGGCGTTATGGGCCAGGCGGATACTGGTGTCATCGTTGGCAAGCTGCTGGCGCAGGGCTTCAAACTCCGAGCGCTTCTGAAGGGCCTTTTCGTAGGCCTGCTGCGCATCCATGGTGAGCAGTTCGCCGGACGTCTCGGTCGGCTCGATCAGCTCGAGGTCGAGCGCACGCACGTAAGGATCAAGGTCTGCCCCGACGGAAAGCCGGAACGCGTCCTCGGATTGTCTGAGCGAATACTCGGCCTGAATCACGGCGACTCGCCGCGTGGCGACCTGGGATTCCGAGCGATAAATGTCGAAGGGGGAGAGCGCGCCTAGTTCGAGAGAACGCTTGTCATGATCGTAACTGGCCTGTGCCGCCTCGAGAGATTTGCGAAGTACGTCCAGGTTCTCGCGCGCTTGCACGACATCCCAGTACGCGTTGATCACCGACGAGATGGAGTCGTTCACCTGCCCCTCGAAATTCGCGCGCGACTGCGCCAGATTGCGCCGCGCAATCACAATCGGCGCGCGATTGACGAACAGCCCGCGGTTGCGCAGTAGCGGCTGGCTCAATTGGAAATTCAGACCCTCAGTGAGCACCGGGTTGAAGGTGTTGAAGCTGTTGTTCGAAGAATTTTTGCTCGCATTGAAGTTGATGCCAACATTGGTGCCCGTTTGGAACGTTTGCGCATAGCCCATCTGCGTTGTCTGGTTCAAGTTGCTTAGTGTGAGTGCGCCGGCCAGCGTGCTGCTCGTGGGGGAAGTGAAACGGTTGGCGTTGAAGCTCGAAGTGAAAAGCGGATCGAAGGGGGAAAGCGCCGAGAGGATAGCGAAGCGCGAGCTCTCATACTGGAGCTGGTTCATGCGCACATTGGTGTTATTGGCAAGCGCGAGCTTAATGGCATCGAGCAACGCGAGGCGGAGCTTCCCATTCACGACGAAGTCGCGCAAGCCTTCCGGTTCGGGGAGGCGCTGAAGCAATGACGCATGCGAAAGCCGCTCGTGAAACCAGTCCCGAGCTGGAAAGGTCTGGGCCTTCGCGCTTTGCGCAACCCCACACATGAAGGTGGCCACCAAGAAAAACCCCGCGAGTCTCTTCACCGTCAACCTCCCGCACCAAAAAAGTTTCGCGACTTCTGAGAGCCCCGAGCAATCAGCCAACAGCAAATCATAGGAGTGTTTGACCGGCGGACTACTCGTAACGAATGGCTTCCACTGGATCTAGACGGGCCGCCTTCACCGCCGGATAAATGCCAAAAATGAGTCCAACGGAGACCGACACCAAAAATGCCAAGAGAATCGATGAAACGGTCACGATGGTGGACCAGCTCGCCAGTAAGGCGATCATGCGCGACATCCCGAACCCGAAAGCGATGCCCATGACCCCGCCAACGAAAGAGATCAGCACGGCCTCAATGAGGAACTGGCGAATGATATCGCTCTGGCGGGCACCGATGGCCCGGCACACACCGATCTCCCGTGTGCGTTCGAGAACGCTGGCCAGCATTATGTTCATGATGCCAATACCGCCCACCAGCAACGAAATCGAAGCGATGGCCACCATCACGATGTCAAAGATACGCTGCGTGCGCTTCTGTTCGGCGAGCAACTCGGCGGGGACGACGACGCGAAAGTCGCCGGCATTCTTGTGCGAAACGTTCAATAGGCCACGCACGATTTCCGAGGTGTTCAAGCTGTCGTTCGTGGGTTCGAGTTGCATGTAGACTCCGTCGATCTCGTCCTTCACCCAGCTCATATTGTCTTCGAGGCGCGACAACGCGCCAGTCAGTGGAACGTAGATCAGGTTGTTTAGATCCGTGGTGGGCATGCCGGCGACCTGCGTCTGCGCGGTGAGTTGCGGCGCCGCCACTCCGACCACGTGCAGCCACTGCTCGTTCACCTTGACGTATTGCCCTACAGCTTCTTGTGGTCCAAAGAGGTTCGATTTTGCCGCCTGGCCGAGAACACATACCGGCGCCGCGCGATCGTCTTCATCGGCGTCGAAGAAGCGGCCGGAAGTCACGCGGAGATTGGCGACCTGTTGGTAGTTGGGAGAAACGCCATAGACGACGGGCATTTCTCGCTGCGGCTTCGGGAGCAGCTTGGTGGGTGTGAATTTCTTGCGTGCGGAGGACCGCGCTACTCCGAGTACGTTGGCGCGAATGACGCGCAGGTCTTGAAAGGTCAAGCCGGGAGAGAGCTTGCGTACTTTTTGCAGCTCCTGGAAATTGTTCGCTTCTTGCGCCTCAATGATGATGTTGTGAAGGCCCATTTGCTCGATGAAGGCCATTACTTGCTGCTGCGCACCCGCGCCGATCGAGAGCATGGAAACCACGGCGGCAACGCCGAAGATCATCCCCAGCATGGTGAGCAACGAGCGCAGTTTGTGCTGAAGGAGGTTCTGCAGGCCGAGGTGGAAATCCGGGAGGTACTGTTCCCACGAGCGCTTTGGAACAATCCAACCTGCGGCGGAGGAGCTCACTGGCCCCCTCCGCTCATCTCCATCGGACTCGCGCCGGAAGGAGATTTGGCCTTTTTTGAGTCTTCCTCGGGGTTCACGAGAGCAACTTCGTCGCCTTCCTTTAATCCCTCGATCGCCGTGCGGCTCTCGCTGCGGTACTTGATCTTTACTTCGCGCGGCTCGAAGTGGCTGCTGACCTTCACGTACGCGATGGTCTTGCTGTCTTTGTCATATAGAGCCTGGCGCGGTAGGTAGAGCGCGTCGTGGACCTCTTCGCCCGCAACGATCACTTGCGCGGTGACGCCAGGGCGCAGTTCCTTCACGGGCTGATCTAGCGCGAAAGTTGCATCGAACCGCGGCATCGGGTCCGGTCCCCAACCGCGGGAAGCCATACCCGCCACGGTTTTTACTTTGGCATGGAGGATCTCATCGGGCCGCGCATCGACTCGGATTTCGGCTGCCTGCCCAGGATTCATGTTCGCGCGCTCGGTCTCGGAAACCTTGGAGAGAATCTCCATCTGCGAGACTTCGAACACTTCGGCGACGATACGCCCAGGAGAAACGGTGTCCCCCTCGCGGTATTCGGGGAGCGCCATCCCGGGCGGCACCCAGCCCATGCCCAGGAAATCGTAGTTGCCTTTGATGACCAGCAAACCATCCATGGGGGCTTTCATCGTCATGCTGTCAATGCGCTTTTGGGATTGCTCCATGGCCAGCTTGGAGTGGTTGCGCTGCTCTTCGAGAACGGCAAGCTGTGCCTGATTGGAGGCCTTGCGAGACTGAATGTCCTGCTCGAGCTGTGCGAGGTGACGCTTGGCCTCCTCAAGATTCAGCACATTCTTCTTCGCGTCAATGGCGCTGAGAAGTTCATTCTTGCTCGCCTCGAGTTCGGCTTTGCGCACATCGTATTTCGCGGTCAGCAGGCCCACCTGATCCTGTGCGGCTTGCACGGAAGTGTCGGCTTTCATTTTGACAATCTGCTGCTCGGCCTGCATCACGTCGTAGCGGCTTTGCTCCAGGTTGTACTGCTGCTCGCTGGGATCGAATTGCGCCACGACGTCGTCCTTGTGGACCATCGCGCCCGCGGGAAGCAGGTGAACGATCTGCAGCGTGCCGTCGACGGGAGGCGCGACGAGCGTGCCGCTGCGTGCGGGCTTGAGCTCGCCGGTGGTGTAGACCTTGAGGTCGAGAGTGCCGCGCTTCACCTTCACTGTGGGGATTTCCTCCGCGGGCTTATGCCAGCCGTGGAGCGCCACCGCCACACCAGTACCGGTGGCGATTAACAAGGCCAGCGTGACGACGACCTGCACCACGCCGCGGGGTAAATAGCTGAGAATGCGCCTGTGAGTGGTCACTGTGCGGACTCCAGTTTCGGATCCTTCAGCGCCACATGCTCACCGAAACGCAAGCCACTGGCGATAGCTACCTGGCTGCCACGAGCACTGCGCCGCGCCACTGTGACTCGGCGTTCCTCAAACCCTGCGCCGTGAAGCACGTACACGACTGTTCCGCCAGTTCGCGCAAAGACCGCTTCCCCCGGCACGAGAATCGAGTCGGGGACGCGTTCTACGGCCACGCGCAGCGTCGCGCTCATTCCAGGACGCATTCGCGGGTCTGGTTGTTGAAGCCGAAACACCATGTCGAAGTTCTTGGGCGGCGGCCACTGGTTGAAATCGGGCTTGGCAAGCGGACTGATGTCTTCCACGCTTCCGGCAAACTCCTTGTCCGGCACGGCGTCCATGCGGACGGTCCCGGTCTGCGCCACGCGGAGCCGCCCACGGTCAGATTCATCCACGCGTGCGCGGACGCGCAGCGTGCTCATATCCGGAATCTCGGCAATCGCGGCGCCGGGCCACGCGCGGTCGCCTTCTTTGAACGGTGGCGGCATCTGATTCGGCCCGCCCGCGCGGAAATTCATCAGCAAGTTAACCATGCCGTCCACCGGGGCGCGCAGCGTCATCTTTTCCATGTTGGTTTCCGCCAGGCGCACATCGTAGAGCGCTTTTTCCCTCTTCAACTTGAAACTGTTGAGATCGGCGGCGGCGGACGCTCTATCCGAAGCGAGTTTCTGCTCCGCAACTTTGAGGAGTTGCTCCGCGTCCGCGACCAGGAGTTTGTTCTTCTCACCGTCGATCTTGGAAAGGATTTCCTGCTTGCCGGCTTCGAGGCGCGCGCGCTCAACGTCATACTGGGCCTTCACGAGCGCCGTCTGGTCCTGTTCTTCGGTCAGGTGGGCTTGCGCGCGGGAGTTTTCGATTTGCGCATCGGCCTGCTTGAGGTCGGAGCGGCGCTGGTCCAGCGTGTTTCGCAGGTTGCTGGTATCGAGGACGGCGACTTCATCGCCTTTCTTCACCATCGTGCCGCTTTTTAGCAGCTTCACGATCAGGATGTCGCCTGCACTGGAAGGCGCCGTGACCACGGCTGACCGCAGAGCTTTGACCTCGCCGCGGATCTCCACGTAATCCACAAATTCCTCGCGCTTCACTTCGGCCGTGGGCAAATCGTGCTTCGCGGCACGAACGTAGCGCACCGCGCCCCAGCCTGCCCCTGCCGCGAGCAGGAGCCCCGCGCCGACCCAGAAGGGCAGGTGCCTTTTCCATGCGGATTGCAGTCTCGGAGTCATCGCTCGGCGATTCCCTTGTCCACAAATATCTAAGAGGGCCTTACTCCAGGCTCTGCGGTATCCGGTGATATAGACCCCGCAGCTCGCTGCACACTGGCGCCGGCGTCGAGTCCGGATTCAATCACCGCTTCGGTATCGCTCATAGAGGAGACTTTCACGGCTCTCTTCTCAAATCCGCCGCCTTGCGCGACGCGGACATAGCTATTCCCCCCTTCCTCAAACACGGCGTCGCGCGGCACGATGAGTGCTCCCGGTTGCCGCTCAACCACGACGTCCACGGCCGCAGAAAGGTCGGGCATGAACCTTGGATCGTTCCCAGTCACGGAAAAGGTCACGACAAACGTGCGCACTTTGTTCGAGAAACTTCCCGCAGCTCCGATGGACGCGATCTGCTCAACCTTGCCGGGGAAGACCAAATCGGCGTACGCGTCCAGATGCACCTGAACTTCCTCCGCGGCACGCAGATTGGGTAAATCAGCCTGATTCGCACGCGCGCGAATTTGCATCTGCGCGGGATCAATCACCTGCATGAAGGGCAAGCCGGCGCGGATCTCATCGCCTTCCATTACTTCGCCCTGCGTGCCGTTGCCCTTCCAGATGGTGTTGAGCACGGTCATTCCGTCCATCGGCGAACGGATGGCCAGCCTTTCCGCGTTGCTTTGTGCGTGGCTCATGGCGTTGAGTGCGCGGTCGCGCTGGATTTCCAGGACGCGCAAGTCGGCCTGCTCGGCTTTGCGTTTCAGGTCAAACGTTTCGCGCAACTGCTTCAGGCGCGCTTTCGCTTCGTCGAGCGCTTCCACGTTTTCTTCCGCCTGGATCTTAGAGAGGATTTCGTTGCGCTGGACTTCGAGGGCGGCGGAGGCCTCGGCATCCTCGGCTTGCTTCAAATCGCTCTTGTCCTTCGCCAGCGCAGCAGCCTGATCGGCTTTTTTCTTGTTGATCTGCTCGAGGAGGTCGCGATAGGTGGCCTGTTGGTCGAGTGCCGCCTTGATCTGCGCTTGGCGGTCGAATTCAACCAAGAGCTCACCCTTTTTTACGCGCGTACCGGAGGGAACCAAGTGCGTAATCACCAGGGTATTCAGGCCCTGTACCTGAAGGCGCGGCGCGGCAATCGGCCGGGCTTGAATGGCTTCAGTGATGCCGTGGACGCGTACGGTGCGCAGGAAATCTCCCCGGCGCACGCTGGCTGTGCGGACTGCGGCTTGGCCGTCAACGTCCACGCCGCTGGGGGCTACGACCGCAACAGTATTGGAGGAACGCCGAACCGTCAGCCCCCCGGCGATAACGAGGGCCAGCGCCAAGCCCCCACCGATCAGAAGCAGGCGCTTACGCCCGCGCAGATGCGGCCTTGCGGCCGGAGGATGCGAAGGGTTGGAAACCGTCGGGGCCAAGCCGGCAGCAGGCCGCTCCGCGGTCGTGGGAAGCTCTGTCGCAACCCGATTAAAAGTATAGTCCGCCATGGCTTAGGTAGCGTCGCCCTCTTGAATAACCCTAGTCTTCAAGACCGAATATTACCCTTGCTCGTTATCAGACACTATCAATTTTTGTCGTGCTTGGTTAAGCAAGCGCTCCGCCTCCCGAATGTCCCCTAACTTTTTCTCGATGCGAAGATCAATCGCATTTCGGACAAAGCGGCATTTGAGCATACTGACCTCATGTCACGAGAGACAAAGGGAATGCGGCGAGGTTTGCGGGATCGGGAAGAGCCAGAGTGAGGGTTGCATCGGTACAAGTTTGGTGCAGCAAGCATTAAGGGTATTTTCCACGCTCACGGAGCGTTTTTGGCCTACAAGAATCGCGCAGGTGGACATCGCCGGTGGTCTATTGAATTCTCTTGGTGTCAGGGGCAGACAAAGATGACCGGCCCGGTTTCCTCCGTAGCGTCGTCGCCACGGCAACTACCCGGCCCACAACATCTATTTCGTCCGGATGGTTGAATTGGCGTGTCTTTCTTCCCGACTTCAAATGAGGAATAATGCTCAGAACCTTGCCTTCCAGTTCACACCAGCCATAGGCATAGCTGTCTCTGAGCTGGAAGAAATAAATCGGCCGCTCAAACTCATTCTCCCCCGGGTCTGGGTCAATCTTGGTCTCCTGGTCATCTATCTGGACAAAGGCGCCGGGACGAATCATCGGGTAAAGCGTGTAGTCATCCATGCCAATGAATCCGTAGAGATATTTCCGAAGGCCCAGATTCTGAACGAATGCGATAGGTATTTCGCCCCAAGTCTGCACCATGCGGGAGAGGAGATTGGACTCTTCAATCCTCGCTCCCGGATCGAACCTCACTGGAAAACTCACACGGCGTTCCATGTCATGGATCTCGGAGGGAACGAGATGAGT
>WNFQ01005334.1_pt1 | contig 10165 bp, 11 predicted proteins | sample 5400171 | NCBI WGS metagenome assembly WNFQ01 (sample SAMN13153356, study PRJNA577476) | soil metagenome | isolation source: 20 cm soil under Madrone tree | place: USA:California | collected 2016-06-14 | reverse complement strand
ACCAGGCACATGCGGTGGTCGACGACGCGATCGCCGTCGCGCACCATCACGGCCAGCATGTTCCAGCCCGAGGCATCGACGCCGCTCGAGAAGTTCCAGAAGCCGCTGACGACCAGGCCGCCGTCGACCCGGCGTCCGTTGCCCTGCGGGTAGGCGATGCCCGAGGCGATCAGGGCATCCGGGTTCTTGCTCCAGATCTCTTCCTGGGCGCGCTCGTCGTAGAGGGCGAGCATCCAGTGGTGGACGCCGAGGTTCGCGACGTTCCAGCCGGTCGAGGCGCAGCCGCGGGCGATCTCGGCGGGCACGTCGAACAGCGCGACGAAGTCGAGCTCCATGCCGCCCCAGCGCCGGGGCTGGTGGAAGCGAAAGAGCCCGGTGCGGTGTAGGTCCTCGATCGTTTCCGCGGACATCTGGCGTCCGGCCTCCGCGCCGACGGCGCGCTCGCGCAGGGCGGGCACCAGGGCACGCGCCCGGCGCATCGCCTCGTCGTAGCCGACGTCGGCGAAGCTGGCCGACGCGCGCCCGGGTCCGGTCATGCGCGCATGCTGGCGACCTGAGGCATCTTGGAGTAGTCCTCGCCGCCCCAGTCCGTGACGTCCTTCATCCCGAAGAAGTTGAGCTCGATCGTGAGCCCGTTCGGGTCCTTGACGAAGATCTGGTAGAGGTCGAACTCGGGCAACGAGCGCGGCTGGAAGTCCATCCCGCGCTCCTTGAAGCGTCGGATGAAGTTGCCGGGCTCCGTGGCCAGGAACGCGATGTGGTCGACGACGCCCGCGTGATCCGTGACCGCGTTCTTCGGCGTGCCGAGGTAGTACATGTCGGCGTTGTCGATCCCGTCGGGCCCCATGTGCACCTGGATCTTGCCGTTGACCCCGAGCCAGTAGCCGGGGAACGGGAAGCTCGGCCGCGGCATGACCTCGAAGCCGAGCACGTCGCAGTAGAAGTCCTTCGTCTTTTCGAGTTCGTTCGCGCGAATGAAGTAGTGGTTGAGCTCAGTCAGCGGCATGGCGCCCTCCTGTGCGCAGTCGCGCCTCGTGGCGCCGATGGTACGCGAAACCCTGAAGTCTGCAAAGCGAGCCCCACGGCTGGACCGGGGCTCGCATCCGCCGTATCCTCCCGGCCAGGAGGGACCCATGGACCCGAACGTCAAGAAGACCACGCTCCGGATGATCCCCTACGGCCTCTACGTCCTCACCGCGGCGCACAAGGACGGTCGCATCTCGGCGGGCACCGTGAACTTCGTGACCCAGGCCTCGTTCGAGCCGCCCCTCATCGTGGTCGGCGTGAAGACCGACTCCGCGGGGCACGCCCTGATCAAGGACACCAAGGCCTTCGCGCTGAACGTCCTGGGCAAGGGGCAGCAGGCGCTGGCCTTCACGTTCTTCAAGCCCGCCGACAAGAAAGGCGACACGATCTCCGGCGAGCCCTTCCGCCCGGGCAAGACCGGCGCGCCGATCCTGGCCAGCACGCCCGCGTTCATCGAGTGCTCGCTCGAAACGACGGTCGAGATGGGCGATCACTCGATCTTCGTCGGCAAGGTCGTCGAGGTCGGGCTCGCCAAGACGATCGACGGGCGCCCCGACGACGCAACCCTCTGGATGAAGGATCTGGGCGACAAGGTCTTCTACGGCGGGTAGCCGGCCGTTCGACGGCGACGTCATACGGCGATCTTCGCCGCGAGGGCGGCGAGCTTGTCGATCGCCGAGGCGAACTTCTTGATGGTCGCCGCGACCTTGTCCAGCTTCTTCTTGGCCGCCTCGGCCTCGGCGTTCGCCGCGCTGAGAGCCTGGGCGGCCGCGTCGTACTCCGGCAACGTGTCGTCGACGACCTCGTCCACGAACACCTGGAGCTGGCCCGCGATCTGAGCCTGCTGCTTGAGCAGTCGAGTGCGCTCGCTCTTGCTCTCGGTCTTGACGATCAGGGCCGTGATGTTCGACAGGGACGCGCTCAGCTCTTCTCCGAGAGTGCTGTCCATGGCAGCCGTCCTTTCAATCGGTCACGATGGTTTTCACGGCGGTCTGGAGCGATCGTGCCCGCTCGGCGAAGCTCTGGATATCTTGAATCGACCACGCCGAGTTCTCGACCGCCTGCGCCAGCGCTTCGTTGGCCTTCTTCATGGCCTTGGCGGTATCGGCCACCCGTTTGACCACTTCCGTCCGCCGCATCCGGCTGCCCTGCGCCAGCCGGAACGCTTCCAGCGTCGTCTTTCGATCGTTGTACGTGCGGGCGTTGAACAGGGCATCCGTCGCTTCGCCCACCAGCGGAGCCTCGACCACCAGGAGCTGTTGGGCCACCCAGCCGCGCTGCGGATCGAAATCACGAGCGAGGAGGTCACAGAGCTGATCGACCGCCTGACGCGACTCCTTGACGATGGTCGTCAAGGCTTGCTTGCGCTTCCACTCGACCAAGAGCCCGCCGACCTCCTGGACGGCGGTCCCGATGGCCTCCAGCTGCTTGTCGCTGAGCTTGTCCTTCGCGGCGGGCACGCGGCCCAGGCTGGCGACGAACTCGTTGCTCGCGGCTTTGAGCTCGGCGGACTGGGTGTCGTCGACGAGCGCCGCGAGGCTCTTTCCGTACGCGGCCAGGGCGCGAGTCGCCCCCGATATGGTCTCGACCCGGGTGACCTCGAAGCCGCGGTCGAGGGACGTCTGATCTCCCAGGTTGGGATCCTTGCTCTTGCCGCCCAGCAGCAATCGCTCGGTCGTCATCTTGATCGTCTCGTCCCGCATGACCTTGAGCTCGGATGACGAGACGTCGCCGAGCGTGGTCGCGGAGTCGCTGAACTGGCTGACTGCCGCCTTCTGCTGGGCCGTCAGGGCGCAGCCGGCGAAGACCGCCGCCAGCACGGCAAGAGTCAGAGCGCTGCGCCAGCGGACCGTCCGTCGTGTCGTCATCGTCGCTCCCTCTCGTGTGTGAAGTCGCTTCCCGGCGCCAGTGAGTCTAGCGCGACTCGTGGGCGTTGGACCGGCGCTGGCGGAGCACCTCGTAGACCGCGATCGCCACGCTCGTCGACAGATTCAGTGATCGGACGCGCGGCGACAGGATCGGCATCGCGACAAACCGGTCACGATATCGCTCGTGAAGCCCGGCCGGCAGCCCGCCGGTTTCGCGTCCGAAGATGAGTACGACGTCCTGTGAGGCGGCGAGGGGCGCGTCCCAGACGAGTCGCGCCGCCCTGGTCGAGAAGAAATAGGGCTCGCCGAGCGTCGGCAGCTCACGTTCGAACGCATCCCAGCTCGGCCACACCCGCAGGTCGATGTGCTCCCAGTAGTCGAGGCCGGCGCGCTTCACCTCACGCTCGTCGAGCGAAAAGCCGAGCGGCTCGATGAGATGCAATGTGGCGCCGACGGCGAGGCACGTCCGCCCGGCGTTCCCGGTGTTCCAGTGAATCTCCGGATGCACGAGGACGACGTGTGTTGCCACCCGGTCGGTCCCGTCCGGGCGGCTTACAGCGCGGCGCGGTACCGCTCGGGATCCTGGTCGAACATCTCCTTGCAGTGGCGACAGCAGAAGTACACCGTCCGGCCGGAAAACTCCGAGCGATGCTTCGCGGTGACGCTGTCGACGAGCATGCCGCAGATGGGGTCCTTGGACTCGATCCTGACCGCCGGCGTCGCGGGCACGTCGGCCTCTGGGGCGCCGGGCTTTTCGCTCCGGCGGTGCTGGATGATCTCGGCGAGGATGCTGACGGCGATCTCCTGGGGCGTGACGGCGCCGATGTCGAGTCCGGCCGGGGCCTTGAGCCGCCCGAGGCGATCGGGCGGCGCGCCGCGCGCCTTCAGCCCTTCGAGGATCACGCCGGCCCGGCGACGGCTCGCGACCAGGCTGACGTAGCCTGCTCCGGTCCTGAGCACTCGATCCAGGACCTCCTCGTCCGCCTCGGCGTGCGTCGCAACGACGACCGAGGCGCGCTCGGTCAGCGGCAACTGCTCCAACCCGCTGTGCGCGGTATCGGGGGTGAGCGTCGAGACGAGAAAGTCGGCGGCATGACCGAGCGTCGCGAGCGTCTCGACGACGGGTCCGTGGCCGACGAGCACGAGGAGGGGCTTGGGGAGATAGGGCTCCACGTAGATCTCCAGAGTGCCGCCGCTGTGGCACGTCATTCCGTACTCGAGCATCCCCTCCGTCCGGCCCGGAGTGCGCCCGCCCTCACCGTAGAGGCCGATGAACCGCGGCCGGCCGTCGCGGATCGCCTGGAGCGCTTCACGCACGACGACCGGCTCGGCGCAGGCCCCGCCGACCCATCCCTGCACGGCACCGTCCTCGCGAATGAGCGCCTTCGCTCCTGGCTTCGCCGAGGTCGGCGCCTCGCAGCGGACGACCGTGGCCAGCGCGAAGGCCTCGCCGGCGCGCTGGAGCTCGGCGGCCAGCGCGAGCAGCTCGTCAGCCATGTCCGCGCGTGTCCTTCACTCGGTCACGCCCTTCTCGCGCAAGAGCTTCCACACCTTCGCGGGCGTGATCGGGATGTCGATGTGACGCACGCCGAGATGCCACAGCGCATCGACCACCGCGTTGGCGATGGCCGCGGGCGCGCCGACCGTCGCCGACTCACCGACTCCCTTGGCGCCCAGCGGGTGGTGGGGCGAGGGCGTGACCGTGTGTCCGGTCTCCCACTTCGGAGTCTCCATCGCGGTGGGCAGGAGGTAGTCGATGAAGCTGCCGCCGCGGATGTTGCCGATCTCGTCGTACGAGATCTCTTCGAAGAGCGCCGGCGCCAGCCCCATCGTGAGACCGCCGTGGACCTGACCCTGCACGATCATCGGGTTGATGATATTGCCGCAGTCGTCGATCGCGACGAACCGGCGGATCTTCACCTCGCCGGTGCCCGAGTCGACGTCGACCACGCAGATGTAGCTGCCGAACGGGTAGGTGAGGTTCGGCGGATCGTAGTAGCTGACCGCCTCGAGCCCGGCTTCCATCCCCTGGGGATGATTCGTGTACGCGGCGAAGGCGATGTCCTGGATGGTCTTCGACTTCCCGGGTGCGCCCTTGACCGAGAACTTGCCCGGCTCCCACACCAGATCGTCCTCGGCCGCCTCGAGCAGATATGCGGCGATCTTCCGCGCCTTGTCGCGCACCTTGCGCGCCGCCATCGCCGCGGCGGCGCCGGCGACCGGCGTCGACCGGCTCGCGTAGGTGCCGAGGCCGTAGGGCGCCGTGTCGGTGTCGCCCTCTTCGACCTGGATGTCCTTCGCCGGGATGCCGAGCTCTTCCGCCAGGATCTGGGCGTACGTGGTCTCGTGGCCCTGGCCCTGCGACTTCGTGCCGAAGCGGGCGATGGCCTTGCCCGTCGGATGCACGCGGATCTCGCAGCTGTCGAACATCTTCAGGCCGAGAATATCGAAGTGCTTGGACGGGCCCGCGCCCACGATCTCGGTGAAGCTCGAGATCCCGATTCCCATCAGCTGGCCGCGCGTGCGCTTCTCGGCCTGCTCGCGGCGAAGGTCGGCGTAGCCGATCGTGTCCATCGCCTTCTTGAGCGCCCCGCCGTAGTTGCCGCTGTCGTACTCCCAGCCGAGCGCGGACTTGTACGGGAACTGCTCCGGCTTCACGAAGTTCTTCATCCGGAACTCGGCCGGATCGATGTTGAGCTGATGCGCCATCAGGTCGACCATCCGCTCGATCGTGTGGACCGCTTCGGTGACGCGGAACGAGCAGCGATACGCGATGCCGCCGGGCGGCTTGTTGGTGTAGGCGCCGTCGACCTCGACGTGGGCGGCCTTGAGGTCGTACGACCCGGTGCACACGTGGAAGAGCCCCGCCGGGAATTTCGACGGGTTGGCGGCGGCGTCCGTGTAGCCGTGGTCGGCCAGGGTCTTGATCCGGAGCGCGGTGAGCGTGCCGTCCTTCTTGGCGGCGAGCTCGGCGGTGATGTGGTAGTCGCGCGCGAACGAGTCCGCCTGCAGGTTCTCCATGCGGTCCTCGATCCACTTCACCGGCTTGCCGGTGAGCACCGACGCCGCGACGGCGATGACGTAGCCGGGATAGACCGGCACCTTGCCGCCGAATCCGCCGCCGATGTCGGGCGAGATGATCCGGATCTTGTGCTCGGCCAGGCCGACGTGGCCGGCCACGAGCGCGAAGACCGTGCGGATCGCGTGCGGGGCCTGCGTGGTCATCCAGACCGTGAGCTTGTCCATCACCTTGTCGAAGTGGGCCACGCACCCGCACGTCTCGATCGACGCCACATGGATGCGCGGGAGATAGATATCTTCCTTGACCGTCACCGCGGCCTCGCCGAAGGCGCGGTCGGTGGCGCCTTTATCGCCCCACTCCCAGTGCCAGATGTGGTTGTCCTTCTTGTCCTTCTTGTCGGTGCGGAGCACGGGCGCGCCGGGCTCGAGCGCTTTCTTGGGATCGATGACGACGGGCAGGGGATCGTACTCGACCTCGACCGCCGCGGCGCCGTCGGCGCCGGCGTAGCGGCTCGTGGCGAGCACCGCCGCGACTTCCTGCGCCTGGTACATGACCTTCTCGACCGGAAGGACCATCTGCGTGTCCGACATGAGCGTCGGCATCCAGTGCAGGTTGTACTTCTCGAGATCCTTGCCGGTGATCACGGCCAGCACGCCCGGGACCGCCATCGCCTTCGCGGAGTCGATCTTCACGATCTTCGCGTGGGCGTGCGGGCTCCGCACGATGTCCAGATAGAGCATGCCCGGGAGCTGGACGTCGTCGACGTACGTGCCCCGGCCGCGGATGAAGCGCGGATCTTCCTTCCGCCTGATCGAATGCCCCATGCCTCCGACTTCGGGCGAGGTCTTCAGATCCATCACGCGCCTCCCATTAGAAGCTCGCCTCGGACGGCGGGGCCCCAGCCCCGCGACGTCCTGCGGCTCGCACTACCCTGAAATCGCGGCCGCGGCATGCTGCACCGCCTTGACGATGTTCACGTACCCGGTGCAGCGGCAGAGGTTGCCGGAGATCGCCCAGCGGATGTCGTCCTCGCTGGGCTTGGGATGCTTCTTCAGGAAGGCGAAGCTGGTCATCAGCATGCCGGGCGTGCAATAGCCGCACTGCAGCCCGTGCTCGGCCATGAACCCTTCCTGCAGCGGATGGAGCTTACCGTCCTGCTCGAGCCCCTCCACGGTCATGAGCTCTTTGCCCTGAGCCTGGACCGCGAAGATCGTGCAGGACTTCACCGGCCGGCCATCCATAAGGATGGTGCAGGCGCCGCAGTGGGTCGTATCGCAGCCGATGTGGGTGCCGGTCAGCCGCAGCACCTCGCGGATCATGTGCACCAGCAGCAGGCGGGGCTCGACGTTCGCCTCGTGCTTCTCGCCGTTGACCGAGAGCTTCACCAGCATCGTCTTATCTCCGATTTCTTGGATGCTCGCCTCGGACGGCGGGGCCCCAGCCCCGCGACGTCCTGCGGCTCGCACTACCGCGCGCGCTCGACGGCTTTGCGGAGCGCACGGGCTGTCAGCACGCGCACGAGATCCTTCTTGTACTCGACAGAACCGCGCAGGTCGGCGGAGGGTTCCGACGCCTCGGCGGCGAGCTCGGCGGCCCGCTTGATCGCCGCTTCGTCCGGCGTCTTGCCTCTCAGGGAGGCCTCGGCCTTCGTGGCCTTGATCGGCGTCAGGCCGACATTGGTCAGGCCGATGCCGACTTGCTCGCACGCCCCGTTCGCCCCGAGCGTCACCTGCGCCGCGACCGCCGCGGTGGCGAAGTCGCCGACCTTCCGCTCGAGCTTCAGGTATGCGCCGCCGCTCCGAGCCGGCGGCGTCGGGACGCGGATCTCCACGAGGATCTCGTCAGGCTTGAGGCTGGTCGCGAACGGCCCGGTGAAGAACGACGCGATCGGCAGGCGGCGCTCGCCCTTGGGCCCGACCGCGACGACCTCGGCGCCGAGCGCCAGCATCGTCGCCGGGTGATCGTTGGCCGGATCGCCGTGGGCCAGGTTGCCGCCGACCGTCGCCAGGTTTCGAACGAGCGGATCGGCGATCACCTTCGAGGTATCGTGGAGAAGCGGATAGCGCGACCGCACGAGCTCCGACTCCTCCAGCTCGGACTCGCGGGTCAGCGCGCCGATTCTCAGGACGCCGTCGCCCTCCCGGATTCCCGACAGACCGGGAATCCCATTGATGTCGACGAGGTGCGCCGGGCTGGCGAGGCGAAGCTTCATCAAGGGAATGAGGCTCTGACCTCCCGAGAGGACCTTGGCGTCCTCACCGAGCTTCGCCAGCAGCGCGGTCGCCTCGCCGATCGTGCTCGGGGCGTGGTACTCGAAGGCAGCAGGAATCATCGGGGATCCCCTTCCAGGTCGGCCGTCGTCTGAAACTGAGCGAACGCTACCGAGTGATGCGGGTCATGTCAAGCCGACGCGACCACCGCGACGCCCGACGACGGCCGGCCGCGGCGGTCGCGTTCGAGAGGTCTCGATCAGTGGCTGTGGCCGATCGACTTGTGCAGCTCGGCGAGCGGCATGATACGTCCGTGCAACGGCAGGATCTGGTCCACCGTCAGACTGAGCCGCTTGATGTTGTCCGACAGGTTCACCCAGTTCGAGTTCACCGTTTGTGGCGGCGGCGCGTTGGGCGCGGGCGGGTTATACACATCGGCCTCGACCAGGAGCTTCTCCTTCGGCAGATAGACCATGACCACGCCGGCATGGTGGTTGTTCCCGGCGACGTTGTGAAGCTCCACCGTGCGGCTGCCGTCCGTGAGCACGCGCTTGTCTCGCATGCCCTCGACCGTGCCCTTCTTGCCCGACTTCGCCAGGCGGTCGGGTCGGATCGTGGCCGGCGCCGCGAGCGCCTTCTCGAGGAAGGCTTTGTTCACGTCGTGGGCGATGACGGGGATGCCTTCGGCCGCAATCGCCCGGAGCCCGCCGGCGTGATCGAAGTGGTGATGCGTGGCGATCACGTACTTGATCGGCTTGTTCGGCGCCAGGCTTTTGACCTCGGCCAGGACCGCCGCCGCGCGCTCGTCGTTGAGGGGGCTCTCGACGAGGATCACGTGATCCTTCATCTCGATCAGCACGCTGTGATGGGTGCCGCCGGTGATGTACCAGACCCCGTCGGCCGCCATCTGCGTCGCGACTTTGCCGTACGGCGCCGGGGTCTGCTTGATCGGATCGGGCACCGCGATGTCGACGACGAGGTTGGGCTGGACGTCGGTGACCGCGAATAGCGGATCTCGATCGGGACGTCGCCGAGCACCGCATTGGGAGCCACCGCGTCGATCTTCTCGACCAGGTTTTGGGCGTCGACCGTCGCCTGCACCTTGAAGCGGCCCGGGGCGGCGAACGCGATCGTGCGGCCCTGGACCGTCGCATTGTTCGCCATCGCGGCTTTCACGACGCCGTGCGGCGTGGTCCACAGCTGGAGCTGCCGATCGATCAGCGCGATCGGTGTCGGAGTGACCACGTCGCCCGCCACGTTCCAGGCAAAGTCACCGCTCGCGACGAAGATCTGACGCTGCTCACCCGCGAGGGGCTGTCCGCCGCCCCCGCGCGGCGGGTTTTCACCCTGCGTCCGCACCAGATCGTCCCGGAGCGAGGCGCTCTCGTAGTTCACCGCGCGGGTGTAGCTTTTGAGGACGAACCGCGGCCACGGCGTATCCGGGCTGAAGTTCTGGCCGACCTGGAAGTTCACGCCGTTGCCCGAATACTGGATCGACTTCACGCCGGCCGCGCCCATCGCTTTCGCGACCGCGTCGAGGGACGCGTCCTGGGCGGTGGCGGCGAGCGGCCAGAGCAGCACGACGACGGCGGCGAGCCTGCTCAGGAACGTGCGCATGCGGGCCTCCTGGGCGACGGGATTGTTGCGACCGGAATGGTGGCGGGATGCTAGCAGCGCCGGCGGCTGGCGTCAAACGTCGGAAGCGCGTAAAGTTCGCCTCGCAGCACCACTTTGTCGTCTCGAAAGGAGCAGACCGTGAGCACACAAGCCTCCGTTCCGACCGCCCGTGATGTCGTCCGAGGGGTTGCGCCGAAGCTCATCGACCTGAGCGAGAAAGTGCTCTTCGGTGACGTCTGGGAGCGCCCCGGACTCTCCAAGCGCGATCGAAGCTTCATCACCGTGGCGGCGCTCATCGCCATGTACCGGACCGATCAACTGCCGGGCCACCTGGAGCGCGCGCTGAACAATGGCGTCACGCGCGAGGAAATCGGCGAGATCATCACGCATCTCGCGTTTTACGCCGGCTGGCCCGCCGCCAT
>WNFQ01004487.1_pt1 | contig 10165 bp, 11 predicted proteins | sample 5400171 | NCBI WGS metagenome assembly WNFQ01 (sample SAMN13153356, study PRJNA577476) | soil metagenome | isolation source: 20 cm soil under Madrone tree | place: USA:California | collected 2016-06-14 | reverse complement strand
ACCAATCTTGAATGTGGTGTATTGAGCAAGAGGCTCATTGCGTTTGAGCCTCTTGGCGTCCAGTCGAGCTAACAATTGCCCGTAGGAATCTGCGCGGGCCTTCTCAGAATCTGACATGTCCGAAAGAAAAGGTGTCCTGGGTCGCTGCGCTACTCTTGCTCTTCTCGTATGCGCGCTCGCTCCGGTGCAGGCACGGGGCCAGCGGGCAGAACTGGAGAAGATCATTCAACGCAAAGTGCTCGCTAACGGCCTCGAGGTAATCGTCGTCGAGAACCATGGCGTTCCGCTAGCGACGATCGAGATCGACGTAAAGAACGGGTCGTTTACGCAGACCCCCGAGTACGAAGGACTGGCGCACATGTACGAGCACATGTTCTTCCGCGCCAATTCGAAATATCCAGAGCCCAATCAATTCTGGGACAGAGCGTCAGATCTCGGAGCGGTGTTCAACGGAACTACCCAGGAAGAACGAGTCAACTATTACATGACGGTCCCGGCGGAAAAGCTGGCCGATGCTATCGGGCTGCTGGCTACTGCGGTAAAGGGCCCGCTGTTCCGACGCGATGAGCTCGAGCGGGAACGGCAGGTCGTAATCGGAGAGTATGATAGAAATGAGTCGAGCCCATTCTTCGAACTCTCGCGCCAGGCGGATGCAAAACTCTATCCCGGCAACTTCAGCAGAAAGGACGTGATCGGCGACCGGCAGATAGTTCTGACGACGACTCCCGAAAAAATGCGCTTCATTCAGAACAAGTATTACATCCCGAACAACTCGGTGCTGATCGTTTCCGGCGATGTTACCCCTGCGGCCGTCTTCGCTCTCGCCGAGCGCGAGCTGGGACAGTGGAGTCGCGGTGCCGATCCGTTTGTCGCCGATCCGATTCCGACCATTCCTCCTCTCCAGAAAAGCGAGGGAGTGCTGGTCGAAGCGCCGGTCGGCGCGGTCACCGTTCAAATTCAGTGGCAAGGTCCCAGCGTCGGACAGGATCCCAAATCCACCTACGCGGCAGATGTGTTTTCAGACGTAATGAACGATCCGGGGTCGAAATTCCAGCAAAGGCTTGTCGACAGCGGATTATGGCAAGCGGTTGGCGTCAACTACTACACTCTCAATCACACCGGACCCATAACCATCAGCGGACAGACATCGCCGGAACAACTTCGAGATGCGCTCACTGCCCTCTATGGCGAGATAGCGAAGTTCGATACGCCGGGCTACTTCACATCCGACGAGCTCGAGGCCGTCAAGGCGCATCGGGCTGTAACTTCCGCATTCGATCGTGAGCGGGCTTCGGGGTTTGCGCACACTCTGGGATTCTGGTGGAGCGTCGCCAGCCTCGAGTACTACATGGGATACGTTGATTACATGGCACAGCAGACAATCGGAGACCTGCGCGCGTACGCGCGCCGCTATATCGTCGGGAAGCCGCACATTGCGGGGGTTCTCGTCGCGCCGGAGGTGCGGCAGTCGCTGAAGCTCGCTCCGCAGGATCTCGTAATGGCGGGGACACGCTGATGCTGCTCTCAATTGCGTTGGCGCTCGCGACGGCCACGACGAGCTTCGATGTATCCGGCGTGCACGTCATCCTCCGGCAGAACAACGCCAATAATGTCGTCGCAGCGAACCTCTACCTGTTGGGAGGAGCCCGGCAGGTGACCGAGGCGAACGCAGGTATAGAGCCAATCCTGCTCGAGGTCTCCGAGCGCGGCACCCTACGGTACCCCAAGAATTCGCTCAGACGCGCAATGTCGCTCTTGGGAAGCGAGATCGTAATCGCTCCAAGCGCGGACTGGACGATGTTTGGAATTCGATCGAGTACGGAGGTTTTCGATTCCACCTGGTCGATTTTCGCCGATCGAGTAATGCGTCCGAATCTTGCCAAGTCCGAAATCACCCTGGTGAAGGCTCAATACCTGTCGGGAATCAGACAGCGGCGAGATGACCCCGATGCTCTGGCTGACTATCTCGCGGACAGCATAACCTATGTGGGCCATCCATACGCAGTCTCGGTTGTCGGCAACGAAAAGTCGATCCAGGCTCTAGACTCGGCGTCACTGCGTGAATATCACCGTGCGCAATTCGCAACGTCACGGATGTTGCTGGTTGTTGTGGGGAACGTCGATCGCGCTCACATCGAGCGACTTGTGAGCCAGTCAATCGGGCAACTTCCTCGTGGCAGCTACAAGTGGACTGCGCCTCCGCGTATTCCCGAGGCAAATACGGCGATCGTAATCGAGCGTCGGCAGCTACCCACCAACTACATACTGGGCTACTACAGCGGCCCGCTCGCCAGCGGTGAAGACTATCAGCCGCTGAGGGTCGCTACTTCGGTTCTGACAGGCCGCATGTTCGCTGAGATTCGGACCCGGCAGAATCTTACCTATGATGTGCACGCTCCTTTCGTCGATCGCGCGGCGACCACGGGGGGATTATACGTCTCGACGGCTTCGCCTGACACGACACTGAAGCTGATGCACGCCGCGATCGTGGATCTGCAACAGGGGATGCTCGACCCTGCGGGACTCAAGCAGCTCGAAGAACAATTCATAACGGAATATTTTCTGGACAATGAAACCAATGCTGCGCAGGCGGATTTTCTGGCGCGCTCACAGCTGTATGAAGGCGATTTCCGGGAAGCTGACCGCTTCGTTGACGAATTGAAGAGTGTAACCCCGCAAGCGGTTCAGAGAGTGGCGAGGAAATACATGAAAGGGTTTCGCTTTGCGTATGTCGGCGATCCGTCGAAACTGGATCCGCGCACGATAGCGTCGTTCTGACGATTGCGAACCGCAACCGAGCAGTAGCGACTATTCCGCGAATTCCTCGGCCACGACCCAGGGATCCATTGCACCAGTGTAAAGCGCCATTCCGACGACGGCGGCCGCAACACCGCGGTCCGCCAGTGCGCGCAGATGGGTGAGGCTTGCGAGCCCGCCCGATGCCAAGACGGGGAAGTCAGCTGCCTCGGCGACATCCTCCATGAGCGGCAAGTCTGTTCCGCGCATCGCCTCCTCACGATGCACGGCCGTAACGAGCACACCGGCGAGAGGCAGCCCATTCAGCTCCTGGACGAGATCGAGCACGAGCCTGGGATGCATGCGTGTCCATCCGTGAGACAGGATTTTCCGATCCCGGACATCCGCGGCGACGATGACGGAACCGGGAAAAAGGCTGCTCATTTCCGCTAGCCAGTCGAGGTCTTCCAGTGCACGCGTGCCTATGATTACACGCTGCGCTCCATCATTGAGCGAGCGCTGAATCAACTCCCTGCTTCGTATTCCTCCTCCCAGCTGAACCTCGACGTCGGTTGCGGTGAGAACGGCCTGGACCTCGGGGGCGTTATTTCCCCGTCCGGCCACTGCATCCAGATCCACGAGGTGAAGATGGCGGAACCCGTATTGCCTCCAGGCAATGGCGACTCCGACAGGATCGGGAATCCGAATAAGCTCCTGGTGATAAGCACCAGGTGCGAGCTGGACGCAGGCACCCCCTCGGAGGTCGAGTGCAGGAATTGCGATCATCCGGCGCGCCGCGGCATCAGGGCACGAATCATGAGGGGCGAAACTGTCGCATTGATTGCATGTTAGCGAGCTTGTGAATAAATTCACAATCTCTGCGGTGAACAACTACTCTTGCAAGTGCACTACTGTACGGCTCTGGGAGGCCTCAAAAGATGCGGTTCTACGAATTGGCGGTCGCGGTTGGAGTAATTACGCTCGGCGCCTGCGCAGGCGGAGAAAAGAAACCTGCTGACACGACGCATGTTGCTGTGGATACGAGCTCGACGACAACGACAACTACTGGTAGCTCGACGACCACTGGAGCGGCAAGCAGTACCGTCACGATGGCTCCCGTTACCGGCAAAACGCATACAGTGAATATGGTTGGAGATGCAAAGGGCTATCGGTTTGAGCCCGCCAACGTCACGGTCAAGCAAGGAGATGGCATCAAGTTCGTGGTCGTGAGCGGCGGCCCCCACAACGTTGCGTTCGACCCCGCTACGATTCCCCCCGATGTGAAAGGCCAGCTCGATGCCAACATGGGCACGGACAAAATGGGTGAGCTCTCCAGCAACATGAAAATGAACCCCGGCGAGTCCGTCACGGTCTCGTTCGGCAACATCAAGCCCGGCCAATACCCATTTCACTGCGTTCCCCACCTGGCGCTGAACATGAAGGGTGTCATCACGGTTCAGTAAGCTGATTTGAGAATGATGAGACGGCGGGGCGAATGCTCCGCCGTCTTTGTCATCCCGCAAAAACTGCTTGGCGCTTAGATTGGGACTGTTGACGACTAGACAAGCGCGATCCCGGCCCGTAGCTGTCGGGATGCTTTCCTCCCCGAAACGGGCCCTCTCGCGCCCGCGCCATACTCAGTGAATCTTTGACGGATGAACGTTCATAGGGGCTCTGCTTACCTCTGGATGGCGGCGCGCGCCAGGAACGCGCTACGCCGGGTCGTAGTTTTCGGCATCGTTGGCGGTGTGGTCTTTATCGGCGCTTTGATCGCATTTGTGGTCGTTCCGAGAAACGCGTCACGAAAGGCGCTGGCAGTGGCCGCGAGCATCGAGAGCCGAACGGACTCCGGTCCTACCGTCGCTGTGAGAGACCGCTATCTGGCGGAAGTGACCGCCACAGATTCCGTATTGAATGCAACGCGCCGTGCTCTAATGCCCGTTCCGGCAGCCGTTATTGACACCTTTCCACCGGCGGTCCGCGCGCAACGTGACTCTCTGGGCACAGAGCTCGCGACGCTCAATCGTTTGATCGACAGAGCCGAGAATGCTCCCCTTCCCACCTCCTATCGCGCGCTTGCTGCATCGCCCGTGGTCGCTGCCGACCCCAGAGTGCGCGTATTGCTCGACTCCCTGGCGGACATTGAGCGCGATCGAAATGCCTTTGGTGCAGTGGGAGGCGTCGATCCCGTATATCTGTCGCTGACGTCGAGAGCGAACGCAATCGGCCGCCAAATACAGGGGATCGCCGACGCAAAGCGCGGTGAAGTGCGAGGAAAGCTAGCGCTGATACGCCCGACGCCAGCACCGGTGGTGAAGCCAGTAATAACGGTTGATACGACAAAACTCGTTGCCCAACACGCGACTGCGCAGCAGAACTATCAGACTGCGGTAGCGCAGTTGGATCGGATAAACCAGAAGAACGCGCGCATTGATCGTGAGTCGGCACACGCGCGCGAGCTTGCCAACGTGGGTGCCCCACCATGGGCGATGCTCGCCGCCGCGGTAGTGCTCGCACTGGCCGTTGGATTTGCGGCATCGTTCGGAACCGAGCTGAAGCGCCCGCACATCGCCGACCCGCGTGAGGCGGAGCAAATAAGCGGCGCGCGCGTGCTAACTGTGATCAAGCCGCCGGAAGTCGTCGTGGAAAGAAGCCGCCGGCAAGCGGATGTGGAGGCACCACCACTCATTGATGTCGTATCTGAGAGTTACAGAACGCTTTATCTGCACATCGCGTCAGTGGAAGCAAGCGTCCCGATCGTCACAATCACGGGCGACGATCCCGGCATTGTCGCTACCGTCGCGGCGAACCTAGCTGCATCAGCGGCTTACGAGGCGCGGAGCACTCTGCTCGTCGATGTCGATCCGACAACGTGCAGCGTCGCAAGCGTCCTGCGAATCCGGCCTGACCCTGGCCTTTCGGGAATCATCACGGGCAATGCAACCTGGCCGGAAGCGATTATTCCGACGACCATTGGTCGCGACCGTCCGCTGGACGTGCTCCCGAGCGGCACGCGTCGCTCGGGATTTCCGGAGCCAAATGTCGTTGAGGAAGTGCGCAAAGAGCTAGCTCGGATGCAGCGACGCTATGACTTCATAATCATCGCGGCTCCAACCAGCTACGTTCAGCGGAGCGCCAGCAGCATCATCCCGGCTCCGGACGTGATACTTTGCGCGAGAATCGCCCACACCACTGTGGGCGGACTCAAGAGCGCTGTGGATAGCCTTCGCGGGGCCGACATGCGCATCCACGGGCTCGTGCTATGGGATGCGGAAATGCCACAGCTGGAAACGCGTGAGGAAATGCTCGGGGCCACTCGACAATCAGGAGCGTTTCAGCCAGAGCTTGCGACGGCGCGGTAGCGGGTATGGCCGAGACAATTCCTGATCTGAGAAGCGTCCCGAAAGCTCGCGCGTACGCCGAGTTGAAGGGACACAGCGACGCCGTTCTCGAGGGCATCGACGACGATGTCACAGCGATGGCTACAATGGCTGCTCTGGTGCATCACGCATTCGGCCATCTGTGGACCGGTTTCTACCGTGTCGTTGTTCCCGGACAGCTCCTCCGAGTCGGACCGTATCAGGGAAGCCTCGGCTGTCTCGACATCGTGTTCGGTCAGGGAGTGTGCGGAACAGCCGCCGCGGAAATGAAAACCGTAATCGTCGCAGATGTCGAAAAGTATCCCGGGCATATCACGTGTGATGCGCGATCCCGGTCAGAGATCGTTGTCCCCGTTACCGATCAGCGGGGTGATTTAATCGCGGTTCTCGACGTAGATTCTGACCAGCTGGATGCGTTCAAAGCAGAAGACCAGCAAGGGCTCGAACGACTCGTGTCCTGGTTTGCGACGAAGCAATGACAGTCACCGGTTACTCCGACGTAATCAATCACGCACTCGCGTTCGCGGCCAAGCATCACGACCGCCAAGTGCGAAAGGGAACGAAGCTTCCCTACCTCACGCATCCCGCGAACGTGGCGGTGATTCTCACTCGATACGGCTGCAACAGCGATACGGTCGTCGCCGGGATCCTTCACGACGTGATCGAGGACTGCGTTCGGGAAGGCTATTCCCGGGAAATGCTGGAGCAACGAATTGGCGATAAATTCGGCGCGAAAGTTCTGGATACCGTATTGGCCGTAACCTACCGCCGCCACGACGACGACGGAGTGGAGCTTTCCGGCGACGACCGCAAGACAGACTATCTGGAACGGCTGTCAGGCGCGAGCGAAGAGGCGCGCTGGGTTTGTGCCGCCGACAAGATTCATAATGCGTCGTCGATCCTTTCGGATCTGAGAAGAACCGTAGATGCCGAGACGATCTGGAGTCGCTTCGGGGGGGGAAGAGTCGGAACAGGTCGCTGGTACCGCCAGGTCTACGAAAGGCTTCGCGAGGTTGGATTCAATGCTCCGATCATGGCGGAGCTCGACGCAGTCTCGGGCGATCTCCAGCGGCTCGCTGGCTGAAGCAGGCGCTAGCCGAGCGTTGCAGTTGCAGCTGTGCCTGTGCCGTAGGTTTTCTCGACGTATTGCTCGAGTATCCTCAGGAACTCTGGAACGATCGTTTCACCTTTGAGGGTGACCATCAACTTGCCGTCGACGTACACGGGCGCCTTCGGGTCTTCGAAGGTTCCGGGAAGCGAAATGCCGATATTCGCGTGCTTTGACTCTCCGGGCCCGTTAACGACGCACCCCATTACTGCGACCTTCATTTCTACGACACCCGGATAGCGATCGCGCCACGCTGGCATCTGCTCCCGGAGATAGGTCTGGATGTCTTCGGCCATGTGCTGGAAGAAAGTCGATGTAGTGCGGCCGCATCCAGGGCACGCGGTGACCTGCGGGTTGAAGCTCTGAAGCTCGAGCGACTGAAGGATCTGCTGTGCGACGTTTACCTCTTCGGTCCGATCTCCGCCGGGTCGCGGAGTCAGCGACACGCGAATTGTGTCTCCAACTCCTTCCGACAGCAGGATCGACAAGGCCGCGGTGCTGGCGACGATGCCCTTTGACCCAAGCCCCGCCTCCGTGAGACCGAGATGCAGTGGGTAGTCGCATCGGGCTGCAAGCTGTCGGTATACATCCAGGAGATCCTGAACGCCCGATACCTTGGCGGAAATGATGATGCGGTCATGACTGAACCCCATCTCTTCAGCGATGAACGCTGAGCGCAGCGCGCTCTGGATCATCGCTTCGATGTAGACTTCCTTCGCGGCTCGCGGCTCGGCGCTGCGCGCGTTGTCGTCCATCAGCGTCGTGAGAAGGTCCTGGTCAAGCGATCCCCAGTTCACGCCGATCCTGACCGGCTTGTTGTTATCAAGCGCTATCTGGATGATCGTTCGGAAATTCTCGTCACGCCGCTTTCCACCCACATTGCCCGGATTAATTCGGTATTTGTCGAGGATTTTTGCCGTCGCGGGATATTTCGCAAGCAGCAAATGACCGTTGTAGTGGAAGTCTCCGATCAATGGAACAGAAACGCCCATATCAACCAGTCTGCTCGCAATTTCCGGCAGCGCGCGTGCAGCATCGTCGTTGTTTACCGTGACCCGGACTAGTCGGCTTCCGGCCCTCGCCAGCTCCGCGACCTGGAGCGCCGTACCCAAAGCATCGGCCGTGTCGGTGTTGGTCATGGACTGCACGACGACAGGGTGGGGCGACCCGACGGGTACGCCACCCACGATGGCTGTCACGGTCTTTCTGCGCGCGATAGTGGTCAACGGTTCTTGCGTGTGTTGAATCTGAAAGCTAATTCCCTGGCCTGAGCAGTGCATGCGAACGACAGCACCGCTTCTTTCCCGGCACTTACTGGAGCCTAGATGGCCGATACCCCCGAGGTGGCTGATACTGCCCCTGCGTCGTCTCCGCCAAAGAGAACGTACCGCAAGCCACTACTGATTCTGCTATTGATGATCATCCTGTCCCCCCTCGTGATTTTTTCGCTCTGGTCATGGGTGACCCTGGGCTACGTGTATTCCACGGGTGAGCGTGCCGGATATGTGCAGAAGCTTTCAAAGAAGGGTTGGCTCTGCAAGACCTGGGAGGGCGAGCTCGCAATGGTCAATCTCCCCGGATCAGTGACCCCTCAGATCTTCAACTTTACGGTGCGCAGTGACTCGATCGCTTCAATTTTGGAGCAGGATCTGGGAAAGCGTGTTTCGCTGACCTATGAACAGCACCGAGGCGTCCCGTCGGCGTGCTTTGGAGAGACGGAGTACTTCGTCTCAAACGTCCGTATTGTGGGCCCCTGAATCTTTCTATTGTCTGCTCAGCCGGTCCTTGCTATTTTTCCGCCAAGTCGAGCCAGGAGTACGGGTGAAAACTCTTGCTGCGGGCTCAAGTCCAATGCGGGGTTAGTGAGACCTGCGTATCAGATTGTCGAGGGTCGGGCGTAATTCCGCTCCCCAAGACACAATTTTCCAGGAGTAGGGAATGCGTACGACCGGCAAAGTGAAGTGGTTCAACGACGCGAAGGGCTTTGGATTCATCACACCTGACAACGGGCAGAAGGATTGCTTCGTTCACTACAGCGCGATCTCCGGCTCGGGCTTCAAGTCCCTTGCAGAAGGTGATGCGGTAGAGTTCGACATCGTCGAGGGTCAGAAGGGTCCAGCTGCCGAGAACGTGACGAAGGCTTCTTAAGCCACGTCCGCTTCACTGGCACAATCTGGCGGGGCGTCTCAATCGAGGCGCCCCGTTTTGTTCTTATGGGGGCGACCTCTCTTCGGAACGGGCGCGATCTCGACGGCGTTTTCAAGGCGTTCGAGCAGGTCTACACGAAATGATGATAGATCGAGCGTGAGCATGAGCCCTCGCGACGCGACGTACCGACCCTCGTTCTTCGCGAGATTCTCGGCTACGCCTATCGCTTTTGCGATGGGTAGTCCAATCTCCCGGACTAGCAAAACTGCGAGCGCCAGACCAACCAAGCCCTCAACTGTAAGTCGACGAGATACTCCTTGGCGCTCCTGTACAATCCCGGAAACACGATTGTGCGACAACACGTTGTCGAGCCACTTCACGGAGGTTCCGAGTGTAAGTGCAGCTGTGGCAATGGTATATACCCTAGCCATTAAATTATCCTATTTATCAAGGATATTAAACTCTACCTTATCTCCCCTTTCGGCGCAACGTGGTTCTCACGCTATATTGTCCCGCTTCTTACTCTCACCCAACAATGAATTCCGGTCAAGCTAGATGAAGCGACTGTTGATGATCATCGTGGTTTCGGTCCTTGCCTCAGTCTTTCTCTCCACTCGAGTGGCTGGTCAGAAGACCTACGCTCTTGGAATCGGCGGAGGCGCGGCCATACCAGTCGGAAAGTTGAGCGACACCCAGATTACCGGATTCAACGGGATCATTGCCCTCGCGCTAGGCGCTCCCGACTTGCCGATTGGCGTTCGATTTGACGGGATCTATAACAGCTTCTCGCGCA
>WNFQ01004481.1_pt1 | contig 10171 bp, 8 predicted proteins | sample 5400171 | NCBI WGS metagenome assembly WNFQ01 (sample SAMN13153356, study PRJNA577476) | soil metagenome | isolation source: 20 cm soil under Madrone tree | place: USA:California | collected 2016-06-14 | reverse complement strand
CCGGCGCTGGATCGACCAGCGCGGCGGGCTGACCCCACGCATGATTTACCTGAGCGGCCGCGAGCTCGCGAGCATGTTTCGCCCGTGCTACCTGGATTCACAGGCCTTGTCGCGCTGAAGCAGCGCGTTCGCTCCGCGCTGCTTTCCACGTGACCGAGCAGAAAATGCGGGAATAAAACGCGCGCAGGAAGTCTCCGTTGCGATGACCCACATCGCGGTGTCGAACGAGAGCGAGCATGCCATGGAAGGCGGCGTCTATCTGTCGTCTCCAACCCGAAGAACAAATCCTCGTCTCCACAAACTTTGTTGCGCCCGGCTGGCCTCAGCTTTTCTCCCGAAGCTGGGGCCCTTTTTTGCGTGCTCTTTCTGCGCGACGCGTAGCCCCGAATGGGACGGAAAGACAGCGTTGGGAATATCCGCAAGGAATTATGAGTCCTTTCCTTTAGAGGGAAAGGAGTCGAACTCCACGAGGAGATTCAAGAGCGTCGAAATCCGCCGGGAGGCGCGATGATCGACGCGCCTCAGGCAGACAGCTTCAACGAAACAAGGAGATTGGTCTTGACAGTCCGCGACGTTATGCATTTCGCCGCAAAAGCGGAAACTTCCTTCGGGATCCATGGCTACAAGTCGCAAGGCGCCTTGCATGCCTTGAGACTGTTCTTCCTGCTCACCACGCTGGCGTCCAGCCCGGGCCTCGCGGAGGATCCGAATAACGCTGCCGCCAGCCCGGCGGTAACCGTAAGCATGGATCATTCCACATTCATTCCCAGTGAGATCACCGTCGCGCCTGGCACCACTGTCACCTGGGTCAACGTCGAGACCATGCCCCACACCGTGGTCGACCTGAACAAGGCGTTCCGATCAAAGATGCTTGCGAAAGACGCAACGTTCTCATTCACCTTCACGACCGCGGGCGACTACAACTATCTGTGCTCGATCCACCCGAACATGAAAGGCAAAGTCATCGTCAAGGCGGGAGAGGGTTGACGATCGCGCTCAATGACCCGGTGCGCGTTGCGATATCCCGGTCGCCTGCGCCCGAATGCAAAGTGTTGCTATTGTGAAATTGAAAGCTCGGCTCGGTTGGCGCTGCCGCTGAAAGATGAGCAATTACAGGCGGAAATCCGGACGTCCAGAAATTGCATATTATTTGGGAATAAAGCCCGAAACGGCCGAGTCTCCTGTTTAGCGGCGCCATTGGGAGCCGTTTGGCCCACAGGGAGATGTGACATGGCTAAAAAGGGCATTGAGGATCGTGGACAGGGACTAGGCCGCCGCGAAGTGCTGGAGTGCATGGTCTGGGCGGGTACCGGAGTGCTTTGGGCCGTCAGCGGTGGCGTTCCCCACTCTGTGGGCATGATCGGCGATGCGCTTGCCGCTGAACCCACGGGTTTCGCGTTTCTGCAGATGAGCGATAGCCACGTCGGCTTTGACAAGGCGGCGAACCCGGATGCGCTCGGCACGCTGCGCGAAGCCGTCGCCAAGGTAAAGGCGATGCCGATCAAACCTTCCTTCATCATTCACACCGGCGACATCACGCATCTTTCCAAGCCTGCCGAATTCGATAATGCCGACAAGGTGTTCGGCGAGACCGGTGTGAAGATTCACTACGTGCCCGGCGAGCACGACATCATCGATGAAGAGCGCGGCAAAGCGTATCTCGAACGCTACGGCAAGGGCTCGAAGGGCGCCGGCTGGTACAGTTATGACGATCACGGCATCCACTTCATCGGTCTCGTCAACGTCGTCGATTTGAAGGGCGGCGGTTTAGGCAACCTTGGCGCCGAGCAACTCGCGTGGCTCGAGGCCGACCTCAAGGACAGGTCGAACAGCACGCCGATCGTGGTGTTTGCGCATATCCCGCTGCAGGTGATCTACAAGGAATGGGGCTGGGGCACCGAAGATGGCATGCAGGCGCTCAATCTGCTCAAGCGCTTTGGTTCAGTCACCGTTCTGAACGGACACATTCACCAGCTGGCGCAGAAGGTCGAAGGCAACATGACCTTCCACACCGCGTTATCGACGGCTTTCCCTCAGCCGGCTCCCGGTAGCGCCCCTTCGCCAGGCCCGATGCTTGTCCCTGCCGACAGACTTCGCACCCTGCTGGGACTGTCCACCGTCAGCGTGGTCCAGGGCAACAAGCCGCTCGCGATCATCGACAAGACATTGGCCGGTTGACCGAGGATCTCACATGCCAATGTTGATTAGACAATTTCGCTCCGCAGCAGCCCGGTTTGCGCCGAACCGCGGCCTGGTCATCGCGTTACTTTCGGGCCCGGTCATCGGAGCGATGCTGGCGTTTGGCGCGGTAGCGGCGCAGGATGCCACGACGAGGGACGCCAACGAGATCACGATCGACAATTTCACCTTCACGCCCAAGGAATTGACGGTCGCTGTGGGAACCACGGTCAAGTGGGTCAATCATGACGACATTCCGCACACGATAGTCGAGAAAAAGACGACCTTTCGGTCGAAGGCGCTCGACACCGACGACTCCTATTCGTTTACCTTCGCCAGCGCCGGAACCTTCGACTATTTCTGCGGCCTGCATCCGCACATGGTCGGGCAAGTCATCGTGAAATGAACGCAAGGGCTTTGAATGGTGGTGTGCCAAACATGACGACACCCTTATCGGTACATCGCTCGAGTTTCCGGCATACCGAACTTGATCAGGCCATGTTAAAACAACGGTTGGAAGGCTCAGACTGTTTGTCTGGCCAGCAGCAAGCGTCGGTCGCAATTGTGCAGAAGAATGAGCGCGCGGTGTTCGACGAGGTTTTTCTGCCGCATATGGCCGAAGCGTATCGTCTTGCACAATGGCTCACCGGTAATGCCTACGATGCCGAAGACGTCGTGCAGGATGCCGCGCTGCGGGCGTTTCGCGGCATCAAGAGTTTCGGCGCCGTCAACGCTCGCGCCTGGTCGCTGACAATTGTGCGCAACGCCGCCTATAGCTGGTTGATGAAGAACCGACCAAAGGCTGTCGTTTTTACGGACGACCTGAGTGTCACCGAGCAACAGGAACTCGAGCATGAAGGCCCGTACGGGACGAGGATCGAGACCCCCGAGGAGATCGCGCTTTTCAAGGCCGATGCGAAGGATGTCCAGCACGCGCTGGCACAACTGCCGGCGCATTTTCGGGAAGTGATTGTTCTGCGGGAAATGAATCAATTGAACTATCGCGATATCGCGGAGGTCACCAATGTTCCAATCGGCACAGTGATGTCCCGTCTGTCCCGGGGCAGGCAGCTACTGATCGCCTTACTCGGAGACCGAAAGTAGAACTATGATTGCATCGATAAAAGATAACGACGAACTGCAGCTGAACGCCTATTACGACGGCGAGCTCGATCCGGCTTCCGCGATAGAGTTCGAACGGCGGTTGGCTGACGATGAATCTTTGAAGGCCAGATATGACCGGTTGCTGTCATTGCGCCGCGCGGTTCGTTCGCTTCCTCAATTTGAGATGCCGCCGGGTCTTCAGGCGCGCATAAACTCCGCATTGGATGCGGATCGTTCGGGCCAGACGGGACGTTCAGGCCAGGCGGGACGTCTGACTCGTCGAAGCTGGTCGTTTCAGGCGTTGGCTGCAGCCGCGTTGTTCGGCGCGGTGATCTCGAGTTCCGTCATGCTGACGATCGAGCGCTACGGTCAACGCGAGAATGTCGCTCGCCAGGTCGTTGCAGGTCATATCCGGGGTCAGCTGGCCACTCAGCCATTCGACATTGCGTCTTCCGACCGTCATACGGTCAAGCCGTGGTTCACATCGCGCCTGCCGGAATCGCCGCAGGTGCCTGACCTCGCGGCGCAGGGCTTCGTGCTCGTGGGTGGCCGTGTGGATGTCGTTGGCCGTGATCCAGTTGCAACGATCGTCTACAAGCACGCCGCGCATACGGTCAGCCTGACGACCCTGCCGGCCGGTCAATCCGTCTCCGATCAAACGATTGCAGGATACAACGTCCGAGGCTGGAGCGATGCCCAGTTCACCTACATTGCCGTTTCGGACTTGCCCAGCGCAGACCTGGCGACATTTGAACGGGCATTTTCTGCGGCATCGCCGGTGCCGGAAACTAAATAGACGAGAGAGTCGTCCGGATGCTCCGCCGGCACCTGCTAACCCGCAATCGGCTGTGTAGTAGACGCATCGTTCATGCTGACCAAAGACCTTGAAAAGCTGCCCAGGAAAACGCTGAGGGAACGGATCTATGAAGAGGTCGTGCGCCTGATCGTCTCCGGTGAACTGCCGAGCGGCGGATGGCTCGACGAGAAGCAGGTGATCGACAGGCTGCAGGTAAGTCGGACGCCGTTTCGCGAGGCGATCGGGACCCTGGCAAAGGGAGGGTTGGTCGAGATCAAGCCTTATCGCGGCTTTTATGTGCGAAGCTTCTCTCGCAACGAGACGGCGGACCTTTACGAACTGTACAAGCGGCTTGAATGTTTTGCGGTTGAGCTCGCGGTCCCGCAGATGAGCGATCGCGACATCCGACGGTTTGAAAATACACTTATTGAAGCCGTGATCGCCTTGCAGCGCGGAGACATGAAAACTTATGTTGCGCGCAATCGGGAGTTTTGCGAGGCCATTGCCGAGCAATCCGGAAATTCCGCGCTGATCGAGGCGCTGGCGCGGCTTGCGCTTCAAATCCAGCTCTGCGGCACCATCACAAACCTGAGCCGCGAGTTCGCCGAGCGCGCTGCGCGCGGCTACGACGACATCATCCAGGCATTCAAGGCGCGCGACACTGCCCGTGCTGCCTATCTGGTACGTGCACAGATCGGCTACGCACAGGAATTGATTCTTGCGCGCTTCCCCAATGAGATTTTATCTCCCTGACGTTGTGCTTCCTGAACCCTGCGCAAGCAGCAGCAACCGTGAAGCGATCGAGGTCTTTCAACGCGTTTTTAAGAACGCAGGAGCGCAAAAATTTGGGGAATATCGCTGGCTCAATGTCGGTCTTGCTGTTGGAGGCAGCGTTGCCGCAGCCTGGGACGCGAAGTTCGCCGGAGCCGTTCGGCCGGAACCCTCCAGAGCGTCCCAGCCGTCACCCCTGGCTGGGGCGCTTTTTTGGTCATTGCGCCGGATCGAATGCACGCTGAATGAAGAGTAGACGGGTACAACGCTCCCACACGAGTGAATGAGAAAACTGGAATAAAGCGATTTCGCATCGGGTCTCCTCTGCAGCGACGCCAATCTCCTTTGGTGTCGATTGGCGAGAGAGAAAATGTCTCAAAACCGCATCATGTACGACGTATCCAAGCCGTCCTGGCTGACCGTAACAAAGATCAAGACGATTCGACTTGCGCTTCTCTTAGCTGTCGCATCGGGACCTGCGTTCGCAGGGCCGATGACGGGTTCTGAAGATGGCTATAGTTCCTGCGGCCAAGAAACGGCCGCTTGTCATGCTCCGAGATCAAAAGCATCCGCAGCGATCGGCCATGCGCGTTGCCGCTTACCGAACGCGACCAAGGATGATTGGCCTGCCGAAATGATCCTGGGTAATGCAGAGCTGATGTCGACCCTTCGGGACCGACTGAATTCATAAGCCGGAACACTTCCCGTGAGCGGGCCTTATTCCGACTTCCCCTTTTTGTTGACGAAAGCTTTGCGCCGACTGGGCAGGCGCAACCAACCGGACGAGCTAACGCAGACCAATCAATTATTAGTTCCTAAATCGAATGTGGGTGGCGCTCCGTTGGAGACGGAGCGGTCCGCCCCTTGGTGCTGCGCGCATTTTTGCGCAGTCTCGCGAAACCCGCGCTGGCTTGTACACATATAACTCGCAGAAAAGCAGCGTCGCCAGATAAGAACCTAAAGCGGCTATCTTCTTGAAATCGCAGTCGCAAGGCAATTCGCCGTACAAAACTACTGCCAGGCCTGGAGCTGGCGGCACGGCGTGCGGTTGATGGAAACGCTTGACTAGTTCTAAAAGAGAACTGTAGGTTGGCCAACCAAGACCGGCGGGCTGCAACGGCCGCAACGGCCAGGACTCGCGTAGAGGCACGAGAGGCAGACCCGCGTTCCACACAGGAGGAAGTCATGCTCGGGAAGATCAAACTTGCATCTGCGCTGATGCTCGCGCTATCCGCACCGGCCTTCGCCGCCGATGCGCCGGGCGTAACCGCCACCGAAATCAAGATCGGAGGTGTCTTCCCGTTTAGCGGTCCGGCGTCATCGATCGGCCTCGTAGGCAAGGGGGTTCTTGCCTACGTGCAATCGATCAACGACCGCGGCGGCATCAACGGCCGCAGGATCAACTATATTGCGATGGACGACGCATACAGCCCGCCGAAAGCGGTGGAGCATGTCCGCAAGCTTGTAGAGAGCGATGAGGTCGCGTTCATTTTCAGCCAGCTCGGCACGCCGGGAAATACCGCATCGGCCAAATACCTGGCGCTGAAAGGCGTTCCAACCATCGCCATCGTCAGCGGATCGAACAAGTTCACCAATGTCGCGGATTACCCGCTGACGACGACGGGGCTGGTCAGCTTCGACACCGAAGGGAAAATCTACGCCAAGTATCTGAGCAGGGCATTGCCGAAGGCGAAATACGCAATCCTTTATCAGAACGATGATCTCGGCAAGGATTACGTCAACGCTTTCAAGGCATTCCTCAAAAGCGATTTCGACAGGAAGGTGGTCACGGCGGCTTACGAAATCACCGACCCGACGGTTGACTCGCAGGTGGTCACGCTGAAGAGCTCCGGCGCCGAAGCGCTTCTGGTTGCCGGCACGCCGAAATTCTCGGCTCAGGCCATTCGCAAGGTGGCCGAGATCGGATGGAAGCCGACGCTGATCGTCAATTTTCCATCGAGCTCAGTATCGGCAACCCTGAAGCCGGCCGGCCTTGATAATGCCGTTGGCGTGATTGTCGGGACATTCAACAAGGATCCGACCGATTCGAAATGGAATGATGATGCCGGCATGAAGGCCTATCGTGCCTTCTTCGAGAAGTATCTGACGGGGTCTGATGTCGGCGATACCAACTATCTGACCGGCTATCAGCAGGGTCTGATCCTCGAGCAAATCCTCAAACAGTGCGGCAATGACCTGTCGCGTGAAAATATCGTCAGGCAGGCCAAGAGCCTGAAGGATCTCGTGCTTCCAACCTCGATGCCGGGCATCTCGATCAATACCAGCGCGACCAGCAACATGATCTGGACGCAACTACAGCTGCAACGATGGAGCGGGACCAATTGGGAGCATTTCGGCGAAGTGCTCGACGTCAGGTCAGAGTGACGCCGGCATTAGTGCCACACGCTTACTGTGGCCGATAACAGCATTTGGTTGCGCATATCCGCCGGAAATATTCGACGCTGGCGAATTTGAAGGAGCGAATCCGTGAAGGGCCTAATGCAAAATCAGCCGCTGTTGCTGTCGTCGCTTCTGCAACATGCCGATCGATTTCACGGCAGTACCGAGATTGTATCTCGCACCGTCGAAGGTCCCATCCATCGCTATGCTTACAAGGACGCCGCACGACGGACGCGCAAGCTGGCCGACGCGCTGCGGCGCTGGGGTGTCGGGCAAGGCGACCGCGTTGCGACGCTTGCCTGGAATAATTATCGGCACTTCGAGATCGAACATGGCGTCACCGGCCTCGGGGCGGTCTGGCATGCGATCAACCCGCGATTGATTTCGGCCCAGATTTCCTACATTGCCAATCATGCTGAAGACAAGGTGCTGTTTTTCGAGAGCTCTTTTCTGCCGATGGTTGAGAAGCTCGCGCCGGAACTTCCCACTGTTGGCCTCTTCGTCCTGATGGTGCACAGGGCGGCGATGCCGGCGACGAGCATCCCGAATATCCAATGCTATGAGGATTTTCTGGATAGCGGCGATGAAAATTTCCAGTGGCCGGTGTTCGACGAGCTGTCGGCCTCCTCGCTGTTCTATACGTCGGGCACGACCGGTAACCCGAAAGGCGTGCTTTACTCGCACCGTTCCGACGTGCTGCATTGCCTCTCCATCAGCGGAGCCTATTCCCTGGGCTTTACCGCGCTGGATACGGTCCTGCCGATGACGCCAATGTTCCACGCCAACGGCGCGTGGGGCTTTACGCATGCAGCTCCAATGGTCGGCGCCAAGCTGGTGCTGCCGGGGCCGAAGATGGATGCCGCAAGCATTGCGGAGTTGATTGAGGCGGAAGGCGTGACCGTCGCGGCCGGCGTCCCGACGCTGTATGCAAAGCTGTTGCAGCATTTCGAAACCCAGGGCCACGGCGCCGGGGCGCTCAAGCGGATCGTGATCGCTGGCTCGGCGCCGGCACCGAGCATGATCGAGGGTTTTGAGCGCCTCGGCGTCTCGGTGAAGCACGTCTGGGGCATGACCGAAACCAGCCCCTGTGGGACCTCGCCGCAACCATCGCGCAACACCGCAAAACTATCGCTCCCGGATCAGCTTCGCCGCAAGATCTCCCAGGGCCAGCCGATCTATGGCGTCGACGTCAAGACAGCCGACGAGGAAGGCAAGGAAATCCCGCGTGACGGCAAGTCCAGCGGCAGGTTCATGGTGCGCGGCCCCTGGGTCATCAGCGGCTACTACCGCGATGACAAGCCGTTGCTGGAGGATGGATGGTTCAATACCGGCGACCTCGCCACGATCGACGCCGACAATTATATCCAGCTCACCGATCGCGCAAAGGACGTCATCAAATCAGGCGGCGAGTGGATCAGCTCGATCGATGTCGAGAATCTGGCAATGGGTTGTCCTGGTGTCGCCGAGGCCGCGGTGATCGGTATTCCGCACCCGCAATGGGAGGAGCGGCCGCTGCTTGTCATCGTGCCCACGGCTTCCAACGCGGCGACGGCAAAATCGATCGTCGCCTTCCTCGAGGGCAAGATTGCCAAATGGTGGATCCCCGACGATATCGTCTTCGTTGATGCGTTGACCTACGGCGCAACCGGCAAGGTGCAGAAGATGGAATTGCGCCACCGTTTCGCTCGCCACTACTTGTCACGGTTGACTGCCTGACAGGCTTGCCTTTACCGGACTTTTTCAGCCTTCAGGGAAGCAACAGGCGCTGGGCGCGCGCCGGGGCCCGGATGCACATGGACTTGCTTGGCGGCAATCGGCTCGCCACATTCGGAGCACACCATGACCGGGTCGAACAGCTTGCCGCAGTTCTGATGTTCATGAAGCATGGGCCGGCCGCGGGAGTCGACCATATGCGTATCACCCCAGTGGACGATGGCCATGATTACCGGATAAAGGTCGAGGCCTTTCTGGGTCAGGATGTACTCGTATCGCTTGGGCGATTCCTGATAGGGGATCCGGCGCAGGACCCCGAGCCGAACCAGCTTCTTAAGCCGCTCCGCCAGCAAATGCCGGGTGATCCCCAGCACCGATTGAAATGCTTCAAATCGCCGCGTGCGCAGGAAACATTCGCGCAGAATCAGCAGGCTCCAGCGGTCGCCGATCACCGCGACGGTGCGGGCCAACGAACATGGCTGTTCTTCAAGCTCGTCCCATTTCATAATTCAGTCCCTTGTCCAGCCCCAGGCTCGATTCGAACTTACCTTCCAATACTACATTCTAAATAGGCACTGACAAGGAAACAACCACCGCCTTGATCTTGAAGGCCTTAAAAAGGGGCAAAAAATGCCATTCGCAATTGACAGTTCAATTTTAGAACTTTAGACTTTGCCAGTCAACGGCATGAACTTCAGCGCCGTCGACCAGCACAGCACAACACCCGCCTCAGAGGAGAAGTCCGGTGGCAAGCCCCTTGAAAGTCGAGTTCCAGTTCGATTTCGGCAGCCCGAATGCCTATCTGGCGGAATTCGCCATTCCGGGCATTGAAAAACGTACCGGGGTGAAGTTCGAATATGTTCCGGTGCTGCTTGGGGGAGTCTACAAGGCGACCAACAACATGTCGCCGTCCGAGTCCCTGCGCGGGATCAAGAACAAGCCCGAATATCAGGCGCTGGAAACCCAGCGCTTTATTCGCCGCCACAACATTACGAAATTCAAGCCAAATCCGTTCTTTCCGGTCAACACGCTGATGCTGATGCGTGGCGTCGTGGCGGCCCAGTTCGAGAATATGTTCGAGCCATATTTCCGCGCCGCCTATCACCACATGTGGGTTGAGCCGAAGAAGATGGATGATCTCGAAATCTTCCGGAACGCTTTCATTTCATCCGGCATCGACATCGACAGGCTGATGGCCCGCGCGCAGCA
>WNFQ01009850.1_pt1 | contig 10173 bp, 8 predicted proteins | sample 5400171 | NCBI WGS metagenome assembly WNFQ01 (sample SAMN13153356, study PRJNA577476) | soil metagenome | isolation source: 20 cm soil under Madrone tree | place: USA:California | collected 2016-06-14 | reverse complement strand
TTCCCGAGCGGCAGCCCACATCTGACCGTACACAGAGTAACAGCGAGCATCATCTGGTGCGCCCGACTTAATTAGGCACGAGGCAATCGAAAGCATGGGTGCAGACACCTCGTGTCGCCATTTCGTCACTTGAACTTTACGATTCGTAACCTGACACGCGCTGCGCGGTGGGTTGTGGCCCATCATCAACATCCAACAGGGAGATAACACCAATGTAAATGAACTGAACGTGCTTACCGGCGCAAGTGGCCCCTTATCCGGACAAGAGAGTTACACGCTCGACGGTTCGACACCGACTGGCGGACCGTCGGGTAACGGCGATTCCGGCTGTGCGGCGAATGTCCTTGACGAGCAAATCAGATTTTTTGGAGACTCCACTCACGTCTGAATGAGGCGGAAGCCTCTTGCTCCGCTAGGTTCTTCGCCGCTTCCAGATCAGAGTCCCAGCAGTCCGATCAAGCGGGGCAAAGAGAGGAAAAAACTATGAATCCAATCATTCAGCTAAGACAGATAAATCCAGTATTTCTCATTGGGCTCCTGCTAACTTGCCTCGCGATCCTACCCGCCTCGAATGCTCTCGGGGTTGTCCCGCCGCCGGACGGAGGGTATCCGGGTTTCAACACCGCGGAGGGCGATAACGCCCTGTTCAGCCTCACCACCGGTACTGGCAATACCGCGCTTGGTTGGCGGTCGCTCTCTGTTGATACCGAGGGCAGCTTTAACACCGGTGTTGGCGGCGGAGCGCTTGCGCTCAACACAGGGAGTTCCAATACCGCGGTGGGCGCGGCAGCGCTTTTGCTCAACACCGTTGGTAGTGACAATACCGCCGTTGGAACAGACGCAATGGTGTTTAACGACACTGGCATCGATAACACGGCTACCGGAGCCTTTGCGCTCTTTAGCAACACAGAAGGTAACTTAAACACTGCCGACGGTTTCAGGGCACTCTATCTGAACACCAGCGGCGACCGAAACACCGCCTCCGGTGTTGGTGCCCTCTCCAGCACAACCGAAGGTAACGACAACACCGCTGTCGGAGTTAACGCGCTTCTTTTCAACATCACCGGCGACAACAACACGGCCTTGGGGCGTTCGGCCGGTCTTGACATCAATGGCAGCGGAAATGTCTGCATCGGACAGGAGTCCCAGGTGAGGCTGGCGTCGATGACACCACCTATATCCGGAATGTGAATACGACGGAACAAGGTCCTGACCAAGATGTTGCTTTTGTTACTGTTCGCCTATCTGACAGCAGACTTGGGCACCAACCTATAGTGATGCGGAGTGCCAGCCCTCCGTTGCACAAGACGGTAGGCGAATTGGAATCCAGAGTGGCCAGACAGGAAACGACCATCGCGCAACAGCAGCAGGAAATTAAGGCTCTCAAAGCAGAACTGAAAGAGCAGGCGGTACAGGTTCAGAAAGTGAGCGCACAACTCGAATTGAGCCAGCCAGTGCCGCAAAAGGTGGTGAAGAACCAGTGATGCAGCAAAGCAAGATTGCGTTTGCTACTCTTTAATTCTCCATCGCCCCGTTGTTTCCCACTTCATGAAATCATTCAGCGTTCGTCGAGTTTTATCCTTAACAAGCTCAACGACACTTGCGTCATCGATGAAACCGAGAAACGGGGTTTTGTCCGGAATTAAATCGAATGGGTCCACCAGATATTTTAGTGCTGCAATAATCCACACCAGCGCGTCGTGGGAAACTGCGCGGTACTCGCCGCGGCAATAGGCGCGAACTAACCGCAGCATCGTTTGAAGGTACGCCCAGTTTTCTTTAAATGGTTTTTTCGGGGCGGCTGCCGCTTTTCTCGCTGCCTTCTCGAAAAGCGCTTGTAAACTTCCGGGGTCGCTAGCGCACGCCTTGGCGTCGGCCAACGCTCTGGTAAATGCTTCGGTGCGGAGAGCGGGTTTGTCGTAGGGGACGCCGACGTGACGAGTCAGTTTTCGCTGACAGGATTTCAAAACTTCCATCAATTCGCGCGCCGAGGCGGGGCGCTCGCCGGGATCTATGGCCAGCGTGGAGCGCAGCACTTTCACTAGCGGTTCAGGAACATCTCGGGCGGCCAGTTGCGCCACCGGCAAATCATCGCGCGTTTTACGGTCGCGAATTTCTTCCAACGTCTTGCCAAAGTGTGGTGCCAGTCCGGTGAGCGCAAACCAGAGTGTAGCGCCCAGCGAATAGATGTCGGAGCGCGCATCGACCGAGCCGCTTCCAAATTGCTCAGGGCTCGCGAAACTAGGCGTGCCCACAAATTCGCCACGCGTCAGATCCATCTCTCCGCCGGCATCGGTGATCGCCTTGGCCAGGCCGAAATCGATGACCTTCGCTTCCGACTCCGACGTGAGCATGATGTTGCTCGGCTTTAGATCGCGATGGATTAAATCGTGGGCCGCCGCAGCTACCAACGCTCGCGTGATTTGAATCGCCATCTCCAAGGCCTCCTTTGCATTGAGCGGACCATCCCTGCGTATGCGAGCGCCCAGGGTTTCGCCTTCGACTAGTTCCATCGCGTAATAGCAGTGAGTGTCATCGGGGGAAGCACCAAACTGAAAAACGGCAGCTACGTTGGGGTGCCGTAGCGTAGCCGCAGCGCGGGCTTCACGTAAAAAACGTTCGCGCACAGCTTGCGAGCCGCGCGCTGCCGCGGGGACGTTGATGACTTTAAGGGCCACCCTGCGGCGTAACACCTTGTCCGCGGCGACGTAGGTGATCCCGATTGCACCGCGACCAAGCTCCCTGTAAGAGCCATCTGCATGCTGCTCGACCTCGAAGTCGCCGAAGGCCAGAGCTGACGGTCTACTTTCGACGGCTTTCTCCTCTAAGCCCGTCCGAAGCAGACAAGCCAGGCAGTTGCCTTTCGCGTTCAATGGTTCGCCGCAGACCGAGCAGACCGCGACACCAGGTGCAAGTGGTGTTCCCATGGCGTGTCTCTGTTAAGCTTGAGTTAATACATGAAGCAATTCGCGCAACTCGTTATCCACCTGCGCGTCGGTATCCACGGTCCGGCGCACCTCCGCGCGCAACGCATCGCGATAACGCGCCCGCAGCCGTGTGACATGGCTCCGAAGCGTTGACTCAGTTATTTCCAGCCGATCTGCGAGTTGAGCATAAGTTGGCAACGGGTCCGCACCACCCGCGACGAAGATCCTCAGTTCGTTGAAGAGCTGCTCTTTTCCTTGGTGTTTGTAATCTGACCAGAGCCGTTCCAATCCAGCGACAACCAACGCCTCAGCCCAACTGCGATCGAAGAGCCGATCTTCGTTGCTGGTGCCATGGTGGGTCTGGAAAAGCGACTCTGCCTCTCTCGCTTGCTCTTCATGCAGGGGCACAAAATTTTGTGCACCGCCTCGCTTCAAGGTCCGTTCTCTGTCGGCAGCGTCGGCTAGAAAATTTTTTACCGATGCGAGCAGAAATGAACGGAACCTGCCTTTCTGCCGATCAGCGCGCGCGTAAAGCTTATGTTCCAGCAGGTAAGCGAAAAAGCTCTGCGTGAGATCCTGAGCATCATGCACGGTGTACCCGCGACTACGCACGAAACCGTAAAGCGGCGCCCAATAGATCTGGCAAAGCTCGGCCAGTGCGGCGCCCGCAATATCCGGTTCGGTTTTGGTTCTCCCGGCCGCGAGCACTATGCTCCAGTGAGTCGAAGGAAACAAATCGCTCCGACCGTGGCTATCCCCACCGCGGGTGTTCACGCTAGCGGCTTCCATCCAGATGGCAGAACATAAGCAAGCCACGAAAAAAATCTAAATTTCGTGCAGCACACCCTCCGAAATGCCTTTGTAAAGGGAGACGGATCATCATGCAAAACCATTAACATCCAACACGGAGGTATAATATGAAGAAACCAATTGCTATACTCATCTGCTGCGCATTGCTCGCGCCGCTGGCATTTGCACAACCAAATGCGAAAGGAAAAAAGCAAGAAACCACAGAACCAATAACGGTAACGGGAACCATCCTCATGACGACTGAGGATGGGTCGGCTGCCAGTTATCAGCCGGTCAGGACTCTAGTCGTTCGCGAGGATCGTTCGAATACTCCAGGAAGTTATGTTCTTAGCGGACCTGGTCACGTTCTGAATAAGAACGGTCAAGCGATCAGGACGGCGATCAAACCCGGCGCGCACGTACGGATTTACTACGCGCAGGCGGGTGATTTACGCATGGTTGATCACGTGATTGTCGATTGACCGCGCGCGTCCTGGAGAAACGACGAACCAGCAAGAGCCGCAGGGTTCCTTTGAATCCTGCGGCTTCTGTTGCCGACAACATCTCACCGAGGGTTCGAGATGTTGTTATCAGGAAACAAGTCACGCCTTTGGTAGTGACCAGTTAAGAGTAGCTCGGTCGGGGTTTAAGCCAAATCACGGCAATTCGAATTCGCGCAGGCCGCAGGGCGGCCCGAGAATTTCGCGCGCGATCATCACTCCACGGAGACCCAACGGCGATCTCAGCAATGTTCTTACATCGATACTCTCTGGCGCGGCAGGCTGAGTTTGTGTTCTAGCTTCGGACGGAGTCGCGGACCCGACGACTGCGGCGGGTTGAGGCGGTGCTTGCGCTTCGTGAACTTCAAACTTCAGTTCGGCCAAAGCTGGGCGGGGCGGCCGCTGCTCTTCCGCCGGTGCGATGAGGTCAGGAGGAATTTGTGGCGGCATATCGGGCGGTCGCGTGACCAGTGGCGGAAGGGGCGATCCGAACGGTGGAACGTGCGGAAGCACAAGCGGCTTTCGGTAAGTTGGACGAGGCGCAATCGGCGATGGCGGCGGCGACGCAGGAGGTTGTCCAAGCGCTTCCAAAAACTTGCGAATGCGTTCTTGATCAGACTCTACCGGGGCACGCGGAATCGGCCTCGGTGCTGTAGGCCGCGGTTTTGGCGTCGGCTTTGTCTGTTCATCGGCACTTGTTTTGCGAGCTGCTCTCCCCAGCAACTGGAACAACCCGGCGACCACTAGAAGCAGAAGGAAAAGCAGATTTTCGAGATGAACTGCGAGCATTGGTTGGACTTTTACTGAGTCGTTACATCGTTACGATCACTGATCGCGGAATCACGTCGCGTCTGTTCGCGGCTTGTCGCCGCCGGCGATTGATTCGCGCATGGAAGTGTCGGCTTGAACATTTTTCATCCGGACGTAATCCATAATCCCGAGGTTGCCTGCGCGAAATGCATCTGCCATTGCCTGCGGGACGAGCGCTTCAGCTTCGACTACTTTCGCTCGCATTTCCTGAGTCTTAGCGCGCATTTCCTGCTCCACGGCCACTGCGGCTGCGCGGCGCACCTCGGCTTTCGCTTGCGCGACGCGTTTGTCTGCTTCGGCTTGTTCGGTCTGCAATTTCGCGCCGATGTTGTCGCCGACATCCACATCTGCGATGTCGATTGAAAGAATCTCAAACGCCGTATTGCTGTCGAGCCCTTTGGCCAGAACTGTCTTGGAAATGCGATCGGGATTCTCCAGCACTTCCTTGTAGGAATGTGCCGAACCGATCGCGCTCACAATGCCTTCGCCAACGCGCGCGATGATCGTTTCTTCAGTCGCACCACCGACGAATCGATCGAGATGCGAGCGCACCGTGACTCGCGCTTTCACTTTCACTCCAATGCCATCCTGCGCAACGCCGTCAATCGTCGTGCGGCCCATGTTTGGGCTCGGCGCGTCGATCACCTTCGGGTTGATGCTGGTGCGCACCGCTTCCAACACAGTTTTGCCGGTGCCCTTTGTCGCCAGGTCGATTGCGCAAGCACGATTGAAATCGAGCGTGATGCCTGCCTTGTCAGCGGCGATCAGGGCAAGAACAACGTGGCTGACGTCCCCCCCCGCAAGATAATGCGCTTCCAGCGGATCGCTGTGAACGTCGATACCGGCTTTCACGGCGGTGATGCGATTGTCCACAATCAAGCCAACCGGCACTTTGCGCAGCCGCATCCCGATCATTTTGCCAAGACTCACCGGCGCATTTGCAATGCGCGCACGCAGCCAGAGACCAAAAAAATTAAAGAGAACAACCGCCAGCACGAACGCGAACAGCGCCAGCACCGCGATGCCGATCAGATAAAGCGAATCCATATTGCGGGAGAGACTATCGGAAGACAAACGGCCCGAAAAGTCTAATTGCTTGAGCTCGGATGCGTTATCCTCAACGCGTTGGCTCAGCTAGGGCGGGCGGCGTGGTATTCGCGGTTTCTTCGGTTCGCCGTCTTCAGAAGCAGCCGATCCACGCTTAAAATTGAGGTCCTGCTCGGGGCGGGACTTGAACCCGCATGCCTTTCGGCATACGCCCCTCAAACGTACGTGTCTGCCATTCCACCACCCGAGCGTTTGTAGGGGAAGCCGTTGGCTTCCCGTGAATAGTGAACAGTGAATAGTAGATGGTGTAGTCTGCCTCGCAAGTGATTCACTTCTTACTCGTGCTCCTGCTCGTGATCGAAATTCCCGCTCGAATCGAGCAGGACGACATGAAATCAGCGTAATTCGCCGTTAGAATCTCGTTGATAGAATACCGGAACGAGCATGAGCACCCAGCCTTCGCATAAAGCTACGCCGTGGCAAACGAGCACGACCAAAGAACAAGATTGGATCAAAATCGATCTTCATATTCACACTCTGGATGATCCCAAAGACGCGGTGGATTATTCCGCCCATCAATTGCTGGAACGCGCGCGTTCGCTCGGATTTCGGGTTTTGGCGATCACGCTCCACGATGCGGTGTTTGAGCGAAGAGATTATGTGGCGGGGATGTCATCGTGCTGAATGTGAGCCCCGAAGAAGTCGCGGGGTTGAAGGATTTCGACGATCTGCGAAAGCTGCGAGCGCAGCGCGGGAACTCTATTTTTACAATTGCGGCGCATCCATTCTATGTTTTTGGCGGCTCAATTGGATCGCGATTGCTCGCAGAAATAGATTGTTTCGACGCCATTGAATACTGCCATTTTCACATTGGGCTGTTCAATCCAAACCGTCGGGCAAAGCGAGTGGCAACCCAGTTTGGTAAGCCGTTGATTGCTACTTCCGACGCGCATCGACTGCATGCCTTCGGGCGGCATTACACCAGTACCCCGATGCCGGTTGCGCTCACCGCCGAAAACGTTTTCGCGGCGTTGCGCAACGGCCCATTGCGCCTGACGAGTCCTTCTTCCAGTTTCACCGATTTTGTGAGCGCGATCTATTTCGTTTTTCTCGCCCATCCGTTCCGGCTACGCCGGAAGTTCGGCTCTTCGATGAAACATTCTTCGAACAGCAAACCAGGCGTTGCGCCTCAATGCTGAGGGGCTGCCGAATCCAGATCGTAAATTGCGCCCCAATCGCCGGACGCCACAAGAAAAGACGTGGCTTCCCAAGGACGGCTGCTTGATTGGTAGTTCGTCTTTTCGTCCTGGCCCCAGAAGATATAGCGGACGCGCAACTCTTTCGCCGCCTCGCGCCAGTTTGCCGCTCCATTCATTAACGCTGTCAGCCGATTGTTTGCTTCGGTATTGTTGAATCCTTCCGTCCAAAGATGGCCCGGATATCCCAGCACCGCTTTCCGGCCCTGCAGCAACACGGGTTGATTGAAGGTGGGGTAGGCGGCAAATCGCGCTTCGACCGGCAAAGGCCGAATTGCTGCTCCAGCGTTGTCGAGTCTCGCGCGCTCGATGAGTCCAAAGCCCGGGTGTCCGGCAGACAGTCCACCGAGCAGCGTGACAAAGCCGGACCCGAAAAGCGCAACGCACATGGCTGCCCGTTCCGGAAAGGCCCAGCGACCAATGATGTCGCTCCATAGAAAAGGCAGAATGAGGAAGTAGCCCCAAACCATGAGTTTGAGGTTGTCCCAATCCCACGGCGCGGTCTTGATGAAATAGCCAACGGCGAAGATCACAATGGCGGGGAGAACGAAGGCGATGTCCGCTGGCGGTCTGTTACCCCAACGCCATCCACTTTTCCAGATACGCCAGCCGATCAACCCTACAAGCGCCAACGCCAAAGGAATCCATAAGCCAAAATTTGGCAGCCAAAACTGAAAGAAAGGCGCGATGATGCCGTTCCATGTTTTTTGCAACAGCGCGCCAAACATAGTGGATGATCCAAAATTCGCAGCCCCGCCCATCCTGAAAAAAGGAGCGGCGAAGTCCGATGAATCTTGCGCCCAACCGGGATGCCACTCAAATATCGATGCCGCGCGAAAGTGATTAGTGACGAGCCAGACAAAAAAGCTCGCTGGAATCAAGGCAGAGGCCAGCAGGGCTGCGGAGTGTGTGCGAATCGGCGCGCCCTGGAAAATTTCGGGCCACGTTGTCGGATGCAAAATCAATCGGCCGATCCCAGAGCCGCCCTCCTTGCGAGCCAGACCGACGATAAAGGTTACTTCACTGGGGCGTTCCAGGAGCAGTCCGATGAGCAGGACGATCGTCAACGCGAGAAAAGTGTGGAGATGGAATAGTGGCATTGATGCGTAAAGTGAGAGCTCGACCCAGAAAGGCAGGGGACCTTTCCTGTAGTCGCGGGTGCTGATCGGGATTTGCCCGGAGTCATTCGCCTTTTCCGACCCTACGGCAGACGGGTCGGTCGCGGCCACAGGGGCTTCACTAAAGAATTTCTCCCGCCAATGCCAAAGCAAAAGCAAACCTGCCGGAATCGCATACAGCCAGCCGCGCTGCGTCACGAACATGGACAACGCAATACTTTTCCACGCGATGGGTCTGTGGGCTATATCTGCCGCTGTGCCCTGATAGTCCAAGAACTTAAATGTTTTGAGAAATTGGAAGCCGGCTATCCCGCCGTTAAATAAGAAACCTGCGACGGCAAACGTGCTGCCCCAGCGGAAAAACGCATAGAAGGTTGCGAGCGACGAAAGCAAGCCGACCCAAACCAGCCCGGTTATCAGATCGACGTGCACCAGGGTTAACAGACCGTTGAACAAATCGATCCCTGCCGGATACTGCAGTTTGCTATAGACATAGATCGGGTTATCGGGCCAGAGCGCGATGCCATTGGCGAAAGTTTTGATCAAAGTGATGTGCAGCGAGAGGTCGCCCAGATTGTTTGGCGATTGGATTTTATAGTCGCTGCCGTCGATGTAGAACAACCAGCAAAACGATCGCACAGCAAATATCGCAAAGAACGCCGCCACCGTCCAGAACCACACACGACGATAGCGCATCAAGGCCGACCAAATGGCGGAATTCGGCGTGGTTTCTGAGTCCGAAGGTTTGCGGGGCTTTCCTTCTACTGGCGCGTGTTTCGCAGTTTTGTTTCGAACCGTCGCGTCAGAAGTTCCGAGATAAGCTGCAACCGCAAAGGCAGCGCCGCATATTAGGGCGAGCCACGCAGTCAGCACGTTCAAGCCTCTCCCGGCCATTCCGAGAAGCAGACCGCAAACCGTCGACAAATTGACGAAGGTGAGAATAGCCGCAAGCCATTTCATGGTTTTGTGCCCTGCGGCTGTTGTGTCTGTTGTGTCTGCTGAGGTTGTTGAGTCTGCTGAGGCTGCTGAGGTTGTTGAGTCGGCTGAGGCTGTGCGTTCCCGACAAAATCCGGTGCTTTGCCCGGGAAGAATTGTTTGAAAACTTTGGCGCTAAAAAAGATCTTGGATGGGTCCTGGTAGTTACGGAGCGTCATCATGTCGGTGTAATACGCGTTCTTCAACTTGGACTCGACGTCTTTGATTTTGTCTTGCTGCACGAGCATGAAATCGCCATCGAGGTTTGCCGGCATGTTCCCTCCTTCGTAATAGCCGACGCGATCGAAATCGCCGAGAACCCACGGAAGCGGATAAACGCTGGAGCGGATCAAGTGGCCGGTGAGATGGTAGTTGGCCGGGTCCTGCTTTGCCAGCTTTAGCAGCGGCCTGGTTAGCTTAAACATGTCGTTGTACGTCTGAACGTAGGCGTAAGGCTCGGTAGGCGACGAGCAGCGGAAATAGTTCAGCGAAATGGATCGGCCGAAGGAAAGGCACAAAAGAATGGCTAGTGCGACGTACACTTTGCGCAGATTTTTTGGGCGAACCAGCAGGATCGCGGCGCCGAAGATAAACAGGAACGGCCAGCCAAAACTGATTATGCACCACGGCGTCTTGTATTTGACGTAGCTATAGGCAACCAGGCTTCCCACGCCATAAATCGCCAGATAACGCAGACTGAGGTTCTTAAATTTTTGGCAAAACACGCACAGAATTAGTCCAGCCAGCATCG
>WNFQ01004478.1_pt1 | contig 10173 bp, 15 predicted proteins | sample 5400171 | NCBI WGS metagenome assembly WNFQ01 (sample SAMN13153356, study PRJNA577476) | soil metagenome | isolation source: 20 cm soil under Madrone tree | place: USA:California | collected 2016-06-14 | reverse complement strand
GGTTGTTTGATGTAGGTATTGCCAGTTGCTAAGTTAATTGGACTGCCCGCGGCTCCATTGGGAGTTTGAGCCCCACGCAGTGCATCACAGGTGGGGCAGTTCTCGGCCGGACTAGCAGCGGGTGGACAAACAGGTACGATACAGATAGATAGAATTGTCATCTCGACGTAACAGGTGGCGCCCGGGATTGGTGGGTCGCCGCAAAGAGCACAGAACTGATATGCTGTATAGCAACTCAGCGAGTTCTGCGCGAACACATGCCCGCCCAGAACGCACGCACAAACTGCAATCGTCAATATCAAAACACCGCGTCTCCAAAGCATTTCCACCTCCCTAGACTGGGGACACTTGAACTGCTGCAACACACAATCGCAACTTGTCATCGGCACACCACCACGCGAGTTCCGTTACCAGAACTGGTGAAGCGCCGATGGAAGCCAAACGTAAAGACACTTCGCGGAATTCTGCGAAAAGCAGTCCGTAAAGCCTGCGCAGAATTTATGTAGAGTCATACGTCTTAGCGGCTAATTATTCGGGTGTCAATAGAAATCGCGAATAATTCTGTGAATAATCTGTGAATAAAGACTAATCAGTCGGAGAGAGTTGCAGGGCATCCCGTGATCTACGTTGAGAAATCACTATTCCTCAAGCCCAAGGAGAAAGATGTCGCAGGCCTTCATCTATTTCAGCATGCCCGCAGCTTCGAGCTGATTGGCGATTTCTCGACAAGTGGACGCTGCACCTATTACGAGCGAGCACGAAAGCTTTTGGAGGATCGCGTTACACTGCTGCAAGGGGATCAACTTATACTGGAGGGAAGAACCTAGCAGAGCCATTGGCTGTTTCCCCTCGGGCAGGCAAACGTGGGACCGCCATACCTGTAGGCAATGAAAAAATTGTGAAGCTAGCGACGGGCCATTTTCTGAGCCATGTGCATCACGAGCTTGCGGTCATTAGCGTTTGCCTTGCCCAACAGACGGCGAAGCTTATTTAGAAATCGCGCATCTTTTCCAGAGCTACCCCAAAGGTCTTCGTCCGTCTTGCGCTTGGGAAGATTCGGCAACTTGGGTGGCTCATCACCATCGTAGAAAAGCTGGTACATCGGAATTTCCAGAGCCCTGGCCATCTTTTCCAGCGTTGCGATGGTCGGAACAGTATGATTATTTTCGACGCGAGAAATGTAAGGGCGTACGAGCCCCGTTCGCTTTTCGATGTCGCCCTGTGAGAGTTTCTTTTCCTCGCGCATTTCGCGGAGGCGGTCGCCAATAATCATCCGGGGATTATTCCACCTGACGCTTCTGGAAGGCAAGTAACAGCCCGGCGGCACCGAGTCCGGCGGGGCATGGAGATCGCAGGTAGAGTTTCAAAGCGTGCCGTTTGCTTCGAGAGGGCCGGGCGGACGCCGGGCACGGCACGACTCACGACCCGAGGAGCTACGTGCCATCGATGCCGTGGATGATGCGGTCGCGAAGGGCGCTGTGCAGCGGTATCAGGATTTAATCATCGCGCTGGCGGTCGAGCACGAAGCAAAAATATGGGCGAAGGGAAAACCCTAGCTTGGTATCCCATGAGGTGAGTGGCTAAACAGGGCACGTCCTGTTATCGTCCTGGCGGGCACACCCAATGGACGACAAGTTATACGATACGATTCGCCGCGCTGTTGAGGATGCCCTTGCGAAGCACAGGAAACTGTTCGGAGATGGTGCGCTTCTTTTTTGTATCTTCTTGTTTGGCCTCTTCTTGTTAGACTATTTTTCCTATGCACCGTGGTTTAACAGGTTTCGCTACTCCGTCTGGTACAGTGTAGACGACAGCCAAGTCAAACAATCTCAAGATAAGATTCCGTCCGATTGTGACTTTCTCAAGGCTCCCATCGGACGCAAAGGCTGTCACTACAAAAAGCACGTTGAAGTGCAAGAATCTCCTGCGGGGAACGACAACAAACGTACCGTGTTTGTTTATTGGTCGAAGGAAGAAGGTGATTCGGACTGAGCGTTGGTTACGAGTGTTCCCACATCCATTTGACTAGAAAGATCAGCAGCCATAACCCACCAAGGCATAGCGCGATCACGAATAGTCCTCCGACCAGACTTCCGAAACACGCAAGATCGTTTAAGTTTTGACTTACCGGATTCTGAGAAGATCGCGCCCGTTGAGCGGGGGTCATCTTCGCATAACGCTCGCCGTGTTCCCTAAGTGTTTTATCGTGGCCCCAATCTTCCATCCAATCCTTCGCGCCGCAGTGCTCGCACACATCGACTGTCAGAACGTTTGAGAACCTGCCGCATTTCTTACAGACTGGCATGCTGGACACTCTACTGACGACCGTAAAATAAGAAAAGCCCTTACCGGGCGCGGTGTAGAGTAGTGGCGCTTTTGTCCCGGACTGAACTTACTGCTGCTCTTCCTTAATTAGAAGAAGGTGAACGCAATCAGCATCAAATGTAAACCAGATGTACAGAGGCGGTTCCGCGTCTATTCTTACCATCCCGAAACCCGGCCCGAGGTTATGATGATCTTCGGGCTTCTTAGCCAGATCATTGATAACGGTTCTCAGCATCTCGTCAAGTTTTTCAGGCGAATACCGCAGCTTCTCCTTGTCCTGACGAATAGAGTCTTCCTCAATGACGGTGCGCATTCTAAATTGATCTGGATTCGATGCCTTTAAACTGAACGAAACCTTGTCCGACATAAGACACTCCTACGAAAGTGTCATCTGCCGGACTCCGTTTGCTCAGTCTGAGCCTTAGCCCGTTTTGCGTCCTTGCCTCGCCCTGCTTTTGCATCCCTTTCCCGATGACTCGGAAAAGGTCTACTTGCTCAGGTTCGATGGTCGGTGCTACTTCCTACCGCCATCTTAAGGCCCGGTCATACTAGGGCTGTACCCCTCGGGACGGCATTTGAGAGTGCCGCCGTAGACATATCTACTAGGAGTCCGAGGTGCGATCAGTATGCTTCGCACTGGCACGGCTGTCAATTCCGGTCAGACCGCGAAAGAAGAAAGCCGGGACCTTAGCGTGAGCCTATGTGCTGAGTAACTTCCGCAGCTTTGCTTTCCTGGTTTCTTGCGCCGGATACATGGATTTTTCTTCAACCCACTTCAATAGCCTCGGGACATCGACAATATGTTTGGTCGGCTCTTGGTGAATCTCTACCTCAACTTGCTTGATTGTTTCGTTCGTGTCGGATCCCCATCCTACATTTCCCAAAAGATTCAACCCGCGAACAACGGCTTCATATAAAGACTCTGCGTAGACAACGGCACTGTGCTCGGTACCGTGACAGTCTTTCAACCTGACAATGCATTTGCTGATCGACATGAGGACTCAGAAGATTGGATTTGGTAGAGGTAGGAGAATTGATTCTACTTCTTTTGCCACAGATCACAAAACATCTTGACCGTCGCCGGGCCACCATTCGGCCCTTGTCCGGTTTCGGCGTCAATCGGGATGTGGAAAGAGCCGGGTTAAGCGGCGCGAGAATCGTTTTGCGACGATTGTGTTTTAAAAGTTTGGATGAAGAACCAAACAAGTTCAAGAACCATCGGCCACACGATTACCATCGTAACCAGCCAGCCTGACCTCGACCAGACGGTTCCCATCGCCGCGCTATAGATAACCAGACAGAGCGCAGCGTTGGCCAGGTAGGCGGCGTCTAGAGCGACAAGGCACGCGCGAGTAGCAGATAAATCGCGGCGGCGTAGTAACAGAAATATCGCGATGGCGATTACGATGCCGAAGCCCAGGCAGAGGACCGAGACGCGTTGCCATTCGCTTGTCCCAGCGCGGTGCAACAGGAATGGCACCTGCACCAACACCGTCCCGCAAGTCGAAAGACCCACCGCGACCCAGATTAAGCGTCGCCCTATGGAAGTGGAGAGTTGCTTCGAAAAGAGTGAGCGTAGGCGAAGCCAAATCATCGGAAAAGCCAGAAAGAACGGCGCACCGACTAGTGCGTGCCACCAGTTACCCTGATTGCCTGGAACCCTTAGCGTCACGGCGTCCCACGGTGACGTGTCAAATGCAAAAGGGAGAAACACGACAGCCCCGGCTAACAGCCAGACCACCAGCGCTACGGCGTTGACCCATGCTGGAGCCCGACCCTCTTTCAACGAAGCCGCCGTGTAATTTCCCTCTGAGGTTGCGGATTTCATCGCAATTCCTCCTTTACATAATGGTTACGAGCATGGGCACGAAAAGTCTCAGAATGACCGCCAGATAGCGCCCACGTTTAAGTGCCGAAAGTACTGGCGCGGCGGTACCGTGGGACCATTCGCTGTCGCAGGTTCGCGCAATATCCTTCTCCTTCGAGCGTCTGCGGAAACGAAGGAAGAAGTGAAGCGCCTGTCGCCAGTAAACGTGTCATTTAGAGTGCTCGTATTTCTCCTTATCAGCACAGGGGGAATCGTCGTCGCGTCCCGATTGGTAGCGCCCAAGAAAGCGGTTGCCTGTTGCAGCGCTGAGGTCTGTGCTCGGAACCACCACCATGAATGAAGCCAATAGAAATTAGGCTTCGTCTCTGTGTTCCTTGACCACGCTTTTCGGGTTCTTGTACCTAAGAACTTTCTCTTTCACCGAGATTCTTCCGAACAAATCTCGCCGAAGAAACCAGGGCCAGCAGAACTTACGCAGATCATCTGCTTGGCTACTGGCGTCGCAGCTCCGAAACTCGCGGCAGCCTCCTCCATAAAACTCATCTCGTCCCAGAACACAATCGTGGGATGGTAGAGTCTGATTTGATCGGCGCCTTTCCCCAAAGCCTTGATCTCGGACTTGTTCTTCCACACCAAGTTATCGGCCGGTAGGTCATCTGGCCTCATCGCAAGCGGAAAGCGGCTCCTGAGCCATGGATCCTGTCGGCTGTAAAGCGTGTAGGCATAGCCAGGTGGTTCTGTACCCTTGACGAGTTCCGAACTCTTGTCCAACTTCTGGGACTGAATGATAACCTGCGTGCCGGGAAAGACCTGGCAGTGCCAGACGCAATACGCCGTAACGCACCAGGATAAGAGCATCTCGCGACTCTTAGGAAAGAACACCACCGGTTCCTGCAGCATTTTGGCGAAGAGCCATGGGAAATAAGGCAGCCGCGGGAACGGTCGATTAGGAGTGGGGAATCCTTTGTCGAGATAGTGCGGGTCGAAGGTTTCGGTGCAGTGGTAAGCCCATGCGAGCGGTCCAGGAACCCAATATCCCCGCCTGTCCTTATAGCCGCGCTCGATCATTCTCACGGTCGCATCCTGATTCCACAGAGTTTCGCTGACCGTCTTTTGAAGAGGAGAAATTACGGTGCTCATTCAAGTTCGCCTTTTATCAGCAGTTTGGCTGGCAGGGTCTTCTCGAACTTCGCCAACTCTTCGTCCGTCGGCCAGCGGTGATACTTCCCGAAGAATTCCACTTTGGGATGCGAGTGGTCCTGCACCGGCGGCTGGACTTGCTCGACTTCCTGACGATGAATCAAGACGCGGCTGCCGTAAAGAGTTTCGATGATGGCTTGGCGGTCTCGCTTCTTCACCAGCTTGGCGAGTCCCTTGATCGCATCTGGAACGATATCGAAAACCATGTCGCGGTAGGACTGGAGCAACATGGCATTCTCGCTGCTGTTACGGATGCGGCTTACGGTTCCGCGGCTAATGCCTTCTTCTTTGGCGATTTGCCGTTCAGGCTGTCCGAGAATGACACGGGTAAGTACTCTAGCTTGCTTTATTTTGGCCGTGTAGGGACGGCCTTTGCGTTGGCCTCGTTTGGACTTGTTTTTCATTCAGTTTGGGCGGTTTATCACCGGATGTATCTCTATCTAATTGCAAGTACATATTGGCTGGAGAGCAGAGCGAATCTAGTAGCCTGAAATAAGTCCAGTCGCCCTTTCATTTTTTCCGCCTCAGCCATGGCCCTTCCCATTCTCCTACCGTGTCACATCCCCGAGCTTAGACGATGAAGGTGCGTGACTGTCAAGTCGGTTCTTGTTGACCCACTATCGCAGGTCTCGGAAAAATAGGAGTCCAGAGTTTGGACACGCTATGGGCGAAGGATTGGTTTAGAAGGACAATCAATTTCCGAAGACCCAGCGCGCACGCGAAGTGTGCTCTGCGAGAGTAGGGATAGTAATTCGCGGGATCTTCGATACTTCAGCGGCGCACGTGTAGTTCTGGAGATTACCCTAGAGATTGATCCCAAGAGGGGTTTAACGACCACTCGGCTTGCCTCGTCTGCAATGTATCCGAGGAAATAGGAGAAGCACAAAAAGATGAGACCTGAGAACAATGATAGAGGTTGCAGGCGGACTGGCCAAAGGTAAGGTGTGAGTGCCAAAGCAGCGGGAACGATTCTGGCGATCAAGTCGAAGTAGATCTCGGGTACGAACCTCAGTGAGATTCTTTGGAGCATCGATTGGGTCTGTCATGTGGAGTGCGCCCCGCTCATTAAGATCGAGCCTCAAGTACCCATTTAACTTGCAAGCGAACTTACCAGATTTTTGCCAGGACCAACACACCCTGCGAGGACCACGCCACCACGTGCGTCAGTGTCCTGTGTCGGATATTTTTTGGTGTCCGGAATTGCGGACAGGTGTTGCTCAGCGTACGCTTGGTCCGGCCCACGATTTTTTGAGGATGAGTGCGGACACTGTCCCAAATCCAACACAAATCACGAAGAGGAGAACACATGCCCGACCGTGCATCAAACTGCCCATCCTGCGGACGAAAAACCCTGCTTTGATGGCCGCTGTCATCGGGCTCAGCGACGTACTCCTACAACTGCCCCCACGGCTGTCCTGCCTTTGGATTTGTCCTTCCATTAACTGAGTTTGCCGGCGGGCGTACCACAAGCTCCAAAGACCGCACAGCCCCCCGACAGCACCGACGATGCTGAGAACGGATTACCAAGTCTGCCACGAACTGCTCATCGCGGATACTGTATCGCGGTTCAAACTGCTCTTGTCCTTTCCTCCGCAGGCCACTTCGCGTCAATCAAATCCAGAATATGCGCTCGCTCCATTGACCTCTTAGTGCAGGCTTCTGCCCAAAATTCGGTCGCCATGTTTGGCTTGCCTGCCTTGTCATCCTCTTCGAGAAGTGGCTGTAGTCTTCGCGCCGTCAAGATCACCGTCGCCAGCAAGATGGCGTGTTTCCGCTCTTCGGTCATGGAGTCCCCGCAGTCTAGGATTGAAAATGCGGTAGAGGCAAGAGAAGGGATTCTACACCCAATCAATTAAACTTAACCCTGTTCCACCTAGATGCAAAACCATCAAACGCTTCCCCTGCGAGCACAACGCTCTGAGGCCAAGAAACTCCGCTTCTAATGGTGGGATAAAAGAGAACGGGTTTGAGGTTGTCAGGCGTGGGGAGACTTTCTATTTGGGTAACGGTAAGAGTCTTCGCCGAGACGACTTGAAAACCGAACTGCCCGACATAAAAGGAGCATACGTTCAAGGTGAGCTTGGGAGCATTCTGGTCGGGGAAATAGATATTCATGCTTCTAAAGCCTCCCGCATTCTCGGGCGCAAATCCCAAAAGGTACATTCCCACCTTGGGAGGAATAGAAAGCGATTCTCGAAAGGCATGACGTTGTGTAATGTCAAAAAATTCTTCATCTTCTGGGAGCATATGGTTCGCAATGACGGCAGTCTTGAAAGCGAATAAAGAAATGCCATGCGCTCGGTCTTCGGTTATCTCTTTCATTTGCTTTCCCAAGATCAAATCAGACATAGCCGGTTTTGCATACTGGGATTCGATGTGGCTCATCCATGTCTCATTACAGACCTTGCAAACGACGTTAGCCGTCATGTCTAGGCCGCTCATTCTCCATCGTCTGCTGACAGAGCCATCTGTTTCGATCTTAGAAAAGTTTACTGCGGCAGGTGGAAAGAGACTGGCCATCCACTGGCTCCAAATATGTTCACCGCTAATTTTGGCGGTAGATGGACAGAATGCGCATTTTCTTGCCATGCCTTATTGTAGTTTCTTGCCTTGCGCGGCACTTAGCTGTGTTACAGCCTCAGCCGCAGTCCGTTTGCATCCTCAACAGCTAGCCACGTGGACATCCAGTCTGGTAGAACTTCATTTCTAGAGGTGTCCAATGCGTCCAATGAACGCCGCTCAGGTTAAGGAACTAGAAGCCGGCCTCACCGAACGAGTCACCCAGCAGGAACAGGATCTCAAGACTCGGTCCGACTACCAATTTCAGTTTGCTCAAGCAATAGCCTCAGCTGCCGCCAACGAGCATGCCGACGCCCGGGCAGCCTTCCGTTCGGCGCTCAAGCGTTACAAGTCCGGCAAACCCAGGCAGCTGATCGAAAAAAAAGCTGGAGTAATAGCCGCGCTAAACATCTTTGTTACCCTCCGGCGCCAGGACGAAGCCAACCGTCTGGAGAACGCGAGGAGTGAGCTCGCGGACGAACTCTAACTCACCCGGTAAACTCGTTGACCTCCACCTCGCCCTCATCGGATTCCACCTAACTTCTGCACTTGACATGGCGAAGGCGAGGGAGTCACCGCAAACAGTCACGCAGCAGCCAACCATTCAAACCTCACGGGCAGACGTTCCGTCCATGCCGGGCCCCCGGCACCACCCGTTCGCGCCATCTCTTTCCCGAAATAAATCTAGTTCGCCGTGAGCAACATAGCCGGCCTAGTCGGCACGGAATGGCAAAAATACGCGTGATACAATTCAACCGCAGGCCGCCATGATCAGAACCACATCAAGACCAGATGGTCCCCTTATGACGGTTAACGCCAGTGTCAGCGGCCCGGTGGTTTATCTCGACAACTGGGCAATAGGCGACCTCGCGGAGGGCGATGCCTCGCGCAGGAGGCGGTTCATCGCCGCGCTATGCTCCGGTATGGACCTACTATTTTCGGTCACGAACGCCGCGGAGCTTTCCGGGCCGCAGGGCAAATCGGCGGACGCCATAAGAATGTTCTTGGACGAAATCGGGCCGCGCTGGTTCCCGGTGGAACTCGACCAGACCGAGGTCGTTAAGCGCGAACTGGGCGGCGCAGACCCGAACAGCACCTGTATGTCAGAAGGTCTCCTGAAATCCTACGTCAGCAGCCGGATGCAGGAGTACCGGCCTGGCTCCGGCAAGATCATTGACCTGTCCGAGAGCTTCTTTCGCCTTGGTGCAATGCTGGACTGGGTCGGCCCGCAGCGCGATTCGATTCGCAGGGGCTCAGCGGACATGGACGAGGCCCTGAGAAACAAGATGGGGACGTATGCCGACGCGTCCAAACAAGACGCGCGGTGGCTGGATCTAAAATTCCCGCGGCTGCCGTTCAACCCGTCGAAACCAGCCACCTTCACGTATGTCAACTTGGTGAGGACCCTGATCATCGAAGCCAACCCGCTTAAGCCTGGCGATGGAATGGACTTCTGCCACGCAGTGATGGCCAGCACTTTCGCCAGCTTCGCGACGCTGGACAAGCACTGGAAGCGCCGGGTCGAAGCCCTGCCCAAACCTAATCGGCTAGCGCGTATCTACTCGGGCGCGGAACTCGACACGATGGTGGCCGACATCGGGGCGTGGGCATCCACGAACTGAGTTCACATTCCTCTCCATCTAAATCAAGCTGTGCGTACGAAACGCGCGTCATACCGTTACGGTCAGCAGCACGTTCCGTTCGCGTCCAATTGAAATTCCGCTACGGATTTCGCGTCCAACTGCGTCCAAAATCACGACTTTTATAGGTCAATTTCGGGATAGGAAGCCAGTAAAGCCAACTGCATCAACAGGCTTTATGGAGCGGGCGATGGGAATCGAACCCACGTCCGAAGCTTGGGACATTCGGCCTCATGGCTCTTCCATTCTGCTAAGCCGCCTGCGCAGATTCGCAGGGAATGCCTCACGAATAAATCTCCCCCCGGTTCCCCGGGTCACGCAGCTATCTCAATGCGGAAATCAATGGCGTGGCTGCAACGAGCGAACCGGGCCCCCAGACCACCGAAACTGCCTTCACAACTTGTTTGTGCATAATCATATCGTCGCTCAAAAGTTCACCGGCAAACAGATCAAATGGGAGGTTGTTACTAGGCCAGCCGCTGGAGGACGGGGCGGTGACGATTTCACGGGCGGCGGTGTCGGTGACGTTTCCCTCGCGGTTCATGCTGGCCGCGGCTATGAATCCCTGCCCCTGCGGATATTTTGGCGATCCGACGCGGGAATGCCACTGCACGCCGCCGA
>WNFQ01023466.1_pt1 | contig 10179 bp, 6 predicted proteins | sample 5400171 | NCBI WGS metagenome assembly WNFQ01 (sample SAMN13153356, study PRJNA577476) | soil metagenome | isolation source: 20 cm soil under Madrone tree | place: USA:California | collected 2016-06-14 | reverse complement strand
TACGGAACAAGCACCGCCGCTCCGGCGTAATCTTTAGCTATACGTTGGCCAAAGAAGAGCGCAAGCACCGCAACGGCGGAAATGGCCGCGCCGTAGAAAGCAACGGTTGAATCACGCGAAAGAATTATAAATACGCACCCAACCGCGCTCAGCGCGCCGGCCGCGACCTCCAGGATCGTGATACAGATCAGCAGCGCAGGAACGATCCCAGCCAATGGGCTCTTCGCGAAATGTCCTTTCAGCCATTCGAAATTTCCGCTGCGATCGACGACTTTATCAATTCCAGATTGAAGAAAAAGAATCGCAAGAAATGCAGCGCTGAATATCTGCATCAGATAAATAGCTTCGACGAACCTGTTTAAAGCCGGCATGACGAATACATCTTAGCTGCAAGCGTTCAGCTTTGTCGATCATTCACGGTAGGAACTCGCGGTGCGATCTTCCGGTTGCGTACCGCTCCGTCGTCGCCAACTGTGCGCACAAAAACAGGGACGCGGTTTCCCGCGTCCCTGCCTTGTGAACGATTTTGTGATTCGACGTATTTACGTCATTAGCACCTTACCGACCCACTGTAGCGTAATATGCGAAATGCAGGTCATTAGAGCCGGGACCGTCGAGGTTGACCCAACCTTGGACCACATCGCCATGAGCTGAACTGACCGCCACTGTCAGGGTAGTAGAACCGTTAGCCGGCACAGTCACGCTGGGTGGGACCGTGATCCGATCATCACCGGCGCTGAGCGTTCCGGCGTTGTAGATCAGAGGGACAGTGTTTCCGAACGTGCTCGGGGTAAACTTCGTCGTCGAGATCGTGAACGTCTCATCGGTGGCACTGGGGTTGGACAAGGTGATCGTCAACGACGTGGGATGCCCAATGGTCACTTTGCCGAAGCTCGCCGACACGGGATCCATCCATGTTGTCCCGGCTGCAGCTACGGAGAGATTCTCGCGCCCTGCGCCCTGTGCTGTCGGACCGACGTCGTGCAAGGCGGTTATGGCATCTTTGATTACCAAGTCAGCGCGATTGACGAGCGCAGACTTAATCTGTGCCGGCGTCCATGACGAATGCAGGTTCTTGAGCACAGCCGCCGACCCGGCAATGTGCGGCGTCGACATCGATGTTCCGCTGAAGAAGGCCCATCCGCTACCATCGCCCGGGCAGCCAGCAGGCTTACCCACGCACGTGATAGAGCTGAGTACGTTCACACCGACCGAGGTCACGTCAGGTTTAACGGCCAAATCGATCGCCGTTGGGCCCTGGCTACTGAAGCCAGCGAGGATATCCTGGTTAGGAGTGACGAACTCCTGGAACGTCGCGACCGCTGACGCGTCGGGTGGATTGGCAGCACGCAGCGCTGCCCCTTCGTTCTTACCGAGCATGACAGCCGGCAGGTTATCGCCACCACCGCCGTCCTTGGCCATGGCGGTCGGGTCACCTGCGACATTGTTGAGCACCACCACTCCTATAGCTCCGGCCGCGATCGCGTTGCGCACTTTCGTGCTAAACGTGCAACCGCCGCGGTTGACGACTACGACTTTTCCGGAAGCGCCCGGATCGACGCTGGTGCAGGCCGTAAGCTGGGAGTTAAAGAAAAGGCCGAACGAGCTTGTAGGTAACGGCGGAAAATCGCCTACAGCCGCGCCGACCGTCGTTCCGCCGCCCATCGGGTACGTAAACGGCTGACCCACGAAATGCTTGTTTGTACTCGCGGCGACTGTGATGACTTTACGCGCGCGACCGGGTGACTCTATAGTGCCCTGCCCAGGGCCGCTGTTACCGGCCGCCACAGCCACGCTGAGGCCCGCCTCAACAGCATTGTCGAGCCCGATTGCCAGCAGGTCATTATTGCCGTGGTACCCTCCGCCAAGCGAGAGATTGAGAACGTCCATTCCGTCGGCGATAGCCGCGTCAACTGCGTTGAGGATGTCCTCGCTGCGAGCATCGGTAACATCGCCAGGGAATACGTTGTAATTGCCCAACCAGGCACCGGGCGCGATTCCGGACATATCGTCGATGCTAACGCCGTTCACGACCGCATTCAGGGTCGGATCATAAATTCCGGCGGCGATGCCGGCGGTGTGCGTTCCGTGGTCCTGAATGGCCTGTGCGTCGAAGTTGTGCTGGTTGTTCTTATTGTAGAAAACCTTGGCCACAATAACTTTTGGCGAGACGTATTCGCAGTCTTGGTCTGGGGTATGCGAAGTGCTGTCTGCTGCATCGCACTTGGGAAATCCCGGAGGATAGCTGAAGCCGGCTGGATTGAAGAAGGGATGCAAGTTGTCGATACCGGTATCGATGTCGCCAATCTTAATGCCGGCTCCGGCGGTGGCTCTGCCGGCCTGACCGCCCCAAGCACCTAATGCATTTATGATCTTGTAGCTCTCGCTCAGGTTAGGATGGTAAAGCGCATTGTACTGGACGCTTTGCACCATCGGCGCGACTGCAATTGTCTCCAGCGGGGTGCCGTTCAGTTTTACAGCCACCGCGTTAAGCGAAACATCGTACTCGCTGGTGACCCTTGCTCTTGGCGCATTTGTTCGCAGCCATCGCTTGAACTCGTTCCGTCCAGCAGCCAACTGGGCGCGATACGATCTCACGGCGTAGCTCTTGAAATCGAGTTTCCTGCCCGCCGCTGGTTTGGTGGCGGAATAGGTGGTTATTGGATTACCTTTAAGTTGGACGATCGCGCTCGAATTGTCGATGTCCTGAGTGCGGATAAAGGCATCTGCGTTCGCATTCGGTCGAGGCGAACCGCCCACGCCTTTCATAGGTTTGTGCTGAGTAAAAGTCCACGACTGTCGAGAATGCCGCCTCTGTGTCAACCCGTACTTGGCAGAAACATTCAATTCTAAGACCGCAACGGAACCGAAATGATTTGAGTCCACCGGCGCCAGCTGGCGAAAACGACTGTCTATCGCTGTGAGCCTCAGTCTCCCTGGGTGACTGCATCGGCGAAGGCGACATCGCCAGCCTTCAAATCGAGTTCGGCTTCGGCTGGCGTGCCAAACACATGCGCGCGAGCGTCATCGAATTCGCCTTCCCATCGCGCGACGACTGCCGTTGCCAGACAATTGCCGACGACATTCACGCATGTGCGACCCATGTCCATCAATTCATCCACACCGAAAATTATCGCCACGCCGATCGGTCCCAGGCCTGATGGCACAAACGAATTCAGTGCGCCCAGCAAAATGACAAGTGACGACCGCGGCACGCCGGCCACGCCCTTGGAAGTCAACATCAGCGTCAACATCATCGTGATCTGTTGGCCTAACGGCATGTGCCATCCCATTGTCGTCTCGGCCGCTTGCGCCACGAACACCGAGGCCATTGCCAGATATAATGTTGATCCTGTGAGGTTGAACGAATAGCCGGTCGGCATCACGAAGCCGACGATGTGGGGCGGCACACCGAAACGCTCCATCGATTCCATCGCTTTCGGCAAAGCCGATTCGCTGCTTGTGGTCGCGAATGCAAGCGCCGCAGGCTCGCGCACCGCCCTGACGAATTGCCGCAACGGAATCCGCGCGATCCAAATCACCAGTCCAAAGATCAACAAAATAAAAATCACCAGAGCCAGATAAAGCGAGCCGATTAATTTGCCGAGATTCATCAGCACAGCCGGACCCTGTGTGCCGATCGTGTGCGCCATCGCTGCGCCGACCCCAATCGGCGCAAACATCATCACATAATTTGTAAACTTGAACATGATCTGCGACAGGCTTTCCATCGCCCGGATAATTGGTTTCCCTTTCTCCCCGACCGCTGAGACCGCGAGTGCGAAAAGCACACTGAATGCGACGATTTGCAAAACGTCGCCGCGCGCCATGGCTTCGATCACGCTGGCAGGAAAAACGTGCACGATCGTTTCGACGAAAGTCTGCGGGTGGCTTTGTCCGATTGTCTTGATGATGTCAGTGTTGCCAGAGGCGAGGGTCACGCCCACGCCCGGCTTTGTGAAATTGACTACCGCCAGCCCAATGATCAGCGCCGCGGTCGTGACAACCTCGAAATAGATCAGCGCTTTGATTCCCATGCGCCCGACTTTCCGAAGCGCACCTGCGCCGGCGATTCCTACGACAATCGTTGAGAAAACGAGCGGCGCGATGATCGATTTGATCAGGTTAATGAAAATGTCGCGCAAAAAATAAATCGCGTTTCCCCAATCGGGCCGGAGCCAGCCGATCACGCCGCCAACGACAAGCCCGATCATGATTTGCGTCGTCAAAGAGGGCCGATACCGTGGCCAGCGCATTCTTGTTGGCGAAACTCGCGCGGTCATCGCCCTCGTCATTAACACAGCGCGTGGACTCAAAACAGCCCGCGTTTCAGGCTTGCACCACCACCTCGCCGCGTGAAGCAGCGGACCTCTCGGCTTCTGCGTTCGAGCGAAGCTTCTTAGTCGATCATCCGTCGATCGAGGCCACTGTAAGCATCGACGCGACGGTCCCGCAGAAATGGCCAATGTGTCCGATGCACGGTGACCCGATTCCAATCGATGTCGGCCAGCAGGATCTCTTCTCGTTCGACTGAAGCCTTTGCAACGATTTCGCCGTCAGGGCCGCACACAAAGCTTTGTCCCCAAAACTCGATTCCGTCGCCGCCGGCGGGCGCTTCGTGGCCAACGCGATTAGCCGCGGCGACGTAGCAACCATTCGCGATCGCGTGACTGCGCTGGATTGTTTCCCAGGCGGAATGTTGCGCCGCCCCGAACTCCTTCTTTTCCGATGGATGCCAGCCGATTGCAGTTGGATAAAAAATAATCTCAGCGCCGCGCAACGCGGTGAGCCGCGCTGCTTCGGGATACCACTGGTCCCAGCAAATGCAGACACCAATTTTGCCGTGCGTGGTCTGCCATGCCTGGAATCCGAGGTCGCCGGGGGCGAAATAAAATTTCTCGTGATACAGCGGATCATCGGGAATGTGCATTTTGCGATATTTGCCCAGCAGTTTTCCATCCGTGTCGATGATCGCCGCGCTATTGTGATAAACACCCGCGCTGCGTTTCTCGAAGAGTGACGCGATAATGACCGTGCCGGTTTCCCGGGCCACATCTCCCAATGCCGCTGTTGATTTTCCGGGCACTTCCTCAGCCAGATCAAAATTCTTGTGGTCTTCCGTCTGACAGAAGTATTGCGACCGAAAAAGTTCCGGTAAGCAAACAGTCTGCGCGCCTTTGTCTGCTGCCTGACGGACGAATTCAATCGCACGCGCGAGATTCTTCTCCGGCTCCGGACCGCAGCGCATTTGAATGAGCGCGATCTTGGTTTTGGTTACTGTCGTCATTCGGAAGACGAGCATCCTGCTCGTCTCGGACGACACGCTTCCAGCATGTCGAAGCTGAACGCAAGCTGGAAGCTTGCTCGCCGAGTCAGGCTGGAAGCCTGACTTCCGTTCACTTCACAGAATCAGCCGGCACGATTTTCACACTCTCGATCACCACGCGCTTCGTCGGCTTGCTCGTTTCACCCTGTGAATTTCGCCCCACCGGCGTGTTGCCAATTTTCTCGAGCACATCATCGCCTTTGATCAACTTGCCAAACGTCGTGTATTGATGATCGAGTCGGTGGATCGGCGCGAGACAGATGAAGAATTGCGATCCGGCCGAATCCGGATCAGCGCTGCGCGCCATTGAGATCACACCCGGGTCATGAGGATGATCGTTAAATTCGGCTTTGATTTTGTAATCGCCAGTTTCTTAAAATTTTCGATGGTGTTTGGTGCGGCATTGGTCCAAAACTGCACCACCATTTCGCCTTCGCTGGTTTTAATCACTGCCACTTCATTTGAGGTAGTCATAGGAGAAGTTTCTTTCTTTTCTTCGGCGACCGCCGCTGCAGCAAGGATAGACGCGATCAAGCAACAAACTAAAGCTTTCATTCGGCCAATCGTAGTCGTCATCGGTGAACGTTCAAGGTGACATAAAGGCGCGGTCATCCTGAACGAAGTGAAGCATCTCGCACCCGCTGGTGGATCGCGCAACTTCCCGAGCGTGATCAACGAACGTTTGCCAAGTCCCTCGCTAGACTCGGGATGACATCTTGATTGAACTCCTGCAAACTGCGTACCTGAACTTTTCGTTTTTGTAACGACCGTATCCCATTCGCGCTCGCCAGCGCGGCGCGCACGGTTGTCATGATCGGGATCTTTGCGGCAAGCGCAGCATTGCGGATAACCACTTCGTGCTCTCGTGGAATCTTCCCGCTGGGCGTGTTGATGATGAAATTGATATCGCCGTTCTTGATGCGGTCGAGAACGTTCGGCCGTCCCTCGTGAATCTTGAATACTTTGGTCACTTTGATCTTCGCTTTCGCGAGTGCGTTTGCGGTTCCGCTCGTGGAAATGATTTCAAAGCCGAGCTTCACAAACTCGCGCGCGACGGGGATTACCGCTTCCTTGTCGGTGTCCTTGACGCTGACGAAAACTTTTCCTTTTTTCGGCAGCGGCGGCGGCGCAGCCATCTGCGACTTCGCATAGGCAAGACCGAGATCGACATCCATGCCCATCACTTCGCCCGTAGATTTCATCTCCGGACCCAACGAAATATCGAGGCCTTCATAGCGCAGAAACGGAAACACCGCTTCTTTTACGGAGAAATGTTTCGGCACGATTTCCTTGGTGAAACCAAGTTCGCGCAATGATCTGCCCGCCATCACCTTCGCGGCGAGTTTGGCCAGCGGGACGCCGATTGCTTTACTGACGAAAGGGACGGTGCGCGACGCGCGCGGATTGACTTCCAGCACGTAAACGTCGTCGCCTTTGACGGCAAACTGCACGTTCATCAGCCCGCGCACGTTCAATTCGCGCGCCATCGATTTCGTTGCCGTGGAAATTTCATCGAGCACTCCTTGCGACAATGAAAAAGTCGGGATTACGCAGGCGCTGTCGCCGCTGTGGATGCCCGCCTCCTCAATGTGCTCCATGATCGCGCCGATCACGGTCGTTTCGCCGTCGGAGATGCAATCGACATCGACTTCGATGGCGTCTTCTAGAAAACGATCGATGAGCACAGGGCGATCAGGCGTTACCTCGATGGCGCTTGCCATATAGCGCCGGAGATCTCCCTCGTTATAGACTAGTTCCATGGCCCGCCCGCCGAGTACGAATGAGGGTCTGACCAACACCGGATAACCAATCTTGCTCGCAATTGCGGTGGCGTCTTCGGTGCTTGTCGCCGATCCATTCGGAGTCTGCCGCAGACCAAGCTTGTCGAGCATCACCGCGAATAATTGTCGGTTCTCTGCCGTCTCGATGCTTTCAGTCGGGGTTCCAAGAATCGGCACGCCCGCAGCTTTCAATCCGCTTGCCAGGTTCAGAGGTGTTTGGCCGCCAAACTGGACTAACACGCCTTCCGGTTTTTCCTGATCGTAAATGTTGAGCACGTCCTCCAAAGTGAGCGGCTCAAAATAAAGTTTGTCGCTGGTGTCGTAATCGGTGGAAACCGTTTCCGGGTTCGAGTTGACCATGATGGTTTCGAATCCCAGTTCGCGCAGCGCAAACGCAGCGTGCACGCAGCAATAATCGAATTCGATTCCCTGGCCAATCCGGTTCGGTCCGCCGCCCAAAATCATGATCTTGCGCTTGTCACTCTCGCGCCACTCGTTTTCGTCGCCATAAGTTGAGTAGTAATAAGGCGTGTAAGCTTCAAACTCCGCCGCGCAGGTATCAACAAGGCGGTAGGTGGGTGCGAGGCCTAGCGATTTTCGTTTGCTGCGAATTTCAGCCTCAGTCAGACCGTTTGCTACCGCCAGTTGTCGATCTGAAAAGCCCAACTTTTTCGCCCGGAGCAACGTTTCTCTACCGACTTCGCCATTGGACGGCGCGTTGGTGGAAGTGAAGCTGCCAGCTTCACTCGGCTGACGAGCATCTTGCTCGTCGGAAATGACGTCCGGCTCGCACCGCGATGGGCAAGTCACCGACGACGTCTGAGTTTTGGTTTCCCCATTTACCACGAGTGCGTCGCGCCGAGTCAAAACAAAACTGCCTTCGCTCAGTCGCGCTTTGCCAGGATTTTGCGCGATGTACTCTCGACACGCGCGCAAATGCTCGGCGTCCCGCACAATTGTGTCGAAGCTTTCATGCATCCACAGCGCGCCTGCGCGATTCATTTCCCGATTGAGCGCGTTTGCGGTGAATGATTTCCACGAGTGCAAAATGTCCACGGGCGAGTGTTCTCCAAGTGGCTTGAACAGCACGTGCACGTGGTTGGGCATTACGACGTAGGAATCGATCAAATATCTTTGCCGATCGAAATGATCCAGCGACTCCGCGACAATGACAGCAGCCTGTGGTTCGCGCAGCAAACACGAGCCGTGTCCTTGATCCAGCCATTGCTCGCGTTCTTCCTCAAATCTGCGCATGTACTCACGCGCGGTCTTCCAATCCCACGGCTGCGGATGAAGCTTCAACCAGGCAGCCCGTTCATCTCTCCACTGTGCGAGAACATCGGCTGGAAGTGAATCCGTCAGCCGAAATGTGACGAAGTAAGTTGCACCGGATTGTTCCCAGTGCGGCAGATGCCCGCGCTTTTGCACGATTGGCTGCTGCGGATCCAAGCCGCGGAATCTAACGTCAACCAGTTCGGTTGACTTGGTCCTCGGGCGCGTAACCGGCTCATTTGCGACTCGACGAGCAAGATGCTCGTCGGCCGAGTCAGGCTGGAAGCCTGACTTCCGAGCGGACGACACATCACGCGCTGCCCGCGAGGGCGGCGCATTTTCCAGAAATTTCGTTTCCTCCACAATTTGTTGCACATTCCTCAAGAACCATCTGTCGATTTTTGTTAGCTCGTAGACTTCATCAATCGAAGCGCCTTTTTGGAATGCTTGCGCGATGTAGAAGATTCGTTCCGCGTTCGGGGTCGCCAGCTTCAGTCGCAGCGTTTCAAGATCGACGTCTCTATCTGCGCCGTCAGCAATCAGACCGAAACGTTTGATCTCCAGGGAACGCACGGCTTTTTGCAATGCTTCCTTGAATGTGCGGCCGATCGCCATTGCTTCACCGACGCTTTTCATTCGCGTTGTCAGCGTGGCTTCCGCCTGTGGAAACTTCTCGAACGTGAAGCGCGGCACCTTGACCACGCAGTAATCGATGGTCGGCTCGAAACACGCCGGCGTCTCGCGTGTGATATCGTTTTTGATTTCGTCCAGCGTGTACCCGACCGCGAGTTTTGCGGCGATTTTGGCAATCGGAAAACCGGTCGCCTTCGACGCCAGTGCACTGGAACGCGATACGCGCGGATTCATCTCGATCACCACCATGCGGCCGTTCTCCGGATGCACAGCAAACTGAATGTTCGAGCCGCCGGTCTCGACACCGATCTCGCGAATGACTGCGAACGCGGCGTCGCGCATCATTTGGTATTCCTTGTCAGTCAACGTTTGCACCGGTGCAACGGTAATAGAGTCGCCGGTATGCACGCCCATCGGATCGAAGTTCTCGATGGAACAGACAACCACGCAGTTATCCATCCGGTCGCGCATGACTTCCATTTCGAACTCTTTCCAACCAACCAGCGATTCTTCGACTAGCACCTCGTGGACCGGCGAGAGATCCAGCCCGCGCGCAGCGATGAGGTCGAGTTCCTCGCGATTGTAAGCGATGCCGCCGCCGCTCCCGCCCAGAGTGAACGCCGGGCGAACAATGAGCGGGAATGTTCCGATCTCTGCGACGATCCGGTCGAGCTCCGCGAGGGATCGCGCCACTCCCGAACGCGGCACTTCAAGGCCGATGCGTAACATTGCTTCCTTGAACAATTGACGGTCTTCGCCTTTGGCGATGGCCTGGGCATTTGCTCCTATTAATTTCACTCCGTGCCGTGCCAGCGCACCGTTGCGATTTAATTCCATGGCGGCGTTGAGCGCCGTTTGTCCTCCAAGGGTAGGCAAAATTGCATCGGGCTTTTCGCGTTCCATGATCGCCTCGATCACTTCAGCAGTGATCGGCTCGATGTAGGTGCGATCGGCGAACTCTGGGTCGGTCATTATTGTGGCTGGATTGGAATTTACCAGCACGACCTGATAACGCTCCTCGCGCAGCGCCTTGCATGCTTGCACGCCGGAATAATCAAATTCGCAACCTTGCCCGATGACGATTGGACCGGAGCCGATCAGCAGGATTTTGTTGAGCTCGTTATTTCGCGGCATCTGCGCCAGCGCCGACAGTAAACGAAATCACGC
>WNFQ01020640.1_pt1 | contig 10180 bp, 7 predicted proteins | sample 5400171 | NCBI WGS metagenome assembly WNFQ01 (sample SAMN13153356, study PRJNA577476) | soil metagenome | isolation source: 20 cm soil under Madrone tree | place: USA:California | collected 2016-06-14 | reverse complement strand
AACGACATCAGCAGAAGATAGGGGAATGTGATCCGCGTGAGCTCGACGGCGAGCGCGAAGCGGCCGGGATCTTCGGAGAAGCCCGGGGCAAGAAGTGAAATCACCGCCGGCGTGAAGATCAGCGCAAGCAGAACCAGTAAGGCAACGACGCCGAAAAGGATGGTAAATACGCGATCGGCAAAGAGCTGGGCCGGATCCGGCCCCCCCTGTTGACGGATGCGCGCGTAGGCGGGCACGAAAGCTGCGTTGAACGCGCCCTCGGCAAAGATGGTGCGGAAGTGATTCGGAAGCCGCAGCGCGACGAAGAAGGCATCCGCCGCCGGCCCCGCCCCGAGCACGGCCGCCAGCATCACGTCGCGCAAAAAGCCGGTCACCCGCGATAGCAGCGTGAATCCGCCGACGGTGAAGATGCGTCCAATCATCAGCCGGGCGGTCTCTGTCCTGCTGCGAAGTCGCGAGAATCAAGCCCGATTATAGTCGGGCGGGCCGCGATAGAGGCGGCGAGATGACTTGCAGAGTTGATGCCTTCAGATGGCCAGCGCGCCCCGCACAGCGTCGATGATGCGATCCTGGGTCGCCGGGTCGAGATAGGCGTGCATGGGCAAGCTGATCACCTCCTCGGCCAACCGTTCGCTCACCGGCGCGCCGCCGGCTGCGACGGGAAAGCGCTGGTAAGCCTCCTGGCGATGCAGCGGGATCGGGTAATGGACCGCGGTCGGAATACCGCAGGCCTTGAGCGCAGCCGCGAGCTCGTCGCGCCGGCCGGAGGCAACGCGAATGGTGTATTGGGCCCAGACCGAGGTTGAGCCCGGCGCCAGCCTCGGAACGGTGGCGACGTCGCCGAGCCGCACGGAATAGCGGCGGGCGATGCGTTCGCGCGCCAGAAGCTCCTCGGGGAAAATCTTCAGTTTTTCCAGCAGCACGGCCGCTTGGATCGTGTCCATCCTGCCGTTGAGCCCGATGCGCACGCAATCGTACTTGCCGCGCCCCTCCCCGTGCACGCGAAGGCTGCGAATGACGTGCGCAAGCTCCTCGTCATCGGTGATGACGGCCCCCCCGTCGCCGTAGCAGCCCAGCGGCTTGGCCGGAAAGAAACTCGTTGCAGTTGCCGGCGCAAGCACGCCGAGCCGGCGGTTTTTGTAGGTCGCGCCGAAGGCCTGGGCGGCGTCATCGAGGACGAAAAGATTTTCCTCCTCCGCGATCGGCATAATGCGGTCGTAGTCCGCGGGCTGCCCGAAAAGGTCTACCGGTATGACAGCTTTCGGACGAAGCCCTGCCGCGCACGCCGCGGCGCACGCCCGCTGCAGGCTTGCGGGATCCAGATTGAAGCTCTTTTCGTCCACGTCGGCGAACACCGGCGTGGCGCCGACCAGCGCGACGACCTCTGCAGTCGCGGTGAAAGTAAAACTCGGGCAGATCACTGCGTCGCCTGGTCCTATCCCTTGCGCCATCAGCACCAGGACCAGCGCATCGGTTCCACTCGCGCATGTCACCACGTGGCGCGCGCCGCAGAACTCCGCGAGCTTGGCTTCGAGCGCGCGGACCTCGGGGCCCAGGATGAATTGGCAATGCCCGAGCACGCGGGCGATCGCCTCGTCGATCGACCGCCCCAGGCGCCGCCGCTGCGCCGCAACGTCGATGAACGGGATCGGCACGGGATCGAGGCGAGCAGCGGGCTGATTCATCGACGGACGATGATTGTCGGCGTCGTAGCAGCGTCAACCGGTCAGCCGTCGGGGGCCGGCCCGCCGGCGGCTCACACTCGGCATGGCGCGATGCTCAAGGCAGCGGATGGCGATTTCGAGGCTTGCCACGCCTTCCTCGCCCGTCACGGCAGGCTCCCTCCCCTCGCGGATCGCAGCAACGAAGGCCTGCAGCTCGGCACGCAACGGCTCGGCATGGCCGACCGAGAGATGGCGCATGGAATAGCTGCCATCGGGCTGAAACCCGAAACATTCGGTCACCTGACGCGTCAGCAGGTCTCCCATAACGTATTTGTTGCGCGTCGCAATCGTGACGTTGCGCGCCTTAAATGGCGTCAGCCAATTGGTGTTGATGTGCGCGAGTACCCCGGAGGTGGTGCGGAACTGCAGAAGCGCGATGTCCTCGCGTTCAGCGACCGCATTCGACAGTTGCGGCTGCACCTCAGTGATCTCGGAGTCGGTAAACCAACGAATGAGATCGATGTCGTGCACGGCGAGATCGATGACAACGCCCACATTGGACATGCGTGGAGGAAATGGTCCCACACGGGTGATGGCGATGGAAAGGATGTCCTCGCCGCAGATTGCGTCCTTAATCGCTTCGACGGTCGGGTTGAACCGCTCGACGTGGCCGACCATCAAGGCAACGCGGGCGTGCCGTGCTGCGGCGATGATCGCTCCTCCCTCTTCCACCGACGGTGCGATCGGCTTCTCCACCAGGACATGAACGCCGCGTTTGATGCAGCAAAGCGCCAAGTCTCGATGCAGATGCGTGGGGGCCGCGATGGTGACGGCATCGACACCTTCGGCCAGCAGCGGCTCTACTCCGCTAAATGCCGGGCACCCGAGCGCCCCCGAAACGAACTGGCGCTGCTTGTCGTCGGGGTCGGCCACGCCCACGAGCTTCACGCCCGGCAAATCGGCGAAGACACGGGCATGATTGCTGCCCATTACGCCGACGCCAACCACACCCACCCGTAGTAGACGATCCGCGTCGCGCGTCGCGACATGCACCATGACGGACGAGGTCCCCCCTGCCGGCTCGCGAAACGAATCCCTCCTAGCACGCCGGAAGGCCGCTGGCGATGCCCCCGCAGAGCGCTGTGGACACGTTTTGAATCAAAGAGTTACATCCCCACAGCTGTTATCGGAACTTTTATGTCAGCCCTTTTGGCGAAACCGCAGGAACCAGTCGACGAAACGGCGGATGCCCTCGCCGATCGGTGTGTCGGGCCTAAAGCCGACGGCCCGCTCGAGGTCGGTGGCGTCCGCGCAGGTCTGCGGAACATCGCCTGGCTGCATCGGAAGCAGCTCCCGGACAGCCGGCTTGCCGATGGCCCCCTCGATGAGCCGCACGACCTCGGTCACCTCGACCGGCTTGCTATTGCCAACATTGTAGATCCGCCAAGGCGCCGGACTGGTTGCGGGGTCATTCTGGGACCAGGCGGGATTCGGCACCGGGGGGCACCGCACGAGCCGAACGACCGCTTCAACGGCGTCATCGACATAGGTGAAGTCCCGGCGCATGTGACCGTTATTGAACAGCTTGATCGGCCGACCCTCAACAATCGCCTCGGTGAACAGCCACATGGCCATGTCCGGGCGGCCCCACGGGCCGTAGACCGTGAAAAATCGCAGACCCGTCGCCGGGAGGGCGAACAGATGCGCATAGGCGTGGGCCATCAGCTCGTTTGCCTTCTTGGTCGCTCCGTAGAGACTCAAGGGATGGTCGACGTTGTCGGAAACACGAAACGGCACACGGCTGTTCGCCCCGTAGACCGACGAAGACGAGGCATAAACGAGATGCCGGCACTCCGCGTGCCGACACCCCTCGAGCACATTGAGAAAGCCCGCGACATTGGCGTCGATATAGACGTGTGGATCGATGAGGGAATGGCGCACGCCGGCTTGCGCGGCGAGATGCACGACGGCGGGAAAGCGATGCGCAGCAAACAAGTCGGCGATCGGTTGTCGGTCGGCGATGTCAATCCTCTCGAACTTGAAGTTCGAGAAGGCCTCTAGCTTCTTGATGCGGGTCTGCTTCAGATGCGGATCGTAATAGGCATTGAGATTGTCGACGCCCACCACCTCATGCCCCTCCGCCAACAAGCGGTGCGCGACATGCATGCCGATGAATCCGGCCGCCCCGGTGACGAGAACAGGCTCCTTCAAGCTAGCTCCTTTCGGCGCACGCGATCATGCCCCCGTCCCGTCGAGCCGCCATCGGACCGTTTGCGCTCGGCTGATGTCGCTTGGTGCAGTATAAAACCGAAAATGCCAAGGGCCTGCGAACAATGGTCGGCGTGCACCAGAGCGCGATGATCGCGGCTTATCGCCGATCGAGGCTGCTAACATGAGTGATCTTGCGGCCGAGGCGGCCGCGCTCAACCACTGGCTCTTCGATGCGGCGCTCCCGCTATGGTGGCAGCAAGGTGGGGATCGCGTTCGGGGCGGGTTTCACGAAGCAATCAGCCTTGACGGTAGGCCGTTGCCCCTGCCGCATCGCGCACGGGTGATCGCCCGCCAAGCGTTTTCCTATTGCGAAGCCGGCCGGCTTGGCTGGCATGGCCCCTGGCGCGAGGCAGAGCGCCACGCGCTCGATTATTTCCGCAAGCACTTCATCTCCGCCGACGCAACGGTCGTCTCCGTGGTCGATCTTGACGGCAAAGTCGGCGACCCGGCGTTCGATCTCTACAATCAGGCCTTCGCTCTGCTCGCTTTTGCGAGCGGCCATCGAACGTTCGGGGAAGCGGCGGGCTGGCGACGCCATGCCGTGGCGCTGCGCACCAGCCTCGAGCAGTCTTACGCCCACCCGCTCGGCGGATTTCTCGAGGATCGGGACGGGCGGCTCCCCCAACGCTCGAATCCGCATATGCACTTGCTCGAATCCGCGCTCGCTTGGCTCGCCATCGACGATGATCCGGCCTGGCGCCGCATGGCGGACGGCGCAACTCACGGGGCGGAACGTACCGGAGGCGACGGCGCGGCTGACCGCATTCGCCGACCATTTTGGGCTTGATGCGCGCCGCGGCGTAGCCGTCAACGCCGTGCTCGCCGACGGCCGCATCCATGATCCGGTCGCGCGTTTGTGGGCGCAAGCGGAACGAATTCGTGCCTACCTCGTACGGGATCGTTCCGATGCGGATGTTGCCGCAGCCATCAAAGGGCTGCGACGTTTTCTCGCCACGCCGGCCAAAGGCGTCTGGTTCGATCAACTGGGCACGGACGATGTTTTCATCATCGAGCCAGCGCGCGCCACCAGTCTCTATCACATCGTCGGCGCGGTCGCAGAGCTCTCACATGCGGGCCCTGCCGCCGCGAACCTCGGCTCTCCTGCAAATAAAGCGCGCGCATCGTCACCGCGCGTGATCTATCTCGTGACCGAGGATTGGTACTTTGTCTCGCACCGCCTCCCGATGGCGCGCGCGGCCCGCAACGCAGGGTTCGAGGTGCATGTGGCAACTCGTGTTGGTCGCCATGGCGCTGCAATCGAGGCTGAAGGATTTGAGCTGCATCCCATCTCTTGGCGGCGCGGCAGCCTTGATCCGCGTGATCTGGTTCGGGTCGTGCGCGAGGTGCGTAAGCTCTATCGTGAACTCGGCCCGGATCTCGCTCACCACGTCGCTCTCCCAGCAGCCCTCGTCGGCTCGCTGGCAGCCATCGGTCTGCCGCTCGTTTGCCTCAATGCGATGACTGGGCTTGGCACCATGTTCACCGAGGACACGTCCAAAGCTCGTGTGGCACGCGCGTCCTTGCGGCTTGTATTGCGAGCGCTGCTCAAGCGCTCCCGGGCGGCCGTGCTGGTACAGAACGTTGACGACCGCGCGGTGATCGAGGGGCTCGGCTTGAATCGAGATCGCATCTCGCTCATTCCCGGGTCCGGCGTCGATGTCGAGGCGATGAGGCCAGTGCCTGAACCGTCGGGTCCGATCACCGTCGCATTCGTCGGACGTTTGCTGGCGTCCAAGGGCATACGCACGTTGGTGGCGGCGCACGAGCTGCTGGTCCAGCGCGGCCGCGACATCCGGCTCCTCATCGCCGGGCTACCGGACCCCGCCAATCCGACCTCGATTCCGCAGCAGGAGATCGAGGCGTGGGCGCGGCAGCCCAACATCAAACATCTCGGTTTCGTGGAGGACATAGGTGCATTGTGGGCGCACGCACACATCGCCGTTCTGCCGTCGCATCGCGAGGGGCTGCCTTTGAGCCTGTTGGAGGCGGCAGCCTGCGGGCGGCCGCTGGTGGCGACCGACGTGCCCGGATGCCGAGATATCGCGCGGGCGGACCTCAACGCGCTTCTAGTGCCGGTCCAGGATCCCGGGGCGCTCGCCGATGCCATCGATCGGCTCGGACGCGATCCGCAACTGCGGCGCAAATTCGGCAAGGCCAGTCGCGAATTGGTCGAGCGGAATTTTTCGAGCCAGCGTATCGGCCGCGACGTGGTCGCGCTTTATCAGCGCTTGCTTGCGCAAACGGCTTGAAGGTCCATTGCGAACGGCGCCGGGCGCGGGTTAAGAAGGCCCGCATCTGGGTTTCATCAAAGGTAGATCGTGCCGCACGGTCGCAAGCTCGCCGTCATCGGTCTTGGATATGTCGGGCTGCCGGTCGCTGTCGCGTTCGGCCGACAGGGCACGCCGGTGATCGGCTTCGATATCGACACAGCACGCATCCGCGAACTCAAGGCCGGCCACGACCGCACGCGCGAGGTCGAGCCGCATGATTTGGCCCATTCCACTCTCGTCTTCACGTCCGATCCGGGCGAACTCTCAGCCGCGGATTTCTTCATTGTGACGGTACCGACCCCAATCGATCAGGCGCGGCGACCGGACCTGACGGCATTGCTGCGTGCCTCGGCGACGGTGGGTAAGGCTTTGAAGAAGGGCGACATCGTCGTCTACGAGTCTACCGTGTATCCCGGCGCGACGGAGGAAGATTGCGTGCCAGTCCTCGAACAGGTCTCGGGTCTGTCGGCCGGTCGCGATTTCAGCGTGGGCTATTCGCCCGAGCGGATCAATCCGGGCGACAGGGCTCATCGGTTCGAGACGATCACAAAGGTCGTGGCCGGTCAGGATGCACGCACTCTCGACATCGTCGCGGCGGTGTACGGCTCCGTCGTAACGGCCGGGCTGCACAAAGCGCCGTCGATAAAAGTCGCGGAAGCGGCCAAGGTGATCGAGAACGCACAACGCGATCTCAACATCGCTTTCATGAACGAGCTTTCCGCCATCTTCCACCAACTCGACATCGACACCGGCGACGTGCTTTCGGCGGCTGCGACCAAATGGAATTTTATCAATTTCAAGCCAGGTCTCGTCGGTGGCCACTGCATCGGCGTCGATCCCTACTACTTGACCTTTCGAGCGCAAAAGGCCGGCTATCATCCCGACGTCATTCTCGCCGGTCGGCGCATCAATGACTCCATCGGGATACGCGTCGCGCGCGAGTGCCTGCGCCGCCTCTTGAAAAGCGGCACAAAAGCGCCGCGAGTAACGGTGCTCGGACTGACATTTAAGGAAAATGTCGTCGACATCCGAAACTCGCAGGTTATCGATATCATCCGTGAATTACAGTCGTTCGGCGTATCCGTTCAGATCAACGATCCCGTTGCCGACGACGCGGCGGCGCTCAAGGAGTATGGCCTTACGTTGCAGAAAGAACCGCAACCCGCGGATGCGGTCGTGCTTGCGGTAGCTCACGACGCCTATCGCAAATCGGGCTGGCCGTTGATTACGCGCCTGCTCAAAAACGGTCGCGGGTTGGTGATGGACGTCAAAGGGGCGCTCGATCCGCTCAAAAAGCCCGCCGGCATCGAGGTTTGGCGACTTTGACCTTGAATCTTGGTTAATGCCGGCCCGTCTTGACGTTTTGCGCCGGGGCCGCTTGAAGTGTCGCGACCACCCAAGGACTTCGTCAATGCCGACTCAAATCATCCCGGTGATCATGTGCGGCGGGGCGGGAACACGGCTGTGGCCAGTCTCGCGCGAAAGCATGCCGAAACAGTTCGTCCCTCTGGTCGGCGAGGGATCGACTTTCCAACAGGTGCTTGGGCGCATTTCCGATCCCGAGTTGTTCGGGCGCCCGATCGTCATCACCAACACGGACTTCCGATTCGTGGTGGCGGAGCAATTGCGCGAGAGCGGCGTCGAAGCCGACATCGTGCTAGAGCCGATGCGTCGCGATTCGGGTCCCGCAGTTGCTGTGTCCGCCGTGCTGGCGGCCGAACGCGATCGCAATGCGCTCGTGCTGGTGCTCGCAGCCGACCACGTGGTGCGCAAACCCGAGGAATTTCGCGCGGCATGCCTAAATGCCGCGGCTGCGGCCGCCGCAGGGCGCATTGTCACCTTCGGGATCGAGCCTACACATCCTGCGACAAGTTACGGCTACATTCGCCCCGGCGAGAAGCTCAATGGCGCATCCGCTCGCGCGGTCGAGGCATTCGTGGAGAAACCAGACGCCGTCACCGCCGCCAATTACGTGGCGGAACGATATCTGTGGAACAGCGGCAATTTTCTATTCCAGGCCGGCACCATGATCGCGGAGATCGAGCGCTTCGAGCCGGCCATGGCCGAGGCCGCGAAGGCCGCCGTTGACGGCCTCACGCGCGACCTCGACTTCCTGCGGCTGGCGAGCGAACCCTTCGCACGAGCGCCCAGGAAGTCGATCGACTATGCGGTCATGCAACGCACCAAGCTCGCGGCCGTAGTCCCTACCGATCTGGGGTGGTCTGATATCGGCAGCTGGAGCTCGGTGTGGGACGTTCTCGATCGGGATGCCGCAGGTAATGCGACCGACGGCCCCGTCGTCATGCTCGACAGCCGCAATAGCCTGGTGCGTTCGGAGGAATCGGTGCTCACCACGGTCGTCGGGCTCGATGACGTGATCGTGGTGTCGACCGGAGACGCCGTGCTGGTCAGCGCGCGCGCGAAGGCCGAGCAGGTGAAGGCACTCGTCGAGCGGCTCAAGGCGTCCGTGGGGCTACTACCAAGATGTCGATAGCGCGCCACGCTACCGCGTCAAACGCATTGTCGTGAAGCCCGGAAGCAAGCTTTCGCTGCAGAAGCATTTCCACCGCTCGGAGCACTGGGTTGTGGTGAAGGGAACGGCCGAGATCACGCTCGGCGAGGACGTGCGCAGCGTGCACGAAAACGAATCGGTCTACATCCCGATCGGCAGCATTCATCGCCTCGCCAACCCCGGCAAGATCCCGCTCGAACTGATCGAGGTGCAGGTCGGGAGCTATCTCGGCGATGACGACATCGTCCGCCTGGACGATCTCTACGGACGCGGATAACGCCCGTCAGCCACGCCCGACGCTGACGTAGGTAAGGCCCTTCGCAGCAACGTCACCCGGCCTGTAGATATTGCGCAAATCGACAACGATAGGACTGCGTAGCGCGGTTTTTACCCGATCGAGATCGAGCGCCCGGAATTGATCCCATTCGGTAAGGATCAGCATTGCGTCCGCACCCTCGATGCAAGCATAGGGGTCGGTCGCGGTCTCGAGCCGCGGCATCAGCTTGCGCGCTTCGGCCATGCCGTGAGGATCATACGCGCGTACGCGCGCCCCTTGCGCCTCGAGAGCCGGCACGATCACCAGACTGGGTGCCTCGCGCATGTCGTCGGTATTGGGCTTGAACGTGAGACCCAGCACCGCAATGATCTTGCCGTCAAGCGAGCCGCCGCAGGCCGACACCACCTTGGCGGCCATCGCGCGCTTGCGGCCGTCGTTCACCGCCATCACCGTCGCCACGATTCTGCTCGGCACGTCGTAGTGCTGTCCGATCGCAGCGAGCGCGGCCAGATCCTTGGGAAAACACGAACCTCCAAAACCGGGCCCTGCATGCAAGAACTTCGCTGAGATGCGGCGATCGAGCCCCATTCCGCGTGCGACCTCCTGCACGTCTGCGCCGCACTTTTCGCAAAGGTCCGCCATTTCATTGATGAAGGTGATCTTAGTCGCAAGAAACGCGTTGGACGCGTATTTGATGAGCTCCGCGGAGCGGCGTCCGGTGAAGAGAATTGGCGTCTCGTTAATGAAGAGCGGTCGGTAGACTTCGCGCATGACCCGGCGCGCTCGTTCGTCTTCGGTGCCGACCACGATGCGGTCCGGGTGCTTGAAATCCTGGATCGCAGCGCCCTCGCGCAGGAATTCCGGATTCGACACCACGGCGGCGTCGGCATCCGGGCGGGCCTCCCGGATGATGCGCTCGACCTCGTCGCCGGTGCCGACCGGCACGGTGGATTTGGTGATCACCACCGTAAATCCGTCGAGAGCTGCAGCGATCTCCGCCGCCGCCGCATGGACGTAGGACAGGTCGGCATGGCCGTCGCCGCGGCGCGAGGGCGTGCCGACCGCGATGAACACGGCATCGGCCTCGGCCACCGGTCGGGAAAGATCAGTGGTGAAATCGAGCCGCTTCTCCCGTGTGTTCCCGACGACAAGACGGTCGAGATCCGGCTCGAATATGGGCATTTCA
>WNFQ01004472.1_pt1 | contig 10180 bp, 8 predicted proteins | sample 5400171 | NCBI WGS metagenome assembly WNFQ01 (sample SAMN13153356, study PRJNA577476) | soil metagenome | isolation source: 20 cm soil under Madrone tree | place: USA:California | collected 2016-06-14 | reverse complement strand
CCCAGCGTGTCTGCCAGTACTTTCATGTTGTACACGTCGCGAACCGTATAGGGCATATACTGCCCTGCGAGTTGGGTATAGTTGATCGGCTGACCGGATAGCAGGCCAGTGAAGTACAGCCTTCTCTCGGAGGCGGCCGTGAAGAATCCATTTGCGGCGTCGTAGTCGGCCGCCGAGGCGGCGTAGGAGGGGAACGTCATGAACTGCGGCATCGTGAAGCCTGCTGCCCTGTACAGCTGCTGTGCCGCGGCAAAACGACCTTGTGCCCAAGCGAAGGAATCCTCTGCAACCGGTCCTTGGAAATTCAAGGTATTATCGGAATTCATTGTGATTCGGTAAAATTCGCAATCATCTCCGCTAGCCCCGGAGTAAGGGTTTGCAACACTACCGTATTGATGGGTGTAGCCATGGCACATCATGATTCCGCCCTTGGACTGCATATATTTGATCATATTGACCATGGCAGGCTTGGACTGCAGCGTTATCTTCGTCCCGTTGTCGTTGGCGTTCAAAGGGTCGAGGTAGTAAGGGATAATCTGGAACTCAAACGGCACACTCTGACTCTTCAGCCAATCTGCGACCGACTTCAATGCGTTGGTATCGTAGGTTGGATCGATGTCCTCGAGCCGTAGGAGTGCGCGATGCTGCACCGGCGTGCTCGCGGCGAGCGCGTCGAAGAGAAGATCACAAAAGGCCAAATAGCGATCGCCTTCCGTGATGTAGACGAGCGGGTTTTCACCGATGTAAGTGAGGTTGCCGCCATTCGGACCAGTCGAGCGCAATGCCCAAGGGAAGGTGGACCCATCGGAGCGGACGCAGTTGGCTAGGACAGTTACGCCGGAGCTGAGCGACGCGTAGTTCATAATGCCAGCAGCATTTGCGGCATAACGTTTTAACTTCTGTGTTGTCCTAGTCGATGGCGGCAGCGGGTAATCGACCTCCGCGACCGATGAGAAATCGAACCCGGACCAGTTCCAACCATAGACCGACGAGAAGCCTGGATAACGCGCCGTTAGCTGCCATATATTGTCATACGCCCAGATGACGGGTGTCGTCGCACCGTATACGTCGTCGAGAAACGCGGTGGGCAGTGGTTCACCATAGGTCGAGCCGATATAAATGGCGGCTGTATATTGCTTGAGCTGACCCGTTTGGTAAGAGGCTACGGGCATCGCCGTCCACGAGCCAAAGTGGCTCGCCAGATTCGCCGACATGATTGCGTAGAGCTCGCCGAGCCACCCCCATTGGCCTGTCGTGTCGTAAAGGACGAGGGTCGAAGCTGTCATCGTGCATCCTCCTCGTTGACGCCTTTTCCATGTACCGCTGGCGGTCGAGGCATACGCTTGTTGGAGGGCTTGCCTTGCGGCTGGAAGTAAGGATTGGACGGATGCTCACCGCGCCCGGAAACAATATATCCCGGTGCCACTCCTACTTTGGAGGTTAGTCGGCTCGTAGCTCGTTCCCCAGCCAATTGTGCGCGGGCAGGGTTCGTTGCCAATGCGGCTGCAAGTACTACCCCGGTAGTGACGAGAAACTGTCGTCGTGGCAGCCGCGTCCGTTTGGTCATGGTCTCCCTCCTCTATGAACTAATAGACATGGCGGGCCCGATTTTATTCGGGGTCCCCGCGGATTTGGCGTCCCGCGCGATTGCGGCGAGAACGCGCGGTTCTTCGAGAGCAGAGCGCGTCCAGTTCTCCAATTCCTGAGTACCTCGGCAATCCGCTCACTTGCTCGCCCATCGCCATAGGGATTCACTGCTGTCGCCATCCGGCGGTAGGCGTGCTCGTCCGCGAGCAACTCTTCGACGTGCTCGACAATGGCGTCGGGATCTGTGCCGATGATGCGCGCGAGGCCGGCTTCAGCGGCCTCTGGCCGCTCAGTCGTCTTGCGCAGCACCAGAACAGGCACACCGAGAGATGGCGCTTCTTCCTGAACCCCTCCCGAATCGGTGAGGATCAAATAGGCGCGACGCATCAGCGATAGGAATGGGACATAGCCTAATGGAGGCAATAGCCTGATGCGCGGATGGCCGCCCAGAAGTTTGATTACTGGCGCCTTAACGTTGGGGTTGGGATGAACGGGTAGAGCCACGAGCACGTCCGATTGACGCTCGACCAGGACCCGGACCGCGCTGCAGATCCCTTCTAGGTCGCCGCCCCAGCTTTCGCGGCGGTGCGTCGTCACAAGGATCAGTCGGCGACCTTCAAGGTCGGCTTCTTTAACGCCACTGCCGTCCAGGACGGGGGCGTGCGTTGCACAGAGCAGTTGCAGCGCGTCGACTACCGTGTTCCCAGTAACCGGGCATCTCTCAGCAGTGAAGCCGGCCCGGAGCAGATTGGCTTGCGCCTGAGGGGTCGGCGGCAGCAAGATCGTGGAGACTGCGTCAATGATCTGCCGGTTAGCTTCCTCCGGGAAAGGATTGGCGAGGTCGCCGCTGCGCAGCCCCGCTTCGACATGCGCGACCGGGACCTTCGCATAGAACCCGGCAAGCGCCCCCGCCATCGCCGTGGTCGTGTCGCCCTGGACGAGAATGAGGTCAGGCCGGCTGTCTGCAAAACGACGGCCGAACGCCCGCAACACATTGCCAGCGGAATCCGTCAGCGACCCGCTGATCGAACTGTTATCCAAGGCACTGTCCGCGGTGAGTCCAAACGCGGCCAGCGCGGAGCGGCAGATTTCGCCGTGCTGCCCTGAAGTGACGACGTGGACACAAAAATCGTCTCTGCCTTCTCTAAGTGCTTTTACGACCGGCGCGAGTTTGATCGCTTCGGGGCGGGTCCCCACGATGATATCGCAGCGTAACGCCCGCGGATCGTTTGAAGGAATGTTCTGCATGCGTCCGCCTCAAGTGAGCTCTATATCTCAGAAGAATTCATACTGCCGATTCGATAGCGGAACCGAAAATTTTAGTCAAAAACATTCATAGTTAAAATAGTATAATGTCAGTTATTGGTTAAAACCCCTTAAAAAATTAACCTATTATTTTAAGATTAATTATGTATTGACTTGGTAAAATTAACAATTGACTCCCGGTAACTGATTTCTTAAACCGGAGATGAAAATGCCAAGCCGAGCATCGTTTACGGACATTTCATGAATCCGAAGAGGGCGAAGGTCCCGGCCATTTTCCGTTTGCTAGTGGATAACGGTGATGTCATGTCAAGCAACTATGCGGTGATCGTCTCGTTGTCGACTGCGGTCGTGGCCATCTCCGCACCTTCACTGAAAACGGGCGAAGCTCTGACCGCGCTCATGCTACTTTCGCTCGGGCTTTGGCAAGGTCTCTACTTAACGGTTTCCTGGCTAGCCGCGGGTTTGCTGTTCCGATAGAGATCCTTTAGCTGTTATTGCTGCGTGTGCTAGCGCTGGCTGGAAACGGATCTTACCGATCGTGTCTAACAGCCGCAGCTGGGGGTCGAAGCAAGGGAATAGTCTGCGAGCGGGCTCTATTGCTGTTGATGCGCCCGGAACTCTCAACTCGATAGACTACTACTCCACCGTAACGCTCTTCGCGAGGTTGCGCGGCTGATCGACATCCGTCCCTTTGAGGACGGCGACGTGATAGGCCAGGAGCTGGATCGGGATCGCGAAGAGCAGGGGCGCGACAAACGGATCGCAGTTCGGCACTGCGATGCCGAAGGCGAGCCGGGCGGCAAGCCGGGAGATCCCGGCGGCGTCCGAGATCATGACGACGCGGCCGCCGCGGGCCATGACCTCCTCGACGTTGCCGAGGGTCTTTTCAAAGAGATCGTCGTTCGGCGCCAGCACGATGACCGGAACGTTCTCGTCAATGAGGGCGATCGGCCCATGCTTCATCTCGCCCGCGGCATAGCCCTCGGCGTGGATGTAGGAGATCTCCTTCAGCTTTAAGGCGCCTTCGAGCGCCAGCGGAAAGGCGCTTCCGCGACCGAGGTAGAGAACGTCGCGCGCCTCGGCGATCTCGGCTGCGATCTCGCAGATCCGCTCGTCGTGGTTCAGCACCTCGCTCGCCCGCGACGGGATCTCGGTCATGACACCGACCAGCTCCGCCTCGCGCGCATGGTCGATGGCGGCCCGCGCCCGCGCCAGTGCGACGGTAAATGAGGCGAGCACGGCGAGCTGGGTGGTAAACGCTTTGGTTGATGCGACGCCGATCTCGGGCCCGGCCAATGTCGGCAGCACGACATCCGCCTCGCGGGCGATAGAGCTCTCCGGCTGGTTGACGACGGCGATAATCTTTTGGCCCTGCGCCTTGGCATAGCGCAGCGCCGCCAAGGTGTCGGCGGTCTCGCCCGATTGCGACACAAAAATCGCCGCTCCGCCCTTCGGCATCGCCGGCGCGCGGTAACGAAACTCCGAGGCAATGTCGATCTCGACTGAAATCCGGGCGATCCGCTCGAGCCAGTACTTGGCGACGACACAAGCGTGGTAGGCGGTGCCGCACGCGATCATCGTCACCCGTTCGAGCTCGCCGAGCGCAAAGGGCAGCTTAGGCAGATGGACAGTACGGGTGGCCGGGTTGATCAGCGCGTTGAGCGTATCGCCGATGACCGCCGGCTGCTCGAAGATTTCCTTTTGCATGAAATGGCGGTAGTTGCCCTTGCCGATCAGCGCGCCCGAGGCAGCCGACTCCCGGATCGGGCGCTCGATTTCGGCATTGTCGGCATCGAAGATCCTCACCGAGCGCGAGGTGATGACCGCCCAATCGCCTTCCTCGAGATAGGTGATGCGGCGGGTCAGCGGCGCGAGCGCCAAGGCGTCCGAGCCGAGAAACATCTCGCCGTCGCCATAGCCGATCGCGAGCGGGCTGCCGCGGCGCGCGCCGATCAGCAGATCGTGCTCGCCGGCGAACAGAAAGGCCAGCGCGAAGGCGCCTTCAAGTCGCGCCAAGGTCTTCGCCACCGCATCCCGCGGCGAAAGCCGCTGGGCGAGGAAGTGCGTCGCCAGGATTGCCACCGCTTCGGTGTCGGTCTCGGTCCGAAAGGTGTAGCCAAGTGCGGAAAGTTCCTGCCGCAACGCCTGGAAGTTCTCGATAATGCCGTTATGGACGATAGCGACCCGGTCGGTGGCGATCGGGTGCGCGTTGGTCTCGGTCGGCAGGCCATGGGTCGCCCAGCGGGTGTGGCCGATGCCGATCACCCCCTGCACCGGCTCGCGGTCGAGCCTCCTGCCGAGGTTGACGAGCTTGCCCTCGGCTCGGCGGCACTCGATCCTGCCGTTGACCAGGGTCGCGATGCCGGCCGAATCGTAACCGCGATATTCGAGGCGCCGTAGACCTTCAAGCAGCCCAGCCGCAACTGTCTCCTTGGCGATGATACCGATAATTCCGCACATCAAGTTTCCATCCTTGCCAAGCCCTGATCGCCATATCAGGCCCTGCCTTGTCTATTCCTGCTCAGCCGCGATCAACAACAGCGAATCCGGCAAGAGCGCTGGATCAGTGCGGCTGGCGGCATGGTGAGAAGTACAGGATCAGCGTTTCGGTAAAAACACTGATACCTTTGATTAGAATATCAGTCAAATGTATTCATAGTTAAGGCGAGATCCCAATACGGCCAAAACTCTGCGCCTTTACGTTAATACGACCTTACAGAACTACTCGAAGATATCGAGACCAATTTGGACCGCAGACCCGGGCACATCGGGCCGAACGCCCCGCTGTGCCCGCGGACCGTTGAAGATGGAGCATTTACGGCGCGCGGGTAGCGGGAGCCGCGCCGCACATCCGGCAGATTTGGCGACCATTTCAGAACATTTGGGCGATTTACGCCGCCCATCGTGCTGGTCTCACTTGCCCCTATCACCGAGGCCGCCTCTCTATATCCGAATTGGATTGAAAGCCGGCACGTGCCTGCGCCGGCTCCTCAGAGCAAGTCCGGCGAGAGCGAGAGCGCCACCCAAGAGCGCGAGTGACGCTGGCTCGGGCACCGGATCGGGGACGTAGCGGACATCATCCACTCCGACAACGTCATTATTCACATTAATGGTTATACTGGCGATTGTCTTGCCAGCGTCGGTGAACCCAACGAACGCGGTTCCTCCATCGAAACCGGGGTTGGGAATGTCGATAGATTGGCTCGTGCCATCGCTGAAGGTAATCGTTTCACCGGCGTTCTGCACACCGCTTAAATAGGCACCGAACGCATCTGTTCCCCCGATAAAGGAAAACGTTGCGGTTCCACCGAACAGCAGAAGAAAATTCGATCCTCCCGCGCTCGTGTTGTAACCACACAAGCCATTAGTGCAAGGGGGTGTTATATTTATATTAGATGTCGTGTTTACAATGCTCTGATCATTACCATTGACGTTAGTTCCGGTCAGGTTAACGCCGGATGCTGGAGCAAGGGAGGAAAACAGTCCCAATGGAGAGCTCTCGAACGTGATGATGTGCTCAGTACCCAGCGCGGCAACTGCAGCGTCGAAGCTGGCAGCCGCGGCTGCGGAACTGGGCGCGGTCGCAAGAGAGCCCGCCCCATCATCCGCTCCGGTAAACAGGGTAAGTCCGGCATGCGCCGGCGTGGTGACAAGGGCGAACGCCACTATGGCCAGTATCGCCCTCTTGGTAGCAATTTGCGTATCCGGCATAACCTAATCTCCAAACAGCATACGAGGGGTGCCCCCAGCGATGCACGAGGCAAAAACAGCTTCGTGTTAGCGAGCGAAAATCACCACAATCCCGCACATCGAGTTTCCTCTTTACTAAGCCCGGATCGCCACATCGCGGCGATCAACAACAGCGAGTCCGGCAAGAGCGGGTACCAGCCTACGTTGATCGCGGGGCCACTGCGGCTGCGGGGCCTGGTGAGAAGCGCAGGATCAGCGTTTCAGTAAAACGTTAATATCTCAATATAAAATATCAGTCAAATGCATTCATAGTTAAAGCGAAATCCGAATACGGCCAAAACTCGATGCCTTTCGTTAATGCAATAGTCGCCGCGACATTGCAGTCTAAGGAGACCGTTGTGAGTTCGATGGGCTTTGTCAGGGATAACCCGACGGCCGGCGAATGCGCGATGGCGGCCGCATCGTTTCGCTCGCCGCGATAATCGCCGTAGCGTCACCACCGAAGGGCGGCGCGAGATCGTCGGTCTCGGCGTCGGCCCGTCAAAAGCCGAGCCGTTCTGGTCAACTTTCCTTAAAGGCCAAGCTGGTGATCGAGCCCGCCGAGAGGGCGGTATGATTCGTCGCGCTGCCGCCATGCTTGAACGCTTCGCGAACCATCCGACCTGACCAGGCCATCCGGCACGATGTCGAGCCTCATCAAGAACCGGAGAGCCTGAGACAGGTGTGCCCGCACGGAAGATGTTCGCTGGCGGCTCGAACAACTTGGTGGCGCTTCAAAATCGGCAGCGAGGTGGCGGACCGTACAGTAGCTAACTTTCACTATCGAACGGCGGCGACAAACGTCTGATTGGATGGTCGGCAATCGTCTTTGTGATAGTGACGATTAACGTTGAATACCGCCGATTTAACCATCTATTTTACAGAGCATTTTATTGTGCTGGTCTAAACTAGCCCTCTACGACGAGCCTCCGGGGCGGCATGGCTATGTTTTGTCTCGCGGGCAGCCACAAGACGCATTGGCAATTCTATCTGTGGGGGGTTTTGCTCCCGTCCCAAAACATGTTCCAGGAGCGACAGATGCTCAAAGTCGAAGACATTTCCGTTAATGGTTATGAACGCGTGATTGTTTTTCGTGATGATCATGAGTTTTTTTGTTGCATTGCCGTGCATAACACAAGCCTCGGCCCGGCTTTGGGCGGATGTCGTATCTTTCCCTACCAGAGCGAACACGCTGCCTTGATCGATGCCCTGCGGCTCAGTCGCGGTATGACCTACAAGGCCAGCCTTGCCGGGCTGGATTTTGGTGGCGGTAAATGTACCGTACTGGCTGATCACCCGGCACCGGAACTGATGCACCAGATTGGCGAGGCCATTGAACATCTCGGCGGTCTTTATGTTAGTGCCGAGGATGTCGGTACGACTGTTGCCGATATGCAAATAGCGGCGGAGAGAACCTCCCACATTGCAAGCCTAGGGGCGAGTGGCGATCCATCTCCATGGACCGCGTTGGGGGTTTACTCGTGTATCACCGCGGCGCTCGATTACACCAGCATGGGTCTGTCGTCGGTCTTGATAGAGGGGCTTGGAAAGGTCGGGTGGGATCTCGCTCGCCGGCTCCATGCCGCTGGGGCGGAGCTTTATGTAAGCGATTTACGGCCGGAATTGATCGTAAAGGCAGTCAAGGAGTTCTCTGCCAAGGAATTCACAGAAGATGTACTGGATAAAATTACCCTTTATGCACCGTGCGCTATGGGGCAGGTGGTATCCGCACGGAATGTTCATAGCGTTCGCTTTCCAATCATATGCGGATCTGCAAACAACCAGCTGATACAAGACAATTACGCTAGTATACTTCAGCATAATGGTGTTTTGTATGTGCCCGACTATCTCGCTAATTCTGGCGGGGTGATCAATGCTGCCGCCGAGATCGCTCAAACCTATGACAGGCAGAGCGTTACTACGAAAGTCGAATCGTTGAGCGAAAAGTTATTGGACATACTGGAGATTGCAGAATCCCGGTGTCTCACCCCATTAGCTGCCGCCAATATGCTGGCAGAAGCCAGGTTACAGTGACCGCACCCAATACTGTTGCGCAACTCACTGGTAATCGCTGAAACAAAGCGGCAGCCAAACCATCGCTACTCATCGATTACTTCAGCGATCTCCGGAATTAGACGGGCTTCTGAGCCTATCGGGATCGCCGACGGCATTCGAACCTTCACAGATCATCGGCAGGACGAGTACATCGCCATTCATGATTTGCGCAGGCCGAAGCCTCCCCCAAGCGTCGCAAAGAAGCCGACGCTCGAGCGTTTGCAACCAAATCGGGCTGAAATCGATCGACACGTGCAACAAAAACGTAGACGCGCCCCAGGGATCCGAAGTCCGTTTCTGGCACTGAGGTGCCACACCGGAATGTTGGAGGCCCGTTCTCCATCCGGGGGCAAAGCGGACCCTGAGTAACCGAGTTCAAGAAGCTCATTTTATTGGCACGCGCCCTGAGTGGTAAAACTATCTTTTTAAAATAATCGGCTTTTACCAGCTTAACTTAGGTCTACCGTATACTAAATCCACAGACCTCGCGGAATCGCTTCGCCTGAGACCATTACTTTTGCTGGCTCGGTTCCGAGAACGGGATAATCCCGCACTATGGCGATGGTGTTGGAAGATTGGTAGACGGCTGGCCCCGTTCAGCTAACCGAAAACAAAATCGAGTGGCTCGATGTCGAGAGCATGTCGAGACGAATTAGCGTCCGGTCGCTTCCGCTCGCCGCAACATCGTTGGAATCGCTGCATGGCCCAACGCCATCGCCCCGCAAACGGATGCCGCTTATCAGGATACTTCCAAATGAGCCGACGACGCCGAAACCAAGGTAATCCGGGCGGAAACCCTGCGGCCGACGAAGTACTCCTTACTGTTCACCAGGTGGCCGAAAACTGGCAAGTGTCGCAGCGCACGGTACGCCGCATGATTGCGGACGGCCGGCTTCCGATTATACGGCTCGGCCGAGCAGTCCGCATCCCCGAGCGAGCGACCGCGCTTTGAAACGGCCGTGATCGACAACCCTTTGAAATATTTGAGCGGCCGATTCGAGGAAATCATCCTCGTTATTACTTATAACAATCAACTTGGTAGAACTCTGCAGAGGAGCCCGTTGTGCGCCCCCTCGTGAAGAAGCTGGAGCCGCTCCATACCGTCGCGGAAACGGCGAAAATATTGAGCGTGTCGGAGAAGACGGTGCGCCGCCGAATTGACGATGGACTGTTACGGGCGATCAAGCTCCGCCGCGGCGACGATCGCCGGGGCCCCGTGCGGGTTGCTCAGGCCGATCTCGAGGACTTTATCCGTGACCACCGCAGTCACTAATAGACTAATATTGTCTAAGGTTTAGGTGCCACTCGGGAATACTATTACTAACAATAGGCGGCAAATTTATTTGTAAAGTATTCCCGAATGTCCCATTATGGCCACGTAAGCCTCTGCGTGTCCATTCTAGACCTAGAACCGAAGGCAGATATGGTGCCTATTTCTACCGAGCCAACCCTGGCCGATGCGATCGCCCGCCATGAGCAGGACGCCTCCCTCACGCCCAACAGACGACGCGACCTGAAATCCGCGGTACTCCGCATGAGCGAG
>WNFQ01004471.1_pt1 | contig 10180 bp, 9 predicted proteins | sample 5400171 | NCBI WGS metagenome assembly WNFQ01 (sample SAMN13153356, study PRJNA577476) | soil metagenome | isolation source: 20 cm soil under Madrone tree | place: USA:California | collected 2016-06-14 | reverse complement strand
GCGGCCCGAGCAACCCGTCGGGCCGGATCAACCCGCGGCTCGGCCAGCCCGGCGGCTTTGTCCCGGGCAAGCGCGAGCTGCCGACCAACGTCTATCGCGCCGACCCGAGCGGGCGGCTCGATGTCGTCGTCACCGAGGACCAGCTGCCCGACCCCAACGGGCTGTGCTTCTCGCATGACTACAAGAAGCTCTACGTGATCAGCACCGGCAAGGGCCCGGGCGATACCGGGGCAGGCGGCAAGCGCGACATGCACGTCTTCGACGTCGGGACGGACAACAAGCTCTCGAACCAGAAGCTCTTTTCCGATTTCATGGTCGACGGGGTGAAATGCGGCCCGGACGGTGCGCGTTGCGACGTTGATGGCAACCTCTGGGTGTCGAGCAATGGCGGCCGCGACTTAGGCTACAGCGGGGTGACCGTGTGGACCCCGGAGGGCAAGCTGATCGGCCGCATCCGCCTGCCCGAGACGACCGCCAATTTGTGCTTTGGCGGACCCAAGCGCAACCGCCTCTTCATGGCCGCCAGCCAGTCGCTCTATGCGGTTTATGTCAGGACCCAGGGTGCGGCGCCGGGCTGAGAGCTATTTTTTTCGACCGACGAAATTTTCCACGCCACGCGCCCGTTCTCTCCAATCGCCTTTGTAGTAATCGTGGCAGCAATGTGAATATTATGGCTAACAGTTCACGATCGCAAAAATATTATCGGCTGTTTGGAAGTGAATGCTCGATGATCCGTTTATAGGTCCGACGGCGTCATGCCGCCTATATTAGGAGAGATCGATGTTGAAGCTTTCGCGACTGCCCCTCGGCTTGCTGGCGTTGACCGTCGCTGCGCCGGTCTTTGCTCAGCCGGCAACGACTACGACCAACCCGACGCCACCCGCTGCGACGATGGCACCCTCTGCGCCCGCGATGCCAAAGGCCGCAGATACTGCTGTGGCGCCAAAGGGGAACCTGGTCGACATCAATACTGCGTCGGCGACCGAACTGAAGGGGCTGCCCGGCGTCAGCGACAGCGATTCGGCGAAGATAATCCAGGGCCGGCCGTACACGGACAAGAGCCAGCTCGTCTCGCGGCACGTCGTTTCCGAGGCGACTTACGACAAGATCAAGGATCACCTCGTCGCCAAGCAGCCCAAGTCGTAATTATCCATCCGCGCATGTTTGGGGCCGCGGCGCAAGCCGCGGCCCTCCATTTCCGGGTCACTGACACGCGGTCAGACCGCGCTGTTCGAGCAGTGCCGCGATCGTCGGGTCGCGGCCACGAAAGGCGCGGTAGAGTTCCATTGGATCGCGGGTGTCGCCGGCGCTGTAGATGTCCTTCAGACGCGCCGCGAGCGCTGGATCGAAGAGGTCGCCGGCTTCGGTGAACGCGGCAAAACCATCGGCGTCCAGCACCTCTGCCCACAGATACGCATAATACCCGGCGGCGTAACCGCCGCCGGCGAAGAGGTGCTGGAAGTGGGCCGGCCGATGGCGCAGGCCGATCTCTTTCGGCATCCCGATCCGGTCGAGCAGTTCGGCTTCGAACCGCGCGAGATCCAACCCTTCCGGCCGCACCTCACGGTGGAGCTCGAGGTCGAGCAACGCCGAGCCCGTATACTCCACCGTCGCAAAGCCCTGGTTGAAGGTTCGCGCCGCGAGCAGCCGGCGCAGCAACGCCTCCGGGATCGGCTCCCCCGTCTGGTAGTGGCGGGCGTAGTTGCGCAATGTCTCCGGGGCCGACATCCAATGCTCGAAGATCTGCGACGGGAACTCGACAAAGTCCTGGCGCACCGCGGTGCCGGACTGCGAGCGATAGCGCACCCGGCTGAGCAGCCCGTGCAGCCCGTGGCCGAATTCGTGAAACAGGGTCTCGGCGTCGTCGAAGCTCAAAAGGGTGGGTGCGCCTTTGGCGAAATTGTTGTTGTTGACGACGATCGGGGCTACCGCGCCGTCCAGGGTTTCCTGGTCGCGGTAACGGCTCGACCAGGCGCCTGACTGCTTGCCGGCCCGGGCGAAATTGTCGTGCAGGAAGATGCCGAGATGATCGCCGGCGCTGTCACGCACCTCCCATGCCCGCACATCGGGGTGGTAGACGGGTAGATCCGTGCGCTTGGTGAAGCTCACACCGAACAGGCGGCGGGCCACATCGAACGCCGCCTCCACCATGTTGTCGAGGACGAAGTACGGCTTCACCTCGGCCTCGTCGAGGTCGTACTCGGCTTGGCGGACCTTTTCGGCATAGTAGCGCCAGTCCCACGGCTCGATCGCCTCGTTCAGTCCCTCGGCGCGGGCCAGCGCCTCGAGCTTCGCCCGCTCGTCGCGGGCCTTGTCCTTGGCCGGCTCCCAGACTTGCAGCAGCAGACGCTCGACCGCATCGGCAGTCTTGGCCATCGAATCGTCGAGCCGGTAGGCGGCGAAATTGTCGTAGCCCAGAAGCCGCGCCTGCTCGGCCCGCAACGCCACGATTTCGCGAATGAGCGGAGCATTGTCGCGGGCACCCTCGTGCCTCCCGCGGGCGGTCCACGCCTCCCACAGTGTTCGCCTCAGATCGCGCCGCGTCGAGAACGTCAGAAAAGGCTCGGCGGCGGAGCGCGCCAGGGTGACGACCCAGCGCCCTCCGATCCCGCGCTCCTCGGCGGCCTGCGCCGCGGCGATCCGCGCGAAATCGGGAAGCCCATCGAGATCCACCTCGTCGAGGACCAGCTGCCAATCGCGCTCGTCGTGCAATACGTTCTGCCCGAAGAGGGTGTGCAGAACCGCCAGGCGCTCGACGAGCGCGGCCATGCGCGCCTTCTGTTCCGAGCCCAGCAATGCCCCGCTGCGCACCAGGCGCAGATGGTGGCGTTCGAGGAGCCGCATCTGGTCCTCGGCGAGTGCGAGCGTTCCCCGCCGCGCGTAAAGGTCGGCGATCCGCGCGAACAGACCCTCGTCGAGGGCGATCCGCATCCGATGCTGGGCGAGCCTGGGAGCGTAGTCGCGGGCTATCGCTTCGAGCGCGTCATTGGTATTGCTCGCATCGAGGTTGAAGAACACGCGGCTCACTCGGTCGAGCAGACGGCCGCTGCGTTCCAGAGCCTCGATCGTATCGGCAAAGCTTGGCGTCGCTGTGGTGCCGGTGATCGCGGCGATTTCGGCGCTCTGCTCGGCCATGCCTCGGTCGAACGCCAGCGGGAAGTGCTCGGGGCGAATGCGGTCGAACGGCGGCAGGCCGAATGGCGTGGTCCAGGCTTCGAAGAACGGGTTGTCGGTCATTCGCCGCTCGCTCTCTGCGTTACCACGCCTCGCGGCCGCGCTCGGGGCGGCCGAGGGGGCCGGCTTCATGTGCCGCCCGGACTGCAGCCCGCTCGGCTTCGTGCTTGTCGAACATGGCCTTGGCGGCGGCATTGCGCTTGGCGCTGAATTCGGTGCGGTTGTCGCCGCACCATTGGTAGGAGGCGGCGCGCGGCGCGTTGGCCCTGCTGAAATGCGGCATCACATAGCGGGCGTAAAGCTCGTAGGATCGCTTGGTCGCCTCGAAATCGGCCCAGTTGTGGGCTTGCTGCAAGAAAGCGCCAAACGACCCCTGCTTCTCGTAGAGCCGTTCGATCAGCGCGATCGCGTCGTCGGGCGTGCCACAGACACCGTAACGGTTCTCGGTAAACCATTCGAGCGGGTCCTTGCCCGCCGGCACGATGAAGCGCGGCTGATTGTTGTTGAGATAGCCGAGATAGCGCTCGAAGCCGAATCTGGCATTGGCGTACGCCTGCTCACGGGTCTCGGCGATGTGCATCGGCCCGACGAGGCGCAGCCGCGCGGGATCCATGTGGCGCCCGTGCTCGGCCGCCACATCGCAGGCGATCTGCCAGTTCGAGCCGAGCGCATCAAAGCCGAACGGGTTGGTTGCGGCGACGCAGATCATGCCGAGGTCGTATTTACCGGCGAGCCTACCGCCCGACGGCGTGATCGCGCTAACGACGGCGACCTCGGGATAAGGCTTGGTATAGGGCAGCAAGTGCAGCCGGCAGCCTTCCATCGTGTACCAGTCGGTCTTCTCCGTCACGATATCGCCGCCAAAGAGGCGCAGGATCACATCGATCGCCTCGGCCATGCGGTCGCGCTGGGTCAGCGGGTCGATGCCCATCATGATCGCGTCGGATGCCAAGAGGCCCGGCCCGGCGCCGAACATGACCCGGCCGCGGGTCATGTGGTCGAGCTGGACGATGCGGTCGGCGACCATCATCGGGTGGTGATAGGGCAGCGAGATCACCCCGGTGCCGAGCCGGATATGGCGGGTGCGCTCGGCGGCGAAGGCGATGAAGATCTCGGGCGAGCTGATGATCTCGTAGCCCGCGGAATGGTGCTCGCCGATCCAGGCCTCGTGGAAGCCGAGCTTGTCGAGCCACGCGATCAGCTCGAGGTCGCGCTCGAGGCATTGGGTCGGGTTCTCCTCGTTGGGATGGAATGGCGGCAGAAAGATCCCGTGGCGGAGATTGGTCAGGGGCATGAAAGGCATCGCTCCGATTGGCGCGGGGCTCGCGCGCGGCTTATTATCCGGGCTGCATTATAGGGAAAGGGGACAAGATGGCGATCAAGCGCGAGAAGATTCAGCCGCAGGGCATCCATGTCCGCATGGTCAACGGCCAGGCGAGATACACCCATGTCGTCACCGTCAGCGGCACCGGCAAGATGATCTTCGTCGCGGGGCAACTGGCGCGCGACGCTCAAGGGAATTGCGTCGGCAAGGGCGACATGCGCACCCAGATCCAGCAGGTCGGCGAGAACATCAAGACCTGCCTCGAAGCCGCCGGCGCTAGCCTCGCCGACATCGTCAAGACCAACACCTTCGTCACCGACTACGAGGAGTTCGCCAAGCACCCCGATATGCGGATGCGCTACTTCGGGCCGGCGACGCCGACCTCAACGACGGTCCAGATCAGCCGCCTCGCCGATCCCGACGCGATGATCGAGATCGAGGCGATCGCCGTTATCGACGGCTGACGTTGCCTACGCGGCGGGTGGTAAGCTGGTTAACTACAGGTATAGACTCGGCGCTGCAGCGTGCAGCAGGCTGTCGAGATCGAGTCTGGTCAGGGCGTTCATAGGAACGCCATCGACGAGATCGGCGAATAATATTCGCTTTTCCGTCAGGATCTGACTGATCCGTTCTTCGATAGTATCGGCACAGACATAGGAGAAGACCTGGACCGCACGGTTCTGTCCGATCCGGTGGACTCGGTCCTCGGCCTGTGTCTCAATCGCTGGATTCCACCACCTGTCGAAATGGAAGACACGGGAGGCAACGACCAGGTTCAACCCCAACCCACCCGCGCGCAGTGACAGGATCATCAGCCGCCGTGAGGGATCGCGCTCGAACTGAGTGACGAGAGCCGCGCGCTCATCAAGGGCGAGAGCGCCGACTAACAGGAGCGGTCGAAACTCACTGAGTTCCCCGGCCAGTCGCCGCGCCCCGAACGGCTCCTCTACGAATTGTGAGAATACAAGCGCCTTTTCCTCGGAACCGACCAAGGCGGTCAACCGGGCACGCAGATCGGTGAGCTTAGCCGACTGCCCAGATTCTGGGCAGAAATTGCAGATCTGCTTAAGCCGGAGAATGAGCTCGAGCACATGGTTGATCCGCAGCTCGGCGCCCAACGAGCGCAGCCAGACCACACCCTCCTCCTCTGCCCGGCGATAGGCCCTTCGCTGCGGCCCCGTAAGATCGAGGGTTACGGTCGAGGCGAATTTCGGCGGCAGATCGCATAAAACATCCTGACGGCGGCGGCGCAATTGCACTTCGCCTAGCAGCCGGCGAAGCCCGACCGCCATCGCGCGCGGATCAAACCGCCCCGGCGCGGCAAACTCCAGCACCGAGATCAGATCTTCGACGCAGTTTTCCATCGGTGTGCCGGTCAACGCCCACGACCGCCCGCGAGGCAGTCTCTTGACCGCTATCGACACGTCAGCCTTGGGATTCTTTATGCGCTGCGCCTCATCGATTACCACGGCATCCCAGTCCCGCTTGGCAGGGCCGCCGTCGCCGCCAATGGTCAAATCGCGGCAAAGCACTTCATAGCTGGTCAGAAACAAAACGACGTCGCGCCGCCACGCTGCGCGCCGCTGCTCAGCCAACCCTATGACAGTGCTGATCGTTAGTTCGGGCGCCCATAAGCGGATTTGACGGCGCCATTGCAACACCAGCCCTGCAGGACAGACGATCAGGGCGCGGCGCAGTTCGCCACGATGGACGAGAACCCGCAATGCCGCGATCGCTTGGATCGTTTTCCCCAAGCCCATTTCGTCGGCGAGAAGAACCGACGGCGCATCCAAAAGCTTGTCAATACCTGCGTTCTGGTAGGAAAACAAAGTATGCGGCCAAGAAAGGCCGTAAGTGGCTGCAGCAGCCACGCCGCAACTCCACACGCCGCGCTCACCCGTCTGCGTCGTCTTCTCCGGCCGCGACGGGCGCCTTCTCAATGTCGCTGCTCTCGCTGTAATCGGTTGCGATCGTCCCCGTTTCGATCTGTGGGGTCTGGCCGTATAGACGCTCGATGTCCCAGGTCGTGATCCACGATTTCACGTGTTGGCGTATTGAGCCACTCCTCGTCATCTGCGCTACAGCGATTTGAGGTGGGACCCAGTCGTAGATTTCGTGATAAAGGCCAGCGATTTTATCGAGGCTCCGGCGCAAGGTCGTCTCCGTCGGCTGAGACAATCGGGGTTGACGTCTTTCCAATCGCTCGATGCCTCTCTTCGCCATCGCCGATTGGGGCTGCATTCCTCGGTCTGTGAGACGAGGTGGGATCAATTCACCATCTCGCTTTCCGTTGAGGAAGTCCTGAAAATCGTCGGTAACCGCGGCGACGGTGACGACACCCGGTGTTGCAGCGTCCCGGTCCAGCCCGAGCCAACGCGCCAATTCAGCATAACTGCGACCGCGCTGCAGCGGGCTGTAGCGGCCGATCAACTCGACCTCGTCGAGGAGCACGCACCAACCGGAAAAGCCGGCGGCGCGCAGCAACCGGGGGGCAAAACGAAGGCGTTGCAATGCGAGATCCGCCTCGCGAACCGGTTTGAGGTCGAACAATTTGGTGGCGCCGGCCCCACGCAGCCAACCTTTTGCGATCGTCACGTTGAGCTTTGCGCCGCCAAAGAATCGGGCGATACGAGCGTGGTCGTCCGGTTGCAGCTTCGGGATAAGATAGAGAAGGGCGGCAAAGAGCGGCGAAAGTCGCCCGCCCCTCACCTCTTCCGTCGTCCACAATTCAAGCGCGTCGTGGGGATCGGAATTCGGATGAAGGCGGCTCATGACGGCCGTCATCAGGTCGTCATTGGCGTCTGGAACCACCGCCGCCCGGACTATTGCGGCGTACAGCCGTGCCGGGTCGAAGAGAGGCGTCTCTTTGCTAATCGGCACCTGGCTGACGACGAACTTCTCTTGCTGCGCCAGCTCTGAGAAGTAACCGAGCAGGTGCGACTTACCAGCCCCGAATGCGCCCTCGAGTATAATTCCTTCCACCTGTTCGCCATTCCGTAGCGCCGCATCGCACTGGCCCAGGCGGCCGAGGAAATCCTGCCTCAGCGCATCCTCGTCGCTCCCCAGCAGCCGGATGGCGGCGCGATTGGGCACGCCAGCGCGCAGCGCTTCGATCGCATTGCGCTTCGCGACCGTCTGTGGCGCGTTCATGGCACAGCCGCCAGCGCCGGCTCCGACCGCAGTTGGCTCGCGAGCCGGACGAGCGGTGCCAGCGGGTTGTCCCGGCCCTCGGGCCGCACGTCATCCCAGATCCGCATCTTCAACGCCTGGTATGCGCCGAGAGAACGTTTGAGATCGTCGCCGATCAGCGTATCGTCGGCGATCACAACCAGCAGAAGTCCAGCGAAATGCTCGGCATCGTCGATCAGTTGGCGAAGCACCTCGAAACCGTCCATGACCGCAGCCGGACTATATCTGAGGCCGCTGCCGACCGCCGCCCCGGTCTTGCCGAGCTGTCGGATGTCGAGCGTCACGCAGAGACCGCGCCGGCCGCATAGGCGCAGCCAGCGACAAACTGAGCGGAGCATCGCGCGGCCGTTGTGACGCGTAATCTTGGAGGTAATCGAGAGTTCTTTTAGCGCCCCGACACTGCGCAACTCACCGCGCAGCCATTCGATGACCGGTGCGGTAATGCCCAGCTGGCTGTCTTCGGGCTCCAATCGGCGGAGGCACAGCCGTGTCATCGCGACCCGAAAATCTTGAGTCATGTCGGTATCGTGCATGACCTCGGCAGTCAGCCACTGGCGGAAGGAGAGACGCAACAGGTTGTCAGCAACTCGGTTGCAGCTCGCTACTTCCGTGAGCGGTACCGCTGCCCCGGGGTGAGGCCATTCATAGCTCTGCCGATCGAACAGTGCCTCGACGAAATACTGGGCCATTGCAGGCCAATCAAGGGCACGAGCGATGGCAAAGAAAACGTCTTGGATCATATGGATCTTGGTCGTCTCAGCATCGATCGCCACATGGCCCAGCTGATGCCGTTCCGACAAGTCGAGGAGGCCGCGCTCCACAGCCGCCGTTTGATCGTCGCTACCAACTACAAACTTTACCGCGGCGCCGCCCGCCGCGACGAAGCCGCGCAAGTATTCGCGCTCTATGAGGTCGAGCCAATCGTCGCCGACGACGGCCATTTTAGCCCTCCTTTACGAATCTGAGGCCGACATAAGTGTGCTCTCCCCCGCGCTCATCGAAGACGACCAGACGCTTCGTGGATCCTTTACTCGAGGTCGACGCCGGCAACTCGGCGCGGCAGCCGTCACGCGTCCGCAAATCCGGCCTGCGATCGAGCAGCAGCAGATCGCGAGAGAACTCCTCGCTGGGATAATCCGCTCCGGGCAGCAGAGTCAGCGTTTCGTGTATGTCTGCCAGCGCGACAGCCGGTCCCACTCCGGTTCCCCGCCACCCGCTGCCAACAAGACGGCGCCACGTACGGTAGAGCAGCTCGAGGAACTGACTCTCGCTAAACCGCTGCGGGCGCTTTTGCGCCGCACCCAGCAACCGCGCAAGCTCGCGCGGCCTTATCCGCCGTTCCAGCCTTCTGCCGATCTTGACGGCGTGTTCTTGAGCATCGACCCGCAACAGCAGAGGAAAACAATAGATGCGACCATCTTTCTCGAATAATGAAAGACCGTGATTCGCCGCCGCAGCCTTGAGATCCTCCAGAAACCTGCCGTCGCTCATATAGGCGTGAGTATCGAAGCGCCAATCGTCGGAGAGGCCGTCTGCCGCCGAGCGGGCGTCGCTAATCCGCCTCGATATCTCGTCGAGACCCTTGGCGAGTTCGCTCATCCGCCCTAGCTTTGTCGCAGTCCGGGCGCGCGCGATCGCCGACCCGACCGCCTTTCCAAGTCTTTGGATTTCCTGAAGTCTTGCATCGAGCGCAAGAAGGCTTTCCTCAAAATCGGACACCTGCACCCCTTTTTGCAATCGAAACGACGAAGCTTATCACCGTGATCGCGTTTGGGTAAGGCATGCGACCGGGGTTGTGCATGGGACCCTGATAATCCCTCTGCTCCTAAAATGTGGTTAGGAAGTTGGCACGGGCGGCAGCATGGGATCGAGATGCGCCGCTTGGCGCATCCTTATTTCCTAGTCGAGATCGAAGCGATCGCCTTCGTCGACTGACCTTTGCCCCTCACCCCAGCCCTCTCCCGGCAAGCGACGGCAAGCGGGGCGAGTGAGGAGCCCGCGCTAGTGTGAGGTTGAGGGGCCATGAACCGGCTCCGTCTCGATGCCGGCGTCGGCCAGCTCCTTGAAGCCGCCGGCATTGAAGACGGACCGGTAGCCGGGGTCCTTCAGGGTCTTGCCGCTCAGCGCCGAGCGACCGCCGGAGGCGCAATAGACCAGGACCGTCTCGATCTCTTTGAAAGGCCGGATTGTAGTACGGGCTCTCCGGGTCGGCGCGGAACTCCAGCATGCCGCGCGAGACGTGGACGGCGCCTTTGAGCTTTCCGCCGGAGGCGAGTTCCAGCGCATCGCGCACATCGACGATCAGAACATCCCCGCGGTTCATCCGGTTGCGAACCTCGGCCGGGTCGAGGCGGGGCACCGCCGCGCTGGCCTCGGCCAGCATTTCCTTGACGCTCGATGGCATTGTTTTTCCTCCGCCCTTCAGGTGATCACGCCCTCTTTGCGCAATGCCCGGATCTCGGTCTCATTGAAGCCCGCTTCTCGGAGCACCTC
>WNFQ01033130.1_pt1 | contig 10182 bp, 8 predicted proteins | sample 5400171 | NCBI WGS metagenome assembly WNFQ01 (sample SAMN13153356, study PRJNA577476) | soil metagenome | isolation source: 20 cm soil under Madrone tree | place: USA:California | collected 2016-06-14 | reverse complement strand
CCAAGGATCGATCGTCCGGCCGGTCGTCCGGTCGATCGTCGATGGTGACCCCGTTGCGTATCGGGTCGATGAGGCTTGGGCTGGGCGGGCAGACCGCGTGCTGCGTTTGCGAGACGCAGTTGAGCCAGGTGGCCGGGCGGGCAGGACACACGGCGCGGGGCGAGTACCATTGGATCGGCAGATGCAATGTCGCCAAGACCGGGACACTGGGCGCAGGAAGGTACTCGGTGAAATCGACGCCATGCATGTGAACGACATCGATATCGTGTGCCGAAAGCGTCGCATGCAGCGCATCGCGACATGACTGGCGTGCGCGCGCGATTGCCGCGTGATCATACGGCGCCGGCGTGCGCGCGATCGGGACGTGGCGTCCGTAAACCGTCGAATCGGAAGTGGCGATCACGATCGAATTGTGCCCGGTGCGCGTCAATGCGCGGTCGAGCCTGCTGAGAACTTGTTCCGCCCCTCCGACCTCTTGGGGACCGACCGGGGCGAGGGGATAGGCGACGTTCAAAACAGTGAGCTTCATATCTTGAGCTTCAAACCTGGGGCTCGATGAGATCGAGTTCGATCAGCGCCTTCCCGGCAAGCTCCTTCCATTCGGCGCCGGTTCGCAGGCCCCAATCATGACGCTCGTAGAGCAACGCCCCACTATTGGGCAGCACGGTGAAGTCGTGGCGGGGCATCGGGCGGAACCGCTCCGTCTCGACCGCAAAGCCCGAAAGCGTGTGGCGCTGCGTTAAGTAGCATGCGAGCATCTGCCGCTTGCGCGCCTGCGCATCGGCATCAAGAAACAGCGCCAGTTCCGATGCTGATTCATTCGATGCAAATGTTTGATGTAACTCCCGATTTTCTCCCTGGCGATAGAGCGGCATTTCATAGAGCGAAACCGCATATCCGCTGCGTTCAAGCAGGCGACAGGACGCAGCAGCGGCGCAGGCGACCGCGTCGTGGTCCGGATGACCGCCTTCGTAGGCATGCGTAATGGCGCAACGGATTCCCTTAGCTGCAATGACGCCGCCGAGCGCCCGCGCCATATCCGCGATATGGCGGGCGGCATCCTGGTCGGGCACGCCGATTTGGATGAGCGAAGTCTCATCGACCCCGGCGACGCGCATGGCGCTGCGAAGCTCCCTGGCGCGCGCTGCCGCATATGCGCAGGCAGTGTCGTAGCCGTGCGCTTTTGCATCCACCAGGTTTCGCGGCGCCCCATCTGTCGCCACGACGACCGTGGCGTTGTTGGTCAATTGGGCGCCGCAGCCAATCGTCTCGTCGTCCGGGTGCGCGACAATAACGCAGACAGGGATGTCGCGCCACGGTGGGGCCGCGGTTGATGTCGCGCCATTGCTTCGAAGGATTGAAAGACGCAGTCGGTCACGCTCCAGGGATTTGCCTTTGATTGCCACGTCCGCCGCACCGGGTGAGCTGCGGAATAAACGCGGGGGCGCTTTGTACGTTCCGTTCTTCCGCGGCGGCAGGAAACCTGTCTCGTGCGCAAGGGCCTGCGAGGCTACGACGGCAGACCGCCAGATGATTTGATGTGCGCTGTGGCGATTGGAGAAATTGCCACATTCCCGGAACGTTTATGTGGCGAAAGCCTTGACAACGAGCGGATCAGAGCAAATTTCGGGACGAGAATGGAAACGGTTTTCGTCAAAATCTTTGCCGCGGCGCTGGCGTTTAGCCAAGTCGCGGTAAATCCAAGCGCGGTGAAAACCGAGTTCAGCCGCGATCGGGATCAACGGCAGGTCGCGCAGCTGCTGCAGGCCGGCTGTAAGCATATGCTTGACGCCTTTGCGATCGAGAATATCAACATCGATGACCTCATTGAGACCGCCATGAATGATCCTCAGGCGGTTGGCGGTGAGACCAACAAGGAGTTCCGCGGCATCAACCTTGGTGACCTGCACGTCGCCTATCGACAATTCTGCAAACGCCAGGAAACTGCGAAGCCCGCGGTCGACCTCGGCGAGGTCATCGACTTCTACAACAAAGCGGCAGCCAACCTTCCGGACCACAACAAGCTCAACGGCCTCAGACTTCCAGGCGTGAGTGTCGTGCTCGACGCCAGCGGCCGGCATTTCGCCGACATGTTTCAGGACAACCAGCGCTCGAGCTGGATTTCGCTCAATAAGGTGCCGGTCCACGTCCGAAACGCGTTCATCGCGGCCGAAGACAAGCGCTTTTACCAACACAAGGGCGTTGACGAACGCGGCCTGGTCCGCGCTTTCCTGAACAATCTCACGCAAGCGGGCCACCGCGAGGGCGGTTCGACGATAACGCAGCAGCTCGTCAAGAACCTGCTGGTGGGCGAAGACCGAACCTACGAGCGCAAGATTCGCGAGACCATTATCGCGACCCGAGTTGAGTCCACACTCGGCAAAGACCAGATCCTGGAACTTTATCTCAACGCCGTCTATCTCGGCCGCGGCTCGTGGGGCATTGAGCGTGCGGCTCGGAACTATTTCGACAAGTCGGCGAGCGAGCTCTCTCTGGAGGAGGGCGCATTGCTCGCGGGCCTGACCAAGGGGCCGAACTATCTTAGCCCGGACCGGCAGCCGGCGCGCGCCCAGGGCCGGCTCGCTTACGTTTTGGGCCGAATGCAAGAAGACGGGATGTTGAGCGCCGCAGAAAACGACAGGCTGCATCGCAGACCGGGGTTACCGCCACTACCCGCAATGGCGCTCAATCAACGGCCGCGGCGCGATATCGGCTTCCATTTCGTCGATGAGGTCGCTCGCGAAGTGAAATCGGTGGCCGGCATCACCGAGGCCGCAACCGAGTCCTACACGATAAGGTCCACTATCAATCCGCAACTCCAGCGCGCGGCGGAAGAAGCCCTTCAGGAGGGATTGTTTCAATATGAGCGTGACAACAGCCGCCTCGAATTCAAGGGCGCCGAGGCGAATCTTTCCCAAGCAATCGGGCGGATCGAGGCAGAAAGGAAACCCAACGAGAAACGCCCGGCATGGCAGCAAGCGCTCATAAGTGCGCGTCTACCGCTCTATGACGTCCACTGGACGCCGGCCGTGGTGGTGGAAGCGCCCGCCAGCAAGAAGGGCGCGGCTTGGCACGTCGGCCTTGCGGACGGACGCATCGTACCGCTCACCCTCGATCCCGGAACACAGCGCAAACTCAAGATTCATGATGTGGTCTTGGTTCATCTTTCCGGCGGAAAGGGCAAAGCGCCGGGGCGCGCGCAATTGCGGATGCGCCCCGAGGTTCAAGGGGCTGCGGTGGTCCTGGAGAACAAGACGGGGCGTATTCTGGCGATGGCCGGCGGATTTTCCTATCCCCTGAGCCAGCTCAATCGTACGACTCAGGCCGCGCGCCAGCCGGGGTCGACGATCAAGCCCCTGACCTACCTTGCGGCGCTGGGCAAGGGCTTGCAGCCGGATACGCTTCTCAGCGACGACGAGATCGCGCTCCGTCCCGTCGGGGCGCGGGCACGGGGAGGCCGCGAGCCCGAATACTGGTCGCCCAAGAACTACGACGGCGGCGGAGGCGGCGTCCTGACCATGCGGGCGGCCCTGGAAAATTCGCGCAATCGTGCGACCGTGCATCTCCTCGACGGGGGAATCGAGCTCAAGCGGCCCACGCCCCATGCGGTCGAGTCCGTCGAGCGCGATGGCCAGAATATCTTTCGACACCAGGCAACGTCGGTCACGATCAAATCCGTCGACCCGGCGGCCTTTTATCAGCTGAAGACCATGTTGCAGGGCGTGCTCGCGCGTGGAACCGCCCGCTCCATTGCCAGGCTCTCCCCCTACGTCGCCGGCAAGACCGGCACCTCCGAGGATGAGAACGATGTGTGGTTCGTCGGCTTCACCAACGACGTTACGGTGGCAGTTTGGCTCGGCTACGACAATGCCGGAGGACGGCGCCGTACACTGGGCAGCGGCTCGACGGGGGGAGCGGTGGCGGTACCGGTCTTTGACCCGATAATCGAGGCCGCGTGGGCCCATGTGGCTTCCAAACGGGCGCTCGCACCGCCCTCACTCGAGGCGAGCCGGCAGCTCTCGTGCAACTCGAGCGATCTTGAACTTAACGAAAGTCGCCGGCGAGCGAGGACCGCCCTCACCGAGTGCCTCCGGTTGGACAGAAAGGGCAGAGTTATCGATACGCGATATCGCCTGGTGTCTCGCGAGAGCGACAGGCAGGATCGCGACGAAATTCCGCTTCGCGGGCGGTCCGAGCGCGTCTATGCGTTTGAGAATCAGAGCCGATGGCCTTGGGAGAGTCCCTGGCAGGGCGCGTCGCAATGGCGGCCGCGTCGGGAATCCGAATGGCGCGGACATCACCCGCGAGGCTTCCACGCGTCCCGGCGGTCCAATTTCATGTACTGGCGCCGTTGAGTGATCACGGCCGACGATCGCATTGGTAAATATTCTGATGCTGCGGAGGAACGAACAACGGCTATTCGGTTTGAATCACAGGACGCAGGATAGCTGTTTCACTCTTAAATTTAGCACGCGGGTCGATTTGTTTGCACGTTCGCGCGCTAACAGCAGGAGGCTCCGATATGTGCGATTACAGCCTTGAGAACGTCGCAAGTCGCGCGGCGCGCGTTGGCGAGAAGCTTGTTTCAACCCAGTTCGTGAACTCATTGACCCGCGGTTTCGCGGCGATAGGAGAGCCGGAAGTTGCCGTGTGCTTGCTTCCTGGCACCGAGCTGGGTTTTGACCAGGATGTAGAATGTGACCACCCGCTCGGGCTCTACGAAAGGCGGAAATTGAAAGAGAAGGTCGCTCGCTTCCGGCAGATCAATCTCCATAGCCCCTACGAACACCACGATGCACTGGAATTTCCGAGTGGAAAGGTGGTGCTGCTGACACGGCTTTGCGTCGGACAATCCGCCACGGTGTTGCAACTTCCGGCGGATGCGCACGCACCGGAAGTCTCGCGCGAAAGCGAAGTCAAAGGCCTCGCGCCCGTCGATTAGGTGCCGACGCGGACCGGGTACCCGCGCCGAGAGAGCAAACGGTGGGCACGCGCCGTCCACGCATCGGAGGCGTGCCGCCGGCCCGTCCGCACGATCGGGCTGTTCGCGGTCGAAACCAAACATCCCAACGCCGGTAACGCCCACGTGGAGACCACGTGGGCGAGGTTAGCATCTGCCCTCATGCCCTTCCCTCCTTCCCCGCCAGCGGGGGAGAGTAGAGACGGCGTATCGATGAAGCGGTTGATCGCGCCGGTCGCGATACGCTGCTCGCGCTGCTGGACGGCCGAGCGACCGAGTGGAGAGCGTCATGATTGAACGGATTGTCGCATCGGAGTTTGCGATCCGGCGGAGTAGCCGCCTCGTGCTCGCGCTACTTTTCGGTGGGATAGGTGTTGCGACCGGGACCTTGATCGGGAGCCCACACCTCCTTCAGGTGCCGCCGTCCCCGAAGAAAGAGCTGCCTCGCCCTGTCGCCACCGAACGAACCTCGAATTTTGCCAGCTTTGCGGAGCTTGCACATGCGGTCAAGCCGGCCGTGATCGCAGTCATAGCTCGTACCATCGAGGTCGATTTGGCGTCGCGGGCGCAGGGATCGCCCGAAGGGCCAAGGTCACGGTCTAGCACATCACAAGGATCCGGCTTTTTCATCACTGCCGACGGCTACGCCGTCACAAGCAATCATGTCGTCAAAGGAAGTGCATCGGTTGAGGTTCGCACTGACGAGGGCGACGTCTACAAAGCGAGGGTGGTCGGCGCCGATGCGGTGAGCGACCTTGCGGTGATCAAGGTGGATGGGCGCAGGAATTTCGTGCATGTGAAGTTTGCGGAACAGCCGCCGCAGGTCGGCGACTGGATCATCGCAGTGGGTAATCCGTTCGGTCTCGGCGGGACGGTGACGGCCGGGATCGTTTCTGCGCGGGGCCGGGACGTGGAGAAGGAGTCGGATTCCTATCAAGACCTGCTTCAGGTCGACGCGCCCATAAATAAAGGCAATTCGGGCGGGCCGACGTTCGACATTTCAGGCAACGTCGTCGGAGTCAATACGATCATCCTCTCGCCCACAGGCGGTTCAATAGGAATCGCCTTCGCGATCCCGTCGGATAAGGCAAAACTCATCGCTGAACAGCTCAAAGAAAGGGGCGCGGTGACGCGGGGCTGGTTGGGAATTCAGTTCCAGTCCGTCTTGCCGGAAATTGCTGACAGCCTGGAGCTAGCGGAGCCGGCGGGCATTCTCATCGCCGACGTCCACCCTCAAGGACCGGCCGCGAGGGCAGGGATCGCAGCGGGCGACCTCGTGGATTCGGTCAATGGTGAAACGATAAAGAACGCCCACGACTTCAGTCGCGCCATAGACGCCACGCCGCCGGGTTCAATAGTCATACTCGGCACCCGGAAAAAGGGACGCGAAGAATGGATTGCCGTCATGGCCGGCCGGTCCCCGATGCACGCCGAGGTTTCGCCGCTGCCGACGCCTAAATACGAAGCCGGAAACAACGAAGACCGCCCGCAGCTTGGACTGAAGCTCCTTGCTCTCGGCGCACTGGGCGGCACCGAAGAACGACAAGGCGTGATGGTTGTGGAGGTTGAACCGGGCGGGCTGGCAGCGGGCCGAGGGATTGATCCGGGCGACCTCATTCTCGACGTTGCGGACGAGGCGATCGGCGCACCGGAGGATGTGTTCAGGCTGGTAAACACCGCAAAAAACGCCGGGAAACGTTCGGTATTGATGCGGATCAAGTCGGGCGACACTGCGAAGTTTATTGCATTGCCAATCGGCTGATTTTACCCGTATCTCTTCGCGGAGCGGTTCGCTCCTCAATTCGCCGGCGCTGATCGCTATGCGCATCGAAGACTATGCACTGATCGGTGATTGCGAGACTGCCGCGCTGGTGGGCCGCGACGGGTCAATCGATTGGCTATGCTGGCCGCGGTTTGATTCGGAGGCCTGCTTCTCGGCGCTGCTCGGATCCCACGACCATGGGCATTGGCTGATCTGCCCTAAGCACGCCGGCGCGCGCGTCGTTCGGCGATACCGCCCGAACACGCTGATTCTTGAAACGCGATTTGAAACCCCGGAGGGAGCGGCGACATTGATCGATTTCATGCCGCCCCGGGGAAGACATTCCAACATCGTGCGCATGGTCGTCGGCGAACGTGGCCGGGTGCCGATGGCGACAAAGCTCGTGTTCCGATTTGGATATGGCGCGATTGTCCCGTGGATGACACGCCTGGAGGACGGTACATACCGCGCCATTGCGGGTCCGGATATCATCTGCCCCCGCCGGCGCCGCGAGACCCCACCACGGCCCTGGAGGCGACGGAAGCCTTTTGGCGCGATTGGACAGGAAAATGCACCGCAGAGGGCCCCTGGCACGAAGCGGTGATGCGGTCGCTGATTACGCTTAAAGCGCTGACATATGCGCCAACTGGCGGCATTGTGGCGGCTCCGACCACGTCATTGCCCGAGCAACCGGGCGGGCCGCGCAACTGGGATTATCGCTTCTGCTGGCTGCGCGACGCGACACTCACCTTGCTCGCCATGATGCATGCCGGCATCTACCACGAGGCTCAGGCGTGGCGCGACTGGATGGTGCGGGCCGTCGCTGGCAGCGCCTATCAAATCCAACCGCTGTACGGCATCGGCGGCGAGCGCCAGCTGCATGAATGGATCGTGCCGTGGTTACCGGGTTTTGCGAACTCCAAGCCGGTCCGGGTCGGGAACGCAGCGCACCGTCAGTTTCAGCTTGACGTGTTCGGTGAGGTCATGGATGCCCTTCACCAAGCGCGTCGCAGCGGCATCACCACGAGCGAGTCGGGATGGCGGGTGCAGGTGGCGCTCCTGGGTCACCTTGCGCGCGTGTGGTCCCAACCGGACGAAGGCATATGGGAGGTTCGCGCGGAGCGCCGGCATTTCACCTATTCGAAGGTCATGGCTTGGGTTGCGTTCGATCGGGCCATCAAGAGCGCCGAAACTTTCGGACTTGAGGGGCCGGTTCACCAGTGGCGGGAATTGCGGGCGCAGATTCGCACCGAGGTATGCGAGCGCGGTTTCGACGCACAACTCGGCAGCTTCGTTCAGTCATATGGATCAAAACAAGTCGACGCGAGCCTGCTCTTGATCCCATGCGTGGGATTCCTGCCGGTCTCCGATCGGCGCATAAGCGGCACCATAAGCGCGATAGAGCGGCGCCTGCTGGCAAATGATTTCGTCATGCGCTACGAGACAAGTACTTCTGTTGACGGCTTGCCGCCCGGGGAAGGGGTATTCCTCGCCTGCAGCTTTTGGCTTGCTGACGTCTACGTACTGCAGGGCCGTCGGCAGGACGCCGAGCGACTTTTCAAGCGCCTCATGGACCTGTGCAACGACGTGGGCCTTCTCAGTGAAGAATACGACCCGGTGGCGCAACGGCTCATCGGCAATTTCCCGCAGGCATTCTCCCATGTTGCCTTGATCAATAGCGCCTTCAATCTCACGCGCGCGCTCATGCCGGTCGAGCAACGCTCTCAGGCGACGGTCGAGGGGAGCGCATGAATGGGCACTCGGGCGAAGCTGTTCCCGTGGTGGCTAGAGCGGATTTCGATCGACAGGAATCCCTGTAGGGTGGGCAAAGGCGCGCTGCTGCACTTGCGCCCCAAGGGCAAGAAGGAGGGAAACGATATCCGTCGATGTCGATGATGGTCTTGTTGGTCGGGTGGTCGGCGCGGCGAGTATGGAACGCCAAATCCCCGGAGGGGCTTATAGCTCAGGGCCGTCGATGCTGTGTCAAGGGCCGGCTTTTGATTTTCGACAGCAGGTGTGGCCCTCAGTTTAGCGATCCGATCTCGCCGTCCGCACCCACAATGCGGCGAACCGCAAACTCGGCACAATGCCGCGAGCAACCGATGCGATTTAAGTTCCGCGCAGGCGCGTCGTAAGTTGGACATGCTTGCCCGGCATGCTAGGCCCACTCTGCGGGTCCATTCAATCGGAGAGCCGGAGACCGGAATGAGGACACCCCCTCCCCACATGCGCAAAGGCTTCGGCGGACACATTGAACCGAAAGCCCTTTACCGATGACGACAAAACGCCCGGCCGCGAGAGCAGTACCGGCGGACCCGTGCTGCTTCATCGTTTTCGGCGCCTCCGGAGACCTCGCCTACCGTCTTCTGGTGCCCGCGCTCTACAATCTCGCGGCACTGAGTTGTGTCGGCTATGTCGCCGGCGGCGCCGACGATCCTGCGACCTACCAGAGACTTAAGGAGGCGTTGACGCGGGTCGAGAGCGCCCGCGACACCCGCGGCAACCGCCTCTTCTATCTCGCGACGCCGCCTTCGGCATTCGCGCCGATCGGCCGCCGTCTTGGCGAGACGGGCCTTGCTCGCGAGGAGACGGGGGCATGGCGCAGGCTCATCATCGAGAAACCATTTGGGGTCGATCTCGCGTCGGCGCAGGCGCTCAACCGGGAACTTCTTGAGGTGCTCGACGAGCGTCAGATCTATCGCATCGATCACTACCTCGGGAAAGAAACGGTTCAGAACATCATGGTGTTGCGGTTCGCCAACGGGTTGTTCGAGCCGATTTGGAATCGTCACCACATCGACCACGTGCAGATCACCGTGGCGGAGACCCTCACGGTGGGTAACCGGGGCCGCTTCTACGATGAAACCGGCGCCTTGCGCGACATGGTGCCGAACCATCTGTTCCAGCTGCTCTCGCTCGTGGCCATGGAGCCGCCTTCGCGTTTCGAGGCCCATGCGGTCCGCTCGGAAAAAGCACAAGCGCTCGACGCGATCCACGTGCCGTATGATGCGACGGTGCTGCAAGACTGTGTACGCGCGCAATATATTGCGGCCCGGGTGGGTGACAACGAAGTCGAGGACTATCGCAGAACGAAGGACGTCCGGCCCGACAGTATGACCGAAACCTACGTTGCGCTTAAGCTCATGATCGACAACTGGCGCTGGGCGGGCGTTCCATTTTACCTGCGCACCGGCAAAGCGCTCAAGTCCCGGCGGACCGAAGTTGCCATCGAGTTCAAACGGGCGCCGTTTGCAATGTTCCGGGATACGCCCGTCGATCGGCTGGCTCGGAACTTTCTGGTCATGAGCATCCAGCCGGACGAGTGCATCGGGCTGCAATTCAATGCCAAAGTGCCGGGGCCCGCCGTCGCGATTTCGGGCGTGAATATGACCTTCAAGTACCAGGACTATTTCGACGTCGCGCCGAGCAGCGGATATGAGACGCTGATCTATGACTGCAT
>WNFQ01004468.1_pt1 | contig 10183 bp, 5 predicted proteins | sample 5400171 | NCBI WGS metagenome assembly WNFQ01 (sample SAMN13153356, study PRJNA577476) | soil metagenome | isolation source: 20 cm soil under Madrone tree | place: USA:California | collected 2016-06-14 | reverse complement strand
GCAAGAGCAGGACGCAGAGAATGGCGATTTCGTGGCGGTAGAAGTTGAAGGCTTCCTGGAGGCGGTGTTCGTACTTGGTGACGCGGCTGTCCGCGGCGCTGACGGAGCGGACGAGGGATTGCTCGTCCAAAGAATGGAGCGCCTGGCGAACGGCGGACTCGTCGAGATTCATCGCGGGTTCGCGGTTCGATTTCTGGTTGCAGGCGTTGGCGAGGGCGTTCAAGGAGAGCGGGTAATATTCGGGGGTGGTAATTTCTTTTTCGACGAGCGAGCCCAGGACGCGGCACTCAACTGCGGTTAGGCGGATGTTCACGGAGCCGAATGATACATCAGTTGGTGACTGGTGATTAGTGACTTGTGACTGGTGAAGAAGACGCCAGCCCGCCCTGCGGGGCGGTTCTCCAGTTCCAGAATGGGAATTGTTGGTATACACCCGGCAGTTTTCGTATGAGTGGCAAACACAGGACTTACGGGATACGGAAAATGAAAGAGTGCGTAACCGTATGAAAGGAAAGGGCGAAATAAGTGGCGGATAGCGAGTGAAGAGTGGGTGATGAGCGAACAAGTTCAAGTATAACTTTAGGAATGGGGGCGATTGCTCTAGCGGTGGCACCTGGTTGTTTTCGTAGGAGCACATTCTAAAGGAGTTCCAGGCGTCACGGTTTGTAAATGCAGATTCCAAAGAAGTTGCGGTGACGGATTTTTCGTCACGTGACGGAATAGAGGTGGAGCGACGGAGATTTTGATCGACACTTCCGGGCTCCACGAAAACAAACACGGCAGAAAATACCATGAAAGTACTCTGTGTGTCAATTACTTTGTGGGTATCATTCGAACGAGACCGTAAGTCGTTGAAAGATTTGCAGCTTGAAAGAGAGGAAGGGCAAAATGGACGTCGGGACCAATAAGTGGAATGCTGCGAGAACGAAGGGACTCGAGTGTGTGGAGTGGCCCCGTAGAGTCAAAATCCAGACACGTAAAATCGACGCGTGATGCGCCAAGCACCCGAGCTGAGCGGTGCCGACTCGCAAGAACTGCGTGTGAGACTTTCCTGATCAGCCCAGCGGCGTATGCCTTGGCGCCTTGCTCAAGACCGGATGGGGGTTTGAGACGTCAAAGGGATTGGTAAGAGGTTCGGGGTGGAAGGGTGTGAGGGGCTAAGTTTGTCCGAAGCCGGGACGGGTAATCCCATTTCCGAGCAATTTGGAGGGACTGTCGCGAAAGGAGGCAAGCTAAGACGTTGAAAAGGCGTAGACTTACGGAGGGGAACACCGGGCAGGTGAGTTGCGTTCTATACAGTGGCAGAACACTATGGACATTCAACGACCATCCAACGCAAGAGCAAAGAAAATCAGGCGGATCGTATACGCGACCGTCGCTATCCTATTGGTCGGGGGAGTGACCTACGGGCTCTCGCGGCTGCGGCCAGCGGCGCCCACGGTGGACCGCGCCACGATTTGGCCTGATGAGGTGAAACGCGGGCCCATGGTGCGGGAGGTGCGCGGCTTAGGGACGCTGATACCCGAAGATATCCGCTGGATTCCGGCGCAGACGGATTCGCGTGTAGATCGTTGGGTCTTGCGTCCGGGGGCTATCGTTAAGCCAAGTTCTATCATTATGGAGCTGAGCGATCCGACATTGCAGCGAGACGCGCTGGACGCGGAATTTCAGCTCAAAGGCGCGGAGGCCGAGTATGCAAACCTGCGGGTACAGGTCAATAGCGAACTGATGAATCAGAAAGCAACGGAGGCGGCGGTTCGCAGCGAGTACGAACAGTCGAAAATCCAGCATGCGGTTGATGACAAGCTCCATAAGGAAGGCATTGGGGCAGAGGTGACCGCGCAACTCTCCAAAGTAAAGCTGGAGCAATTGGGGATCCGAGTCGAACTGGAGGGCGAACGGACGAAAGTTGCCGCTGATTCCGCAACGGCACGGCTGGCCGCCCAGCAGGCAAAAATCGATCAACAGAAAGCGCTCTATCAACTGAAGAGGAGCCAATTGGAAGCGCTGCATGTTCGCGCGGGCATCGATGGGGTTTTGCAGCTTGTGCCGGTGGAGGTGGGGCAGCGTGTGACGCTCGGCACGAACTTGGCGCGGGTGGCTGATCCGAAGAAACTCAAAGCCGAAATCAAGATTGCGGAAACGCAAGCCAAAGACGTGGCGCCCGGGCAAAAAGCGACGATTGACACGCGCAATGGCGTGGTGACTGGACACGTTTCGCGGATCGATCCTTCCGTCGTAAATGGGACGGTCACCGTTGACGTAACGATCACGGATCCGCTGCCGAATGGGGCGAGGCCGGATTTGAGCGTGGACGGCACGATAGAGCTGGAGAACCTGAAAGACGTGCTCTACGTGGGCCGGCCGGTTCATGGGCAGGCGGACAGCACGATCGGAATTTTCAAGCTGGTGGAAGACGGTTCGGAGGCAGTCCGCGTCAATGTAAAACTGGGGCGGAGTTCGGTGAACACGATTGAAGTGGTGCAAGGGCTGAAGGTGGGAGACAAAGTGATCCTCTCCGACATGTCCGCATGGGACAACTTCGACCGGATCCGGCTGCGATAACGATATCGGGTGTGGCGGGCGACAGGAGATTTCCAAATCCCTAATCGCAGGAGGCGATGAATGCACGCGCTCTGGCAGGACGTGCGCTACGGCCTGCGAATGCTGGCGAAGCATCCGGGATTTACGGCGATTGCAATTTTGACGCTGGCGCTGGGCATTGGCGCGAACACCGCGATTTTTTCACTCCTGAACCAAATACTGCTGCGGCAACTGCCGGTTAAAAATCCAGGCGAGTTATCTTTGTTGCGCTCGCCAGGGCCAAAGTCGGGTCACGTCTGGAGCGATGGTGACGACTCGGAAATCTTCTCCTATCCCCTCTACAAAGGGCTGGCGAAGAATACGTCCGTGTTCGACGGAGTGATCGCTCGATACTCATTTTCCGCAAGTATTTCCAACCACGGCCAGACCGATCTCGGTTCTGGCGAGCTCGTTTCTGGAAATTACTTTCAGACGCTGGGCGTGGGGGCCGCGGTGGGCCGCGTACTAATGCCTGAGGATGATGTCGTGCCCGGCGGACACCCGGTCGTGGTGCTGAGCCATGGGTACTGGGCGCAGCACTTTGGGGCCGACGCGGGTGTGCTCAACAAGACGATCCTGGTCAACAACACGGAAATGACGATTGTTGGCGTGGCTCAGGCTGGATTTGCGGGCATTCAGGTGGGACAGACGCCGAACCTTTTTGTGCCCATGATGATGAAGGGGCAGATGACGCCCATCCGGAATGGATTGGACGATTGGAATGATTCGTGGCTGGCGATTCTGGCGCGCCGCAAGCCGGGGGTATCTCTCCAACAAGCGGAGGCCGGAATCAACGCCGAATATCCAGCGCTCCTGGAACAGCAGCTGGCGACAATCAAGCGATGGGACGAAAAAAAACGTCAAACTTTCTTGAATAAGAAGATCGTGCTGTCTTCGGGTGCGCAAGGAAGGACCACGCTACAGCGGGATTCCGGGCCGGCGTTATCGGCGCTATTCGCCATGGCCGCGCTGGTCCTTTTGATCTCCTGCACGAACGTGGCGAATATTCTTCTGGCGCAGGGCGCGGCGCGCCAGCGAGAATTTGCCATTCGAACGGCGCTGGGGGCGGGACGCGGCCGGGTCATGCGACAAGTCATGGCGGAAAGCCTGCTTTGCGCGTTTGCAGGAGGCGCGCTGGGACTGGTTATTGGGGTCTGGCTGATGGACCTTTTGACGCGGGCGGTTGTCTCTGAGGGCGGAATCCGGGGCGTTAATGCCAAGGTAGACGGAAGCATCCTGTGGTTCGCGATCGGCGCGACGGTCGCGTCTGGCTTGCTGTTTGGGCTGGTGCCGGCGTGGCGGGTGACACGAGCCACCGTTTCGGAAATGCTGAAGAACCAGGGTTCGACATCATCGGCCGGGCCGTCCCACGTGCGATTTCGGAAATTCCTGGTTGCCGGCCAAGTAGCTTTTACGATCCTTTTGTTGACAGGGGCGACGCTTTTTACTCGAACGCTCTGGAACTTGCGGCAGCAGAATTTGGGAATCAACACGGAGAAGGTAGTCACTTTTTCGATCGCGCCGCAGTTGAACGGTTATGACACGCCGAAGACCGTTCGATTTGTGGATCAATTGCGGGAGCGGATCGCGGCGTTGCCAGGCGTGCGAGGCGTGGGCAGTTCGGAAATTGCCTTGCTCACCGGCACCGATATGGGCGGGAACATCACGGTCGAAGGCAGAGAAAATTTAGAGAGCGACCTAAGCCACGTCAATTTTGACGCGGTGAGTCCGGACTACTTTTCGGCGCTAGGAGTGCCTTTGCTGAGGGGGCGCGAGTTCAGGGCGGGAGACACTGGAGCTAGCCCGAAAGTCGCCATCATCAACGAAGCAATGGCAAAGATGTTCTTCCCGAAGCGGGATCCGATTGGAGTGCACTTCGCCCAGGGCGGAGGGAATGATGTCAAACCGAACATCGAAATCGTGGGCATAGTGAAGAATGCAAAGGAAGCGAATGTTCGGACGGAAGACCGCCCCTACTTCTATCTTCCCTACTCACAGGTCAAAGCGCTGATCGGGATGAGCTTTTATGTGCGGACGCAGCAGGACTCGCTGCTGGTAACGAATGAACTGCGAGAGGCAGTGCGCCAGTTGGACGCGAATCTTCCGGTGTATGAACTGAAGACCGTGGAGCGCGTGGTGGACGAAAATCTGTTCACGGAGCGAATGGTCGCGGGGCTATCGGCAAGCTTCGGCGGACTGGCTGCACTCCTGGCCGCTCTTGGGATTTACGGGGTGCTGGCATACCTGGTGGTGCAGAGAACGCGGGAGATTGGGATTCGGATGGCCCTAGGAGCGAGGCCGGGGAATGTGCGGTTTCTTATTTTTCGCGAAGTGGGATTCATGGTTTTCGCTGGGGTAGCCGTTGGATTGCCGCTGGCATATGGGCTGGCGCGCTTGAGCGAATCGCTCCTTTTTGGCGTAAAGGCAGGCGATCCATTGATTTATGTGCTGACGCTGGCAGTAATCGTCGTGGTGGCATCAGCGGCTTGCTACATTCCGGCGAGGCGGGCGACGCGCGTTCATCCGATCGTGGCTTTGCGGTATGAGTGACGCATTGGGTGCGATTTAGCAGCGGTGGTGGAGAACAGCGGATTACGGGGAACAGTTTCAGTGATTTTAGCGTAGAGACTACTAGAGGAGGGTACATGGCTGACGCATACGGAACGTTAATCAAGATGGAGGGTGTGAAGAAGGTTTTCCTGACCGACGAGGTGGAAACACATGCTTTGTCGGAGATTCACCTGGAGATCAAGAAAGGGCAGTACATCTCCATAGCGGGGCCTTCGGGTTGCGGCAAGTCGACGCTGCTGTCGATACTTGGGCTTCTCGATTCGCCCAGCGACGGCAGCTACACCTTGAACGGCCAGCCGGTGTCTAAGCTTTCGATTAGCGAGCGGACACGGATCCGCAACCGGGAAATCGGGTTCATTTTCCAGGCGTTCAACCTGATCGGTGACCTGACGGTCTACGAAAACGTGGAACTGCCCTTGACGTACCGGGGCACCAGCGCGGCGGAGCGCAAGCAGAAGGTGCAGCAAGCGCTCGAACGCGTTGGCATGGCCCATCGGCTGCGTCACTACCCCTCGCAACTTTCCGGCGGTCAGCAGCAGCGCGTAGCGGTGGCCCGCGCACTGGTCGGAGATCCGCTGATCATGATGGCGGACGAGCCCACCGGAAACCTGGACTCGAAGAACGGCGAAGCGGTGATGGAACTGCTGCGCGATTTGCACCGCAACGGGGCGACGATCTGCATGGTGACGCACGATCAGCGCTATGCGAATTTTGCGGAGCGTACCATCCACCTGTTCGACGGCCGCATCGTGGAGGAGACCCAGGAAGCACGCGTCGGAGCCTGATACACGGAGGATATTTTGCACACATTCTGGCAGGACGTTCGCTACGGCGCGCGCATGTTGTGGAAGCACCGCCTGGCGACGCTGGTTTGCGCCATAGCCCTGGCATTGGGCATAGGAGCAAACGCGGCGATGTTCAGCCTGGCGGAGGCATTTTTGCTGCATTCAGTGCCGTTCGAAAATGCCGACGGCATTGTGGCGGTGGTAAACGTGCGGCCGCAACAGAATATTGAGAGGAATCCGGTCGCGCCGGCGACTTATCTCGATTGGCAGGCGCAGGCGAAGTCGTTCGAACGAATGAGCGCCTACGCGTGGGACGAGGTGAATCTGACGGGGAACCGGGAGCCAGAGAAGATCGTGGGGTTCGATGTAACGGCAAATTTCTTTGGACTTCTAGGTGTCCAGCCGAAGATGGGTCGTACGTTTTTACCGGAAGAAGAACAGCCGGGAAAAGAGCAGGAGATCATTCTCAGCTACGGGCTGTGGGAGCGGCGCTATGCGTCCGATCCGAATATCCTGAATAAGCTGGTCAAAGTCGATGGCAAGAACTACACCATCGTGGGAGTGATGGGTAAAGGGTTTGATTTTCCAATGCCCGCGGAAGCGTGGATGCCGTTGGCGCTTACCGTGAAGCAGCGCTCGGAGCGCAACTCGCGCTACATCTGGGTTCTGGGCAAGCTGAAACCGGATACTTCGTTCAAACAAGCGGTCGCGGAAATGAGCGGCCTTGCCCAGCGCGAAGCGGCTGCCTATCCAGACTCTTCCAAGGGCTGGCAGCTTCGCGTGCTACCGGTGCGCGAATTTGCGAGCAGCGATCTCACCCGCCAGTACACACTGCTCCTGATGGGTGCCGTGGGCTTCGTGCTGTTGATTGCCTGCGCCGATGTCGCCAACGTGCAATTTGCACGTGTTTCCGGCCGTCAGAAGGAACTGGCCGTGCGAGCGGCCATGGGGGCAAGCCGCTGGCGCATCGTGTGCCAATTGCTCACGGAAAGTATTCTTCTGGCACTGCTGGGATCCGCCGTCGGATTGTTCTTCGCGCAGTGGAGCATCACTCTGATCCTGGCGCACATGCCCGCAGACGTGGCCAAGTTCGTAGCGGGATGGAATACCATCAGCCTTGATGCAAACACGTTCTTCTTTACGCTGGCAATCGCGTTGTTTAGCGGAATTCTTGCGGGAATTGCTCCGGCCTTGTTGACGTCGCGCACCAACGTCAGCGAAACGCTGAAAGAAAGCGGCCGGGGATCCTCGGCGGGCCGCGCGCGGCATCGAATGCGCAACGTGCTCGTAGTAGCCGAGATCTCGCTTTCGCTCGTGCTGCTGGTCGGCGCCGGCTTGCTGGTCAAGAACTTTACCGCGCTAATCGACGTGAATGAGAAGTATCACCCCGAATCGATTCTCACGGTGAATCTGAGCCTGCCGGAACTGCAGTACAAAGCGCAGCCGGGACGCGTGTCATTCCACGAGCAAGTGCTGCAACGCCTTTCGACCCTGCCGAACGTTCAATCGGCGGCGATAGTCACGCACGTTCCGTATGCGGACGGGGGAGGAATAAGCACGAGAGCCTTTTCGGTCGAAGGCCGACCCACCATGGATCGCGGTGAAATGCGTAATGCCATTGTCCAGACTATAAGTCCGAACTATTTTGGACTCATGCAGATTGGGTTGCGCGAGGGACGTGAAATCGCAAACACGGATGCCGATGGCACGTTGCCGGTCGCGGTGATCAGCAAGAGTTTGGTCCGGAGGTATTTTCCAGAAGAGAAGCCTCTGGGGAAAAAGCTGAAGATCGGTCCGGTCGACGACAGCTCAGCATGGCTGACGATCGTCGGGATTGTGGATGACGTGCACTACAGTTGGATCGACAAGAATGATGTACCGACGATTTACCGGCCGTACCGGCAATCGCCACCCTACTATGCCTCCCTAGTCCTGCGCACGGGCGGCGAACCGCTGTCTTTCGTCCCGGCGGTGCGCAGCCAGGTTGCTGCCGTGGATCCGGACTTGTCTCTCTTCAACATTAAGTCGCTCGACAAGGTCATCAGCGATTCGGTTGTTGGCATAGCATATGTCGCGGTCATGATGGGCGTGCTGGGGGTCATCGCGCTGGTGCTGGCTGCTGTCGGAGTGTACGGCGTGATGTCCAATGCGGTCAGCGAACGCACCAATGAAATCGGTATTCGCATGGCGATGGGTGCATCGGCAAATGACATTCAGAAGCTGGTGCTGGGCAAGGGGGCATTGCTCACGCTTATCGGGATGGGCATCGGGCTTCCTATCGCGTTCCTTCTCGCGAACGCGCTCTCCAGTTTGCTTTTTGGAGTCAAGGTAGCAGATCCCATGGCATTCATCGCACTTCCGCTGGTGCTGGCGGCTGTCGCCACACTGGCGTCCTACCTCCCAGCGCGGCGCGCCGTACGTGTGGATCCGATCACCGCCTTACGGTACGAGTAAGGCGGGATTTGCGCCGCCACAACATGCGCTAAGATAGAAGCGCGATTCACCGTTCGAACGCAAGGAGCCGATGTGGAACCTTTGATACAACTGCGAAATCTGGAGAAAGTGGTCGAGGCCGGGCCGAACAAATTCTATCTATTGCGTAGAGTTAATCTGGATATTCAACCGGGCGAATTTGTGACCATCATGGGACCTTCCGGTGCGGGGAAGTCCACACTGCTGAGCATTCTTGGAATGCTGGATGGTGCGTGGACGGGCGATTACTTTTTCAACGGCGAAGGAGTCCACAAGCTGAACGTCAAAAAACGCAACGAGCTGCACAAAGCGAACATCGGCTTCGTGTTCCAAAGCTATCACCTGATCGACAATTTGACGGTGTTCGAAAACCTGGAAGTCCCGCTCTCTTACAAGAATGTGCCGCACAAGGAACGCGTCAGCCTGGTTTGCGACACGCTGGACCGTTTTCACATCGTCGGCAAGAAAGATCTGTTCCCGAACCAGCTCTCCGGCGGGCAGCAGCAACTCGTCGGCGTGGCCCGCGCTGTGATTCTCAATCCGAAACTCATCCTTGCCGACGAGCCCACCGGAAACCTGCATTCCGCGCAGGGTGAGGAAATCATGGAGCTCTTCAAGAAGCTGAATGACGCGGGCACGACCATCATTCAGGTCACGCACTCCGAGAGAAATGCGTCGTATGGAAGCCGCATTATCCAACTGAAGGATGGCTGGGTGGTCAGCGAGACGGCGACGGCCGGGGCGCGAGCCAGCGCGCCGCAACCTGCCTGAACCGTCGCTCTCCGGTATGAATGAGGCATCCGTGGGCTGACGGTTCCCCGCGTGCTTCCTGCCGTGCCTCGGAAACAACAGTAGGGTAAACTCCGTTTATACATAGGAATGAAGACAGCTACCGCGCAACCCTATCGAGTCCTGTTAGCCGACGACCAGGCGGACATCCGCGACGCCCTGCGTCTGCTTTTGAAGCGCGAGGGCTATGAAACCCAGGCGGTGGCTTCGCCCGCGGAAGCATTGAGCGCCATCGAATCGCGAGAATTCGACGCCGTGCTCATGGACTTGAACTATACGAGAGACACCACATCCGGCCAGGAAGGCTTGGACCTGCTGACGAACATCCAGATGCTGGACAGCACGCTGCCGGTGGTGGTCATGACGGCGTGGAGCAGCATCGAAGTGGCAGTCGAGGCGATGCGCCGGGGCGCGCGCGATTTTGTGCAGAAGCCCTGGGAGAACACGCGTCTGCTGTCCATCCTGCGGACGCAAATTGATTTGCGGCAAGCGTTGCGCCAGGCTTCGCGGTTGGAGGCCGAGAATCGCATCCTGCGCGCGGAATCGCGGCCAACATTTTTGGCAAAATCGCCCGCGATGGCGCCGGTGCTGGAATTGATCGGACGCATCGGGCCTTCGGATGCGAACGTCTTGATCACCGGAGAGCACGGCACAGGCAAAGAGGTTGTGGCGCGAACGCTTCATGCGCTTTCGAACCGTACGTCGAAACCGATGGTTACGGTGAATGCGGGCGGTCTTTCGGAGGGCGTTTTTGAAAGTGAACTCTTCGGCCACGTCAAGGGAGCGTTTACGGATGCGCGCTCGGATCGTGTCGGGCGGTTCGAACTGGCGGATAACAGCACTTTGTTCCTGGACGAAATCGCCAATGTGCCTCTGAATCTGCAGGCAAAATTGCTGCGCGTGCTGGAAACCGGAGATCTGGAGCGAGTGGGATCGTCCACGACGCGGCGCGTGAACGTACGCGTGCTCGCGGCAACCAACGC
>WNFQ01004467.1_pt1 | contig 10185 bp, 9 predicted proteins | sample 5400171 | NCBI WGS metagenome assembly WNFQ01 (sample SAMN13153356, study PRJNA577476) | soil metagenome | isolation source: 20 cm soil under Madrone tree | place: USA:California | collected 2016-06-14 | reverse complement strand
CAGGGAAGACACCCCGGCAGAAATGAAGCGCACCCCGACGTTCGGAGAACACACTGCAGTATTCACCAGCCCCTCGCATGATGACCTTCAGGAGAGAGCCAGATTCTTTTCGACGTTATACCGACTCCGCAGTCGACTCCTGCATGGTGAACTTGGAATTACAGAGCTCGAGGAGGAGGACTTGAAATTGTTGAGTTGGGGTCGACGGTTGCTCTGCGACGTGATCCTGCGGGTAGTCATTTTGGGCCGAACGCGCAGCGGCGATGAAATGCTCTCCCCTTTGCTGGCACGGGCATACAAGAACGCCGAGGCCCACCATACCCTGAATCAGAGATTTGAACATGCTCAAACCAGATGACAACAGAAACCTCAGGCTTGCTCCTCGGCTATTTTCCGCTCTGGGGAGCCAGTTTGGATAGCGATAGCGTCGGCCTTATGGGCGGGACCGTCGCGGCCTACGTGCCCTCCGCGGACGAATGGCGGCAGGTGACGAAATTTGATGTTTGGATGGAGCGCTTCCGAAATACTCCGCTCTCGCCGGATGGCCCAGAACCGCCTGTATGCCTGGTTGTTGTCGAGACCCCAGGGGACAAGGAAGATCTTGGTCACGCGCTCGGTCGTTTAGGGAACACGATGATTGCGAACGCAGACGATGCAGTCTTAGCGCTACGGTTGTTGAAAGCTGGATGGTTCCTTGATCCGGGACTCTCGGAGCGAATTTTTAGTTTTGGCCTCTTGAATCAACGGCTGGTTGGTCCCTACCGCCAGGCATTCATTAATGGCGTACCCGAGAACGCTCCCCCGGGTTACCGACTGTCAATTGGTGAGCTAGCCAGATCACAGGACCAGGCCGCACCCACAAAGAATGTGTGGCGATTGATTCAGCAATATCGCAAAGTCAAACCTCACGCTTCGGCTGACATCGCCATAGAAAACTTCCATCGTTCCTATGGATATCAACTACCGGGCACTCAGCGTGCGGTGTTTTTGTTCATGGCGCTAGACGCAATGTTAGGTGGGATGAGCGTTCCTCGGTTCAGAGGAGTGGAAATCACCTGCCCATTCCGAGCCAGAATCACAGCCGCCCTACAGACACTACCACATGCAGAAGCGGGATTTGACTCGAATGAAGAGGCGAGTTGGCTGGATTCCCGCGGGCGGGAAATCCGAAATGCCGTGGCTCACGGAAACCTTACGACCATCGCGGAAAAGGCAGAGAAAAATTACAACCGAATTCAATCCATTGTACGGCTGATCCTACGTCAGTACCTGGAGTTCAGCGTCAAGTGGGCAACTCAGTCCACCCAGATCAGCTCTCAGTTAGCTATTCCGGATCAATCCGCTCCCGCCGCCGTCTACAACAAGCTTCTTGAAGCACAATCCTATGGAAACATCGACGCCTCGGATCTATTGCGTCCTGAAATCTCGGCGTTCTAAAGGAAGAAATCGGGAGAGACAAACAACAAAGTCCCGCGGAACCCCGGCGGCGGTACACCGACCATGGTGAAAGAATGATTGTTCAGCTGAACCGTGCAGCCACTATGCCTCGATCGTCCTGGAAACGGCTGTGCCAATACACGTAGCTGCGCACGAGATACGCGGCGCTGTTGGGGCCGTGCTCATCGGAGCTGTGGAAGAAACGGACACAATACGGTGCTGAATTCTTAGCACGTCGAAGTAGTTCACTCCTCGCGGAGCAGTATCATTAGGATCAACGGACAGAGCGCGTCGCGCCTACAAGCGAGGGAACATGAGCTCGACCCACAACCCAGGGAGAGTCGCCGGATTCCTGTACCTGCTTCTCGTCGTCATGGCCCCCTTCCGCCTCATCTATATTCCCAGCACTCTGTTCGTGCGTGGGAATGCGACCGCGACGGCCAACAACATCGCCGCTCACGAGTGGCTCTTCCGTCTCGGCATAGTCAGCGACCTGCTCTGCGGGACCATCTTGATCTTCCTCGTGCTGGCTCTTTATCGTTTGCTCAAGGGAGTGGACCAGAACCACGCTGTGCTGGTCGTGATCCTCGGGGGTCTGATACCAGCCACCATCGACTTCCTTAACGTGCTGAACGACGCTGCTGCCCTGATGCTCGTGCGCGGCGCCGATTTCTTGTCCGTATTCGAGAAACCGCAGCGGGACGCCCTGGCCATGCTGTTCCTCCGTCTGCATCACCATGAAGTCGTTGCCGCCGAGATCCTTTGGGGTCTATGGCTTTTTCCCTTAGCGGTCCTTGTGTACCGGTCGCGCTTCCGGCCCCGCTTCCTGGGCGTCTGGCTGATCATCAACGGCTTCGCCTATCTGACCATGAGCTTTACGGGCTTACTGTTACCGCAATACGAGGATATGGTCTCCAACATCGCCTTTCCCGCCCTCCTCGGGGAGATGGCGATCATGCTGTGGCTCCTGATAAAGGGCGCCAAGCCGCAACCGCTGGACGCCGCAGCCTCACCGTCGGCGGCTGGATAGGCTGCATTAGTGGTGCTTGACGGCTCCGGCGGCAGGCGTCACGTGTTTGCGTCAACAATTCAGACTCCTCTCCCAGCTTGGCTGGTGGATTATCTCCGGTTTGTGGCTAGATACGCTTCTGGGGACTTTTGCACACCCATACAGGACCAGTACAGCAACTACCCGATTCGGCATCGTTTGTGAACAGGCTTAGCATTTAGTCTTCCACAAATAATAACGATGGAGGGTTGAATGCCACGCCGTGTTGAAGTCAAAGAGGGGCAGAGTTTTCAGGACGGAACAGGGCTGACTGTGAGGGTTGGAGAGATCGACGCTAACGACCGCGTTCACTTTTCCGTGATCGAGGATCGAGAAGCCGCTGGACCCGGCGAAATGTCCTATTTAGCCTTCATCAAACGCTTTACCAGAATTGAATCAGTGGAAGACGCTTGTGCACGCATTAAGCATCTCGGCTATGTTGCGTTTCGACGTGTACGAATCTACGGTGAGGAGTTTGAATTATTGTCCGATCCGTTTCCGGAGCGTGATCGGATCGCAATTCGCGCAAAGGCGAAAGGAGACTCAGGCGTCCGCATACTGCGGCTTCCTGCGACCATCGCGCAAGGCGGCCGAGGACGAACGGTCAAAGCCGCCTGACTTGACTCACTTGTTTATCGCGGTGAAGCGTGTCGAGTCGTGTCAGCAGCAATTAAAGCGACAGATTTGTTCAAGAGACTTGAGCACAACGACGGTTTTCATGGCGATTCCGCTTTCCAACGAAATCAGAGTCTTGCTCGACGGCCCCAACTTCGCCCATCTCGCCACCCTGATGCCTGACGGTTCACCGCAGAGTGTCCCTATCTGGGTGGGCCGTGAGGGTGATCGCATACTGATCTGCACCGGGGAAGGCTCACTTAAGGCGAAGAACACTCGGCGTGACCCGCGTATCTCGCTCTCCATCGTTGATTTTCATGATCCCTACAAGGAAGCGCAGCTTCGTGGTCGCGTGGTCGAGAGGCGTCCTGATGGCGACTGCAAGTACATAGACCCGATCTCGCTCAAGTACACAGGTAAGCCGTTCCCGTTTCGCAGCCCCGAAGGAAGAGTGGCGCTCGTGATCGAGATCGAGAAGGCGCGATACACCAAGCTCCCTTTTGAACATATGCCGCCCAAGTAGTGCCACTTCCTCCGGGCCGTTCCATGGGCTGAGGCAAAGGGGGCTGAGGCAAAGGCTGTCTTTGCGGTGCACGCGTGCACGCTGACCTCGAGCCTTGTCGATTTCCAGACACCACCTGCACGTAGCTGCAATTGCGACACCACCAGCAGTCACAAGCTGACTGCACTGCGTCTGACCCTTACTTATTTTGCGTCAGCTCATCGAAGATCATATGTTCCTCTGAGACGAAGTAAGCAACATTGCCGTGGTCTATGAAGTCCTCTTCATCGTCATTAGCAGTTTTCCATTCCGGCGATTGACGAGCGGCCAGCAAAGCCTCCATATCGTCAAACCAGAGTTCCGCCATGCCGTCGTAATCGGGTCGGTAGCTATCTCCGGGTACACTCAGGCGGTGGCTTTGTACCAATTTTCGGAGTCGAGGAATCCGAGCACCGATAGGGCCGTGGACATGTTCCAGTAATGAAAGAATTCCTCATCGGTTAAGCCCGCCTTCTTAGTGATGCAAGAAACAAGTTTGATCATAATCACTCGCAGTGCAAGCCACCACGCGGTCAGCCCGTCAGCTGGTTAAGGCTGCGAAACCTCAAGCAATACCACCTGCCATCAGCGCACGGATTCGATGGTGCCAACGCGCATTGATGGAGAGTTTTCGACGGCTCGCAGATAACGCTCGGCCGAACGGCGAAGCGCCTCTTTTGCGTCCCCCTGCACGACGAAATCGGGCCACGCGCCGTACAATTTGGTAAACGAAAACGGCTCAAGCGTGGAAACGATCCTGCGCACACTGGCTGCCTTGAGAGGAATGAAGTTCGGATAGCTGTACATGAAGCTGACGTACCGCTTGTCAGGGCAGACTTGTGGCTGGTCCCCCGTGAACAGGGCACCTTGCCCATTTTCTGCCTCGGCCGAATGCAAGACTTGGAACCCGGGGAAATGCCCGCCCACACGAATCAGCGTCAGGCCGTGCTCTAGTGAGCGGATGTCTCCTTGCCAAAACGTCATGTTGGCATCGGGACGCTGTACCCCATCCCCGATCGTCTTCGTGCAGATAAATGGGCACGCCGTCGAACGTCCGACTCCACTCGACCATCGAGGTGTAGTAATGAGGATGGGAGATCGCGATGGCGTAAATTCCGCCCAGCGCCTTGATCAGGGCGACGGTGTCAGAGTCGATCAGGCTGACGCAATCCCACAGAATGTTTCCCTGTTTCGTCCCTATAAGCAGCGCCCGTTGGCCAATCCCAAAGGCAGGCACGGTCGCGATACCCCAAATCCCCTCGCCTTCCTGATGCAACATGTTCCGAATAAATTGCCGTTCGTCCTCACAGATGGGACAGTGCTGAGGCGGGTGGTCAGCAGCAGGAAATTGTGTTCCACAGGTCACACATAAATGAGTCATACGTTCCTCTTTGAGAGCTACGCCATAAGGGGCTCTGTCAGGACGCGTCCCGCCGTTCGAGGCACAAACGGTTCGAGCAGCGATTTGAATTGAGGGTTCCAGTGCAGTTTTTCACTTTCCTGAGTGAGCAGCTTGCGCGGATCAGTTGCGGTCTGCTTCAGGTCTTCGTCGCTAACGGACATGAAGAGTCATCCAGCCTGAGTTGGGAGCACAGTGGTGTTCTTTGGCAAGACCTTGCGCCAAGAGCGCATCGCGAACTGAGCAGGCGAACGGAATGTCAACGGCCCCCGTATGCGCGTCTCCGACTTCCTGGCTGCCGAAGCGGAACTCGCTGCCTCCGAAACGATGGGGGTGAACCGATATATCCGATCACCTCGAAACTTCCTCTTCGAGCATCTTCAGGTGCTTCACGATCCCGCGGACTCGGTTGGCTCCTTACTTCGATGCGTGAACGTGATTGCTCGATTCGGCTACTCAATACCCGCGCTGGCCGTCGCCCAAGCTGGCCGGCTTGCCCATAGTCACAGCCGTCTATTTCCTGGTGCAGGTCGTGGTAGTACGGCTGCTGGCCAATCCTGCGCACACAGATCGACCACTCTCGGCCGCGGGGGATGTTTTCGGCGGGAGCGCCATGGCCGCGATGGTTTCCGTGGGCGCACTGCTCTCCACCTTCGGGAGTCTCGCGGCCAACATGATCGCTAACCCACGCGTGACTCTTGCCTTGGCTGAACAAGGCGACTTTCCGCACTGGTTTGCCGCCATCCACCGGCGCTATCAAACACCTTACGTCTCCATTGTTGCGTTTGCTGTCCTGCTCTGGGTACTGGCAACCACGGGCACTTTCCGCTGGAATGCGACGCTCTCCGCCGTGTCTCGCCTTTTCACTTACGTAATGACTTGTGCGGCTCTGCCGGTGCTGCGCAAGAAGTTCCCCGGTCACGAAGGCTTTCACCTGCCTGGAGGTGTTGTTTTCGCCGTACTGGGGATCTGTTTTGGGTTGGTGTTGATCAGTCGCATGGGTCTCGCCGAACTCGTCGCTCTGTCGATCACCGCGGTTCTTTCGTTCCTGAACTGGCTTTTCGTCCGTGGAAATACGCCCTTACCTGAAGCCTGATCTCTTGTTCTATGTAGGGAGATGTCGGCTGCTCTTCAATCGTCCTCTCCCTCGATGATCTTCTGCGCTGTGGTCCGGACATCGCGCTGTGGGAAGAGTCCCATCGCGTTGACCCTTTATTATCTGCAACGCGTTCGTTCACCGTGATTGGTTACCGTGCCTCGGACTTTTTGCAGTCGCGAGTTTTGGCGAAACCGGACTGCCTTTCTGGCCTCCGAAGGGAACTCTCGCCTTCACCGTATGGAAGTCAATTTTCTAATGATTTGCGGGAGCGCACGATTATGACAGTCCGGTCCGTGATCTGTCTGCCCAAGCGCTGGCGACGACTCCACTTCGGCTTTACGCGTTCTATCTGCGCCTTGTCGGAGTGAACTCTTATGTACTTAAGCGTGTAACACTATTTTAATCATTTTGTAACATGGTGTTCACATTCTCCGCATAGTGTTCTGCCAGACCTGTCACCATTTTCGGAACGAATCCGACAAAATCGGAGGCTGGAGTTATGCGTGTGCGCATGTATTCGCTGTACCTAATGGCGATCGCGATTAGCTTGATCTGCACAATGCCGGTCGGTGCGCAGCAACGTAATGGCACCATTACGGGTAGCGTGACTGATATTGCCCGAGGTGCATTGCCCGGTGCGCGCGTAGAACTGCAGCCGAATGAGGAATCCGTCGTGTCGAACGGCCAGGGGCAGTTCATCCTTCTTGACTTGACGCCGGGTCCGTACAGGCTCACGGTGTCTTATATCGGCTTCGCGCCGTTTTCGACTGACGTCGCCGTCAGTGCGGGAGGGGTGGCACATGTAGAAGCCGTCCTCCAAATCGGCATGCAAAATGAAGCGGTCACGGTACGTGGCGGTCGCGAGCGAGGTGAGGTCGAAGCGCTCAATATTGAAAGGACCGCCGACAACGTCGTGCAGGTGTTGCCGGAGGAAGTCATTACCAGCTTGCCGAACACCAATATCGCGGATGCTGTGGGCCGGCTGCCCAGCGTGTCGCTGGAGCGCGATGAAGGCGAAGGCAAATACATACAGATCCGCGGCACTGAACCGCGGCTCAGCAATGTGACCATCGATGGCATACATGTACCCTCTCCGGAGGGTGTGCGCAATGTGAAGTTGGACGTGCTTCCTGCAGATTTGGTCGACATGGTCGAAGTCAACAAGACTCTTTCTGCCAACCAGGATGCGGACGCCATTGGCGGATCGGTCAACCTGGTGACTAAGAGCGCGGGCGACCGGCCGTATGTCAGTCTGCTCGGCATGGGCGGGTATACCCCGATCAGCGGAGGCCGTCCACTCTACCAGTTTGCCGGAACCGCGGGGCAGCGTTTCGGACGGGACAAGAAGTTTGGCTTGCTCTTTGGCGGAAGCTACGATTTCAACGGGCGCGGGATTAACGACATAGAACCGGCGCCTGGTGTGTTCACGCTGCCCAACGGAAGCAATTTCTTGGGACCCAATACCGCCGACTTGCGCAACTACCATTACGACCGCACTCGCTACGGTTTTGGCGGAGAGGCCGACTACAAGCTGGGCGAAATGTCGTCGGTTTATCTGCGCGGCCTCTTCTCGAAGTTCAAGGACTTTGGTGAAGACTGGATCTACTCGCCGGGGATCAACAACTTCGTTTCCAGTCCGACGGATGCCAACAACACCTGTGGAATCACCGCTACGAGCGGCGTACAGGGATGCGGGAGCATGGGTTTCACCGACGTGTATCGCAAGCCGGCGCAGCGGATCTTCAGCGCGCAGGCCGGGGCTCGGCATGCGGTTGGCGGCACTCTGATTGCTTATGGACTCGCCCTTTCTCAGGCGATTTATACGGGCGGCTTTCCGCGAGCTGGCTTCGATGGTCCGGGTGCCAGCGACAATAGCGTAGCGTTCGGGGTGGACACGAAAAACCCCTTCATCCCCAAGTTCCCGGTTCTCAATGGGGTAAACATTTACGATCCTGCGACTTACACCCTGGGCTTCGCCTCCACCGAGAACGACAGTATTTTCGAGCGGGATGTGGTGGGAGACGTTTCGTTGAACAAGCAATACTCGGTTGGTTCACACCTCAGCTCATTTGAGGTTGGCTTCAAGGGGTGGGATGCCCGCAAGACTCAGCGTTATGACCGGGAAACGTTCAATCTTTCAGGCGCCCCGATGAGTCAATTCTTGAGCAGCTTCAAGGACAACAGCTACTATTTCGGGAATTACACCTACGGGCCGGTCACCGATTTCCAAAAGATCCTGGCCGCGGTGCAACCCGGCGGGACTACTCCGAACCAAGCCTACAACCTGCAGAATGCCTTCGATATCAGCGAGCGCATCTGGGCGGGTTACGCCATGAATACCATCAGCGTTGGTCGGCTAAGGCTGCAGGCCGGCCTGCGCGTAGAATCGACGCAGGATTCGCTACTTGCGAACAAGCTAAATTTCGATCCCGTCACCGGGAACTTTGTCCCCCCGGCTGTGCCCCAGACCGCGAAAAACAGTTATGTGGATGTATTTCCCAGCGTGCAGGCGCAGTACCGGTTGGGCTCGGACACGATTCTGCGCGCTGCTTACGGTATGGGCATCGCCCGGCCGAACTTTGGGGATATTGCGCCCTATTTTATTGATGACCCCACTTCCAATCCTGAATTTTCCAAAGGGAATCCCGACCTCAAACCAACCCACGCGCAGAACTTTGATGTGCTGTTGGAACGCTATCTGAAACCTGTGGGTCTGATCCAGGGCGGTTTTTTTTACAAGATGCTCACCGATCCCATCTATTCGGTGACGCAACCCTTCCAATCGGCACAGTCTGTGACGACTCTTATCAATGGTCCAGGCGCACATATCAGCGGCGTTGAGATGGCCTGGCAGCAACGGTTGTCCTTTTTGCCCGGCCCGCTGAACGGCATGGGAGTGCGCGCGAACTACAGCTACACGGCATCGCGCGCCAGTTTTCCCACCGGCTTCGGCCGCACCGACCACCCGACGCTCGTGCGTACGGCGCCGAACAACTGGAATTTTGATGTAACGTATGACAAGAAGGGCTTTTCCGCGCGCATGGGTCTGACCCATAACGACGGTTACATCTGGTCCTACGGTGGATCAGCTGCAAAGGACCCAACCGGCGATACCTATCTGTATCCGCACACCCAGGTAGATGCGCAGGTGAGCTACTGGATTCCGCGCGGGCATGGCCTGCAGGCGATTGTTTCCATGCTGAACTTGAACAACGAAGTGTTCGGCTTCTATAACGGCAGTGAGCAATTTCCCATCCAGCGCGAGTATTACAGCCGGACCATTTCAGCTGGTCTCCGCTGGACGCTGTCGGGAGAGCCGAAGTAGGAATGCAGCCCAGTACGTCCGGAACAGCGGGGTTAGTCCGAGGATGAGGAACACGATGCGGTTGGATCCATCGTCTGTACAAGAGTAAGCGGGGCATTTGCGGCGGCCTTAGAGTCTCCACCTGCCTACCATCTATCCTTAATTGAATCTGTATTAATTGAATCTGCATTGAATCTGCTGCGAGGCGAGCGGCAGTCTCTCCCGGCTTTGATCCAACTTGCCCTCATTTGCCATCAAAACCGAGAGCTTTTCGACCGTCGCTCTTCGCTGCTTGGGAACGGGTAAGGGTGTAGACCTCGAGCGTGTTGGACATCTTGGAGTGGCCGAGAAACGGCGGGGCAGCATAGACATCCCCGCGCCAACTGCTTCGCGGATCTCTCAAGGAATATCGACGTTGCTTTTGTGATCGCCTTATTTATCAGGGCAACTTGCGCTCCCAAATTTCATTTTTTCATGTATCCATGCCAATTATTTCATACCGGTCAGTACACATCTTGAATCTGTTGCCACGGGGCGCGCATCTCTATTACACAGCTGAGGTTCTTGAGGATGATCAATTTGAGAAAGGTTCCGGTTGTTCTGTTCGTCCTAGCGATGGGGTTCGCCGTTCTGACAGATTCCGGGTGCAGTAATACGGAGGCGAAGCAGTCCACGGCGCGCCCGCTACAGGTCAAGACAGAGACTATCAATCTGGCGCCAGTGCCGCGAGTGGACGAGTACG
>WNFQ01004464.1_pt1 | contig 10189 bp, 10 predicted proteins | sample 5400171 | NCBI WGS metagenome assembly WNFQ01 (sample SAMN13153356, study PRJNA577476) | soil metagenome | isolation source: 20 cm soil under Madrone tree | place: USA:California | collected 2016-06-14 | reverse complement strand
CGAGTGTGTTACAATTAGGTGACGACGACTTTCTGGGACGTACTTTGACCAACTCCGCACATGACTTCAAGAACCCCGCCGGGTTATCGACGTGCTCGACGACCTCCATCGAACATACGATATCGAACCGCTTCGGTTCCTGAACGAGTGTCTCAGCCGTCGCATGTCGGAACGCGAGCGTCGCCGACGCCGACGCTGGATCGCGCGAAAAACTAGGATCCGCAGCAGCGTGCCGCATCGCGATACTAATATTCTCCGCTGACGCGTCGATGGCGAGTGTATTGGCGCCGAGACGTGCGAGACTCTATTCCAATATGAGCAAGGCGACGCGTCATCGTCCAACGACATGAAGAAGGCACCTCGGATAATATACCCCCGCCGCACCCAACGTCCAGGACATCCATTCCCTCTAGCACGTGAAGCGATTCGAGGGATTGTATGGGGTCGGAAGAAATAGTATCGGCAGTTGCAGTAGTAGTGGCGTTAGGTTGTGTCTGTAAAGCTTCAAGCACTTTTTCGCGTATGAAGCGTATACGGTGTGGGTTCATCTTGTGCAGGAGGGCGAATTCGCCACGCTCGTCCCACCATAGCGCTGACAGGCGCGAAAAGTGAGAAATCTCATCATCGTTCACGGTCGAGACCGGAGGTGGTGGCTGCGGCTGGTCGCCTCGTGGATGTTGCCCGGGTCCAGCCGGGTAGTTGTCGTGATGTCGTGATGCTGGTGGGGTAAGGTGGTGGCTGTTTATTTTGCGAGAATGATGGCGAAGGGTTGTGTTTGTTGAAAGGCGTAGTCGCACAGGTGCGGACGGACGGGGACGTGCGATATGTACGAGAGCGCCATGTGTGGTAGTATGAAACATGCCCATGACTTATTGTGTCTGTTGCCGCGGACACTCAGCACTGTATGCGGCAGGCTCTCTGCTGGAGGGAGGATGCCGGCATTGACTCGGAGCCAAGGCGCGCATCGGGGCGGGCACCCCGCTTCTAGATCTTCCCGCCCGCCATCATGATTCCATACAGCGCTCAGTTCAGCGTATTGTCCAGAAATATCCTACTATGTAATTGACCGCACCATGACTCATATCTTCACTGCATCGTGCCGGGAACCGAGGCGCATCGCATATGGCACAGCACAGCTTGGTTTGACATCCCTGTGAGTTCTGTATGTCAACCAAATAGCGAAGCAGGCCGCGTCCAATTCAGTTGCTGGCTTCTCTACAATATTACTGACACTCACAGCTTCACACGCGGCCGTGCCCGGGAAAACGCTTCACATCCGTGTCATCGTTCGACATCACCACGTTATCAGTTTCCCGCCCAACTGTTTTATCTGGCCGGTCTGGACCATTCCGAGCGACCCCGAAAGATAACAAGATAATAAGTAGAACAATCAGAGGACAGCACGCCCTAAACGCGCCTCATAACTTAATGTAGAAAGTTTGAGTGCTTGGCGTTTTAGCCATATATAGGTCTGTCACTCGAGGTGGCGGCAGCATGTCTTTACATTCAATTGACCATTCAATTAGACGTATCAGCGGATAAAATAATATATTTTTTCCCAAAATTTTCCATCCGATTTTTTGGGTGGCTTCGCAAAAGTCGGTCGTTGGCCACCGTGTTTCCGTCTACCACTCCTTCAAAGGACAAATGTCACCCTTGGATGTATCCAAGTCATGGTGTTGAGGCCATGGCTTCATTTCCTGCGACTTCATCACTTCCACGTTTGATTGTCATTTTGACATGTGCACTTGTCAGCTATATCTGGATGCCTCATAGGACCGCGATGACTCGTTCTTAAAGGCGATGCACCCCAATGACTGTTCTCCCGGTCTCTTATCCCCCCACAAACCCCGAGGCTCCTCACTCCTCTGCACTCTAATGTCCCACATTCACCCCACGACCGCCTCGTCTCCCGGCTTCCAACTAATACTCAATGATGCCTTAAACGCATATAAAGAGTATACAAAGAAGGATCTTCTTGCACATCCACTTGCCGCTCGGCTTCAAAACTGCGACTCCCCTCATGATATTCTTCTCCTGTTTCATCAGCAAATCCAGGCGCTCAGCCAGTCTCGAAGTACCCATGCAAAGTTAACGAGGTTGCTCGACCCAACAGTGAATGTCCTCTACACATTCGCTATGGTACTCGGAGAAGGTGTTAACACTGTATGCTTCGAGACATGTTTTCGATTACGATCTGCGCCCTCATATTTATTTGATAGGTATTCTCACCTGCCAAAGCAATCTTTACAGGAGTTGGTGTCCTCTTATCAGTGTGTATACTCATCTTTTATACCTTTGTATGGGCCATCTGACGTCGACATCCCAGGCGCTTAGGGATACCCGCGGGAGTTACGGCACAATCATTGAGATCTTCGAGCGCATGGAATACTTCTTTCTGCGTCTCCAATTTTACACCGAGGTACCTCCGACCGCAGAAATGAAGGAAATAATCATAAAGATATTGGTCGAAGTCCTCTCTATTCTCGCGATCGCGACCAAGGAGATCAATCAGTGCCCACTGAGTGAGTTCCTGTATGGTCATATTGCCGTTGACTGAGCCATTTTCAGAAAAATATTTGAAGTATCTGATTGGAAGGGCCGACATTGAAGACGCTCTGAGGAGGCTGGACAAGCTGACACAAGAGGAAACTCGGATGGCCGTCTCGCAAGTTCTGAAGGCGACTCGGAATGTCGATGAAGGAGTGACCAGTGTTTACGAAAGAGTAGCTGGCGTCGACGAAAGAGTAGCCGGTGTCGATGAGAGAGTGATCAGCGTCAACGAAGGAGTGACCAGCATCGGTGATAGAGTGGCCAGCATGGATGATAGAGTGGCCAGCATCGACGAAAGAGTAGTCAATATCGACGAGAGAGTGGCTGGCGTTGATGAGATAGTGAGAACTCTCGATGACAGGGTCGCAGAGATTATTGATTGTACGTAAGCTTCAATCAGTTGTCGGCGAGTCTAATCCCGCTACCCCCAGACCAACTAGCCAACGAAACAGACCAAGCGAGATGTTCGTCATCTTATTTTATCAGTCCTGACGGTGGAGCCTCACCCATACTCTCAGGGAATCAATTGCGTGAGAGCCAACGCAAATGGCTCTCCCCACCGGATCCATCCACCAATCATAACATTGCTTGCGGTGCTCATCTCAAAGGAACAGCAACGTGGTTCACCCAAGGTAGCACCTTCCAAAAATGGAAGTCCACTAGTTCGCTTCTTTGGGTCCACGGTAAACGTATGTTCTCCAACTGCCATCCACCCCATGCCCCCTGATGGACCCCTGTCTTACAGCTGGCTCCGGGAAGAGTGTACTCTGGTTCGTCAGATCTTAATTTTTTCGGTCCAAAGTCACTAATGCCACCTGTCAGTTCCGCCATTATCCAAGACATTGAGGCTATGTGTGACGCCGGAGACGCTTCCATGGGTTACTTTTATTTCGATTTCCGGAACACCAGCAAGCAACACGGGCGCGACCTAGTTACTTCCCTTCTCTATCAACTTTCTGCTCGCTCGAGTCCTCGTTGCGAGGTTCTATCACGTCTTCATGCAGCTCATGACGGCGGCGAGCGACAACCCAGTGATCAGGATTTGATAAAGTGCCTGAAAGAAATGCTCATACTGCCGGATCAAGGTCCAGTATATCTTATCGTCGATGCCCTGGATGAAGCCGCCGACACCTCTGGGATTCCCTCTCCTCGTGAACACATCCTTCAGCTTGTAAAGGACCTGGTCGAGCTTTGCCTTTCAGATCTTCATATATGCGTAACAAGCCGTCCAAATCCTGGTATAGAAGATGCTTTCGAGCCTCTAACCTCTTTCCGCGTGTCCCTTCATAACGAAAGTGGTCAGAGGGAAGATATCGTGGACTATGTTAAGTCGGTTGTATACTCAAACTCGGAACGAATTATGAGAAAATGGAGAGAGGACGAAAAGGATCTCGTCATTGAGACGCTCTCTAAACGCGCTGACGGAATGTAAGCAAATTGCTTTACGCACATGCTACTTGCTCAAACTGTCAAACAGGTTCCGCTGGGTAGTCTGTCAGTTGGAAATTCTCCGCCACTCCTTTCCATCCAGTGTTCGGCAGACCCTTGAGGAGTTGCCTGAATCTTTGGACGAGACATACGAGCGCATACTGAAGGAAATCAAGAGGCCAAATCGAGATCATGCTCAACGTCTATTGCAATGCCTCGTTGCGGCCATTCGACCACTTCGTGTGGAGGAACTCGCGGAAGTCCTCGCCATTGACTTTGATGTAGAAGGGGTCCCGAGGTTGAACCAGCGTTGGCGCTGGGAGGATCAAGAACAAGCACTTCTATCCTCGTGCTCCAGTTTAATCACTATTGCGAACGTTGATGATTCACGGGTAGTGCAGTTCTCGCACTTCTCCGTCAAAGAATATCTCACCTCGGATCGCCTCGCCACTCGGAGCGAAGATCACATCTCGCGTTATCATATCCTCCTCGAGACTGCGCACATGATCCTAGCGCAAGCTTGCGTCAGTGTTTTGCTTCAGTTGGACGATCGCGTCGTCGATGACGGCATCGACAACAGTTCTCCTCTCGCCCAATACGCCGCTAGACACTGGGTTTCCCATGCCCAGTTCGAGGGTGTCTCGTCACGCATCAAAAGGGTGGAATATCTCTTCGACGAAGAGAGGCCACATTTTCGCTCATGGCTCCAATTGTATAACATCGACACCCAACCGGACGCCGGTTCCATCTTCCCCATGTTCATATCTTTCGGCGAGTCAGAAGCGGGTCCCCTTTATTACGCGGCCCTTTGTGGGTTCCACGACGTGGCAGAACAGATCATCAACAAGTATCCGCAAGATGTGGACGTCCGTGGTGGCTACTACGTGACGCCACTGGTAGCAGCATTGGCAGGGCGGCATTTCGAGACGGCACAATTGCTACGTAACCACGGCGCAGACCCAAACGTCCGGTGCTACGACGAAAGGACGCCACTGCATGCCGCTGTTCAATCGGGACACTTAGAGATGGTTCAGAAATTGATCGAGCACCGTGCAGACATCAATGCCCTGAACAAAGTCGGCTGGACTCCCTTACACATTGCATCGCGACTCACTCAGCCCAATATCGAGGTTGTTCGATTCTTGCTTGGGCATGGCATCGATGTAAACGCGCAGGCCTGGGACGGTTCGACTGCGTTACATGCGGCATCGGCTTATGGGACTCCGGAGGTATTACGCCTACTCCTTGGGCATGGCGCTAGGGTGGAGATCAGAGACTACAATGGCAGGACCGCGCGTCAGATGGTGTCTGGGACCCGTGACAAGGGCATCAAGGTAAAATTATTGAAGGAATTTTCGGCACCAGGTGGTACTGGTTTCAATCGCTCGACTGATCGACGCCATAGTCAGGCACCAGTCCTTCTGAGAGAGTACTTGATGCATCGCGCGCCGAGTGCAAGTGCAAGTAGTTCTGTTCTTAGCCGTCTAAATTTTAGCCATCCAGCAGATAATTCTATGACTAGTACGCGCACTTAATCCCACACTAATAGCTCGAATTGATATCTATCCCTTTTGTGAAATTGTGAGCGGGGGATATACGCACTATATGCAGTTGGATGGAGCAGGGGACGCTACATGATAGCCTTGCGCTTCATTCGAGGGGTGGTGTTGGAGTATGATTGAGCTTGCCCGAGTTTTCTGCACCCCAACAACATACATTTCTGCTGAATTATAAGTTGTAAGAAGAGGACGCGCACCTAAAGAAGGGTGCTGAAGGCGATGACCACCATGAGTACAAAAATCCGAGGGCCAGGAGCGCGTCCTGCGAATGTCGGAAAGAGAGGTACACGACCTCGATAGTACTGAGCCCATGTAACCTCACATTAGTACCTTAAAAACGGAGATATCCAAAAGAAAGGAACTCACAGCAGAAGGGTTTTGTTATAGCCGAACGGACCGAAGACGCGAAGCAAACGGAAAGTGCGCAGGACTGACAAATGAAAGAGCGCGGACTGGCGACATGCCATGGGGCACCTGATAAAATAATCAGTAGAATTTTTTCAATATCAGAACTGACTTTGTCGTTTTCAGCCGCAGAGGCGCTGGGGTTGTTCACTGGAATCGCTTCTGCCGATGGGGTACAGAAAACTGACAGAGCACCTCGGTCCTGGCAGGAGGGTATAACCCATCCACGCGGTGAATCGCACTCAGGCTGACCATTGCCTGTGCAGGAGCTAGTACTCTTTTGGTCACCTTGAGCCCCGCCTTCCTGGTGATTGCAATACACGCCAGGTGGTTTGCGCTCCTCCTGTCGCTAACCATGATGCGCAGACTTCGTACTCGCATTTGTTGGCTGGGCGATCCGCATCTTTATCAAGGACACCAAGTTTGCCTCATTCCTCGCACAGTCATATCGTAAATCTGTGCGCCGATATAGCCATGTCGCAGACAAGATGTCATTGCCACACGACGGGTGTAGTCGCACCGTACCGCTCGCATTCGCGACGGTGAATACAATATCGTGTTCTTACCCATTGGTATCGGACCGCGTTGATGCCGCGCCCGGCGAGCTTTTGGACGAATGGCGTGCCGCAACGGGTAGCAGTGGATCCAAAATTCTCGAGGGCGAGGTTTACGGGCCTAAGGGTGCTCATAATGCGCGAGCGATAGAGGGACTTCCAGTGGGCATACAGGTTGTTTGTCAGCCGTGGGAGGAGAGAGTGCTCGCTATTATGCATGTCGTCGATGCTGCTCTCGGGCCACGCGGATTCGGCACAAGGACGCCATCAGCATTTCGCCTTCGAATCCTCCTCCGCCCGAATCGCGGCGTTTTAGGTAGCATCACGTCCAGATATGGGACGGGCGCAGGGGAAATGCTCCTGTCTGCCACCATATGCTCGCTGAACACTCAAAAACGCGGGCCATGCGCTCGGGGATCGATAGATGACACATGTCACGACGATGCACTCACCTCGGGCGCCCATATATGCCACACATACCAGTCCGGGCTTAAGAGCAAAGATCACACAATACCCTACCGGAATTCGTGTATTGCTACCAACATCTGAGACGACCCTGAGCACTGCACCATCCGCCGCGAGGAGCACGCAATCGCAGCCCTAGGACCCGGCTGCGATTGCACGCGCCGTCCGAAAGAGGGTTGCAGCTGTCAAAGGCGAGAAGTGCCTGTGTCTGTGGGACGTTCGTTTTGAAGATGATAGCGTCTGTCTTCCGCATATATGGTGGTTTCAAGTTTGTGAGGGGCGGTCATACTACATACCGTAGTGCAACTCAGGTCGTCATTTTTGAATTTGGATTACCCGGTCATGGACTGGCCGCCATGTGACGCGCTTGTGACGCGTGACATTCCTAATGTGTTCAACTATCTTGGGCTACTGGGAGATTTGCCAATGGCCTGCTTGGATCTGTGCGCTTAATAGACAGTAATAGGTAGTCAGTATGCGGATGCCACATTGGAACCATGATATATATTTCGAGGCGGTGGCGGTGGCATTGCCCCGTGCCCACTGGCAGTGATTTTTCGCTCGACGACCTATTCCTCTTCTTCGCACAAACTCACTCTCGATACTAGTATGCCCCACATTTACACCAGTGCCGTCTCGTCCTCCCGCTTCCAGCTAATAGTCATTCGTGCCTTGAAAACATATAAAGAGCGTACAAAGGAGGATCTTCTCGCCCATCCACTCGCCGCTCAGCTCCGGGCCTGCGACTCTCCCGGTGCAATTCTCCTCGTGCTTCAACAACAAGTTCAAGTCCACAAGCAGTCTCGATGTGGTCACGAAAAGTTGACACAGTGCCTCGACCCCACGGTGAACGTCCTCTGGGCCTTTTCTGTGGCACTCGGAGAGGGTGTTGGCCTTGTATGTTTCAAGGCATGTCTTTAATTACGATCTACTCATTCAGATTTATTTGGTAGGATATCCCACTTGCGAAGCTGGTCCTTGCAGGAGTTGGTGTCCTCCTTCTAGTATGTACCTTCGTCCTTTATACCTTCACTTGGTCACTTAACATCCACATCTCAGGTGGCTAGGGATGTTCGCGCGAGTTACCATATCATCGCTGACGTCTTTGAGTGCATCGTGTACTTCTTTCGGCGTCTCCAACTCTACTCCGAGGTATCACCGACCAACGAAATGAAGAGCGTAATTGCCAGCATGTTATTGGAAGTCCTCTCTATTCTTGCAATTTCCACAAAGGAGATCAAACAGTGCCGAATGAGTGCGTCCTTATACGAATTAAATACATCACAGTCAACTGAGGCATGCTCATGGTTGAAGAAGTTGATCGGAAAGACTGATATCCAGGATGCTTTGAGGAGGTTAGACAAGCTGACAGAAGAGGAGGCTTGGACGGCTACTTCACAAGTTCTGAAGGCCGTCATAATGTCAATGGATGGGCACTATGATGACAGTGTCGCAGAGACTGTTTATGGTACGCAAACTTCAGTCAATCACCAGAAACAATCTAATTCTGATGTACCCAGATGGAAAGGACACAAAGGCAGCTATGCAACAAAAAGCTAATGACACAGACCAAGCGAAACATTCATCATCTCCTAAACTTATCAATCCTTATGGTAAATCCTCATCCTTTCTTACCGAGAATTAATACTAACCGTAGACCTTCCATTGGTCAGATACTGTATACGCGTGGGAAAAGGACTACTCAACTGCGCTGTATACGACACCACCACCAGCTTATGAGACCGTGGCTTCGGAGAAAGAATGCCTGCTGGTTGGGTATGGCGCGATGGTGGAGACCGAAGACAACAAGGGCAAGACCCCCTTATATGGTCTCTGGGACTCGTAGATAATCTGTGTGGACTCGAAAAAGACCGCCCCGGCTCACACACACACAATCTGAGCCATCCGGGGCATTATAAGTCTCGCTCCTCTTAACATGCACTTTGACGCATAGACTCTCCCTCGCCCGGGACTAATTTCCCTTTTCCTACCAAACATCGTTGCTCGCTCGCTCATATGCCCCATTAGATGCTTCACTTATTCCTCGTACAACTGTGCCTTCTTGGCGCACTATTCTTAACAGACATTGTTTTAGTTACCCTTTAGTATCGTGACATCCCTCGCCGGGGGCCTTAACGTAATGTATATTACAGCACTCTTTGAAAATTCAAAGTTACGCAGGTGCCCTTATCTCTTCTACTTATTTCTCGCAACCGCAGATAAACTCGACACCACTCCAAGTCGAGCCTCCGAGCCGTCGTGCATCTCCCCTCTCAGTCCCCTGCTGAATACCCTCTTCCTCTACAGTCTCATCATCTCTCTTCCATCTGACTCACCCGCGCGTCCAAGCGCGCGTCTCTATTGCGCTACAGACCCGTGACAAGGCTATCGTAATGTATGCTACATCACGACGCGGCGAGTAAATCTTGTCCACAACGTGTTGAGTCAATGCCAACTCCGATGATGACGGTGGCGAGCGTGTTGGCGTCGAGAAGTACGAGATATGAGCAGGGCTGTGCATGATCGATGTGTCATCGTCCATCAATAAACGGAATGAAGAACACACCTCGAATTTATCCCCGATGCCTAGAGACCTCAGACTGCAGCTGCAGCCCACCACCTCTGATCTCGACCATCAACGATACTGAGATTTCCCACTTTCCGAACCCGTCAACACTGGTGGGATCGGTGAATTTGCCCGAAGCACACCGGGTGAGCGCTGAGCGCGCACCGCATTTAGTTTCATCTGCGAAGAAGTTCGCAAATTTTCATAATAGGGCACAGCCAAAAGCACCGCCACTACTATTACCGCTACTGCCTCTACTCCAGTTCCACCGTCCCTCGAATTCAGTTGCCCCACGTGTTCGAGGGGACGACATGGAAAGTGTCCGGATGAGAATCCGAGGCGTCAACGTGGTGTTATCATAATGCTGGTGAGGATAAGCAGTGTAGGTTAGTATTCTAGACCTGATGGCGAAGGCTCGCACTTGAGGGAGCGCAGTACAGTAGCACAAGCATCGGCTGAGCGGGATGATGCGTGGGCGGTCCCAATAAGAAGCGGCAATCCCCACCATTGGCTTTTGACAATGCAGGAACGAATTTGAACCCAATTGGGTGAAATTGCACGATACTGTACTGCCCTTCATATCTTCCACACGGACCTGCGCACTTATCGGTCATATCTAGATGCTATCTTGATGCTGTGTTCACTCGGGACTGTAATTA
>WNFQ01004459.1_pt1 | contig 10191 bp, 6 predicted proteins | sample 5400171 | NCBI WGS metagenome assembly WNFQ01 (sample SAMN13153356, study PRJNA577476) | soil metagenome | isolation source: 20 cm soil under Madrone tree | place: USA:California | collected 2016-06-14 | reverse complement strand
TGCGTTGTGGCTAATTTTATCGCAAAGACTGTCCAATTGTCGCGCGAAAACTTCGCAGATGCTCGGCGAACCGCGCCAGCTGAAAATCAGCGCGCAATCGAACGTCTTCGAAAAGACGGGCGAGTTCGGGATTTTTGGCCTCACCCGTGGGTTGGCGACGAATCGCGTTGGAGAGGCGATCAAGCGCAAGCACAAGTCTTTGAGCACGGCGAAAAAGCACGTCTCGCGATATTTCTTTCGAAGCGACAAATTCAGAATCCGTTGCTACTAGCGCGCGAAGAAGCTGCTGAGCAAAGTCATCGCTGAATTTATATTCCGCTGCCCGGCGCGCCAACAGGTCGGACTGTTCCTGTGCATTCCCAAACAACACGCGGTTCATTGTTGCGCTTGGTTGATCAATAGCCGGCAGGTTCGCCTGTTGCGCTGTGACTTTGGACAGTAACCAAGCTAGTCCTTTCCATCTGGTAATTGCTTCCGCATCGGGAGTTTCATTTCTTGAGAGTTCCCAGCTCATCTCACGCAGAGCCACAGCTTGCCCGACGAGCCATGCTCGCGAACCACTCAATGGATCGTCGTCTCGCCAGTGTTTCGGTTCCGCGACGGATTGTCCATCCAGTTCAAACGTGAGCTCAGGATGGCCGGCCTTGATGATGTCGGAATCGAGATTTTGGTGGCATGCCACGCAGGTATTTGCGCGGACATAAAAACTTCGTAGATCGCGCATCCCGGCGGTCACGCGCATGGTGTAATTCCAATCTTTTCGCGTGTGCCCGCGCAACCATGGCTCCGCCGCGCTGTGACAACTTTCGCAGGAGACACCCTCATCCGGGTGCGCCGTCGGCATGAGCCGTGCAGGCGCGACGGATTGAAACGGTGAATGACAGACCGTGCAACGAGTGCTCTCCTGCGCTGCAGGTAACCCGAGTGTCTCAGCTATTCGCGCGGAGCGTGCGTCGGTTAAAATGGAGTACGACCGCGCGTGAAAATCTTGCTGCAGCCAGGTGATATATTGGTTGCGCTTTTCCCCAGCTCCACCGTGACAACTAGAGGATTTGCAACCTGCCACACCAACGAATCGGTCACCCTTGATTGGCGCAACTTCTACTTCCGTTGCCAGACTGGCTAGAGCGAGAGCCAGGGCAAACGCAATCAGAGACAGCCAGCACACCACGGTTCGGAACACGTTCGCGACGCTAGCGGAAATCGCGGTGGCAAACCATTCTAAAAACTTCAAGGTGATGAGGCGGATCGGTCTCCTGCTGGGGAATGTTCTTCCCTAAAGACCATCGAACAGTTATTTCTCGCGTTGTGCTCAGAACCGAACCGACATGCAGAGAGACGTTGAAAAACTTACCGGTGAACCGCTGAGCGTCGATCAGCTTCTCGAGTATCTGCCCGCGCTGAAAGAAGTGGCGCGTGCGCAACTTGATAATTGGGCGAAAGGCGCGGCGGTCCTGCATCGCTACAAGAAGGGTGAGATCGTTTGCGAGGAAGGCGAGTTTGGCTCTACAGCGTATTACATCGTCTCCGGGACGGTCGACATTTTCATTCACAACCCGCTGTCGCATCTGAGAACACGGCCAGTGACCGGCATCTTCGGCAGAAGCATGGCGCGGATGAAAAGTTTTCTCACCGATGAGAAGGCAACGCCTCGGGCGGGGTTGGGCGAGCGTCAATTTATCGGCATCGATGCGACTGTTGATTTGCCGATCAATAAACCACTGGCGCAACTCGGCCCCGGCGAACTATTCGGTGAAATGACATGCCGCACCTATCAGCCACGCTCGGCCACGGTGCGGGCGCGCGAGCCTTGCGTGATGGTAGAAATGCTGCGGGTGATTTTGGACATGCTCGTCGGCAACCGGCAGGTGTCGGATTTAACCAAAGCGACGTCGCGAGTAAAGATGCCCACGTTTAAAGGAACGTCTTTCAAAGCCGAACTCGACAAAAGATACCGGGAGCGTTCGCTGGACACTCATCTGCGCAGCGTGCCTTTGTTTGCATCGGTGAGTGAAGAATTTATCGAACATCTGCGGCAGACCGTTGAGCTTGTCTCCTACAACCAAAGTCAGGTGATCTGTAAAGAAGGGGAAGAAGCGGATGCGTTTTATTTGATCCGCTCCGGGGTCGTCCGTGTCTCGCAGAACCTGCCGGGCGGTGAAATCGTACGCGGCTATCTCAGCCGGGGCGATTGCTTCGGGGAGATTGGCTTGCTTAAATCGGCCAAGCGCACTGCAACCTGCATTGCTCTGGACGCGGTTGATGTGGTGCGAATCACTGCCAGCGAATTCAATGGGATGCTGGAAAAGTTTCCCGACGTGCGGGCCCAGCTTGAGACGATGGCAGACGCACGCCTCGAATCCGACAGAGCGCGCACGATTCCCTCGGGTTTTTCGCTGAATGATTTCTTGGATCAGGGATTATTCGAAGCGCAAAATCTTCTCGTGATCGATCTCGACAACTGCACACGCTGCGATGCGTGTGTGCGGGCTTGCGCGACCGCGCACGACGGCGTGTCACGATTGCTGCGGGACGGTTTGCGCTACGACCATTACCTGGTTGCCACTGCCTGTCGCTCCTGCCGCGATCCGCTTTGCATGACACAATGTCCTGTCGGTTCCATCCGGCGAAAAGAGAATCTTGAAATCCTGATCGAAGATTGGTGTATCGGCTGCGGAAAATGCGCGGAGCTTTGCCCTTATGGGAATATTAACATGCACCCGATTGACGTCGTCAAAGAAGTGAGAACGGAAGTGAAGTCTGCGCAACCCGGCGTGCCGTCGAAGATCAAGATCGAGAAGAAAAAGAGCACTGCCTACAAGGCGAACACGTGCGATCTCTGCACACAGCTTTCCACGCCAAGCTGCGTTTACGCCTGTCCACATGATGCGGCCAAACGAGTCGATCCCCGTCGGTTTTTCGGGGGCGCAATCGAAGTGCAATCGACGCTCTTCAAGACGACCGACTCGTCGTCGCGACGGTCAAAGGCGCACCTTACCGAGTGAAAGCCATGCGTCGTCCCGAGCGTGAGCGGAAGGATTTCTCAGCTTTTATTCGGACAGAAATTTCGACACAGCGCTGGTGAACGATTCCCTGGCACTCTTGGAATGACCATCCTTCGTTATGCGGATTCTTAATCGCTCGCACGTTCCATGGGTGATTTTTGTCGTGCTCGCCACGGTAGCGGCATCCTGGATTTACATCGGCAATTTTCATCCGCGGCGGTTGCCAACCGGGTTTGGTTTGCCGCCAGCGCTGGTGCAAAAGCCATCGGAGCATCACAGTGTGGGTGGCACACCGGTCGGTCTCATCTTCGGCACAATCGCGTTTGCGATTTTCATTTTCGCGACGCTCTTCAGTGTCCGCAAAAGGGTTGTGCTCTGGCGCCTTGGCACACTGCAACGGTGGATGCGCGCGCACATTTGGCTTACGCTGTTGACTGTTCCATTGGTCCTTCTGCACAGCGGATTTCGGCTTGGCGGCCCAATGACCATGCTACTCATGGCGCTCTACACGATTGTAATGGTGAGCGGCGTTTACGGACTCGTTCTTCAACATCAAATGCCGCATATCATGAAAGAGCGTTTGCCCGCTGAAACCGTGTTTGAGCAAATCCCGCACATTCGCGCGCAGCTTGTGGCGGCGGCAGCAAAAATGCGCGACTCGTTCAAGCCTGTTCCGCCACAAAGAACAGATGCCGGCGCGCCTGCACCAAGCACGATTAAATCCGTAACCAGTGGTTCTACTCCGATGGCTTCGATTGCCGGTGAGATAAGTACTCCCACGGCGCGCGCTAAAACAGTCGTCGGATCGACGATCACTGCTGCTCCGATTAATCACGCGACGGCAGCCGCTTCCGGTGCAACGGAAATGAGATCAGAGGCGTTACCGCCGAGTCTTGCCAGTGCAACACCGGCACGACCTGCATCAGCCCAAGCTCAAGGAAGCGGCGTCCTTGATGTTAGCCGTAACATTTCCACGTCACAGCCGAAGGCGCCGGCCCCCACAACTCCTGTTGCACCACAGAAATCAGCCGCGCCCGCCGGCAATCCAGAATCCGAAGCCGCGCTCGGTGAGTTTCTCGAACGGCAAGTCCTGCCTTATCTCAGCGCAAGCCGCGGCAAGAAATTTCGCCTCAGCAACGGCCGCTATTCTGACGAGACGTTCCGCTTTGTGAAACTTCAGGTCACGGAAGCGTATCGCAGTCGTGTTGAAGAAATTCAATCATGGTGCGACGAGCGTCGCATGCTCGATCTTCAGACAAAATTGCACCATTGGCTGCACAGCTGGCTGTTCGTTCACGTGCCTTTTTCTTTTCTGCTGCTCATACTCACAGGGTGGCATGCGTTTGTGACGCTTTTTTATTACTGACCGCCAGGCATGGCCGCACCGCGCAGAACGCAAAAGCAAATTGCCGAACGCTACAAAGGCAATCTCGGCTATTACCAAAAAAAACATCCGTTTCGGCGAGCGCGATTTTGGGTCAGCTTCCTCGCCATTATTGGCGGAATCGCCGGCATCATTCTCTTTCAAACGCGCGGTCGCGAAACATTTTTTAATCCGGGAAGGATTTCGAGCAGCCACGCCAGGTTTGCGGAGGACTGCGCGCAATGCCATGACCAGTCGCTCATCAGCGGTGGCACACTCACACCATCAACATTCAACGCGGTGCTGCGCGATCGTTTTCATTACGGCGTTGTGTTCGAGCCGATCGACAGAAAATGTGAGGCTTGCCATCTTAAGCAAGATGGCCGGACGCACACATTCCACCAAGCCAACGTCGTGCAAGACCGCTCCTGTTCGGCGTGTCATCAAGAGCACCGAGGTCCCGGGCCACTGAAGTTAGTCGCCAGTTCCAACTGCCTTTCCTGCCATGGAAACGCCGAAGTTATGCTGGCATCGACGCGAAAAGGAATGCAGCTCCCGCCCGACGCATTCCATCGACATCCGCACCCGCCGCAACAGGTCGCGTTCGACTTGCCGCGGCCCGGTCGCGGTTACACGCAGACCTTTTCATCATTTTGGCAAGGGCACCCGGAGTTTCAGCTGAATCGTGAGCAAGTTCGCGACTCGGATGTGCTTCGTTTTAATCATCAGCGGCATTTTGCGGCAGACATTCCACTTGTGAACGGCAGGAAACTGGATTGCAATTATTGTCACAGGCCGGACCCCGGCGGACGTTTCTACCAGCGCATTAGTTTCGCAGCGAACTGCCAGGCGTGCCATTCGCTCCAATTCGATCCAAAAAATCCCGAGCTAACTTTGCCGCATGGCAACGCCACCGCCGTGCGCGCGTTTTTGCGCACACTGCCAACGCAATACGCGGAGCTCGCAGTAAAAAAAGGAATCACGAAACCGAAAGAGATTCAGGCTTTCGTCACAAAGCAAATGACGCAACTACGCGAACGCGTTCGTTCCGGGGAAGATTTCGAATGGGAGGTTTTCTTTGCAACTGATCCTTACAAACCGGAGCGTGACGCGGCTCCGCGCGTGCGCGCTTCATTCTACGGCTGCGCGTTCTGTCATGAAGTGAAGCCAGTAGCCAACGCAGCGCCGTTGATTACAAAACCGATTTTCGTCGATCGGTGGATGCCGCAGGCGAACTTCAATCACGCCAAGCACGCCAGCGTGAAATGTGACGACTGTCATCATGCGATGCAGAGCCGGAACACTTCCGATATTCTAATGCCAACCAAAGCGAACTGCGTCACGTGTCACAGCCCGGCAGGAAAAGTCGTGGCTGAATGCATCACGTGCCACACGTATCATGGGTCACCTTCACTCGTGGCCAAGGATACTTCGCCCGGCGGCAAGTTGTCCTTCAAACAGATGCTGCTCGGAAGTTCGACGCCGAAGTGAGTTTGTTAGCCGTCGTTGCCGATCGAGAGGGTTGGGCAAACGTCGAGTGCGCGCTGCGCCGCCGCGGTTTCTTCAGGTGTCTCGGGTTGCTTGAAAAAATAAACGTAGGTTTGGTCGTCGTTATATTTCATCAAGTTGGGTGCTTCATCGAGACAAACCCGGCACAGGCTGCAGGTCGTATCCACGTACCACGGGCCGGGAACGTTCTCGGGTTGCTTGCTTGCTTTGTCCGCCATAGGACTCTTCTTTACTAAGTTCGTTTAATCGCGGCAAGTCTTGATTGCCGCGCCGCAAGATTTTCCTCTACGGCGTTGCCCTTGGGATTGCGCTTGGCTCCGCATTTGGTTCTGTTGGCGATGGCGATGGCGCAGCTAAAGGTGTGAGAACCGCGCCGCTCTTCGTAGTCAGTACTCCGCCGGAAAGCATTACGTCTTCCACGCGATAGAGTTCTCCTTTGCCGGCAACATTTTTTCCTTCGCCAAATGTGCATCCTCGATAAAAACGTTCCATCTCATCGAGATGAAATGGACGCGAGCCGCGTCGGCCAAACACGACGGTTTGGCCGCCGGTTTCATCGACGACACGGTCGCGCTCAAGTCCACGCGAAACGCAGATCGCTTCGCCCTTGGTATGATAAGTCGCGATCAATTTCGGGTTGGGCCGCGGGCTGAATCCTTGCGCGCCGGGAACTGTGTCCGGCGAAATCAACTGAATCACGCGTAAACCGTTCCTGCCGTCAGCGACGAGCGCGAATTGCGACGCGTTGACGCTGCCGATTTGCAACGCCCGCGTGTCGTTCAAGGCGCCGTTCGCGTTGAACATTTGATCGATGAACGGCCGCTCCGGATTTTCAACATCGACAATCGCGAGACCCTCCGGCCCGTTTGCGACATAGGCGTAAGTGCGCGCGACATACAATCGGCCCGCGTGCTTAAGCCGCACAGTCGCGCGCGGAATCGGCACAGGCCGCGTTGGTTCGGTAAGATCGACAATCTTCAATCCGTCGTCATCGGTGATGAATCCGTAACGGAATTGGATCGCAAAACAGCGCGGATTTTTTAGAAAGGCATTCGTTAATTCACCGACGATTCGCGGTTTATTGCCGTCTTCACCGACATCGATGACATACAGGCCGCGTGGGGTTGTCATGTAGAGTCGATGGCCGGCCGCGGCGACAAACGTCGCGCCGGTCAAAACCCCATTTGGGTTGAATCGAACAGTTTCGCTTTCTTTGAGAAAATTGTCGTCCGGATTTCCATTAACCAACGTAGCGACGTTGCTGATCACCAATCCTTCTTCACGATCAGAGATGTAAACGAACGCGTAAAATAGATCGATCGGTTGCTCTTCGTTTTCTGGAATGTGCAATCGCGCTGGATCGAGCGCGAGCGTGCTTGGCAGCGCCACGCTGGTTGCGTATTTCGTGTGAATGCGCGTACGCTGGCCTAACGGCGAGACTGGCGCGCTAATGATGCGTTCCGAAAATCCTTTTTGGTCGATGTTGGCGACGTCAAAGACCTCAAAACCTCCAGGGCCATTTGCCGTGTAGAGATATTCGCCGCGCAATACAATGTCCTGAATATCGTGACCGCTATGTTCATAGGCTTCGGTAAGAAGCGCGCCACCATCGACGTGCTTTTTGTAGTTAGCCGGGTAAGCGATCTTGTGCAGATGACTGCCGATAACTGCTTGCGGCTCGTCGGCTTCGGTCCAAACAACGGCGTGCAGTCCGTGGTGGCCTTCGCCTACATACGCGTAACGCCCGAAGAAATTCACTGTGCCGGTGCCGAAGCCCAGCAACTGTGTCATCCACGCGTTGTTGTCGTTGTCTTTCGATAAATGGCAGTCGGTGCAGTTCTTGGTCGTTCCGACGCCGCTGGTGGTGTGTGGGAAGTGGGGATTGAACGCCTGCCCGCTGTAACCTTCTGCCGAAATCGTTTGTTGCTGCGAGTACACCCATTCCCGGTTCGCATTCTGTGAGCTGACCACAACAGCGCTCGATGAACGGATCACAGCCATTTGGTTTTTCTTCACTGTTCCATCGATGCCGAGCATGAAAACGTCATCGCGCACCACTTGCGGATTGTAAGTCGTAAAATTGCGCTCAGTCACACCTTCAAATTTGTTTTGCGGCACCCGCTGGTTTGCTTTCATCGGTAAATGGCAACCGAAACAGCTTGTAGCCCAGGAGGTATGACAGATCTGGCAGCTTATCGCGCCGTTATCGTGCGCTAGACGCGCGCAGCGTTGCTTCGATTCGGTACGAACCGGTCCCCACGTCTGGCCGTCGCGCTGCAGCGTTTTTGCGTAGGCGGACTTCGGATTGTAATGGGGCGAGAGCGGATCAATTGTGTCAATGGTCTGCGGAATTTCCCAACGCACATCGGGCGACATCGTTGATTGCTGCCAAAGTTTAGCGCCTTCCCAAACAAAACGCGGACCAAATGGCGTATTGCTCGTGTTAAGCAAGTCGATTTGGCCGGCGTTGCCGCTGGTGATTAACGTCGGCCGTTGATCGATCGTGCCGTGGCAGTCGATGCACGTAATCGCGGTCGCGTTACGCGGTTCGCCGTAGAGCATGCCGTTGCCATGAACATCAACGAGGAAGTGGCAATCGCCACACTGCATGCCTCGAGCGAGATGCACATCTTTCAGATGCACTGCTTTCGCGAATTTCCGGAGATCGTTATGGTCGATCTTGTTGTCATCGAGATCGAGCAGGTTGCCTTTGCGGTCGTGTTTGAAGATTGCTCGAAAGACCCAGCCGTGTCCGTGATAATCGGCAAACTGTGTGTGCTTGAGTTGCGGATTCAATTCGGCGACTTGGTCCACAAAATCCTTGTCACCCCATAAACCGCGGGCTGCCGCCGCTTCTGGGTTGATCATTGTTGATCTGACGAACTCTCCGTCCGTCGGATTGTGTTGCACCGTCGGATACATGAACTCGCCGTCAGTTTCCTGATCCCACCAGGTATAACCGAGATACGGGTTCACAAAGAGATTCCCCTGATGCATGTGACAGTTCATGCATTGGCTGGACGGAATTGAGCGGGTGAATTGGTGGATGATTGGATGTCCGTTCTCGGTTTTCGGGATCGATTTATCCAGGGTGAAACTCAAACCCTGGTGTCCGTACTTGCTCCACCAGCCGGAATTAGTCGGCGAACGATCATTGGCATACGTCACATGGCAGGCCGAGCAACCGCTTGATCGATAATCGCCCGCATGATCGTTCGAGCCGAGAAATCCGAGAAGTGGATCGTGTAATCGCGTTTTTTGCAGCCCGAGAAACACAGGATCGGTGCGATTGAGCGTGCCGAGCCCGCGCTCCGACAGACGATTTCTCGGTCGGCCGTTAGGCTCATCGCTTGTCGGAAGTCCGAGCTGCAATTGTTTTTCGCCGCCTTTTTCGAAGATGCGAAGGATATTTCCGGGATTGCTCAAATTGAAGCGCGGCAGTGGTTCGATAAACGGGAGAATCCCGTGGAGGCGTGTGTCCACAGGTGTAACGGGACTGTAGTTGACGAGCCGCAAAGGGCTGCCATCAGCGGCGTAGCCCTGGCCAAAACGATAATTCTTCAAATAGAAGCCGCCATTATTATAGAGCGCGGCGCCCCACAGCATCGCGCCGTGATTCATCATGCTGTGGTCGACATTGCGTATGATTTCTCCGTGGCAAAGACCGCAAGCCTGCTGCGCGACGCGCAAATCGCCGGGATTGATGAAACGAACGAACTCCGGCGATTCATGGTTGAGCCATGCATTTGAGTTTGGTGGGTTAGCGGAGGTTTTCCAAAATTCTTTGTTCTTCGGCAAAATGTGGGCCTGTTCTTTCGTCAGGCCACGCGCTGGATTGCCGCCATGGCAATCCGTGCAACCGAGCACGACGTGCTCGGCTTTGTGCATTGGCTCAACGCCTTGATGGCATTGCAAACAGCCGATGCTCTTCATGTCCGCTTCGGCTTGAGTTTGGTCGATCCAATTTCGCGGCGGCAAAGCTGCGCGTGCGATTGTTGATCTCTCAACAGGAACCGAAGTGGGAGGACCGTAGCCGGTTGATTCCTGACCATATACATGACGACCGATTGTGAGTACGAGCAGGGCGAGGATCTGGCTTACGTAAATCGAGATTCGAGAATCGAGATTCGTTCTTCGATGTAACGATATAACGATGTAACGATTCACGTCTTTAATACGTCAGCGTCAGCGTCACGATCGCGCTATAGAGAAAGTCGTCGACGTGTCCGGCCGACGGTCCTGGGAAACCAAAGACTGGCTGCGTATTTGCGCGGTAAATATCTTTGTAGCCCTGGCGCGGAATCAAAAAGCCGG
>WNFQ01014279.1_pt1 | contig 10194 bp, 9 predicted proteins | sample 5400171 | NCBI WGS metagenome assembly WNFQ01 (sample SAMN13153356, study PRJNA577476) | soil metagenome | isolation source: 20 cm soil under Madrone tree | place: USA:California | collected 2016-06-14 | reverse complement strand
GCGTCCGTCAAGCCCTCGGCGAAATAGTCCTGATCCGGGTTGCCCGAAAGATTCTCGAAGGGCAGCACCGCCAGCGATCGAATCCGCGGAACTCGAGTGTAGCCGAGCATGCGGTCGCGCAAACCGCCGACGTTCGTCGTCGCCAGCCCCACGGCAAGAGCCAGCAGCCCGGCCACACCGTATCCAATCAGCTTCGCGACCCTGCCCCAAACCGGGGATGGTGGAGGCGGCGGCGTGTACCTGGAAGAGGATGGCTCCAGCCGGCGCAAATCCACGAGAAGCTCCGTCGCGGATTGATAGCGCCGATCAGGATCTTTGTCCGAACACTTCAGGATGATGGTTTCGAGTTCGGTGGATATGCGCGGGTTCAGTGCGCGCGGGGGGACCGGCGGTTGGTGAAGGATCGCATCGATGAGCCGCGAAGTTTGCTCTTCCGGATATGCCCGCCGGGCGGTGGCCATCTCGTAGAGCACCGCGCCTATCGTATAGATGTCCGCGCGGGCATCCACCGGCTCGCCTCGGAGCTGCTCCGGCGGCATATACGGAAGTGTGCCCGCGGCCGGTTGCGAGTCAGTTAAAGTCAGGGTCGTTCCTTCGTCCGCTGGCCGCAGCAGCTTCGCCAGGCCAAAGTCCAGTATCTTCGCTCGTCCCTTCTCCGTGATGGCGATATTTGCCGGTTTCAGATCTCGATGCACGATGCCGCGCTCGTGCGCCTCTTCCAACGCCGCGGCAATCTGCATTCCGAGTGCGACCACTTCTTTCTCTGGAAGCGTCCCTCCCCTAAGAAGATCCGCGAGCGTTTTTCCCGGGACGAACTCCATCACAAGAAAGTCCAGGCCGTCTTGCGTGCCGAACTCATAGACCGTTTCGATATTCGGATGGTTCAGCTTGGCCAATGCCATGGCTTCTTTGCGGAAGTGTCTACGGGCAGTGTCGTCGCTCAGAGTACCGGACGGCAGAACCTTCACTGCCACGTCGCGGTCGAGCTGCTCATCACGGGCGCGGTAAACCACACCCATTCCTCCGGCGGCTACTTTCTCCAAGACGCGGTAGTGGCCGAGTGTCTGGCCAATCATGAGGGGGGACCTGCTTTGTGGGGACCATGTTAGGTCGGCAGGACTGGCAAGTCAACGCGCCGGCTCAGGGCGGCCATTTCCTACTCCGCTTGTCTCGTCCTTTGGGACATAGGACGACAGCGACACCCACGGACCGGCGACGATTACGTCTTTTGAGAAGACCTTATTCGCGTTGACGAATTTCAGGAAACCCTGGGGGTCTTGGAAAAATTTTAGATATTCAGCGTCGGATACTCGCAGAACAGAGACTTGAGGGTACAATTTCTCACCCTCCAGTTGCCAAACCCTTAGCACCTGCACGCCGTCTGGTAGTTTTTCCCACTCCAGCGGAGCCAGTTTCTTTTCCTCCGCCTGCTGCGCGTTGGTTGGTCTGCTTGGGAGCAAGAACGAGACACAAAGCACCAGTAGAGCTGCGAATACGATTCGTTTCATGGTTTTTTCCCCTTTAGTTAAATTGACGGGAGTCGGGAGGGACCTTTGGCTACCTTCTATATTACCCGAACGGCAAAGTCAACAATCTAGCGGTTCGCTTTGGCCGCATGCCTTTTGTGCGCGGCTCCTGTCCTTGGACGGAGGGCCTGAAGGAATTCGGCAGTCGGCAGGGTATTGATTACATCTTTCTTCTCGAGCCAGCCGCGGCGGGCCATGGTGACGCCGTAGCGAATAAAAGAGAGGTTGGCGGTGTTGTGGGAGTCGGTCGAGATAACCACTTTTACGCTGCGCTCCTTGCACATCCGGAGATAGACGTCTTTCAGGTCGAGGCGGTCAGGATATGAATTGCACTCCATGGCCACGCCGTGTTTGGCGCAAGCTTCCAGCACCTTTTCCATATCGTAGTCGAGGGGATCGCGCCGGAGCAGCAGGCGGCCAGTGGGATGAGCAATGATCTGGGTGTAGGGGTTTTCGATCGCGGCGAGCATGCGCTCCGTCATGGCCGCACGGTCGACGCTGAAATAGGAGTGGATGGAGCAGACCACGACGTCGAGCTGCGCTAGGATTTCATCGGAGTAGTCGAGCGATCCGTCTTTGAGGATGTCCACTTCCGCGCCGGCCAGAACGCGGATGCCCAGGTTTTTGTCATTGGCTGCGTGGATTTTCTTGATGTGCGCGGCCATGCGCTTTTCGTCCAGGCCGTTGGCGACCGTGACGGCTTTCGAATGGTCGGTGATGGCGATGTACTGGTGGCCGAGGTCGCGCGCCGCTTCAGCCATTTCTTCAATCGAGTTCTTTCCGTCGCTGGCCGTGCTGTGCATCTGGAGGTCGCCCTTCATGTCTTTCAGTGTGACCAGATGCGGCAGTTTGTGATTTTCAGCGGCGGCTATTTCGCCGGTGTTTTCGCGCAACTCGGGCGGGATGAAATCCAGCTTCAGTTTCGAATAGATCTCTTCTTCGGTGCGCCCGGCCACGCGCTTCTCACCCTTCAGAGTAGCCAAAGCGTATTCATTAAGGGTGAGCCCCATGTCATTGGCGCGGCCGCGGAGGGTCACGTTGTGCTCTTTCGACCCGGTAAAATAAAGCAGCGCAGCGCCAAAATTTTCTTTTTCGAGTAACCGCACATCCACCTGCAACCCATCTTGCAGCGTGAAACTGACCTTGTTTTCCCCATGCGCCAATGTCTGATCGATGCCCGGAAATGTAAGGATGTGCTTGGCCAGCGCGTCGACGTGCTTCTGCGATGTCTGGCCGTCAGCAAGAGTGACCAGTAAATCCAGATCGCCGACTGTCTCTTTGCCGCGTCGCAGCGAGCCTGCTGGTGTGACGGAATCCGCGGCTTTGCCTGCTGCTTTGATGTGCGCCGCAATGGCGAGCGCCGCAGCTTCGGCTCTGTCCAAATGAAAGCGGCCCGACGATTTCTTGAACACTTCCACGGCTTTCAGAATGTTTTGCTCGCTCTTTTCGCCAAAGCCCGGAAGGTCGCGGAGTTTCCCTTCTTTTGCAAGCTTTTCCACATCTGCCACCGTGCCGGCCTTGAAGTTGGACCACAGGAAGGCGGCCTTCTTCGGCCCAAGGGACTGGAGTTGCAGCAGATCCAGAATGCTCGCCGGATATTTTTTCAGCAGCTTCTTGCGCAGCGCGTAGTCGCCGGTCTTCACAATTTCCTGCAGATGTTCGACCATGCGGTCGCCGATGCCAGGAAGTTCTTTTAGCTTTTCCGGTTCCTTGACGAGTTGCTCGATCGATTCGGGCAGGCCGTCGATCAGTTCCGCGGCCTTTTCATAGCTGCGGTACCGGCCGATGATGGCGCCGTCGATTTCCAGGAGTTGCGCGGTTTCACGGAGAATGCGGGCGATCTGTTTGTTGTCCATGCCCGGAGATTATAGAGCCATCCCTCGCTCCAAGAAAGGCGAAGGGATCCACATTCGCTCCGTCCCATGGGTGATGTCGCAGGGCCACGTTCCCCCTCCCCAGAAAGAGGCTCTGGACATCCCGACAGTAATCTTTTAGGTCACCTGTTTATAGCGCTGTAGTACCTTAGAGGGCATTCCGCAACACACCCGGTGCGAAGCCCTACCTGGCTTCCCAGGCAACGTCAAAGAACGACACTTTCTCAGCGCAGGCGATTGTCGTTCCTTGTCGCTTGCCCTGCCATAGCAAGCTCCGTAGGCTTCACACCGGGTTCAGGTTTAAACCCACAAAAAAGGAGGAGGTTCACTATGAGAAGCCTTGTTAGATTCCGTAGGTTGTTATTCATACTCGGTACTGTAGTCGTTCTCGCTGCGGCACTGGTTGGCACGAAACTCGCCACCAGTCCAGTGATGGCGCAAGTGGTGACACCAATAGACGTGTTCGTGTTTCACTGCGCCCTGATACCGAACCAGACGCTAGAGACTTCCAACCTTGGGTCCTTTAACCTCACTTTCACCGGCCCTGGCAATGTGTTCACAAGTCCCAGTGACTGCTCCAAGGTGATGGCGGATGCTCTCAAAGCGGGCTATCGCCTCAAGTCTGCGCTTGCTCTTCCCAACGGTGAGCCTGAAGGCACGGGCGCCACAGAGTACGTGTTTGTCCGCGGTGGAAACCAGTAAAGAGCCAGTCGCTTCTTTAGGAAGAAGAAACAATTAAGCGATGGCTCGATCGGGAGTTAGGGTTCTGGGCGAATGCAGCAAACGGGGAAACCGTAATTGAGTTGCAGCAATCGCCCACTTCTCCCCAATTTAGTGGCAAAGGAGTTTTCGGTGAAAGACAGCGGCGGAAGTAATCACATTGAAGTGCAGGCCTTCCTGATTCTCGAGAGAGTAGCGGACTCGAAGGAGTTCATTGTATCGGTTCTTCTTCAAGCGGATGGGCAATTCATCGGGAGAACTTCTCTCGGAACTGTGGCTGAGGGGCAACAAATATTGCTTTCCTTACGCTGGGACCAGCCGAAGCAGCATTTCGTGGCCAGTTCGCAGGCAGGGGAGGGCGTGCCAATCCTGTCCTTCATCCCGTTTGCATCGCCTGTGGCGGCCAACGCCATCGTTCCCCCGGATTTCTCGATGTCGAAGAACTTCCTGGTGAACTCGGGTGTGAGCAACAAAACCGAAGCCCATAAAGACAAGACCTGAAGACCGGTTTGCTCGGCACGCCCAGTTCGTTAAGACGATTCCTGATTGGTGTATGTAAAAAGGAGAGAGGTCTGAATATGCGCAATGCTGCGTTGGTGTGTTTTCTGATTCTGATTCCGTGCCTAAATATAAAAATGGCCGGCAAAGGGCGCTCTCTGCCGGCCAAATGAGTGCTCCCTGCTTCAGCCACCGGCCTTTGAGACGTTGGCCGCCTGGGGACCTTTTGGTCCCTGAACAATTTCGAATTCGACCGGGTCTCCTTCTTGCAGGGTGCGATAGCCATCGCCGGCGATGGCGGAATAATGTACGAAGACGTCGGGGCCATCATCGCGCCCGATGAAGCCGTATCCCTTGGAATTGTTAAACCACTTCACGGTTCCTTGCACTTCGCTTGCCCTCCTGACAGGGACTTCGAGATTTTGCACCACGACGCCAGGCGAATTACCCTAACGTCGTTAAAGATACGAATGGCGCGGAGTGTACCAGAATCGAATGACCAGTCAATAGAACAATCGTCTTCCTCTGCTAGAAAAAAGTAGGCTTATGCCAATAAATTAATTTATTAAAGAAAATTTATCTTCTGACTCGGTTTTGCGGGGAAAGGAACCGGAAATAATAGAGAATCCCGGCGATGGTTTTGGCGTCTCGAAGCTTTCCGCCACGGATCATCTCCACCAGTTGCTTACGGCTGTAGGCACGGGAAATTATTTTCTCATCTTCTTCAGGTTCCGCTTCGCCTGCGGTCAGGCCTTCCGCGAGGAGAATGAACATGCGTTCTTCCAGGAAACCGGGGGTTGGGAAAACGTCCAGGAAGACTCGAAAGCGCTTTGCGCGAAAGCCTGTTTCCTCAATGAGTTCGCGGGCCGCGGCCTTTTTCGGAGTTTCGCCGGGATCCATGCGGCCGGCGACCAACTCCCATAGATACTGCCGTGCGGCGTAACGGTACTGCTGGATGAGCACGATTCCCGTGTCGTTCGAACACAGCTCGGCTCGATAACCTCGTCGCGGCGAATCCCGAAGACCGGGCCTTCATAAATTATGGTGCTGCTGAGAACTTTTGCCTTCTTCGCGCGCGGCGTACCTAAAAATTTGTTCATCTTTATTTTCCTTGCTCTGTTCCTCGTGCCACATGATACCGGGAAACCGGAATTTCGCCACCTCCAGAGGGCGCCGGTCCTGTTTGCTTGGGGAGACGCGGTGCGCCTATACTCGGCGATTGGGATCACCGTGGAAGGGTGTACAGGCTGAAGCCTGCGCTACTGGATGGCGATAAACACGATCATTGTGGATGACGAGAAACCGGCGCGGGACGAGCTGGCTTTCCTGCTGAGGGGATTCCCTGAGATCAATGTGATCGGGCAGGGCAAGAACGGCGTGGAAGCCGTCTCACTGATCAAGGAGTACTCCCCGGACCTCGTGTTTCTGGACGTGAAGATGCCCGGGCTGGACGGGTTCGGCGTGTTGAAAAAGATCGTCGAACGGAAGATGAAAATGCCGCACGTGGTATTTGCGACTGCGTTTGACGAATACGCCGTGCAGGCATTTGACGTGAACGCCGTGGACTACGTGCTGAAGCCGTTCGACAAGGCGCGCATCGCCAAGGCGATTGCGCGGGCGCGAAAGATGCTGGAGACGCAGACTTCGGCCACGGAGCGGCTGGAGCAACTGGTCAGCCAGCTAGGCGCGGTGAAACAGAATTCGTCGCCGCCGGTAAGGCTGCTGGTGAAGTCGCAACAGAAGTTGTTGCTGGTGGACGGGGAAGATTTGGTGTTTGCATCGATTGAGGATGGGATCATCTCGATGATGTCGCGGGACGCCGAGGGAACGTCGAATTACCGGACGCTCGAAGAGTTGAACGCGGCGCTGGATTCGGACTCGTTCTGGCGGCCGCACCGCTCGTACCTGGTGAACATCCACCACATCAAGGAAGTTGTGCCGTGGTTCAAATCCAGCTACATGCTGAAAATGAACGACAAAAAGCACACCGAAATCCCGGTGAGCCGCTCGCAGATCAGACGCATGCGCGAATTGTTCAATCTGTAGAGCGGAAATCGCCTCATGAATTTGCTCGGCACTATTCTTATTTACGCCGCTCTTCTTGCGTTGTTCTGCCGAGGATGTGCTGGGCTAAGTCCGAAGTGATTTCACGAATTGGAGTTGAGAACTTCGCTGACTTTGCGGGCAAGGGAGTTCAGTTCAAAAGGCTTTTCGAGGTAATGGTCGCGGTGTTCGGAAACGCCCCGGCGAATGGCGGCATCGTCGGTGTAACCGGACATGAATAGAATCGGAGTAGCCGGACGGGAGAGTTTCAGTCGGTCGGCCATCTCCCGGCCGCCCATAACCGGCATAATGACATCGCTAATTACGAGATGAATTGGGCCCTTATGAGACTTGGCTTTCGCTAGGCCTTCGGCGCCATTCGCGGCCGTGATAATGGCAAACCCGGCGACGCCGAGATAATCCGAGATGAGTTCCCTCAAACTGGGTTCGTCTTCAACCAATAGAATGGTGCCGCACGCAGGCTTCAGCGGCAGAACCCGGTTCTCTATCGGGGAAGCAGACACTGGTTCATCTGTCGCCGGAAAGTAAATCTTGAACGTCGTGCCTTTGCCCGGCGCTGAATCGACTTCGATTTGTCCGCCGCTCTGCGAAACCGTTCCATAGACCATGGCGAGTCCAAGTCCGGTTCCTTTGCCGCGTTCCTTGGTTGTGAAGAAAGGCTCAAAAATCCGCGCAAGGAGTTCCGGAGGGATGCCGCTTCCCGTATCGCTGACAGTCAACAGAACACCTTCGGTGATTTTGTCAAATTTCGAGGTAAGCGGCAGGGTTTCATTTTCCGTCTGGAAGCGGAGTGTTCCTCCTGCGGGCATCGCGTCGCGCGCATTCACCGCCAGATTCAGCAAAATCTGCTGCATTTGATTGGGGTCCGCCATGATCCTGCGGAGATTTCGACCGGACCGAACCTCAATATGAATGTCCTCACCGATGAGGCGGGGAAGAAGATCGGATATTTCCATAACGACCTGGTTAAGGTCGAGGACCGAAGGCTTGAGCATCTGCTTGCGGCTGAAAGCGAGCAATTGGCTAACGAGGGCTTGCGCGCGGTCCGAGCCCTTCATGATTTCCGTTATTTTGCGGTGGAGACCGTCATCGCCGGGCTTGGCCGGAAGGGCCAACTCCGCATAGCCGCGGATGACCGTCAAAAGATTGTTGAAATCGTGCGCGATACCGCCGGCAAGCCGGCCGAGCGACTCCATTTTTTGCGCCTGACGGAGCTGCTCTTCGAGCGAGGAGACTTCCGCTTCGGAGCGTTCGTGTTCGGAACGGATGCGCAGGGTCGAAATGCCGAAGGCAAGATTACTGGCCAGTTCCCGGAGCAGAGTCACTTCTTCAGCGTCAAAGACATCTTCTTCTTCTGAATAAATTGCCAAGCAGCCGATCACGCCCTGTTCTCCGGAAAGAGGAAGAGCAATTACGGATAAAAACTTCTCCTCCGCGGCTCGGCCGGCCCAGGATGCGAAGCGCGAGTCCTTCAGAGTGCTGTGAATGATGCAAATCTCGCCGGTCCTGATAGCGACCCCGGCGGGGCCGCGGCCTTCCGGTGTGTCCGCCCAAGACCCGAGCACGGAAGCAAGATAGCCACCGGTGTCGCCGAACTGCGCGGCAACACGAACAGAATTGGTTTGGTCCTGCTCGGGCAATCCAACCCAGGTCATGCGATAGCCGCCCGTATTGACGATGATCTGGCAAACGCGTTCGAGGAGTTCCGGTTCGTTCGCTGCGCGGACGAGCTCCTGGTTGCAGCGGCTGAGTGCGAGAAGCGCCCGGTTAAGGCGCTTGAGTTCACTGGTATCGCGAAAGATGGCGAGAATGACAAGCCGGCGCGGACTATCGAGCTCGATGAGGCGAACGCTGACGTCAACTTCAACGGAACGCCCGTCGCCCCTCCGGATTTTGAGTTGCATGCTGTGCGACTCGCGGCCCGAAAGCCCCGCCCGGAAGATTCTGGCGTAGTGCTGACCTTCACCATCAGGAAAGAGAGAAGATTCCGAGACGAATGCCAGGCGCTCGGACGGAATTCCGAAGAGAACGGCGCCCCGCGCGTTCGCTTCCAGGACGATACCTGCCTCGTAATCTACAATCAGAATGGCGTCACTGGCGGAATCGAAAAGGCGGCGATATTTCTCCTCGGAGCGGCGAACGTTGCTGAGCAGGTGCCGTGAAGTCCCTATGCCTAAGACCAGGAGAAGGGCGCTGGTCCCCACGGTGAGCAAGTTGAGCAAATTACGGGTCCAGCGATCACCCTCTGCCAGCGTCGAAGAGAAGTGATTTTCCGTAAGAGTGAGGCGCGAGTCGCACGCTTCGATTTCCTCGAGGACGTGCCGCACCGTTAACGAATTTGGGTGGTCTGAAAATGTCTCCGCATGGAGCTGATCCGCGAGCTCCGTGAGATTGTCGATCTCTTGATCCGCGGCGGTCCAATCAGCGATTGCGACTCGCATGAAGCTGAAATCGTGAAACCAGCGAAACAAGCGGACCATGCCGGAGATATCTTCCGGATCGATCTGGCCCCTCGTAAACCCTTGATACACGATGGTCATATCCGGAGTGGGTTTTTCAAGCTCGATGCGGGCAAATTTATCTCCAAGGGGCGCCCGGATAGCATTTAGGTACGCTTGAAAGTCCGCTTGGGAACTCGAGCTAGCGTATTGCATCAGACTGATAACCGCTTCTTTTTGTCCTTTGGACCAATAATCCTCACCCTGGATGTAGGCGCGCACCGACGACAGAATCATGGAGCGGAAGGCGCCGAGGAGAAAAACAAACAGGACGATGCAGACAAAGAGAGACACGACAACAAAGAGCTTTCGGCCCAGGGTCGATTGACGATGATCGCTGCGGAATGCCATTTTGCGTGCCGTCTGCAAGGGATTGCGAAGACTTGGGCTTTCTTTAATTCTGCATCATCTTTGTCGTGGCTCGCGGACCTGTGTTCAGATCGGCATATCTGATTGCGACACATCTCCGGAAGTGCGCTTCAAGCAGCAATCGGGGAGACTTACTCGCTTCTGGCGGTCGACGGACACAATGGATTTTTCGCTTAAGATTTTTCGCTTAACGACCGGCAAAAACTGATACGGGATACGGTTCGCCAATTCATGGAGGCGGAGGTGCGCCCGTTCGTCAAAGGTGGAATGGCTTATTCAGCTTCAGAGACTAGAGCGCCGGAGCCCCACTTTCGTTTAGGGCAGCATGGACAAAGAGACCTCCCCCATGCCTTGTGAGGCACTGGGGGAGATCCAGGACTGAGTTTCCGCATCAGCCTCAAGAACAATCGTTATGCAGCGAGCTAGGCGCTGGGGGACCCGTGATGCAGGGGATGGCGCTGAGATATTCGTAGATGGCGCGGAGGTCGTGATCCGTCATGTTTTTGTAAACGGGCCACGGCATGATTTGGAGCAGATCCCCGTTGAATGGAAACGGCACGCAGCCGGAGTTTGGCGTTCCTGTACAGGTCGGGTGCAGGTGATCAAAATCTTTGCCTGTCCTGATGATCTGCACAAACTCTGCAA
>WNFQ01004456.1_pt1 | contig 10195 bp, 8 predicted proteins | sample 5400171 | NCBI WGS metagenome assembly WNFQ01 (sample SAMN13153356, study PRJNA577476) | soil metagenome | isolation source: 20 cm soil under Madrone tree | place: USA:California | collected 2016-06-14 | reverse complement strand
GTAAACCCGAATGCGCGCTCGAAGCGCCGGACGTAATGGGGCCAGACATCCGGGTTGATGAGACGCGGCGGGCGCATGCCGTCGAGCGCATCGAGGACTTGCTCGGCGGCAATCCGGCCCATGTTCACCCGCGCTTCCCTGGTCACCCCCGCGGTATGGGGGCTCGCCAGCACATTGTCGAACTGTAGCAGCGGATGGTCGGGCGGCGGAGGCTCCTTAGCCCAAACGTCGAGACCCGCGCCTGCAATGAGCTTGCTGCGCAACGCCTCGAGCAGCGCGGCTTCATCGTGGATAAAGCCGCGTGCCGTGGTGATGAAATAAGCGTGCGGCCGCATCAGCGCGAATTCGCGCGCGCCGATCATGCTGCGGCTTTCCCTGGTCAGCGGACAACTGACGGAGACGTAATCGGAGCGGCTTAACAGCTCATCCAGCTCGACCTTCTCGCCGCCACGCGCCGCCATCTCGCCGGCCGTCAGATAAGGATCGTAGGCCAGCACCTTCATCCCGAGCAGGCCCTTGCAGAGCGCGGCAATGCGGCGGCCGACATTACCCAGCCCGACGATGCCGATGGTCTTGCCGTGCGCCTCGGTGCCGATCAGGGCGTTGCGGCTGACATTCACCTCGCGCCGCAGCGCGCGGTCGGCCTCCAGGATCCGTTTCGACAGTGTGAGCAGCATGCCGAGCGCGTGCTCGGCCACCGAGTGAGCATTGCCGCCGGACTGATTGACCACCAGCACGCCGGCTTCGGTGCAGGCCTCGACATCGACCGGGTCGTAGCCCGCGCCATTGCTGGAGACGATCAAGAGGTTCGGCGCGCGCCGCAGCAGGTCTTGATCGACGTGGAAATGTCTTGCCAATTCATCCCGCGCCGCGCCGACCTGATAGGCATGCGCCGCGGATAGAATCGGCGCCGAAATCTCGTCAGGACTTTCGTTCTCGAGCCGGTCGAGCCGCACATCGGGCCGCGCCCGCAGGATGTCGGCATAGATCTCATGCGCCAGATATTTGACGTAGAACACGCGCTTGTTGTTGACGGACATTGCTGATGCGACTTTCAGTTCGGGAAGCCATAGAGCTTTGCGGGGTTGGTCACGAGAATGCGGTGCTGGGTCGCCACGTCCGGCGTCCATAGTTGAAACAATTCGAACAGGTGGCCGGCGTCGGGCATCTCGCCCTCGACGCGCGGACCGTCGGCCACCGCAACACCGCGCAGGCGATCGGGACGTTGCCTGAGCGCATCCAGCATGGCGGAATTGTCGCGGCCGTGCGCGCTGCCTTGCACCAGCACGCCACGCGCAAATCCGATGGTGTCGAGCATATCAAGATACTTTTCGAGCGGCGCATCCGGCGGCGTATAGCTGCGATCCCCAGTGTAAGGAAACCGGTCTGCCGGCCCGAATACATGCGCGTGCGTATCGCAGGCGTTCGGCGGCGGCACTTTAGGCCGGCTGACCTCGCGCGGCGGGAGACAGGCCGGTATCATCCGCGTATCCCGTGCATCACTCGGCCTTTATGCCGGCGGCCTCGATGATCGGGCCCCATTTCCTGTAATCGGCGCGTATCTTGGCATCGAATTGCTGTGGTGAGCTGCCGATCGGCGACGCGCCAAGCTTGGTCAGTCGCTCCTTGACGGCTTCAGTGTTCAAGGCTGCGACGAAATCATGCGAGAGTTTCTCAACGAGGTCGCGAGGCATTCCGGCCGGCCCGAGCAAACCCCACCACACCTCGGTGTCGTACCCCGGCACGGTCTCGGCCACGGTCGGCACGTCAGGCAGAAACGATGCCCGCGCGGCGGTCGTGACGGCGAGCGCCCGCACGGTGCCGCCCTCGATTTGTCCAACCGACTCCGGACCATTGTTGAACGACATCGGAATTTGCCCGCCGAGAAGATCGTTGATGGCGGGCGCGCCGCCCTTGTAGGGAATCGCGTTCATATCGATCCTGGCGAGACTTTTCAGAAGTTCACCGGCGAGATGCGTCGATGTTCCGGTCCCGGCATGGGCGAAGGACAGGCTTCCCGGTCTTGAGCGCGCCTGAGCGATCACATCGGCAAGCGTCTTGAACGGAGAATCGGCGCGCACCAGCAAGATATTGGGCGACGAGGCCAGCAGCGAGATCGGCGCAAAATCGTTGAAGGTGTCGTAGGGAATCTTGGGGTACAGGAATGGATTGGTGGCGTGACCGCTTGCGACAACGATGAGGGTGTATCCATCAGGCGGTGACGTCACCAGCGCCTGCGACGCGACAACCCCACCCGCGCCAGGCCGATTTTCAACCACGACGGTCTGGCCCCAGTGCCGGGAGACCACGTCGCCCAGCGTGCGGGCGAGGATGTCCACTCCGCCACCGGCGGCGTAGGGAACGAAAATATGTACGGGCTTGGACGGAAACGGTGACTGCGCGGACGCTACCCCGACCGCGGTAAACATCGTCACCGCTGCGGCGGCGATCCGGAACCAGCCGTCCATACCATTCCCTCTCAGTGTCTTTGTTGCTTCCCCTTATCGCATCCCGGGACGCCAACGGCACCGCCGTGGCACGCAGATCACGGATACGACCGGGACATGTTGACAATCCCTGAGATCGCGTCAAGTTTTGCGCCTCGGCAGAATGGCCGCGATCATGTCGCGAACGAAAAATCATCGCGCAGCAGGGGAGATTTCGATGGCGGCTGCCGAGGGAAAAACCTCGCCCAAGACCCTGGATCAGAAGCCCTCTCCCGAGAAGGCTTTACATGAGAAGGCCTGGCACGACATCGTGCTGCAAACGCTCAAGCGCAACGACATCCGCCTTGTGCCCTACGTTCCCGACCGCGTGCTGACCAGGCTGATCCAGGATCTTCACGCCGATCCGTTCTTCACCACATTCCCCACCGCGCGAGAGGAAGAGGCGGTCGGCATCATCTCCGGGGCGTGGATGGGAGGCATGCGTGGCGCGGTGCTGATGCAGACCTCCGGCTTCGCCACGCTTGCCAATGTGCTGGCGTCGCTGGCGATCCCCTATCAGATTCCGCTGATCATGTTCGTGTCCGAACGCGGCACGCTCGGCGAATTCAATTATGGGCAGTCGCTGGTCTGCCGCACCATGCGGCCGGTGCTCGACTCACTGGCGATGGAGCATCACACCGTGACCCGCCTCGACGAGTTCGAATTTATCGCCGACCGATCGATCAAGCAGGCCATCACCACGCAGGCGCCGGTGGCGCTGATCCTGTCGCCGCTGTTGACCGGCGGCAAGGTGTTCGACAAGTGAGCGAGCGCATGAGCAAGGAACTAAACGCCCCCGCCCGCAACACCAAGGTGATGAACCGTTTCGATCTCACTTCGCGGCTGCTGGCAAAATTGAAGAACGAGGAAGCCGTGGTCGGCGGAATCGGCAACACCAATTTCGATCTGTGGGCAGCCGGCCACCGGCCGCAGAATTTCTACATGCTGGGCAGCATGGGCCTGGCCTTTCCGATTGCGCTCGGCGTCGCGCTGGCCCAGCCGACGCGCCGCGTTTTTGCGCTCGAGGGAGATGGCTCGCTATTGATGCAGATGGGGTGTCTTGCGACCATCGCGGCGCTCAAGCCGAAAAATCTCATCCTGATCGTGATGGACAACGGCATCTACCAGATCACCGGCGCGCAGCCGACGCCCGCGGCTGCCGTATCCGATATCGTTGCCATCGCCGCCGGCTGCGGTCTCGCCAACAGCGCCTGGGCGGCCGACGAGGAGGATTTTGAGCGGCTTGTCGATCAATCCCTTGCGGCGTCGCGGCCAAGCCTGATCGGCGTGCGCATCGACGACAAGCCGGGGGTTGGGACCACCCGCAGGGATCCCGTGCAGATCAGAGAACGCTTCATGCTTGGGCTCGGCGTGCGGCAGGCGTTGTGATCTCCGGCCGCTTACTAATGGATGCAATTCGGTGGTCGCGCCATCGAGCGGCAACGCTTGTTGACACAAAAAAATCCTCGCGGGTCAGGCCCGCGAGGATTGGCTAGTCTGCTGCTTGATCAGTCGATGATCTTGATGATCTTGCGCGTCCTCGGCTCAACGATCACCCGGCGGTCATTGACGACCGCATAGCGATATTGGGTGTAGTTGGGGACGGGCCGCAGTTCGACCGTCGCCGGCAGCGGCTCGCCCACCACCACGCGCTCCCGCACCCTCACCGATGGCACGCGCTCACCCTGAATCGACGTGATCACTGCATTCGGGATTTCCAGGCCAGCGCCGACCGCCGCACCCACGGTGCCGCCGACGGCCGCGCCTACCGGGCCGGCCACAGAGCCGCCCGCCGCGGCGCCGCTCGCAGCGCCGGTCGCGGTGGTCGATTGAGCATAGGCAGCGCCGGACGCCAACAACGAAGCCGCAATCAGCGAAACAGCAAAACGATTGTTCATCATGTCCTCCAGTTGAAATTGATGACCATCAACAACGATTGGACAAGACGGGGGTTCCGATAGTTCCATCGGTTCCATTTGCGGACCCGACATGGCTGCCCGCCAAGGTATCAAGCAACCGAGGACGACAATCGATACTCGCGGCTTGCTTTGGCTGGATCGATTCTCCGATTTCGTGGCCTGCCATCATCTCCAGCGCCCTCACCATCGCGGAATGGTCCCAGGTCTTGCCACCATGCGCGGTGCAGGAATTGAACAATTGCTGGGCCACGGCTGTGTTGGGCAACGAAAGGCCGAGGGCTCGCGCGCCCTCCAGCGCCAGGTTGAGATCCTTCTGGTGCAGTTCGATGCGGAAACCAGGATCGAAATTCCGCTTCACCATGCGCTCGCCGTGCACCTCAAGGATGCGCGAGGATGCGAAGCCGCCCATCAGCGCCTGCCGCACGAGTGCCGGATCGGCGCCGGCCTTTGACGCAAACAACAGCGCTTCTCCGACCGCCTCGATCGTCAGCGCGACGATGATCTGGTTGGCGACTTTTGTGGTCTGGCCGTCGCCGTTTCCGCCAACGAGCGTTACGTTCTTGCCCATCCGTTCGAACAGAGGCTTTAAGATGTTGAATGCCCTCTCCGGCCCGCCAACCATGATGGTCAGGGATGCGGCCTTTGCACCGACCTCGCCGCCGGAAACCGGGGCATCGAGATAATCGGCGCCGCGCGCGTTGATCTTTTTTGCGAATTCCTTGGTCGCCAGCGGCGAGATCGAACTCATATCGACGACAATCTTGCCTTTTGAGAGTCCTTCCGCGGCGCCGCTCGCGCCGAACAGAACCGCCTGCACATGCGGCGTATCCGGCACCATCAGGATGATGACATCGGATTGTTCCGCAACTTCCTTGCCGGATTTGCAGACGATGCCGCCCGCGGCAACGAGCTCTGGCGCAATGGGCCCGACGTCGTGAAGAAACAAGCGGTGTCCGGCAGCCTGGAGGTGGCCAGCCATCGGCCGTCCCATCGTCCCCAAGCCAATGAAGCCAACATCCATCATTTCGGTCTTCCTTGTTTGCGTTCGACTATGTATCGGCCGTTTGGATCGCATACCAGCCGAGGCCTTCGGTGGTGGTGGTCTTCGGCTTGTATTCGCAACCGATCCAGCCGCGATATCCGATCCTGTCGAGACATCGAAACAGGAAGGGATAGTTGATCTCTCCCGTGCCAGGTTCATTGCGGCCAGGATTGTCGGCCAGCTGAACATGCGCGATTCGATCGAGATGTTTTTGCAGCGTTCGCGCGATGTCGCCCTCCATGACCTGCATGTGGTAGATGTCATACTGAATGAAGAGATTGTCGGATCCGACATCGGAGATGATCTGAAGGGCCTGCGCTGTCCTGTTCAGGAAGAAGCCCGGGATATCGAGCGTGTTGATCGGCTCGATCAGAAGGCGAATGCGCTCCCGGCCCAAGGCAGCCGCGGCGAACCGCAGGTTCTTCAGCAGCACCTCGTTCATCTCAAACACATCAGCATCAGGCGGCGCGACACCGACGAGACAATTCACCTGATGGCAGTCCAGCGCCGTCGCATAGTCGATGGCGCGCAGGACGCCGTCGCGAAATTCATCTACCCGATCCGGGAAAATAGCGATCCCACGCTCGCCGGCCGCCCAATCGCCAGCTGGAAGGTTGTGCAAGACTTGCGCAAGTCCGTGCTGCTGCAACTGCTCGCGCAACGCCGCCTTTTCGAAATCGTAGGGAAACAGATATTCCACGCCGCCGAAGCCGGCAGCCTTGGCCGCGGCAAAGCGTTCCAGGAACGGCAGTTCTCCGAAAAGCATTGTCAGATTGGCGGCAAATTTCGGCATGACCTGATATCCTCGGGTTGCCCGGCTGGGGTGTTGATCAATCCGGGTTGAATCTGCCGCTCAGACCGGCACAAGCCTGTCTCGTTGCGTCACATCCGGGCTCGCCGGTGCGTCGTCAAGCGGGAGATCGAGAATCTCCTCGAACTCGACGATGTTGTCGATCTCGGTCCCCATCGCGATGTTGGTCACGCGTTCGAGGATAAATTCGACCACCACTGGAACGCTGTACTTCGTCATCAGATCGCGCGCGGTCGCGAACGCCGCCTGTGCATCCCCGGGATCGGTGACGCGGATCGCCTTGCAGCCGAGGCCCTCGGCGACCGCGACGTGATCGACGCCATAGACACCAAGTTCGGGCGCGTTGATGTTCTCGAACGACAGCTGCACATGATAGTCCATGTCGAAGCCGCGCTGCGCCTGACGGATCAATCCGAGATAGGAATTGTTCACGACAACGTGGATGTAGGGCAATTTGAATTGCGCGCCGACCGCGAGCTCTTCGATCAGGAACTGAAAATCGTAATCGCCCGAGAGCGCGACGATCTCGCGGGTCGGATCGGCGGCGCGCACGCCCAGCGCCGCGGGAAGCGTCCAGCCCAGCGGGCCGGCCTGTCCCGCATTGATCCAGTTGCGCGGATGGTAGACGCCGAGGAATTGCGCGCCGGCGATCTGCGACAACCCAATCACGCTGACATAGCAGGTATCGCGCCCGAATGCTGTGCTCATCTCTTCATAGACGCGCTGCGGCTTGATCGGCACGTTGTCGAAGTGGCTCTTGCGCAGCATCGAGCGCTTGCGTTCCTGGCACGCCGCGGGCCAGGCCTGCCGCTTCTTCAGCTTGCCGGATTTCAGCCGCCCCTTTGCGACCGTGACGAACAGTTCAAGCGCAGCTTTGGCGTCAGAGACGATGCCGAAATCGGGATTGAAGACGCGTCCGATCTGGGTCGGCTCGATATCGACATGCACGAAGCTACGCCCCTTGGTGTAGGTCTCGATCGAGCCGGTATGCCGGTTGGCCCAGCGGTTGCCGATACCAAGCACGAAGTCGGATTCCAGCATGGTCGCATTGCCGTAGCGATGGCTGGTCTGCAACCCGACCATCCCCGCCATCAGAACGTGGTCATCCGGAATCGCGCCCCAGCCCATCAGCGTGGGCACCACCGGAACATTGACGATCTCGGCGAAGGCCACGAGAAGGCCGGATGCATCGGCATTGATGACGCCGCCGCCCGCGACGATCAGCGGACGCTCCGCCGCGTTGAGCATATCGAGCGCCTTCTCGATCTGTTTGCGGGTAGCAGCCGGCTTGTAGACGGCCAACGGCTCATAGGTTTCGTCGTCGAACTCGATTTCCGCGAGTTGCACATCAAGGGGAAGGTCGATCAGCACCGGACCCGGACGTCCCGAACGCATGATGTGGAAGGCCTGGCTGAAGACGCGCGGCACCAGCGCCGGTTCGCGCACCGTCACCGCCCACTTGGTCACCGGTTTCGCAATCGACTCGATATCGATGGCCTGAAAATCTTCCTTGTACAGACGCGCCCGCGGCGCCTGTCCGGTGATGCAAAGGATGGGAATCGAATCGGCGATTGCCGAATAAAGGCCCGTGATCATGTCGGTGCCGGCGGGGCCTGACGTGCCGATGCAGACGCCGATGTTGCCCGCCTTGGCGCGGGTGTAGCCCTCCGCCATGTGCGAGGCACCCTCGACGTGCCGCGCGAGGATGTGGCTGATCGAGCCGCGCTTCTTCAGGGCTGAGTACAGTGGATTGATCGCAGCGCCGGGAACGCCGAACGCGCAAGTGACGCCTTCCTTTTCCAGAACACGCACGGCAGCATCGATCGCTCGCATCTTCGCCATTTCGCACCTCGCTCAACGATGTTGAACCAGGACAATCATCGCGATGCGGGCCTGCGATCTCAACGCAGCAGATTTTATTTCCCGCACTATGGGAGCATTTGTGAAAAGTACACTAAATCAATTGCTTGGATTAGTTATGCGATGAAAACGCAAAGTAAGTTCGTCATCGCGAGGAGCGGAGCGACGAAGCAATCCAATCCTTGCTTCGTGCGAAGATGGATTGCTTCGCAGAGCCTGTCATCGGGCGGCGCTTCGCGCCGACCCGTTGGCTCGCAATGACGCGGTGGTTGTTAGGCAGATTTCGCTGCAGGCATCACGCCGCCGAGCACAACGGTCAACTCAGCTGCAACCTCATGCACAATCCTGCCGAGGGCCGGCAACCGGTCGTCGGTCAGCCGGCTGGTCATGCCTGAGACGGAAATCGCCGCAAGCGGTTCGCTGCAATCGCTGTAAACCACGGCAGCGACGCAGCGCAGCCCGATGCGCGCTTCCTCATCATCGACGGCGTAACCCTGTCGCCGGATCGCTTCAAGTTCCCTGAACAGTTCGCTGGGCCGCACGATCGACTTTTCCGTGAGTCGCGGCATCCCCTGCCGGTGAATGATCGCGTTGACGTCTTCGTCGGAATAGGTCGCGAGCACCGCCTTGCCGACGCCGGATGCCACCATCGCGACCCGGCCGCCGACCTTGGTGAGCGAGCGCATGATCTCGCGGCTTTCCATGCGGGTGAGCACGATGATGGATTCATCATCGACGACGGCAAGATTTGCCGTCTCCCTGGTCTGGTCACGCAACTTGCGCAAATACGGCATGGCCTGCGCCACGAAGTTGCGGCGGCGGGCGAACGTCGCCCCAACGGCAAAGCTCTGTGCACCGACGTGCCACTTCGATTCATAGCGGTCGAATTGCACGAAGCGGCGCTTTTCCAGCGTCGTCAGGAGGCGGTGAACGGTCGAGGTCGACAGGCCGGTGCGGACGGAAAGATCGCTTAGCCGATATCCCTCATCGTCTTCGGCGAGGGTTTCGACAATGAGAAGAGCACGATCGACCGATTGCACGCCGCCATCCCTGTGGTCAGTATCCGCATGGGATTTCGGCTCGATGAGCCTGCGCCGGATCACGTTTCTCTTCATCGCGACCTTGCATTCCTCAGGTGTGAAGGCGTGTTCGCCGCTCGATTTCACAAATTCCGCTGCGCTCTACATTCCCCGAGATAAGCACCGCTCCGGACTGTCCGAAGCGGCGGCTGTCGTTCAAGACTTACAGCAGGCCCGCGCCCCGCGCCCATTTGTATTTGGCCCCCAACACCTCGACCGGCAATTCTGTCGAGTAGGCATAGGCCGGGATGCCGTTCTGGTAGAGATACTCGGCGGCCTCTTCGACCTCGACGTCGCCGGCGAGCGAGGCGACCATCGGCTTCACGAAGCCCTTGGCCTCCATTTCCTTCTTCACCTCGACCATGTTGCGGGCGAACACCATTGGCGGGGTAACGATGGTGTGCCAGTAGCCCAGGATCAGCGAATGGATGCGCTCATCGGACAGGCCGAGCTTGACGGTGTTGACGTAGGTGATCGGCGGCTCGCCACCGGTAATGTCGACCGGGTTGCCGGCGGCGCCGAACGGCGGGATGAACTTGCGGAACGCGGCGTCGAGGTCCGGCGGCATCGTCATCAATGAGAGACCGTTGTCGACCACCGAATCCGACAACAGCACGCCCGAACCGCCGGCGCCGGTGATGATCAGGATATTCTCGCCCTTCGGCGTCGGCAGCACCGGCAGGCCGCGCGCGAACTCGAGCAATTGCCTCAAGCTGCGGGCGCGGATCACACCGGACTGCTTGAACACGTCCTCGTAGATCTTGTCGTTGCCGGCGAGCGCGCCGGTGTGCGAGGAGGCGGCCTTGGCACCGGCAGAGGTGCGACCCGCCTTCAGCACCACTACCGGCTTCTTCCTGGAGACGCGCTTGGCCGCTTCCGCGAAGGCGCGACCGTCTTTTAGGTCTTCGCAGTGCTGCGCGATCAGATTGGTGTTCGGGTCCTGCTCGAAGAAGGCCAGCAGATCGTCCTCGTCGATATCGGACTTGTTGCCGAGGCCG
>WNFQ01004455.1_pt1 | contig 10197 bp, 8 predicted proteins | sample 5400171 | NCBI WGS metagenome assembly WNFQ01 (sample SAMN13153356, study PRJNA577476) | soil metagenome | isolation source: 20 cm soil under Madrone tree | place: USA:California | collected 2016-06-14 | reverse complement strand
AGGAAGCCGCGCCGATGCAGCCTTTCCAACTCCGGTTTGATCTCGGCCATGCTGACGGCCGGTTTGTTACGCTGGTCGCTCATCGGCTTTCCTCGATCTCTGCGGGCACGGTGACGATCATCGACTTCAGCGTGCGCGGGTGGATCACCACCAGCGCGACGTGGACGAGAACGAAGGCGACGATGCCGAACATGATGGCGAGATGGATGCCGCGGGCGATCGGATAATCGCCGAACAACCCAGCCAGCCAGCCTAACTGCACCGGCTTCCAGATGGCGAGCCCGGTCGTCACCTGCAGGATGACGGCGATGATGACCCCGGCATAGAGCACGCGCTGCACGGCGTTGTAGTGCCCCATGTGGTGCTTCAGGCGAAAGCGCAGCGCGGCGCCCAGGTCCTGCCCCAGCTCGGCGGGGCGCGGCGGCTTCAGGTCGCGCCGGAAATGACCGCTGGCGAAGCCATAGACCAGATAGGCGATGCCGTCGGCGAACAGCAGCCACATCGCGCTCAGGTGCCAGGCTAGCGCGCCGCCCAGCCAGCCGCCGAGGCCGGCCCAGGCCGGGAATAGAAAGGGCAGGCTGGGCGAGGCGTTGTAGATTTCCAAGCCGCTGAAGATCATGCAGCCCATGGCATAGACGCCGATCCAGTGCATGACGCGGATCGCGACCGAATGTGCCGGGCGGCGGCCTGTTTCACGTTGGTCCATATCGGATGTCCGTTCTCGCGGTGGGAAGCCCCCGCGCCGGCGGCGCGGGGGTGGCGGTCACATCGGCGGCTTCACGCCGTCGACGCCGACCGCGACCGCTTTCGCCTCGAGACCCGAGCCGGTCTGCGTCGCCTTGATGAAAACATCGTTGCCCTTGGCCACCAGGGCCTTCGTCCCGGGCCGGAAGGTCACGATCGGAGCGGTCGGAGGCACCAGCACGTCCTCCTGGCCACCTTTGTAAGTGACGACAAGATGCGTGACGCCACCCTGCGACTGCGATGCGGCGACGTCGCCATTGGTCATCGTGCTGTTCACCCTCGGCACCGAGGTCGAGACGGCAGAAACATTGCCGTTCGTCATACTGCTGCTGGTCTGCGCGCCTCCGGAGAGCGTCGTGTCGCGGACCTTATCCCAGGCGTAGTGGCCTTCACCCGTGCCGCGCAGCGAGGGCGGGAAGATCACGATCTCCAGCGCGACCTGCGTGCCGCCGACATCCTTGGTTGCGGTGCCGATGTAGCTGCCTTTCTCAACCTTGTTGAGATTCGATTTCTCCACTTTCAGGTATGAGGTGTTGCCCGTCAGGGCAACGGTGACCGGTTTGTCCGCAGGGGTATCGACGGTCACCGAGTCCGCGGTGGCCGACGCTATGGTCCCGCGCACGCGCTCCGGCGTCTCTGTCGCAGCGAGCGCTGCGGATGAAGCAAGGGCGGCGGAGGCTGCAATCGCAAGGCCAAGGATTCGTTTCGGGCTCATGTCTTTTTCCTTCGTAAGTTGTGGTACACCGGTTAGGACGCTCCTCCGAGGCCGTTTATTCCGATCGACCAAAACCGCTGATGGCACCTACCATCGACACGAGGCGCCGCCGCCGAACCCTCCGCTGGCGCCACTGACTCAATATCAGGCCTTTTGCATGGAGCGACCGAGGGGAGCACTAATCTCCGCATTGTGATCGTCACGCGTGAATGGAGCGACCGAGGGAGCACTATCTCCGCATTGTGATTGTCACGCGGCCGAATAAAAGAAGGTGAAGATCGTCTCCCTTCCAGAGGCCTGTGGTTCAAAGGCCGGAGACTGAGGAGACTGATATGGTTGAAGCCTTCGACGCGCCTCTGAGAGTACGACGCGATGGCTGACGTGGCGCATCTCATCGAGCCTGTTATTCCTGCGCTACGACGCTACGCCCGAACATTCGTGCGCGGCGCCGCAGATGCGGACGATTTGGTTCAGGACACCCTGGAGCGAGCGATTTGCCGCTGGCATCAGCGGCGATCCGACGGCGAAACGCGTACATGGCTTTTCACCATCCTGCACAACCTGGCGGTCGATCACTTACGGCGGGCGGCGAGGCGTGGTCGGGAGGTTCCCTTGGACGATGCCGGCGAGTCAGATGTTGGCGTGCCGTCGACACAGGAGGACGCGCTGCGGCGTGACGATATCCTGGGGGCCGTTGGACGGCTACCCGACGACCAGCGCAGCGTCCTACTTCTCGTTTCCATTGAAGAGGTGACTTACGCCGAAGCAGCTCACATTCTCGACATTCCGATTGGTACCGTGATGTCACGGCTGGCCCGAGCTCGCGAACGGCTTCTGGAGCTGCTCGATGGGCAGAGAAAGCCCGCGTCCGACCGGCCCCATTTGCGGAGAGTTCAGTGATGTCCTCTCACCCAATTACCGAAGACGACCTGCACGGCTTCGTCGATCACCTGTTGGACTCGGCGCGGCGCAGCGAGGTGCAAACTTACCTCGATGCTCATCCCGAGATCGCCGCGCGTATTGCAACCTTCAGTCGCCAACGCGAGGCGCTCCGCGCTGCCGCTGCGCCGATCGCGGACGAACCGATTCCGCCGCGGCTCAATGTGCGCCACTTGATGGACGGACGACGTCGATCGCCGGCATGGTCATGGCGCTCGATGGCAGCGTCCGTGCTATTGTTGGTGGTCGGCGGCGCAGGCGGCTGGTCACTGCGAAGCACGGCGGTCGAGCGCTCGGAGACCAGCGGAATCGCCGCTCTTGCACAGGAGGCCGCCGATACGTTCAGCGTGTACGGGGTTGATCGCTCCCACCCTGTGGAATTCGGTCCGACGGACAAGGCTCAACTCGTCAGTTGGATCGCATCTCGGACCGGCCGAACGGTTTCCGTGCCGGATCTGACGGCCTCTGGCTACGCCTTTATGGGCGGGCGCCTGGTCGCCACTCCCCACGGGGCTGCTGGCCTGCTGATGTATAGCAATGGGCAGGGTCGACGCCTGGCCATGCTGGTTCGGCCGATGGCCATCGACAGAGATACCCTTATGTCCGAGCACAGTTACGGGGACATCAACGGCGTCGCCTGGGCCAGCAAGGGAACGGGCTTCAGTCTCGTCGGCCCGGAACCTGCCGATCTCCTGCACCCGATCGCGGATGAGGTCAGACGGCAGGAATAGAAGACGATCTGAAGGCACGAACGTTTGGATTCGGGCCGCTATCTTTGCCGCTATCTCCGGTGTGTCGCACACACCTGCGGCTCCCCAGCAGGCAATCCAGCTTCTAAACGCCGGCACCGAAAGGAGTGAACTCAAACTGCCCCTGCCGTTATTGAAGGCTTTGACGATCCGGTCTGGTGGCAAACGCGGTTTGGTTTCCTTACGGCGCTTTCACGTCACGACGCTCCCCGACCCGCAAAAAGGACGCAAGTAATTATTACTTCTCCGAAAGCCGAAGGCCGAGTTCATGCGCATCGACCTTCATCCCGGAAGCGATTTGGCTGCTAATGTTCAGCACGACCTTGTCGCCTTCCTTGAGGCCGGATTCGATCTGCACGACATCCCCGTCGTCTACGCCGATCTTGACGTCCCGAAACTCTACCACATTCTTGTCGTCAATGATCGCAACCTGGGGTTTCGGTCGGAACGACAATGCCGCCGCCGGAACCTGGACGCCGATGGGACTCTTAAGCGTAAAGCTGACCTCCACATACATCCCGGGCACCAGGCGGGAGTCGGCATTGGGTATATCGACCTCCACCCGTAGAGTTCTGGACTGCGGGTTGATGGCCTGGGAGGTCCGCGACACCTTACCCTCGTAATGTCGGCTCGCCGCGCCTCCGACTGCAATACTCGCCAGCGCATTACCTGATAGAAGATCGTCTGCGGCACTTTGCGGGACGTTGACGAATACGCGCATCGGTTCGTTGCGGGCGACGCGATAGAGAGCTGACGTCCCCGATCCGCTGCCGGCAGTCACGAGATCCCCGATATCGATATCGCGTTCTACAATCGTGCCCTCAAACGGGGCCTTCACCTTCTTGAATTCGGTCAATGAGGTCAGCCGGTCGACGTCGGCCTGATCAAGAGCGACCTGAGCCTTGGATGCAACCAAATCGGATTCCGCCTCCATAGAGGCTGCCTTTTTCGATTCGCGTTCCTGTTCCGATACGACACCTTGTGGCGAGCTGCGCCAACGCTCGTACGTGCTTTTGGCGAAGTCGGCGTGGGCCTGCTTGACGCTTACCTCGGCCTGCGCAGCATTTAGCTTGGCCCGGGCGGCCTGAAGCTGGGCGTCGAGTTCAGGCGTTTCTATCAACGCGAGAATTTCACCATTGCTCACATGGTCGCCGATGTCGACGAGCCACTTTTTAACGTAGCCGTTCACCCGGGCATAGATCTTGCTGTCATACCAGGCGGCCGTCTCGCCCGGCAGAACGAGGCGCTGGGTCATGGGCGATGACTTGGCGGAGACGACGTCGACCGGCGGGGGCCTCGACATCTCCGTCTTTGTCGCTGCGGCTAATTCGTTGGTCTTGTGCCGCCGGTCAGCGCTGACCAGGAAAAAGCCGAAGACCAACACGCCCGCAAACACACAAGCGAGAATGCTCATTCGCAATCCTGTGCCGCGACTGTATTCGAGAGGTTTTCGCGATGGTTGCTCGTCACTCGGCTCGATCGTGGGGGCTAGCATAGTTACCTCGGCTGGAAAAATTCGCTATCGGATGGATGGGCCTTGCTCGATTGCAAGCTGATCCCCTGGCGCTTCCGTCCGTACGGGGCGTCGCAGCAGCCGATAGACGGTCGGCACCAGGATCAATGTCGCGAAAGTTGCAAATAACAAGCCGCCTATGACGGCCCTTCCGAGCGGTGCATTCTGCTCACCTCCCTCACCGACGCCAAGGCCCATCGGGATCATGCCGAGGATCATGGCGCCCGCCGTCATGAGGACCGGCCGCAATCGCGTGTAGCCGGCCGCAATCGCCGCAACGGAGGGGCTGTCGCCGGCCGTCATCCGCTGATTGGCGAAGGTGACAACGAGGATGCTGTTGGCAGTCGTGAGGCCTATGCACATCAGCGTGCCCATGAGGGCAGGGACGCTGACGTGGGTGCTTGTCAGGAACAGCATCCACATCACGCCGCCGATAGCAAAGGGCACCGCGGACAGGACGATCAGCGGATCGATCCAGCTCTGAAAATTGATGACGAGGATCAAGTAGACCAGGACCACGGCGACTGCCATACCGGAAAACAACCCATTGAAGCTGTCGCGCATGGTTTCCACTTGGCCCGCAAGCGTCACATGGGTCGCCTTTGCTGCAGGCGGGGTATTCGCCGCCAAAACCTTGTCGATAGCTGTCGCGGCCGTTGCGAGATCGGTTCCCTGAACGTCGGCGTTGACGTCGAACACCGGGCGGATGTTGAGCTGAGATGTCACCAGGGGGACCTTTTCGCGCCCAAGCTTCGCAACATTCATCAGTATCTGGCTTTGTTCGCTACCGCTCCTCGCTAACACTGGCAAAGTGTTGAGGGCGTCAGTCGAATCCAGGCGGTAGGTGGGTGCCTGAATGACCAGCGGATAGCTGACGGAGTTCTTGGGACTGACCCAGAAATTCGGCGCTGTCTGAGCGCTCGAGTTGGTTGTCACCAGGACATTGCTGGCAATATCTCCCTGGTCCAGTCCGAACTGTTGTGCGATCTGGCGATCAACGGCGACAGTGAGCGCGGGCGCGTCAGGAACCTGGAACACGTGCGAGTCTGCAATTCCCGGTACCTTCTTCAAATCGGCGGCGATCTTTGAGGCCAGACCGAAGCTGAATTCGCTGTCGGGTCCGGAAATCCTGATATCGATGGGCGCAGGCTGGCCGAAGTTCAATACCTGATCGACGATGTCTGCTGCCTGGAAGAAGAACTGCAACTGGGGAAATTGCTTTGGCAGTTCGCGCCGCAGGTCGGCGACATGCGCGGCGGTCGGCGTGTGCTTCTTTTTCAAGGACACGAGGATCTCTCCGTCCATAGGCCCGACAGTTGCCGAATCGCTTAATGCGATATTGATGCCGCTGTAGGGCAGCCCGATATTGTTGAGCATCGTGTCGATCTGATCGTTGCCGACGATCTTGCGGATTGCGTGCTCGACATCGGCGAATTGGCGTTGTGTTTCCTCAATCCGGGTTGCCGGTGGCGCGCGCACGTGCAACCGCATCTGCCCGGCATCGACTTGCGGGAAGAAGTCCTGTCCAAGCAGAGGAAACAGCGCCAGGGAACAAACCATCAGGACGCCAAAAAACATCACGGTGACCGCCGAGCGCGTGACACTGAACGCGAGCCCATTCCGATAGGCTTCACGGAAGCTGGAGAAACCTCTTTCGAAGCCGCCGTGAATCGCGCTGAAAGGATTGAAAGCGCGTCGCGGGGGCGAGGCGTGCGGGTCGGCATCGTGCTGGCCATGTTGTCCGACCGTGGACTGCATCAGAATGCGGAACAGCAGCGGGACGAGTGTGAACGACAGCAGCAGGCTGGCGATCAGTGAAATGCATACCGACAGCGACAGCGGGGAAAAGAGATACTTGGCTACTCCCTGAAGCAGAAAGATCGGGACAAAGACGATGCAAATGCACATCGTCGACAGGACCGTCGGGATGCCGACCTCACCTGCGCCGTTGACGATCGCAGGTACCAGTGGCTCTTTCAGGCCGACATGTCGTTCGATGTTCTCGATCACCACGGTCCCGTTATCTACGAGAATGCCGACGGCCAGGGCGAAACCGCCGAGCGTCATCGTGTTAAGCGTCTCGCCTCCCAGATACATCACCAGCATGGCGGTCATGATCGCCATCGGAATCGTTGCGAGGATGATCAGCGTCAGGCGCCAGTTACCGAGGAAGAGCAGGATCATCAGCGCTGTAAGGCCGGCTGCCATCAAGCCTCCCATCACGACGCTGTTCAGTGCCGCCTTGACAAAAACCGACTGGTCGAAAATCGGCTTGATAGTCACGCCTTCGGGCAGCAGCCGCCTTATGTCGGGAAGGTTGTTCCGGATGCCGTCAATGACGGTCAGGGTCGAGACGCCCCCGGTCTTGCGAACGGACATCAGGGCGCCGGGTGTTCCGTCGACCGCAACGGAATTGGTCTGCACCTGATAGCCATCGTGAACATGGGCGACGTCCTGAACAAAGACCGTGCGGCCATCGATCTGCTTGACCGGAAATCGATTGATGGAGGCGATGACATCGGGACTGTTGTTCATCGACAGCGAATAGTCCTTGCTGCCGATTTTCACGTCGCCGGAGGGCAGAATGACGTTCTGTCGTTGGAGGGCTTTGGCGACGTCGCTCGGCGTCAGGCCGCGCGCGTTCAGCGCATCCTGGTCGAGGTCGGCCATGATGACTCGGGGCTTGCCACCGTAAGGATAGGGAACTTCGGCCCCCTGCACGACCGCTAGATCGGGACGGATGATGTTCTGCCCGAGGTCGTTGAGCGTGGAGTCGGGCAGCGATGGGCTCGAAAGGCTGAGCTGGATGATCGGTACATCGGTCGCTCCGTAGCGCAGCACGAGCGGCGGAGTGATGTTGGGCGGCATGTATTTTAGAACAACGAGGGCGCTGCTGGAGAGTTGGGCAATAGCCCTCGTCACATCGGCGCCCTGATGAAGGAAGACTTTTTCAACGCCGACACCGTAGTAGCTTGTCGCCTCGATCCGTTCGATGTCATCAACTTCCGACGCGAGTTGGCGTTCGTGAAGCGTCAGAATCCTGTTCTGGATATCCTGCGCCGGCATGCCGTTATAGGTCCAAACCACCGCCACGACCGGCACGTCGATCTCGGGAAAGATGTCGATGGGCATGCGCGATACGGCGCCCACGCCGAGCAGCGCGATCAGGATTAGACCCGAAATAACCGTGTAAGGTCGCTTCAACATAAATGCGACGAATGACATCAGGCTGGTCCCCCGCGGCCGTTCGAAATCAGCTTTTCCATTATGTCGCCAGGCTCAAAGCTATTTGTCGACGCTCATATTGACTGCTCCGTCGTCAAAACTGGACGCCCGCAGCACTCGAAATCGGATCATCGAACTGCATGTGGTTTGCCAGCACTGCTGGAACGCGCGGCAAAGTCCCACGCCGCCGAAGCGCAACGACAGGGACGTAGGGAACGAGACAAGGGAGGGTAATTAAATTCGCGTTTAGGTTCTAGATTCCCACTAGACCGGTCATGCGATCCAGCATTTTCCACCACGAGGAAGGAACCAACCCCAACGCGTTCCCGCCATTGCGCTTTAACATGAAGCATATCCGGCGCTGCGGACGACGCGAGGACAGCCATGCGGGCATGGGCACCGAGGACAGCGCGAGCGCCCATCAGCGGCTGTGCGAGCGCAACGGCCGCGGCCGAGGACGCCAGGCGCTGAAATGGCGACAATCAAGGAACGAGCGAGGTCGCACGTTCTACCTTTGGTGGTGATTTGGATCGCGCGAGTGCGACGCACCCTGAGTGCTGCTGTGCTTCGTGCATTGCTGGCACGCTGTTGGAACGGCGGCAGCCTAGGCTTATTTGTTTTGCAGCTTCCGCAAAGAGGAGTGCTGTCGATGCGTGTCCACCTCGATAGGAAACAGCCTGATGGAGCGGCGATCGCCTTTGTTGTGATCACCCTCTTAACCGTTGTCGCGTTCGCGATCCTGCTCAGCCGGCTGAACGGTTTCGTTTGAAGCTGATGGCGGTCGAAGAACCGCCAGACCGAACCGATCCCCGCCTTTTGTTGGCGCTTATCGAGCAGATGGGCGCTAATGCCCCTGGTTGCTGCAGCCGGAAAGCCGACGGTTGGAGTCTACCGCGAATGGGGACGCGCCGGCCTTCTGATGTCCTATTCAAGTGACCTCGCCGACGGATTTCGCCATGCGGGCGGCTACGCCGCGAAAATACTTGCCGGTACCAAGCCCGGCGACCTTCCGATCGAGCAGGCGAGCAAGTTTACTTTGGTGATCAACCTCAAGACCGCCAGAGCGCTCGGCATTGCCGTGCCCCCGACCTTGCTGTCGCTCGCCGACGAGGTGATCGAATGAGGGGCATCGGTTGACGTGTCCTTCGAAGACATCAGACGACGCCGCTAATTCATTGTCAGTCTTGTCATCAAGACGTTTGGGTTTGATGAATCACAGGTGGTGCATTCATCGAGCTCCGGCGGGTAAAACGAGGTTAAAACTCGCGCCGCGCGGAGAATTGTCGACAGCCCACAAACGGCCGCTATGCGATTCAACTATGGAGCGGCAGATGGCCAATCCCATACCGATCCCATGAGGCTTCGTGGTAAAGAAGGCGTGGAAAATCTGATCCGCCTGCTGCGAGGGCAGCCCCACGCCGGAATCGCGGACACACACCATGAGTTGCTCGTTTCCCGTTCGCTGCGACTTGATGGCGAGTTCGCGCGTTCCATCCACACCCTTCATCGCATCGATGCCGTTCATCAAAAGGTTCATCATGACCTGCTGCAATTGTACGCGATCCCCGCTGACCTGAGGAAGATCTGCCGCCAACTCCATCCGTACCGATATGAGGTATCGCGCGATCTGGCTGCGCAGGAGGACGATCAACTCCTGAATAACCTCGTTTACATCAACCAACTCCCGTTGCGGACTACCCTTCCTGCAGAGCAGACGGATCCGGGCGATGATTTCCGCCGCCCGCGTTCCGTCTTCCACGATTCTCATCGCACACTCGCGCGCCTCTTCGAGATTTGGGGTGTCGCGACCGAGCCAATTCAAGCAGGCTTCAGCGTTGGCGACGGCAGCAGTAATAGGTTGATTCACTTCGTGCGCCAGGGAGGCACACAACTCACCCATCGTGGTGACCCGGCTGACGTGTGCGAGATCCGCCTGGGCCTCACGCAGCGCTTCTTCGGCGCGCTTCTGCTCGGACAGGGAGGCAATCAATGCGGAGGCCAGAATGACAAACGTAATGCCGGCAACCGCCAGGGCCAGTTTGGTTTGATCGAGACTTGCGTATCCGTGAGCCTCGGGAACGGGGCCGTGAGCTACAAAGATGGTCGCTCCCATCGCCGTATAGTGCATACCGGAAATGGCCAGGCCCATAACGACGGCGGCCATCAGTTTTTGCCCAAGATCCGTGGTTCGGAATGCCAGCCATAGTGCCGCCGTCGAGGCGCCGATCGCTATGATCAGGGAGAGCATAACGAATACGCCGTCGTACCTGAGCTCGACGTGCTCCCGCATTGCTTCCATGCCGGTGTAATGC
>WNFQ01012605.1_pt1 | contig 10201 bp, 11 predicted proteins | sample 5400171 | NCBI WGS metagenome assembly WNFQ01 (sample SAMN13153356, study PRJNA577476) | soil metagenome | isolation source: 20 cm soil under Madrone tree | place: USA:California | collected 2016-06-14 | reverse complement strand
GTCACGCGGGTATTCATTGGATTGGAAAATATTAACCCGGACAATCTCACCGCGGCGAAGAAACGCCAGAACAAGATCACCGAATATCGCAAGATGCTGCTCGCCTGGAAGGCGCAGGGCATCATCACGCTTGCGGGCTACATCCTGGGCTTCCCGGCGGATACACCCGACAGCATCAGGCGCGATATCGCGATCATACAGAGAGAACTCCCGCTCGACGTTATCGAGTTTTTCTGCCTGACTCCGCTGCCCGGTTCGGAGGATCATCAGGTCCTTTGGCGCAAGGACGTTCCGATGGAGCCGGACCTCAATGCATATGACGTGGAACATGTCTGCACCGCTCACGCCAATATGAGCGCGCCAGAGTGGGAGGCAATCTACCGCGAAGCCTGGTCCCTGTATTACACGCCGGAGCACATGAAGACGCTTATGCGTCGCGCGGCAGCGACAGGCGTGCCGATGGGCAGCCTCCTCAAGGTGTTGGTCTCGTTCGCGACCACGGTACGTCTCGAAAATGTCCACCCGCTCCAGAGCGGTCTTCTCCGCTTGAAAAATCCCTCGGAACGCCGGCCCGGACTGCCCCGCGAACGAGTCTGGGTGTTTTGGCCGCGCTTTGTGTTGGAGACTCTCTATAAGCATGTCATTTTGGCCGGTGTGATCGCGCGGCTACTCGCTTTGAAGATTTCCATCGCGTGCGATCCTCACGCGCGCACCTATATGGATCGAGCGCTGGCGCCGGTCGACGACGATGATGATGCAACGTTAGACCTACTGACCAAGACAGCCGGGGCAAGCGCCGCGATCGCGCATATCAGGAAAGTCGCGGAGCTGACGAGAGCCAGCCGAGTAACCTGATGGTCCCATGATGAGGGGATTAGATGACGCGGCGCGAGTTCATCTCATGGGCGGCGCGGCGGCCGCATGGCCGCTTACGGTGCACGTGGCGTCGTCCGAGCGACAGGACGCTAGGGTTGGGGGAGCGGGAATTAGCCGGCTAAGCGTCCTGCCGGAATTTTTCTGCGGGAATATTTCACCCGTCCCAGTGGTTAGACCACTGCGAGCAACGTTCGGCTGGCCTCGCCCTCGTTTGCCGGCGCAGATGCGAATCAACGGAGAAATTCCATGATCATTGCCAGCAGCAACAAGCCGTCAGTCATCCTTGGATTGCTTGTTTGCGCTCTCGGCATTTCAGTCTCTTCATCTGCCGATGCTCGGAAGGCGAACAGGCAAGGCACGTATGTCGAGCAGGGATATCCGAACCCGACGCCGGGCATAACAGCTATGCCGCGCAACACGCCGAAAGCCAACATTGTCTGTTGGACTCCCTGCGGTCGGCCCGGCGCTATCGTTCTGGGCGCTGACCCCGATCCAAACATCCGGGCATTTCTGCTTCGCGATGCCAGTGGCTACTTCGGCGGTGGTGGGCGATAAAAGGCGCGCTCGCTGATGAACCGCGGGGCGCTGAGGGTGTATCGTCAACACTCGTTGTCATATAAGAAACGCGTGGCATGAGCCTTCCGTCTTCGATCTGAGTCGACAGGTTAGTCCGACAACTCGCGAATGAGAGCGACCGAAGCCCGGCGCGATCGGCGGTCGGCGGCTAGCGCTCTCGATGCATTGGCCGCAGCAACGATGGCGCGGTGCGGGTTGAGGCGCGTCCGCTCCCTCGGGCAGCTGTATAATAAAACCGGCAAATCACAGACGGGGCGGGCCATGAGCGGAACAAATCCCTTCTCGCGCGAAGCTTGGGACCGCAACCTCGCGATCTACGAGACCATCCACACGATGCCGTTCAACGCGCAGCTCGCGTCGGGATCGCTGAGCGAGGCGCGGTTCAAGCACTACATTACGCAGGATGCGCATTACCTCATCGGCTTCGGACGCGCGTTGACTCTGGCAGCAGCGAAGGCGCCCGATCCGGATCGCATTGTGCAGTTCGCCAAATCGGCGGAAGGCGCGCTCGTGGTCGAACGCGCGCTGCACGGTTCGTTTTTGAAGCAGTACGGAATCACGCCGCAGGTCTTCGCACAAACCCCGCTATCGCCCGCCTGCCACCACTACGTTTCATTTATGCGGAAGTGGGGCGCGACATTCACGCCCGCGCCGCAGCTGCCAATCCGTACCAAGCTTGGATCGACACCTACGCAGGCGAGGATTTCCATGCCGCCGTGCGCGCGGTGATCGCGGCGACCGACGCCGCCGCCGGCGGAGTGGCCCGGTCTCTCAATGCCCGCATGCATGCGGCTTTCACGCGGGCTGCTCAGCTCGAGTGGATGTTCTGGGACTCCGCCTTTCGGCTGGAGACCTGGCCCGTTTAGATCGCTCATCGCGTTGAAGCCAGGCTCCGCGCTGGCGTCATAGGCCGCGTCCGCTTGCCAGTTCGGATCCTGACTGCGGCAAATATGAAAAGCCGGTGGTATGAAGACCGGTGCGGCAACGCTATCATGGACATCTCGGCATCATCACCCTGGGTGTGGCGGCCTGTGTCCTCTCGTCTCATGCCGCATGCTCGGACCGGTGATAGTATCTCGTGAGAGCTGCCCGCCCCCTCTATCTCGTGAGAGCTGCCCGCCCCCTCAAACAATCGGAGAAGAGGAAATGCTCCGGCTCACGCTGTCGCTCGCGCTGCTGGCGCTCTCGGCCAATCTTCCGGCGCATGCCGAGGACTATCCGACGCGGCCGGTCAAGATCATCTCCGATTCGGCCCCCGGCAGTGCGGTTGACGTCACGCTGCGACTGGTCGCCGATCGGCTTTCGCACATCTGGGGTCAACAGGTCTTGCCCGTCAATCAACCTGGTGCTGGCGGCGCCATATCCGCCCGCGTCGCGGCTGAGGCCGCGCCCGATGGTTACACGCTTTATATGCCAGCACTTTCGGTGTTCCTGCCGTCGCCCGGCAAGGCGGCCAACACGGCCTTCGAGATGCCGCGCGATTTCGCCCCCATCGGCTCCCTGACGGAGCAGCCGATGTTCGTCGCGGCGGCGCCCTCGCTCGGGGTTGCCACCTTGCCCGAATTGATTGCGCTCGCAAAACAACGGCCCGGCGAAATCTCTTACGCAGTCACCGGCATTGGACGGCTCACGCATTTGACCGGCGAATTGCTCCAATTGCGCGCCGGCATCAAATTGCTGCTGGTGCCTTATTCCGGCGGGCCCAATCATGCCCTCAACGACATCATGGGCGGCCGCATACCGCTGATCATCGAAGGCTATTCCGGCCTCGCCGGAGCCGTCCAAGGCGGAAACCTCAAACCGCTCGCCGTCGCATCGGCGCAGCGGCTACCGGATTTCCCCGATCTGCCCACGGTTGCGGAAACGCTGCCGGGCTTCAAGGCGATGGGCTGGCAAGGCCTGGTGGCGCCCGTCGGCACGCCCGACGCGATCGTGCAAAAGGTAAGCGAGGACCTGCGCAAAGTGATCAGCGAGCCGACCCTCAGCGCACAGCTCGCCGGCCGCGGCAGCTATCCGGTTGCAATGTCCCCTGCCGAGGTCACCGCCTTCATTCAGGATCAGCAGCGGCAATGGAGCCCGCTACTGCTGCAGCTCGCCGCCAAGCCATAGATCGGCCGCACTCGATCGGTGCGCGCCGCCATGCGCGCAGTTGCGCAAGCTCGCATTGCGTTTGGCCGGTTTTTTCCGGAGACTTGTCCGGCACGACCGCGCTGAGGAAGGTTAGGCCTCAGAGGCGGCGTGAATGAGGAAACGATGGTGGGCGCGCACACAGCCGTTGATGCAGCCATCCTCGCCGAGAGCGCCAGCAAGCTTTTCCTCGATGGCGCCGTGGTCGCGTTCCATCAATTGTCGCTTGGTGTCAGACGCAACGAGATCATGTGCGTCGTTGGTCCCTCGGGCTGCGGCAAGACCACGCTCTTGCGCTGCATTGCGGGCCTGACCGATCTCAGCAGTGGCAGACTTCTCGTGCACGGCAAGCCGGTCGGGTTGCGCCCGCCGGACGGGGTTGCCTTGGTCTTTCAGCATTTCGGGCTGCTGCCGTGGAAAACCGTCTACGACAATGCGGCCTTCGGGTTGGCCATGGCGGGCGTGGCGCGCGCCGAAATCAGGTTGGGCTCGCCGGCTTCGAACGTCATTATCCTTATCAGCTGTCGGGGGGAATGCAGCAGCGCGTGGGACTGGTGCGCGCGCTTGTCATGAACCCTTCGATCCTGTTGATGGACGAGCCCTTCGCGGCGCTCGACGCGCAGACGCGCGAGATCCTGCAGGAGGAACTCCTTTCCCTGATGGAGCGGCCGGACGAGCGCAAGACCATGGTGTTCATCACCCATTCCATCGACGAAGCAATCCTGTTGGGTGATCGCATTGCGGTGATGAGTGCGCGTCCTGGGCGCGTAAAGGAGGTGCTCGACATGCCGTTCGGATGGCCGCGCGAGGCGGACGCAGTGCGCTCGGATCCGCGCTTCGCGGAACTTCGCGTGCACATCTGGCATCAGCTTCATACCGCGAGGCCCAATCTGCGCGCACGGAGAGAGGTTGCGTGACCGCGATCGAACGAGCGCGCGGCGGGCTCGAGCTCGAGCCCGACGATGTGTCCGGCGAGCAGGCGCGCGCCGAACAGGTCGCCGCCGCGCGCAGGCATCGCCGATATCTCATTGATTTTGTCATCCGGCTTGCCTCGCTCGCGATCGCGCTCACGCTGTGGGAGATCGCCGCCTGGAACGTCGACCCGGTGCTGTTTACTTCCCCGAGCAAGGTGGCGGTGGCAGCCTATCACATGGTGCTCAGCGGCGAGCTGTGGACCTATTTGTGGCCGAGCCTCGTCGTGCTGGCGATCGGATTTGCGTTCGCGGTGGTGTTCGGGGTCGCCATCGGGCTCCTGCTTGCCCGTTTCTGGATGCTCGATGTCGCGCTCACCGTCTACATCACGTTCCTCTATTCCATTCCTTCGGTAGCGCTGGTTCCGCTGATTGTTCTATGGGCGGGCTTCGACACCACGGCGAAGGTGATCATCCTGTTCCTGTTCGCGTTCTTCCCCATGGTGATCAACACTTATCAAGGCGTCAAAAGCGTCGATCCGAAGCTCTTGGAGGTCGGTCGCGCTTTCCGCTGCTCCGAAGGACAGCTGTGGTGGAATATCGTGCTTCCGGCGTCGCTGCCGTTCATCGTGACGGGATTGCGGCTGGCGCTTGGGCGCGGATTGATCGGCATGGTGCTCGCCGACCTTTACACCGCGATCTCCGGCATCGGTTACCTGATCGTGCGCGCCGCGAGCACTTATCAGGTGGACAAGATGTTCGTGCCGATCGTGACGCTCGGCATTTTGGGCGTGACGCTCACGGCGCTGCTGCGATTGGCCGAGAAATACGTGGCGCCCTGGACTGCGGCATCGCAAGAGGACTAAATCCGCGAGGGCGTAGGAGGAGACGACGGGAAGATATTATGGCGAACCGGTATCGATCGATCCGTCTATTGGCGCTGGCAGTGCTCGGGATTGCGCTCGCCGATGCGATGAGTCGCGCGGCGTCGGCGCAAAGCTGCAGCACGATGCGAAAGATAAATATCGGCGTCTCGGTTGCGCCGCCCAATGTGGTGCACACGTCCCCCTATGTGGCCAAGGAGCTCGGCTTCTTCACCAAGCGCTGCATCGAGCCGACAATCATCCAATTCGAGGGCGGTGCGTCCGCCACGTCGAGCGCGGCGGCTGCGCAAGGATCCGCCATCGTGAGCGTAAACGACGTGGCGATCGGCCGTGGGATGAAGGTGCAGCAGTTCTGGGGCCTGGCGCCCAGATTGCCGCAAGCCTATGTGGTGTCGCCGGATGTGAAGACCGCGGCCGACCTTAAGGGCAGGAAACTCAGCGCCACCGGCGGCGGGGTCGGCGGCTTCAATTGGCGCATGGGCCGCGAGGTGCTGCGCACCGCCGGCCTTAGCGTCGACGACGCGCAATTCATTTCCGCGGCTACCGCCGGCCGCTTGCCGGGCCTGCTTGCTGGACAGACCGACGGCGTCGCGTTGCACCCCGAGGATGTCTATCTGGCGAGGAAACAGAAGCCGAGCCTCAATGTCTTCGTTCAGCTCGCCGATCTCATGCCCGATTACGTGTTCAACGCCTACGGTGCCTCGCTCGATTGGATCGCGCGCGACCGCGCGCTCCTGCGCGATGCCGCCGCCGCGATGATCGAGGCCAATCGGGCGATGTTTCGCGACAAGGCGAAAGTGGTGCCGATCATCCAGAAAGCGACCGATAAACCGAGCGATGCGGTCGAATATGCGATCGACGCTCTGACCAAGAACTGCGTCTGGTCCGTCAATTCCGGCTTCGACCCCAAGCGCATCCAGTGGACGATCGACAACAGTGCGGAGAACGGCGACATCGACAAGGACAAGAAGCCGACTGTCGAGCAGGTCGCCAATATCGAACTCGCAAAAGAAGCGGTCGAGGCCGCTGGCGGGCCGGTCACCATCGGCAGCTGCAAGGACTAGAATCCCATGAACATCCAGACGCCGCGTCCGCCCGCGCATGAGTCATGGGAACAGGTGCGCATGAAAATTTCTAATAATACATGCACCCGACATTAGGGTTTCATCTCGTCATATTATCACGATAAAGTCGGCACTTTTCTCATCGCCAGCAACCGACAACAACCGACAGAGGCCGACGCCAGTTGGACCTCCAGCGCTTGCTAATCGCTTACTAATTTGGCAGACAAGTGCGCCGCTCCAAGCGGGTAATTCAACCCGAAGTAGAACAACGGCGGAGTGTGGGATGATAGGCAAGGTCACGAAATCCGCAGTTGAGCAACTAGGCCAGGGTCAGTTGCTCTGGGATCAATCACTGAATGGATTTGGTGCCCGACGCCAGCGGCGAAATGTTTTCTATCTCTTGAGATATCGGCTTAACGGTCGGCAACGCTTCATCACCATCGGCCGTCACGGATCACCTTGGACGCCTGATACGGCAAGGAACGAGGCCCGCCGATTGCTGGGATTAGTTGCTGGACGAAGTGATCCAGCTGACGAACGAATTAGGCCTGCTGAAACATTCGGGGCTGAGGTCAATCGCTACCTGGAACGGAAGCGTGGATCGATGAAACCAAGGTCCTTCGATGGGGTCGAACGCCATCTACAAGCCCATTCCAAGCCCCTACATTGCCTCAGGCTGGCTGAAATTGATCGGCGCACCATCGCCCTGCGGCTAGCTGAGATCGAAAGCGCTAGCGGCCCTGTAGCCCGGAACCGGGTTCGATCAAGCCTATCGGCCTTCTTTGGTTGGGCAATCAGAGAGGGGCTGATTGAAGTTAATCCAGTAACCGGCACAGGGAAGGCCGACGAGGGTCACAGCCGGGATCGGGTCCTGTCGCAGACTGAGCTTGCGGGGGTCTTGGGCGCGCTTGGAGAGGATCAATTCAGTGACATCGTTCGCTTACTGGTTCTTACAGGCCAGCGGAGAGAAGAGATCGGCGGGCTTCGATGGAGCGAAATTGATCTTGATCGCGGCTTGATCGTGCTTCCGCCAGCCAGGACCAAGAACAAGCGGCTAGTCGCTTCATCGCCACTATTCGAGACTTGTTTCATGGTGCTAGTCAAACTCACGTTATAGCTATCGAGAATAGGCGGTTTCTATCCCAGGATTGGTCAGATGCACTGTGCTCCTTGAATATAGTGCCCAACGGAGTTTGGCTTGCACGGACCTTGCCTTTGTTCATTCCTGCTCTGGACAAGGTTTACGGCATTCAGATCACAATGAATAACCGGCTGTTCAAAGATGATAACCGAAATGGAATTATTATCACGAAAACAGGGCTAGGAGCGGGGGGTAGGTATTTTCTGGATAGCCAAGAGGCCTCTGGGAAAGAAGAAATACCAACACCAATCTCAAGTTCAACGAAATCTGAGGAAAGTCCTGTAATCAAAAAGGGCTTTCCCAGGAGGTTATAAGGTCATGGGAAAATACTTACCCCCCACTCCAAGGGGAAAAACAGCCGAGATCGTTCCTTTCCCTGGAAAGAGACTGCCAACATCAACAGCGGCGCAGGACGCAAGGATCAGATACCTACGGAGCATCCGTTATGATCGCTTCCAACCGTTTGAGATTAGGATGAAGGCTGCGGTTCAGTTAGGTTATGAGATGAGGGAAAGGTTTTATGGGTAATTGGACTGACCCAGCAACGCTTACCAATGAACAAATTGAAGCCGAGCTTTCTAAAGTCGAGCTTAAGCTAGGGGAAGCTCTGGGCTCTGAGGGCGTGAGCTTGAGGCAAGGCAATGGCGGCTACGGGCGGAGCAAACGTCTCGTCAGAGGAGCAAGTGATGAAATAAAACTTAGCAATCCTAGAAGCGATGACGAACCAGCATATAGCCTTCACATTCTCTCCATAGCTAAAAAAATAAAAAAAGAAAGAAGCATAACGAGGTAAGAGAAGAAAGATGACAGAGACTATAGCTGATCGAAGCGCAGCAGGCTAACGCTTTACAACTAAGGCCTGAGGCCAACTCCCTGGATTTATTAAGGCAGTCTACCGTGATCCAGGCCTAGCATTGCCAATCAGAATGAGAGCAGCGATTGCAGCACTTCCCCATGAAGTGCCACGTCTCGCTGTTACAGCCAGCGGCGCCACAGACCCAGACAATTGAAGTCAAACCGCCGATGCCAAGGCTAGGGGACCGAAGATATCGACGGATGTGACTTGCTGGTTGCTGGTCTGATATTCGATAGTGCGCTATTCTAGGACTTAGCCATCGGCACCTTGCATCACCAAAGCCGATGGTCAGGGTGAGGCACCGACCTCCTTCTGAACACGGTGCCTCGCCCGCTTACAGTCCCTCTACAATGTACTGGTTTGGCTTGGAACCGCAGCCCATGCTCGGTTGTTCTAAAGCTTAGCCATCGGCACGCAGGGAGAAGTGCTGGTGGTCGCGGGTGGGGCACGTTGCCCGGTGCTTAGGTGCCCCGCTCGCTCCTTATCGCCACAGCCCACTAAATCCCGCTGAGAAATCCTAACCGCAGACAATCGACGGTGTTGATGTTCGATTACCGCGAAGCGTGTCGGATCGAAGATTTCGTAGGGTCTAGCGCACCACTGCAATAGGCTTAACCAAAGTCTCTCGTGTTCTGTCTTTGGCGAGGTCAATTTGATCGCGATAGAAGCCAAGCACAAAAAGTCGAATGGCTGACGATAGATTGGAATGGTTCCGTTCGGCATCGATCTCGCCGACCAACACTCCCACCGTCATGTTGCGCTCGGCGGCGATCTCTTTCAGGCTCTTCCAGAACTCCTGCTCGACGTTGACGCTCGTCTTGTGGCCCGCAATGATAACGGAACGCTTGAAAATCGAAGACTTCACTGCTTCTCCCCCTGCGAATGAACCAGCGGCTGGTTTGTTAAGGATTAGCCATCGGCGCTTATCACCGTGGGTGTTGGTGGTCAGAGTGAGGCACCACCATCCCTCCAAGCCGATGGGTGCCTCACTCGCTTACAATTGCTAGTTTGATTTAGTGCTTCGCTCGTTAACAAACCAGTCCGAGGCAAACCACAAGCCGCCAGCAATGAGCAGGAAGGGCCCAATCCAGAAAATGCTATTCAGCTTGCCATGCTCCATGCCATCTAAGCACAGCCATAGGCCGATTAGAATAAGAAGTGGGGCTATGAATAGACCTGCGGCCTTGTCAGTCATTTCCTGAAAGTATCTTAGAAGCTAATCACCGCAATCTGGCTTTCGGTCCTAGGACCACTAGGACAAGTCCTATGACTTCGGTTCGACGCTTAATCACACCAGCGAATAATTTTGCACCTGTAGCCGGAAGAACACAGTCAACGGCAAGTACTTGGAGTATCTTGTTGGCAGCCCAGCGGGGATCGGGGGAGATCGATCCGTTGTGCTAGAGAGCCCTTGGACCTGACCACGGACACGGTCCAAGGGTTCTACCATTTCCAGAACAACATCGGTTGGAACCGCAGCCCGTGCTGGCTTGTTGTAAGACCTAGCCATTAGCATGCGGAGAGGGAATGCTGGTGGTTAGAGTGGAGGCCCTATTCACTCCTGTTCGCGTGGGCCTCCAATCGCTCCAAGTGTCCCTTGCTTAATAGCACCGAATAATTTGACCTGTGGCGGGAACAACACGGCGACTCAGAGTATTTTAGTCGTGCAACGGACGGGGGAGTACGTTGCACTTAAGAGCCCTTGGAGTTCTCCCCCCTCTCCAATTACCGCCTCCAAGGGCTCTTTTCTCTAATCCCTCCAGAAC
>WNFQ01004453.1_pt1 | contig 10201 bp, 6 predicted proteins | sample 5400171 | NCBI WGS metagenome assembly WNFQ01 (sample SAMN13153356, study PRJNA577476) | soil metagenome | isolation source: 20 cm soil under Madrone tree | place: USA:California | collected 2016-06-14 | reverse complement strand
CACGCACAGGAAAACCAGTCGGGCGGTCTGCATCCCTCTTTCCAGGCACCATACTTTTACTCCGGACCGAATGTTGCCCGCGTGAGTCTCGCCATGGCCATTCCCCAGGAGATGTTCAAATTCGACAAGGACAAGGGCAAATACCATTCCAGCCTGAATGTTCTGGGAATCGCCTATCGCGATGATGGCTCTGTCGCCGCAAAATTCAGCGATCAAGTAAAACTGGATCTCGAGAAGGATGACTGGAAACAATTCACAAAAAATCCCTACTACTATCAGAATCAATTCGACGCCGTTCCCGGCCATTACAAAATGACCGTCGTTCTCAGCGCCGGTGCCGACACTTATGGAAAATCCAGTTGGCCCCTGGACATTGATACCTACGATGGAAAGCAGTTCGCCGTCGGCGGAGTTGTCATGACCAACAACGCTCAACCCGTTGAACAACTCGCCAGCAGCGCCGACTTCGATTCCGTTTTGCTAGAGGACCGGACACCTCTTGTCGTTAAGGGACTGCAAATTGTCCCGACCGCCGTGAACCGCTTCAAACGATCTGACAGGGTCATCATGTACTCCGAGGTTTACGACTCACTGCTGACTAGCGACAAGCCTCCGCGCGTCGCCATTGGATACAAGATTCATGACCGCGCCACCGACAAAGAAGTCTTTTTCACTGGCAGTATCGCCGCCGATGACTTCCTCCAGAAAGGCAGTCCGGTTGTGCCCGTTGGTATGCTCGTTGCCGTCAAGGATCTCGCTCCGGGCAGCTATCGTCTGATTTTTATGGCGATGGATGCTGCGGGAGGTAAGGCGCCTTCTCGCACTCTAGACTTCGATCTAACCGACTAGGCGCGTAACGTGTTCGGCCGCAGTGGACCGACTCCTTATAGCGTGTTCAACCGCGTGCACCGACTCCTAATGTAGCCGCGGATTTATCCCGCGGCTCTTTGTTGTTCCCAGGCCCGACAACACCACCGCCACAAAACCGTCGTTCCGAACCAAGCAAGCCAATACCGTCATTCCGAACGAAGCAGGCCGATTTTCTCTTTTCCATCCCGCTCCTGCGGGATGGTCGGCCCGCGCAGTGAGGAATCTCTCTTCCTCTCCTGCTGTTCCGCTCACGCGTCAAAAAAACACTCATTCGAACGCTGTGTGGCCCTGTCCGCCCGAACGAGCCTTTCTGCCCTCTCTCTTTTGCCGCCTGTACTACATCTGTACTTCGTGGCCACAACTTATTTCCTCTCAGAGGGTTATTCTATGTAGGCATGGTGGGAGCGTGACCCCGTTTCGCTCCCAAGAATCCGATGTGCAGACAAGGACTCGCGATCGAGGAATTTTTCATGGAACTCTTGCCAGACCACTTTCGATCGGTTCCGCCTCTTCATCCACTGCACCTCCACTCAGTTCTGGCTTCGCTGCTCGCTTCCGCGTTATTTTTTGCGCCTTGTCTTGACGCCGTAAGCCATGCCTATCCTGCCGCCGCATCCGTAAAAGAAAAAAAGCAAAAACAAGATCCGGTTCTCAAAGGTCTGCCTGTTACCGACCTCAGCGCCGATGAAGCCGTTCTCCATGCGTTGAATCGTCTTGCTTACGGACGGCGCCCGGGTGACGTTGAGCGCATCAAACAACTCGGCTTGGCGAAATGGATTGATCAACAATTAAATCCAAATTCCATTGATGACCGGGCAGTTGAATCGCGGCTCGAGGCTCTCCCTTCGCTGCGCCTCGCCACCGCAAAACTCATTCAGGAATATCCACAACCCAAGCAAGCGGCCAAGCAAGCTGGTGTTACCCCGCAAGAATTGAGGCAGCAGGAGCAATCAAGATCCGACGAGGCGGCAGTCGTCGCGCACGATTCGCGAACCAATTCCGATTCGATGTCTCCGTCTTTAGTCTCCGCCACAAACCCTGACACCTCTTCGCCTATGAAGCAGGCTACCGCCAACCTCACCACGCCCGGTGCCGCACAACGCGGCGCACTCAACGTCGATCCCAACGCTGTGCCGCGCGCCATCGCCGATGACAGCAAACGCCCGCAACGCGTCATCGAAGAATTGGCCATGGCCAAAATGAGCCGCGCCATTTATAGCGATCGCCAGCTGCAGCAGGTCATGGATGACTTCTGGCTCAATCACTTCAACGTGTTTGCCGGTAAGGGCGAAGACCGCTATTACCTCACCTCCTACGAACGCGACGTGATCGCTCCTCATGTCTTGGGTAAATTTAAGGATTTGGTTTCTGACACGGCGAAAAGTCCGGCCATGCTTTTCTACCTCGATAATTATTTGAGCGCTGATCCACGTGCTGCACAGCGGCTCGCCCGGGAACGCGCCATGCGCCGGCAGGCACGCGGCGGCTTCAATCGCGTACCGCAAAACACCCAGCCCCAGAACAAGAAGAAGCAGGAACGCGGCCTAAACGAAAATTATGGGCGCGAGCTGATGGAACTGCACACCCTCCGTTGACGGCGGCTACACTCAGAAAGACGTAACTGAAGTGGCTCGCTGCTTCACCGGATGGACCATCGAAAAACCGCGCGAAAGTCCGCAATTCAAATTTGACGAACGTATCCATGATCCCGATCCCAAAATCGTTCTCGGAAAAAAACTTCACGCCGGTGGGATGAAAGACGGCGAGCAAGTGATCGAGCTCCTGGCAAAAAATCCTAGCACCGCAAAATTTATTTCCACCAAGCTCGCCCGGCGCTTCGTTTCTGACAATCCGCCGCCGGCACTGGTCGCTCGAATGGCGGAGACTTTCAAAAGCTCCGATGGCGACATACGCACAGTCATGCGCACCATGATTTATTCGCCGGAATTCTGGACGCGCGACGCTTATCGCGCCAAGATCAAGACCCCGTTCGAGTTTGTAGCTTCCACTGTGCGCGCCCTTGGCGCCGACGTGGACACTCCCATGCCCCTGGTGCAATGGGTCGGCCGCATCGGTCAGCCGCTGTACCAGTGCCAGCCTCCCACCGGCTACTCCGATAGAGCGGAAGCTTGGGTAAACACCGGAGCGCTTTTAAACCGCCTCAATTTTTCCCTGGTCCTAGCCGGAAATAAAGTGCGCGGCTCCCGCGCCGACATCGCCGCGTTACTCGGAATCGACTCGGCCCCCGATTCAAAAACCGATTCAAAACAGGTTCTCGATCGCGCGGTCCAACTTTTCCTTGGCGGCCAGGCAGCTCCAACCACGGTCGAAACGCTGCAAAAGCGCCTCGACGATCCGCAGGTAGTGCAAGCGAAGCTGGACGATCCGCTCAGGCACGTAGACCTGGCAATGGTTACGGGCTTGGTGTTAGGAGCACCGGAGTTTCAGCGAAGATGAGCAGGCGTGCGGCTTCGCCACAAAATAGGAACTATAGTTCCTATTGATTCGGCTAAGTGATTTAGAATCAGCGAGGCGAAAATGAGTCACGGCGGATATACAGACGATTGTTGCGAAGGAAAAAGACCTCTCACCTTTTCCCGCCGCTATTTTATGAAGCAGGGCGGCATCGCCATGGTCGGCCTCAGCACCATGCCGGCTTTTCTGCAACGCGCCGTTGCCACCACTCAATCGTCCGGGAAAAAGCAGCTTGTCGTTTTATTTCAACGTGGTGCGGCTGACGGTCTCAACATTGTCGTTCCATTCGGCGAACAGAATTACTACCGGATGCGTCCTTCGATTGCGATTCCAGAACCGCGTCGCGGCGGCACGGATTGCGCCGTTGATCTCGATGGATTCTTTGGTTTGCATCCCGGTCTGGCACGACTCGAACCGCTGTTTCGCAAAAACGAATTGGCCATCGTTCATGCTGCCGGTTCGCCCGATCCCACGCGTTCGCATTTTGATGCGCAGGATTTTATGGAGTCCGGCACTCCCGGACGGAAGGCCACCGAAGACGGCTGGCTGAATCGCGCGCTGGAAACAATTCCTGAAGAAAACGCTTCGCCATTCCGAGCCGTCGCCATGGGCGCAAATCTTCCGCGCATGCTACGCGGCTCCGCGCCCGCCATCGCGCTTCCCGATGTGCGGCAATTCAAAGTGATGGCGCAGAATTCCAGCCAGGGCCAGGTTGCCGAAGGCGGCTTCGAGGCCATGTACGCGCAAACTGTCGATTACGCACTGCGCGGTATCGGCACGGAAACTTTTGAAGCCATAGACATGCTGCGCAAAGCTGATCCTGGAAAATATCAGCCGGAAAATGGCGCGGACTACGGAAAGAATCGCCTCGGGCAAAGTCTGCAGCAGATCGGTCAATTGATCAAAGCCAATATCGGAGCCGAAGTGCTCTTTGTGGATTGCGGAGGCTGGGATAATCACGTCAACGAAGGCGGCGTTCAAGGGCAACTGTCGAACCTGCTGAAAGACCTGGGGCAGGGCATGGCGGCTTTTTATCAGGACATGGGCGACCGCATGGAAAACATTGTGTTCGTCACCATGAGCGAGTTTGGCCGCACCGCAAAAGAAAACGGCAATCGCGGCACGGACCATGGCCACGCCAACTGTATGTTCGTTATGAGCGGCGACGTGAAAGGCGGAAAAGTGTATGGCCGCTGGCCGGGTCTAGGCGAAGGGCAACTCAACGAAGGCCGCGACCTTGCGCTGACTACCGATTTCCGTTCAGTGCTCGGCGAAATCTTACGCAAGCACAACGGCGTAAAAGATCTCGCGCCAGTATTTCCTGGCTTCAACAACGACCCGAACAAATTTACTGGGCTTATCCGCTGCTAACTCTACAGGTTACGAATCCAGATATTGCGGTAACGGACTGGATGGTTGTGATCCTGCAGAGCCAGCGGTAGCCTTTCTGGAGTGGGCGTGTACGGCGGGCGGACGTGGTGGCCGGTCGGTCCAGTAAGTTCCACATTGTCCTGCACCAGAACTCCATTGTGAAGAACGGTCACTCGCACCGGACGAGTCAATTTTCCGTTGGCATCGAATCGCGGACCGTGAAAAATAATATCGTAAGTCTGCCATTGCCCCGGTGGGCGCGACGCATTCACGAGCGGTGGATATTGTCCATAGACAGCTGCTGCCTGGCCATCCGCGTATGTCTTGCTTTGGTAGGAATCGAGCACCTGAATTTCATATAGCCCCATCAGAAATACGCCGCTGTTTCCGCGGTCCTGATCTTCGCCTTTCGGCGGATTTGGCTCGGAAAATTCCGCGTGCAATTGACAATCGCCGAAGGCATCTTTGGTGTGAAGTTCTCCGGTCTTGGGAACGACTTCAAAATATCCGTTTTCGACTTTCCATTTCGCCGCGCTTCCGTCTTTCTGGGCCCAGAGTGAAAGATCCTTTCCGTCAAACAGAACAATCGCGTCGGAGGGCGCGCGTCCCGGCGCGTCTTGCGTGCTGGCCGTACCCGGAGTAATCACGGTTGGCGCTGGCCGGTCGCGGTCGTGGATTTGCCATTTCGGGTCCACTTGCGCGCGACAAATTGGCACGGTCGAAAGAAACAAAACGGCGGTGATCGGTAAGTAGGTATTTTTCATTGCTCACTCCTGCAGTTTCGGGAAGTAATGTTAGCTTGAAATTCGAGCTGCGAACAAAAAATGCGCGCCTCGCGGGAGAAAAGAACCGGTCTGAAGACCGGCCACTACAAAAGCAAAAACAATCGCAAACACAAATATGAGCGCGAAGCCGACAACGCCGTCGCGCTCATCGTAAGAATAACGAGTTAGTGGACAGCGTCGGTGCGGATGCGCATGCTGTAGAAAGAACGGTAGACGAACGTGAAGGAGACCACGAAAAAGACGGCGGCAAGAATGTGCGTTAGCGTGCTGCCTTGTGTGGCGGTTAGTTGCACGGCGAGTTCTACGGCGAGCAGGCCGAAGAGTGTGGTGAACTTGATGACCGGGTTGAGCGCTACTGAAGAAGTGTCCTTGAATGGATCGCCTACCGTGTCGCCGATTACGGTTGCGTCGTGAAGTGGAGTGCCCTTTTGTTTCAACTCGACTTCCACGATTTTTTTGGCGTTGTCCCATGCGCCGCCGGCGTTGGCCATGAAAATGGCTTGATACAAGCCGAAGATGGCGATGGAGATCAGGTACCCGATAAAGAAAAACGGTTCGAGAAATGCAAAAGCCAGTGTCGCGAAAAATACGGCGATGAAAATGTTGATCATGCCTTTTTGCGCGTATTTGGTGCAGATCTCGACGACTTTTTTGCTGTCGGCAACGGAGGCCTTTTCGACGCCTTCGAGCTTGATGTTTGCTTTGATGAATTCTACGGCGCGGTATGCGCCAGTGGTTACAGCTTGCGTGGACGCGCCGGTAAACCAGTAAATCATCGCGCCACCGGAGATGAGTCCGAGCATAAAGGGAGCGTGCAGCAGAGAAAGTTTGTCAACGTTTTGGGTAAGGCCGCCGGTGAGTGCCATGATGATGGAAAAAATCATCGTGGTGGCGCCAACTACCGCGGTTCCGATCAGCACGGGTTTCGCGGTTGCTTTGAAGGTGTTGCCAGCGCCGTCGTTGGCTTCCAGCATTTCCTTAGCTTTTTCAAAATTGGCGTCGATGCTGAAATCTTTTTTCAACTCGGCCTTGATGTTGGGAACGGACTCAATCAGCGATAGTTCGTAGACGGATTGCGCGTTGTCAGTCACCGGGCCGTAGGAATCGACGGCGATCGTGACTGGACCCATCCCGAGAAATCCGAATGCGACCAGCCCAAACGCAAACACTGGCGCAGCGATCATCAGGTTAGAAAGGCTGGCTCCGGCGGCATTCGGGACACCGGTGATGAGATAGCCCACGGCCATCAGAACCACCATGGTCATGCCGAGATAGTAGGCGGAAAAATTTCCGGCGACGAAGCCAGACAAAATTCCCAGCGATGCTCCGCCTTCTTCCGCCGAAGTGACAACTTCTTTCACATGGCGCGATTCGGTGGAGGTGAAAACTTTCACCAATTCAGGAATGATGGCTCCAGCAAGCGTGCCACAGGAAATAATCGATGCCAGCTTCCACCACTGTGAAGAATCGCCGCCGATGTTGGGGATAATCTGTAAAGAAATCAAATATGTGAACGCGATCGAGACGGCTGAGGTGATCCAAACCAATGAAGTGAGCGGCGCTTCATAATTCATTTCGTCCGCGTTGCCATACCTGGCTTTGGCGATGACGCTATTGAGAAAATAAGCCGCGGCACTGGCGATAAGCATAACGATGCGCATCACGAAAATCCATACGAGCAGCTGCACTTGCACGGTGGGATCTTTTACCGCGAGCAAGATAAACGTGATGAGCGCGACGCCAGTGACGCCGTAGGTTTCAAAACCGTCGGCGCTGGGGCCTACAGAGTCACCTGCGTTATCGCCGGTGCAGTCCGCGATGACGCCCGGGTTGCGCGCGTCGTCCTCCTTAATTTTGAAGACGATTTTCATCAGGTCGGAGCCGATGTCGGCAATTTTGGTGAAGATGCCGCCGGCGATACGCAGCGCGGCCGCGCCGAGGGATTCACCGATGGCGAATCCGATAAAGCACGGGCCGGCGTAATCGCCGGGGATAAACAAAAGAATAAACAGCATCATCAGCAGCTCGACGCTGATGAGCATCATGCCGATGCTCATTCCCGCCTGCAGCGGCGTGTGATAGATGGGATAGGGTTTGCCGCGCAATCCAGCGAAGGCCGTGCGCGAATTGGCGAAGGTATTCACGCGGATACCGAACCAAGCGACGCCATAACTGCCGCCAATACCGACCAGGCTAAAGAGCAAAATAATTGCCACGCGAACGAAATCAAACTTGAGGAGCACGCCGAAATACAGAACAATCACCACGGCGATGAAAATTTCCAGGATCAGGATGAATTTCCCCTGGGTGATCAGGTAAGTTTTGCAGGTTTCATAAATCAGCTCGGAGACTTCGCGCATCGAACGGTGCACCGGCATATTTTTCAAGCGCGAAAAAATTGTTAATCCAAAAATCAGGCCGAGAATACAAATCAGAATGCCCCAGAGAAGCAGCTTGTGGCCGTCAATGGCGCCGCCGAAGAAGCGCACGGAGGTGAGGTCGGGCAGCTTGAGATTTGCTTCGCCCCCCGCTTCGCTGGCGGGGCGGCCCAGGGCTCCTGCGGCCGCGCTGAGTGCGAGGGCTCCTGCCGCGGCAAATTTCGCGGATCCTTGCAAGACTGCCGAACTACAGTTGGACCAGGCATTTTGTAGCCAGGTTCGCATGAACGCTTCCTCCAGAATAAGAGTCGCTGATGAAAAACGTGCAGGGGCCGGACAGCCTGCGTTGCTGCACACGAATCGCGGGCGAACATCTGCGTGTATTCGCCTTTTTGCGGGAGCATCAGCTTAGCGGCGGGAATACTACTTTACTCCGGCAAAGGCACTCTCCATGCCGATGCCAGGCGCGCTAGATGATGGCTCCTTTTCAGTCCCGGGTTTGTGAATACAAACCCGAGAACTCTGATCCTGAACGGAAAAGAAACCCGTGCCACGTCCGGGAACCCCTTCCCGGCACACCCGCAGTTTTGCCAGATACAGCAAAATTCAGGGCGTGGCGAAGGACTGATTTATAACATTCCGAGCGCTTATTTTCAAATAAGGTAGAAAAATCAGGACGTGCGCGTTCAAGGCCAAACGACAAAACGCGTTGTTACCAAAGCGCGAAGCTCTGGTAACATGCGTGACGATACCTTAGGGAGAATTTAGACTGATGAAGCCGAGTGTCCTGGGTGAAGAAGCTTTCGCATCACCGCTGCGGCATGACTGGCAGCGTAGCGAAGTGGAAGCGATTTATCGCACGCCTTTGCCTTCGCTGGTGTATCGAGCGCAGACTGTTCATCGTCAATTCCATCCGGAAGACCGCGTACAAACCTGCCAATTGCTTTCCATAAAGACCGGGGGCTGTCCGGAAGATTGCGGATACTGCCCGCAAAGCGCGCACTATGATGCGGGAGTTGGGCGCGAAGGCTTGCTCGATCCGGAGCATGTGATTTCGGTTGCGCGGGAAGCTGCGGGACGCGGCGTGACGCGATTTTGTATGGGAGCGGCGTGGCGGCAAGCGCCTGAGGGCAGGGAATTCCAGAAAGTATTGGAAATGGTGCGAGGAGTTTCCGAGTTGGGATTGGAGGTTTGCTGCACGCTTGGGATGCTGAACGAGCGGCAGGCGGAACAATTGAAGGATGCGGGACTCTCGGCGTATAATCACAATCTAGATACGTCTCCTGAATTTTACGGTTCGATAATCACGACGAGGGTTTATGACGACCGGCTGAAGACTTTGGCGGCGGTGCGGAAGGCGGGCATCACCGTCTGTTGCGGCGGAATTTTGGGAATGGGCGAAAGGGAAGAGGATCGAATCGGGCTGCTGTTGCAATTGGCAGCGCTCGAACCGCATCCGGAGAGCGTACCGATCAACATGCTGGTGAGAGTGGAAGGCACGCCGTTGGCAAAAATGCCTGCTCTCGATCCGCTGGAAATGGTGCGAGCGATTGCGACCGCACGGATTCTGATGCCAGCCTCGCGAGTACGACTGGCGGCCGGGCGCGAGCAGCTTTCGCAGGAAGCGGTGACGTTGTGTTTTTTGGCTGGTGCCAACTCGATATTTGTGGGCGAGAAGCTTTTGACTACGCCGAATCCCGGGCGCGACGAAGACGAAGAACTGTTGCAAACTTTGGGAATGAAGCCGTTGGAACCGCATGCCGTCTGAACAGCAGAATAAAATCGTGCGAGAAATGGAAGCTGAACTGGCGAATTTGCGCGAGCGCAGCCAGTTGCGGGAATTTGCACAATCGCAGGGCGTCAATTTCTGCTCGAATGATTATCTTGGCCTGGCGGAGGATCCGCGGTTGAAACGTGCAGTTGTGGAAGCAGTGGAAAAAAGCGCGCGTGTGGGAGGAACGGGATCGAGGCTGCTGTCCGGGCATGATCCGATCTGGAACGAACTGGAAGAAGAATTTGCGGCTTTCGCGAGGACTGAAGCCGCGCTGTATTTTTCCAGCGGATACGCGGCCAATTTAGGGTTGTTGACGGCGGTGCTGGGAAAAGACGATGTGGTTTTTTCCGATACGCTGAATCATGCCAGCTTGATTGATGGAGTTCGGTTGAGCGGTGCGCGGCGGGTAATTTATCCGCACCGCGATTTCAATGTGCTGGAAAAAGAGTTGCGCGCGCACGAACATGAAACGTGCCGCAAGATTATTGTGACGGAATCGGTGTTCAGTATGGATGGCGATATCGTTGAATTGCGAGCCATGCAAGACT
>WNFQ01004452.1_pt1 | contig 10201 bp, 7 predicted proteins | sample 5400171 | NCBI WGS metagenome assembly WNFQ01 (sample SAMN13153356, study PRJNA577476) | soil metagenome | isolation source: 20 cm soil under Madrone tree | place: USA:California | collected 2016-06-14 | reverse complement strand
CGGCCGCAGCCCAGCGTTGTGGCGACAGTGAGGTCACGACGAAGCGTGGGTTCTGTTTGCCCTCAATCTGTTCGGCCTTGGCCACCACCCGACGACTCCGGCTCCAACTCTTGTGGGTCTGATAGAAGAACTCGGTGAACACCCGCGCCGGCTTTCCCGTCAGGGCATACTGCGCGGTCGCTTCTTGCATCTGGCTTTCAATCTCGGCCCGCAGGCGTTCATTGCGCGCCAAGCTGAAGACGTAGTCCACCTGGTTCGCTTCACACCAACTCATCAGGGCCTCGCGGCAGAAGCCGGAGTCGGCCCGCAGGATAATTCTTACTTCCGGCCACGCGGCTCGCGTCTGCCCTACGATCCGTTGCACCTCGGCCAGGCTCCCGGCCGAGGCATCGGTATTGGACGGCCGCAGCCGCGCGCACAACAAATGCTCCCCGGAAAAAATATAAAGTGGCAAATAGCAGTAGTGGTTGTAATAGCCATGGAAGAAACGGTTCTCCTGGTGTCCGTGCAGCGCCACATCCGTGGTGTCCAGATCCAGAATCACTTCTTCGGGAGGACAGGCGTGGGCCTCCAGCCACACATCCACCAACAAACGATCCATGGCTTCCGCATCGTAATTCACTTTCCTATAGCGATCCGGGGTGGCCGACCCCTGCTCCAGACGATTCAGCGTGCTCTTGCCCGCCAGCGCTTTGCCCCGATCCCGGTGCCGTATTCGATCCTCCCCGGTGGGATCCCTCTTCCCCACCAACACCGCCAGCAGCGGATCTTCTCGCAACTGATCGTGATCGTTGAGATCTTCATATCCCAGGGCCAACCCATAGATACGCTGCGCCAACATCTGTTCCAGCCCGTGCTCGATCCGCGCCGCATTCCGTCCGTCGCTAAAACAACCCCGCAGCCGCTTTAGCAACCGGATCCGCCGCTCCGTCTCCCGCAGAAGTAATCCCCCGGCATCGGAACTTATCGTTCCCCCATCGAACCGCGCCACCACCTGGCGAGAAAAAAGCTCTTCAAACTCGAAACTCTCTTGGTTACACTCTGTCATAGCGAAGGCCGTCCTTTTCCTGGCGCAAACTTGTTCTCGATAAACATGTTCATGCCAGAACTGACGGCCTTTTGCTATACCTTCGGTGAGAATTGCGGGCTAGCGCAACATCCAGAAAATTCTCGCCACAAGTTGCGCCAACTAGAAGAAGCGTCTTGACAGGATGGCAAAACGGACTGCAGCTTCCAGACTCAAGAAAAGCCGCCGACGCCGCGCTTCGAGGGCGCACGGCTCTCAGCGTGTAACGAGAACTGCTCTCTCGATGAAGCTGTTGGGATGAAACCGCACATCCAAGTCGCGCAGCGACCCAACAGGAAAGCCCTCGACGTAAGTCCGGGGAAGAAAGCGGGAACGAGCGCGAGTCCCTTCAGGAACGACACGTGTTCTCGCGCATACTCGGTCCAGGTCCATAGCGGCTGCCGCCAAGGTTTACCTCCATTATGTGAATAATTTCCCCGACCTGGTACCAGCCCATCACTGCGCCCCCCGACCCCGCGCCTCTTGAAACCGTTGCCGACATGCCTGTGCTGCCGCAAGAAGCTCCGGAAATTCCGCACGCGTCCTCACCTTGGCCAATGCCGGATCCAACCGCAGCGCATCATAGGAACAATAATTCTGCTGAATGACTCCTGCCAGCATGCGCGCCGCCTGCTCAGGCCTCCCGCAGAACGAAAGGATTGCGCTCACGTCGTACCGCGGCTCGGGATCGACCACCGCCGCCGCCTCAACCTCCGTATCACGCGCTATTTTGTCCAGCCCTTCTGGGCGCTGTTCCGCAAGGCACGCCTGCAGAAGTTCGCGGCTGTACCCCGACGTTGGCGCCTTCGTCGCGCTCTGCCGAGCTTCCGCCACTCTCCCCTGTCTCATCTGCACCACCGCGATGACGTATTGTGCCCACTCCGATCCCGCATCCAAACGGATGAATTCTGTCGCCCGATCCAGTTTGCCCGCCTCCATGAAGCTCCACGCGCACGAGCGATAGTAGTAGTTTCCCGGGTCCAACCTGACAGCTGTGTCGCACTCCCGCATCGAGTCATCGAGGAACCCCATATAGCGGAAGACATACGACATGGTGAAATGAGCCTGCGCACTGTCCGGCCGCCGTTTCAGCAGGTTCTCAGCTCGCGTGTATGCTCTCACCAGTTCTCCACGTTCGGCCTCGTTGGTGCTCAGTTGTCCCGCCGCGAGCACCAGGTTCGGATCCAAGGTCAGAGCGCGTTCGTAAGCCGTTTCCGAACGCCCAAACATCTCCCGTCCCCCAGTAGAGTAAGTCGCGTCATAGTAATAACGCAGGCCCAACGCCTCCCACGCCGAAGCATAGTTGGCATCCAGCAAGACCGACCGCTCCAGCATGACGATGGCTTCTTTGTTCGGCGCCGAATCATGGGATGCTGCTGTGGCCCGCAGAAACAACTGGTACGCCTCCTGATTGTTAGGCCGAGTCCCGCTCTCGGAGTTGGTCGACACCCGCAGCGCGGGAAGCAGCCCCTGCTGTACTTTCGCGGTCATCTGCTGTCGCATCGCCAGCAGATCCGGTGTAGCCACGCTCAAACTGTCGCGCCACAAAGTCCGGTTGTTCTCGACGTCCACCGCCTCCAACGTGACCTGTAGTTGCTTTCCCTCGTGCAGATAATGTCCCGTCACAATGTTCGTGACGTGCATTTCCCGGCCCGCTTTCTGCAGATCCAAGTCCGGCCCGGCATACTTGCTGGTCGTGGCAAAAGGACGAATCGTCAGCGACGGCACGTAACTCAGCGTCGTAGCAATTTCGTCCGGCAAGGCCAGCCGGAGAAAGTCCGTCTCCTTGTCTGAGCCGGCATTCTGAAAAGGCAAGACGGCGACGGTGGTTGGACTAACCGCAGGTGGCGAATCGGAAGGACGATGCCTGCCCATCCACAGGACGCCACCGACCGCCGCGACGGCGACTGCGACCAATCCCACCAGCCCTGCCACCTTCTTATATCCCCGCCCCTCGGTAGCCGAACTTCCAGAGGTCCCATCCACTGCCGAACTCTCCGACTCGTCCACACGAACCGCGCTCGTCTTCCCGGAGTCTGTGTCCCGCTTCAGCCTCAGCAATTCCGCGCGCATATCGGCGGCGTGCTGGTATCGCAGGTTGCGATCTTTCTCGAGAGCCCGCTGAATAATGTCCTCCAGCTTGGGAGGAATCTCCGGATTGAGCCGCACGCTCGCTGCCGGAGCCCGTTCCAGAATCGCGTGAAAGATCACGCCCGAGCTTTCTCCGCGAAACGGTCCCACTCCCGTGGCCATCTCGTACAGCACGGCCCCGAACGAGAAAAGATCCGTCCGTGTGTCCAACTCCTTGGCCCGAACCTGTTCCGGCGACATGTACGCTACGGTTCCGACTGTTGTCCCTGGACTAGTCAGGTGTTCCTCGGCAGGAATAGATTCCGCCAGCGTAGCCGCATCAGCGATCTGACTGGCGCTGCCCCCCGAGGAAGCGACTTTCGCCAGCCCAAAATCCAGGACCTTGGCGTGCCCTCGTTTGGTCACAAAAATGTTCGCCGGCTTGATGTCGCGATGAACAATTCCTTCCACGTGCGCCGCATCGAGAGCATCCGCAATCTCGATCGCCAGCCCCAGCAACGTCTCGATCTCCATCGGCTTGCTGCCGATCACGTGCTTGAGCGTAGTGCCGGTCAGGTATTCCATCGCGATGAACGCCTGTCCATCTTGCCCGCCAATGTCATAAATCGTGCAAATGTTGGGATGATTTAAAGAAGACGCCGCCTCCGCCTCCCGCTGAAATCGCGCCAAAGCTGCCGGATCTTTGGCCACCTCATCCGGCAACATCTTCAAAGCAACAAAGCGCCGCAGGCGCGTATCCTCGGCCTTGTAGACAACACCCATCCCGCCGCCGCCGACTTTCTCGACGATCCGGTAGTGCGAAATAGTCTGTCCGATCAATTCAGCCAAGACTCCGCCTTAGGTCGGCGATGCTAGAGGTTCCAGCCCCCGCAGTCAAAACCGGCCCTTGTTAATGGAGCGACGGGCGTCCCCGCCCGTCATCACGAACCCAACGCAGTAGAGGATCCCGCCACCAATATTGGCATTACGGGGTCTCGACCCGATTTTTCACCGCGCCGTCTTCCCATACGCTCGCACTTTCCCATCCACCGCCACCCCCACATACTTCCCGCTCAGCACATCGCGAAACTGCACGACTCGATGTCCATCGCGCGCCAACTTTCCCCAACGACTAGGCTTCTCCGGATTCTGCTCGATCGCCTCATATTCCCGCCCACTCATCTGGAACCGCGCGGTCTTCAGACGATGTCGGGTGGTCTTCCGTAGCGGTGCCGTCTGCCCCGCGAGTTCGACGGTCCCACCAGCCATCAACTGCGCCGCCACCGATTTCAAAACCTCAGGATCTATTCTCTCCATCGTCCACCCAGAACCGAACCCCTCCGGTTAATACTCAGCCCGGCACTCTCTCACAATTCAGGACGTACTTCCCACATCCGTCCCATGAGGGTCGCCCCGACCCAGCGCGACCCCAGCCAACCACTACGGACGGGATTTCAAGTCCACTTGTTACCAACCGGATTCCCTCCCAACAGGCCTGAGAAACGACTCTCTTTCCCACCCGCCGCCTCCAGTCCTAGAAAATTCGCTCGACCGGCTCCCCGAGCCCCTCAAATCTCCCACCGGTTAAGCCAGCCGACTCGTAACTCAACAGATGCCCCACCGACGTCAAGCCCACGTCCCGCCAGCCGATTACGTCCGTTACTTTTCCATAATTCCTACAGTGCATACCATGCTGACAGGAGGCCCTTTCATGCGCCGCTGGCTAGCCGTTACGCTCTTGGCAGTCTGTGTGTCGGCAGTTTGCGTTTCGACCCCTTCATTATCCGCTCAACAGGACCAGTCCGAAAGCAAGCGAAAGATGGTGACCAAAATCACCCCGAACTACCCCGGCCTGGCGCGCACCATGAACATCTCCGGAACCGTAAAGATAGAAGCCGTGATTGCGCCCGACGGCACCGTCAAATCTGCCTCCATGACGGGTGGACACCCACTCCTAGGCCAAGCTGCCGTCGACGCCATCCGCAGATCGAAGTGGGAACCATCCCCGCGCGAAACCCGGGAATTGATCACCGTCCGTTTCCATCCTGAGTAGACCCGCGTGGCCCCAGACTCCTCGTCTGGGGAGCCGAGCGCAGCTTGGCAGGTTTCAGACGTGGGTGCGCAGCTGGGTGTTCAAAAACCGAGCCTCCGAAGCCCCACTCGTGCAAAATCCCAATGCAGTCCATCACCCCCGACCCAAGCTCATTCCAACCGCTCCGCCCTGAAATCTCATCCAATCGGCGGAAAGAAGCGATCCCAATGGACTTCAAACGTCGTCCGATTTTCGCAATTCTGCTACTGGCTGTATTCGCAGGCTGCACGCGACAACCAGAAAGCCCCGACGAACTGAGAGAGAAGACTGCGCACGCCACCGCGGAAATGAAGAGTGACGCCAAGGCGGTCGCCCAAGGCATCCGCGAGGGCTGGAGCCGCGACAAGCCGCTCGACCTGAACACCGCCAGCAAAGACCAATTGGAAACTCTGCCCGGCATGACCAGTGCCGAAGCGGAGCGAGTCATAGCCGGACGTCCCTACGACGACCCCAGCGATCTGTTAACCCGTCGCATCCTGTCCAAGCCCCAGTATGACAAAATCTCAGACCGCGTCACTGCGAAGAAATAGCACCGCGTATGTGTGGGGCGGACACTTGTTAGTCAGGTTGAAGGCCTGGAACATCAGTTGGAGGTTTCGGCTTTCCCCCAGTCTGATGTTCTTGGCGATGCGGGTGTCCAACTGAAAGAATGCTCTACCGCCAGGCGCTGACGAAAGATATCTTGATCAGAGATATTCGCCCCTTATTATGCGTCTCGCGAATCTTCATTGCCCGACATCATTGCCCAAACATCGGCCGGAAACTAGCAAGATATTTCCGCTTTGATCATGCCACCCTCGAACCATTCGCACGCACGTGTGACTGACGTAAGACAGGGTTTCGTGGACTGTTTGCAGGCACGCGATCGGGCGCCGAGGGTTTACATTGTTATTTTCGCTGTACAAAAAGGAACACTCCGCTCCTATGCCCACGCGCCGCGAACTATTGAAAGCATCTTCAAGTCTCGCAGTCATCGCCGCCACCAGGAACCTGCAAGCGATCACTCCTGCAGGAGCCTCAGCGCCAGCTAAACAACTCCCCTGGCCCAAACCAATCGGCAGTCCCGTTCTGGAAAGCCTGCGGCCGGTTATCGAGCGCTCACGCGATGTGCGCACCCACTACAGCAAGATCGTCGAAGTCGCCCACTGGATGGCCTATGAAGACTTGCCCGTGCCGAAAATCGCGGTTCCTTTCGGTCTCGAAAAAACTCCGGACGTAGCCATCGATTTCGTCATGGTCACAAACTGCATCGACTCGGCGTTCACCGATTTCAAAACCCACGTCAAATTTCAGGTGGACTACGCCGGTGAGCACTTCTCCGACGCCGACGCCATGCAGGCCTGCCTGAAACGCGCCCTCGACGATGGCATTCCCGTCCTCGAAGGAAAATTGCTTGCCCGGGTCACCAGGGAAGAGCTGGCCAAAATTTTCGCCGGGAACATCGAGATGCCGATGCTGGAAGAGAAGATGACCGTCTTCCACCAGGTCGGTGAAGTGCTGAACTCCAAGTACGACGGCCGCTTCCTGAATTTTGTGCGCTCGTGCCCGCCCCAGCTCTATGACAACGGCAACGGCTTGATTGACCGCCTGGTAAAGGAATTTCCCCGCTACAACGACGTCAGCCAGTACGACGGCCACGAAGTCAAGTTCTACAAATTGTCGCAGCTCGGTTGCTGGGGCATGTACTCAGGCCTGTCCGGCACCGGCGCTTTCAAACTCGACGACGCCCACAAACTCACCGCCTTCGCCGACTACATTGTGCCGGCCGCGCTGCGCGTGATGGGCATGACCAGCTACTCCCCGGCACTCGAGCAAACCATCAACGCCTATCAAATGATTCCGCGCGACAGCCGCCAGGAAATCGAACTGCGCGCCCACTGCCTCTACGCCACCGCCCTGCTGCGAGAAGAGATCAACAAGCTGCGTCCCCCCGACCTGCAGATCATCATCCCCCAAGTCGATGCCCGACTCTGGACGCACTACCACGCCACCACCTGGCCCCATCACCTCACAAAGACCATCATGTATTAATAAAAGGCGTCTTCAGTCGCAAGTCGTCCGTCGTCAGGGCTGCGAGTACCGAGTGCGGGGTCCGGGAGGGTGCCCCATGGAATCGCATTCTGTGCGATTCAGTGGGGTGACGGTGCCGCGAAAGTGCCCCACCTTCGTTCTTTGAAACGTGGGATTCCAAAGTCGTCTCCGCTCTCGGATTGCGTGTCCCCGAGAAGATCACTTCAACGTTCCGGGGTGCCCCACGTTTCGTTCTTTGAACCTGGGATTCCACGGTCGTCTCTGCTCTTAGATTGCGTGTCACGGAGCGGATCACTTCAACGACCGGCGCCGACAGCAGCACTCATCTTCGTTTTCGTACACAGTTTCCCGCAAAAGAAAAAGGCGGCGAAAGTCGCCGGTTCTTTACCGGTACTCGGGTGCTAGCCAGACCCCTTAAGCATTACCAAGATCCTGTCGTAATCCTCGATCGTCGAATACTCCAAAGTAATCTTCCCCTTCCCCTTTCGATCGCGAATCCGCACTTTCACTCCCAGAATCCGCTCCAACTCCCGTTGCGCCGCACGCACATTCGGATCCACCCAGCGTGCGCCTCCGCCTTTCGATGCCTTCTTCGCGCCGAACATGCTTGGATCAAACAGGACAAATCTCTCCAGGTCATCCACCGACATGTTTTCGGTAGCGGCCTTCTGCGCGACCCGGACGATCACGTCCGGATCTTCCAGGTTCAGCAGGACGCGCGCATGGCTGAAGTCCAGTTGTCCCATCCGCAAGTAATGCAGGGCCATGTCCGGCAGCTTGGCCATCCGCATGTAGTTCGACACCGACTCGCGCGAGACTCCCACCCGCTCACCGATCTGCTCCTGCGTCAGACCGAAATCCACACTGAGAGCGATGTAAGCCTGCGCCAGATCCACACAGTTCAGGTCGCGGCGTTGCAGGTTCTCGATCACCGTCATCTCGGCTGCCTGCTGCTCCGAGACCACCCGCACAATGGCCGGCACGGTCGTCTTGTCCGCAATCTTCGATGCCCGCAGACGGCGTTCGCCCGTAATCAGGAAGTAGCGCCCATCCTTGCCCGGACGCACCGTGACCGGCTGAATCACTCCGTGGGCCCGGATCGAGTTCGCCAGTTCTCCCAGGTATTGATCTTCGCTCTTTGGGAACCGCCGCGTCTGGTGCGGGTTTTCATCGATCCGATCGATGGCCAGATCGAGCACTTCGTGCCCGTCGAGAGTCTTGTGCGCGGCTTGTCCCTGCAACTCGGGGATCACTCCACTCACGGGCGCGCCCCCGTCTTTAGGAACCGATCCTGGCGCAGCCGGTGCCGCAGGCGCAGCCACGCCCACCACCCGAGGCCCCGGCAACAAAGACTCCAGTCCCCGCCCCAGCGCACGCCGCTTGTCGTGCGCCAACGCCGGCTTCTCGGCCTGCTTATGCTCAGGCGCCGCGCTGGTCTTCTCCGCCACCGGCTGCGCCGCCTTATCCGCCGAAATCGTCATATCCTCGACCCCTCGAAATCTCCCCAACAGTTCTCTGCCAACCCGCCACCCAAATGCCATCTCAAATGTCTCGACCCATCAAATGTCTACCTCGAGCGAAGCGAGGCACCGCGTTCTCTACGGTCCAAGTTCCTTAGCGCCCTTCGCGGTCCCTTGGTACTCTTCGCGGTCAAAAGCTTTTGTACCTCAGCGTCATCTCACACCGCACCAATCAAACGACTGTCATCCTGAGCGACGCGAGGCGCCAGCCGAGCACAGTCGAAGGACGCCATTCCAGCCCGCGGCATCCCGAACCCAAAAGTATTTTTCTGCGCAATCTCTCCGCGAACTCTGCAGCATTTCTCCGCGCCCTCTGCGGTTCAAATGTTTTCCATAGAGCTCTTCGCGGTTAAAAGCTTCTATATATCGACAACCATCAATATAGACGCCCGTCGATCTAAGCAGTCTTCCCGATCTCCCCGCCCTCCGCAGCCGGCTCCTCCACCACCGACGGGAAATAATGCGAGATGATCTCCTTCGCCAGCCGTATATAGCTCTCCGCCCCGCGTGAGCGCACGTCGTAGAGCAGCGCCGGCTTCCCATGACTGGGCGCCTCCGCCAGCCGAATATTCCGCGGGATCGCCGTAGTGCAAAGTTTCTCCCCAAAATATTTCTTCAACTCCGCCATCACCTGCTTGGCCAGGCTGGTGCGATCGTCGAGCATGCTCAGCACCACCCCCTCGACCGACAGCTCCGGATTAAGCCCCGCCTTGATCCGCTCCACCGTGTCAAGCAGCTCACTGATCCCCTCCAGGGCGAAGTACTCCGCCTGCATCGGAATCAAAACCGAGTCCGCCGCCACCAGGGCATTAACAGTTAAGAGATCAAGCGCCGGAGGACAATCGAGCACCACGAACTGAAACCTGTCGCGCAGAGGCTCAAGCGCATCGCGCAGCCGAAACTCGCGCCGCTCTCCCTCCACCAGCTCGATGTTGGCGCCGATGAGATTTTTGTGTGAAGGAATGATCCAGAGTTGCTCGAGCTCAGTGCGCTGCAGAGCCTGCTCGGCCGAGGCCGCGCCCATCAGTAAATGGTAGGTGCTGATGCGCTCCGGATCTTTGACTAGGCCCAGTCCGCTGCTGGCGTTCGATTGCGGATCGCAATCGATGAGCAGAGTATTCACCTCCGCCGCCGCAAAGGACGAGGCCAGGTTGATGGCGGTCGTAGTCTTGCCAACGCCGCCCTTCTGGTTGGCTACCGCGATTACGCGTCCCATTTAATTTTCGGAGAATCCAGAGATGACCGCAGCATAAGTCCAATCGCTGCGGAATTGCAATGACGGATTTTGGTGCGATACAAGATATTAAACCGCAGCTGAATTCAAACCAATTGGACGCGTTTTCAACCGCCATTTCAACAGAGTGTTCCACGTGGAACATTTGCCCAATTCGCAAAAAGGTCTTCCCGAGGAAAAGAGACTGG